>Ga0302321_100004932_pt1 | contig 11621 bp, 12 predicted proteins | sample Fen_T0_1_FD_202505 | JGI IMG/M metagenome (GOLD analysis project Ga0302321, IMG submission 202505) | Peat permafrost microbial communities from Stordalen Mire near Abisko, Sweden - Fen_T0_1 | ecosystem: Environmental > Terrestrial > Soil > Wetlands > Permafrost | place: Sweden: Abisko...
TATTGCCCTAAATTTTAGTGTATTTTGATGTTATAGGTAATTTGAACGATCATTTTTAGTTTGAATTGTGATTGAAGCGTCTTAATGTTTTAATGTATATAAGCCACATTGCTCGATGTGAATTCCAGAGGATTTGCTATGCACCTTGTAAAGTTTTGGCATCAGGCAGTTTTCGTAGCTTACCTGAAAGCAGGGATAATAAGTCGTCATTCATATGCAAACCAGAAGTGAGCAGCTGACAACGCTGCGAATTTTGAAGGGCGTAAGCCCCTCTAACAATAGTTACCTGACTAAACGACGGTTACTATTACCACCATAATCAGGTAGATAACGAACTGAGATAGTCTAGGATGTAAAAACCACGGCTTCTTGAAGTTGAAGGGCATTGCTGTTGGACTAACTTAGTTGGCGAAGGAATCTGAGGGGCTTATATCGAATATCTGTAATCTCAATAACCGAGATAAGAGGGGATTATTATTGATTGTGTTACTTACAAAAATAAAATCTTTAGGTTAATGCTAAATGTATAACTTTAAATTCAATTCGTTTTTGGTGATCCTATGAAAATCACGTTACTCTTTTTTTTGCTGATACTTACTGAGCTAGCCCACGCGGACAAGTTTCAAGGTGTGGAAAAAAATTATGGTAAAGAACTTTGTTTTTTACTCCACCGATTTGTTGATAAATCGGGAGCAAAATATCGATCGACAGATTCCAAACAGGAGGAAGCGCTTTGTGATATTGATTTTAATAGTAGTCATATTGGAATGTGCCCTAAAACATGGAGTACCAGTCCTGGCTCGGTTATTTATGATATTCAGAAATCAAAATATAACGAAACCCCTAGTGCTTTCGAAGCTGAATATTGTCCCAAACAGAGATTATTGAAAGGAAAAATTGACGGAGTTGATAAAATCGCGTCATTTAAGCAATCGGTAAATGGACAATTTAATCAGAGTACCAGTGCTACTTTCTCCCAGGCATCGCCTCTCTATTACCACTTTTCCAGATATTTTAATATGACTGTGGATATTCCTGTCGCAGTGATGAGAACAATGGATGCCAAAGCACACCTCAATCGTGTGGCTAGTAAAGGCCCTAAAACCGCGCAGGGGAGAATGAATCTAGCAGGTTGGAATGTTGTTAAATCTGCCGAAGAGAACCCTTCTGGATATCATCCTGTGAATGAGTTTTACTACGGTGTGATTACAGATGGATTATTGTACGGGACTCTACTGAAGGGACATGGTGAAAGGTATGGGGCTGAATTCAATGGAAACATCACAGGCAAGGGATACTCACAACAGTACTTGTTTTTTCAGCAAACGCCGACCTTTTATGCTCTTATGTCACCAAAAGGTTTCTTAGATGCAATGTCACTCGGAATTACTTTAAGTAAAAAGGATCCAGTCGTTGCAAAAGCCTTGAATACAGGTGTTTCGGCAGAACAAATGATGTTTTGGATGAAGGAAATGTCTGAAATATCCATTCTCGACTATATATTTAGCCAACAAGATCGTCCTGGGAATATTGATTACGTCTGGGTTTGGTACTATGTTAATAGTCAAGGAGAATTGAAATCCAAGCGATCTGATTCGGAATTAGGGCGACCTAGGATGGAATCGATCCAGGTTCCCGAAGAGGTAAAGAATAATTCCAAGTACTTTTTAATTCAAAAAACCCAACTTAACGATAATGATGCAGGTGGAAGAAAATATACAAACTTTACTAAGAAGTTTTCTTTATTGGAAAAAATTCGACACCTGAATGTAGTGACCTATCGTCAATTAATTCATTTAGCAAACGATTTCCAGGCTAAAGGAGAATTATATAATTATCTTCGTGATACTTTTTATATCTCAAATTCTTATACCGATACGATTGCACAAAATACTATTCAGGCAGCCCAGATTCTAAAAGGTATATGTAAGAGCGGAGCAATGAAATTTGATCTTGATCCGGAGACTTACCTTGTAACACATAAAGTAGAACAGTTGCAGGTTGATTGCGAGAATCCCTAATAAGCTATTGAGTTCTCCACATATTAAACTTCAGATTAGAACGAAATCGGTGTTATGACTAATTGGCCAAAAATTACAGGAAATTTATCAATTGATGAACTAGTATCGCATTTGTTTGTCGCAGTAGTCAGTGCACAGTTATATTGTTTAGGTTCAAAAAAACAATTTTGATAGGTTTTTGTTTGATAGATTTTTGAGGAATATACGACAAATTAGTCTTTAGTAAGTCAATTGATGCCGTATATTTTACATTAGGCAAATGCTTAGTTACCAGGCATTAACCAGCCGACTTAAGCTTTCATTGATAGGAGTAGTTATGGTCAACTCTAATATTCCTGGTCTGAACGACCCAAATTCCCACACCCATTTAACTGTAGATCCCAAAACGGCGGAGAAAGATCCAGAAGATCCAGAGATAGAAGCACTTAACCTCGCACCAAAGGCTCGAACTGCGGCATATGCCTTGAAGAAAGCCCATCCCTCAATCAAATTTACAAGCGGCCGTCGCAGCAAGGAAGATCAAGCGCGTGCAATGGCCAGCAATGTGGTCAAGAATCGTAAATGGATCGAGGAAACCTATGTGAGCAGTCCCCTACGCAAGAAGTGTCAGGACTGGGTTAACAACAACCCCAACAAAACAACACAGGCGGAGATCAAACAAGGACTGCTGTCGGTGTTCAATACCGCAGTTGATGACGATCTAGGCAAGTTCAGTAAGCACTTATCGGGCATGGCCTTCGACGTACAACCAGTTGTGAACAATGCTGAAAAGATTAAGAAAACAATCAGAGGCCTCCCAGGGTTGGTTAAATTCCTTGAAAAGGAAGGAGGCTTGGTGCGGTGGCATGTACAGTTCTAAATGGAGAAATCGAATAGAGCGATCGATTATATGGTTTGAACTGTGTGGAGTCATTTTACTGGCAGCTTGTTCTTGGATTCCAGGTTCCAGCGGCGATACTATAGCGGCAAGGACCACTACCACATGTACCGTCGTTGAAGGAGAACCGTCACCACAAGATGCAGTCACGGTCGCGGCTCTACAACGCAATATAGAAACAAGTCCGTTCTATACGATCCCCGCATCTACAGCTGGTCTTGCTACATGCCAGGTCAGCTTCTACCCAGGTGGTGCAATAGGACTGGAATATCATTTCCGAGAAGGCGCTTGGCTGCAAGTGAAGCATGATGCGAGTATTGAGTACACTGAACAGTACGTTCGCCTCAATCTGACATCAAAAGAACAACCTGAAGCCATCCTTGCTCGTGCTGAGCGAGCGGCTTTCGGTGTCAACGGTTGCGGTATAGCCTGGCACCAATCCGAAACACAACAGGCCGAGGATGATCGTAGCGTAACGGAAACTTTATTTCGCGGCGATATATGCAATTGCCAGGCACGCATTCGTCGTAATACATTTGGCCACGTTGTGGGATTCCTGCTGCGAAGTTCGTGTTAAATTTGAGACTGTCACCCACAGTTATGCTGTGGGTTACTTTAAATCGGGCACACAACCTAATATGCTTTAAGCTCAGAGAGTGTGTCGATATGAATAAAAAGAAACCGAAAGTATAAAAGTGCCGAATTTTGAGAATACCCTGTCAAGTTCGGGATAAGTTCAGATTAACCATTAGCTTAAACCGTTTTGGATCTAGGCATTAATCCTAATACATTGCATATCTGGATTAGCAAATATAGTCGGCCAAAAGGTAACGATCAGGCAGTCGCTGTTTTTGTAAATAGTTTGTTTTGGGCATCCAAATTCAAGGAAGCGGCAAAAAATCACGCGAACGCTTATACCTGTGGTGGCTTCAGCCGTGCTGCTCTGCTCCCCCATGTTGAAATGGTCAATATAAACCAGACACCTCTTCAGCCCACTTTACTTATAAAACGCTTGCTCAAATGCCAATGGCGTTTGGTAGCCTAGTTTTGAGTGTGTACGTTTGCCGTTGTAAAAAGCCAGGTAATCAATAAGGCTGATGCTTTAGTCCTGAACTTTTCGGTGTCAGTTGTTCATGCTTAAGGCTACGGAAATATTATTACTGGCCTGTATTTATCAGACGTATCCTATTCAGATTTTCCGAAGATATTAATTGAGGGGTTTGCTCTCGATTTGGATCACGCAACTGCTGCTTAATTAGCAGGGAAATGAAATCATAGAGTTCTTTAACTGTGATATGACTGTCTTGATTAATGTCAGCAGATCCTTTTAAACCTTCAAGCAAAGCATAGGTAAATTGCCCATGACTCTTTGGGCTATACTTCACCGAGCTTTCTTCTCCTTTAGTAGCTAAAAGCAAAGGAAACAACGATGCAGCAGAGCGTTTGCTAAGTGAGTACGCATCGAAAGGCGACTCGATGCTACTTCCGGCTTGACAAGTATCAATAATAAGCACACGCCTACCGGTAGCTTTTCGCAAAGCTTCAAAAAAGTCGTTCCATCCGAGCAAGGAAGGTGCTGAACCGGAGAGGTTGTGTTTCCAAAAAATATTGTGAATTTCAGTTTGATCGCCATTGGTTGGCACGAAAAAATAATTTCCCCTAGCATCGCTGAAACCATGAGAATCTTTTAAGCTCAAGAATCGCAGAACCGATCCGGTTAGCCTGAGCCGAAAACAATTCCATTTGACCCGCCAAACTAACTAGGTCAGTTGGAGTTTTTGGAGATTTTGCGTAGGTCACCAGAGACGAATAGGCCTCCGCCATAGCGTTCAAGCCTACGTTCGGGTCAGTAGGGTGCCAATCAACAAAAGGCTCTAAAGTTTCACAGGATTTATCTGCGCTATGATCGAGGCAAATGGCCGTATTGTGACCTCTAAAAAATTGACTTCATAATGAGTTCTTGTTATATATCAATAAACGAAATCTGTTTGTTATGATTATAAGCCTTCGGATACAAATTCTTTTGTTGTATCCCCCTTATTCCTTATATCCGAAGGTGGAGTTGCTTTTCGTCATGTCGGCGTAAGGTATGTCGATAACCCTTTCACCGTCACCGGTTCATGATCGAGCTGGAGCATGCCCCGCACTTCAATAATATCTCGGGGGCAGAAATTGGATATACTCGATTGCTAGTGGCTCCAATTGTTTTGTTGTTAAGTTTTTGTTCTGTCGTCCGGTGTGTTCCATCCATGGTTGAATTGTGGGCAAAACGGGGTGTGGCGCGTATCAAGGAGTAAATTTATGAAGACACCAGTTCATTTTATCCGGATTTTGCTTTTGTCCTTTGCGTCAATTGGCTCGGAATTTGTTCATGCTACTTTAACGACGCACCTTCAACGCGGTGAAAAGATAGTAGAACATTCGGTGCCTGGCCGAAATGCCGAGGTCTGCGTAATCCCTAAGCACTTTGGCGATATTGAATATGCGGACAATGACGCTAAGCATGAAGAAGAGCTTTGCGGTATCGAAGTGAATGCGAACGCGGCGGTTTGCCCGAAATTGAACAGTACAAATCCGGGGTTGGACATTTATTCGGTTCCTACGGGATCGACTCCGAAACAAATCGAAGCATCGGGTTGTAAGATTGCAAATGCCAAAAAGATCGCAAAATACAAACTCAGTACAAGTTGCAGTTACTCGCCATCAATCCTCGGCTATTACCATTTGTCGCGCATTTTGGGAAATATAGCAAACGTCCCTCCCGCAGTATTACGTACGTTTGATTTACAGAATCACATTGCCCTTGGTCGTAAAGCCTTGGCCAAGACTGCACCGGATACCCTTATTCATAAGACTTGGTCAAGCTTGATGACACAGCTGACTGCAGGTTCAAAGAGCAGTAGGCGAGATTTTCTTTTTACCGACGACTTTACCCAATCCTATGGAGCGCTCAGCTTGAACCCTAAGAAAGAGCAATTTTATAAAGAGTTCTTCAATAGCGGTGCCAACAATGTGGCACGCGCCGAAAACTTCCGCGATAAGAACCCGATCATGGCACTGCTGGCACGCAATGAAAACATGAGCAAACTCATTGGTAGAAGTTTCACAGCCGAGAACGTACAGAAGATGGTGCAGCTCAAAGATGCCGCAGACTTAATTGTGCTTGATACGCTGATGAACCAGCAAGACCGCTTCGGGAACATTCACTATATTGAGAACTTCTACTATCTCGACTCCAAAGAGTTGAACCAAGACGGCAGTGCCAAGCTGAAATCGGATAAAAAACTTACACCACAGGAATCCACACAAGTCGGTGCCGTCCCGGTAAAAGAAATGATCCTAAAAGATAATGACTGTGGTGTTGCCAAACAGAATGTCGCAAAGCAAACTGGTTTGGCAGATCGTATTTCGCATATTGATCCAGAAACCTACCGTCGTCTTCTCCAGTTTGATGCGGTCGGTGATTCGGAGGAAACAAGAAAATTCTTCGTTCAGGGTCTGTATTTTACGGCGAATGATTTTGTTAATGTGCGAAAGAATCTCAAGGATCTCGCGACCAAACTGCATCAGGCCTGCTCAACGGGTCGCTTGAAACTTGACTTGGATCTACGGGCACACTTCTCGAAGCAAGAGCTGAAAGTCCAGCGTTGTGATCTATAAGAATAGTTGACTCAAATCAAAATCTAAGCGGGTATCGGTAGGTGTATATTTTTAGTCGGGTAAGGAAAGCTTCTGTCGCAAAGGTTGGGAGAAGAAAAGGTATGCCGGACATAGAAAAGACGGTGTGAAGCATAATATCTCTCGGATCTTGAGCGGCTTTAAAACTGTTCATCGGATATTTCATGTCCTAAAATTATTAAATTATCACTCAGTTTGACAAATTTTGCGGCAGCACCCTCTGGCTCATTTTTTTTGAAAGGGGTTCAAGCTGTGAATCCTGACAATTAATGATTTAATCTAATTTTATTTTTAGCGAATTAATGAAACAATGTGTTGCATCCATAAGGATGGCTAACACAAATTAGGTTACTCAGAGGTCAAGTATTAACCACCATAAATGAGGAGAAGTCTGGTGAAAAAGCATAACCTACTAGTCGTTCTGGCTGGAATTGTCATATCCGCAATTTCATTTTCTTGTGTCGGTGGAAATGCACCGGACAACAGCTTGAAGGTAGTTATCATCCGGCACGGAGAGAAACCCGAAACCGGCGACAACTTGTCATGCCAAGGGGAGAGTCGCGCCCTGCAACTGCCAAAGGTCTTATATCAGAAATTCAACAAACCGAACTATACCTATGTTCCTTCGTTGGAGCTTGGTAAATCGATTACTCATGCCAGAATGTTCCAGACGATTACCCCATTCGCTGTTAAATATAATCTGACGGTCAATGGCAAATTCGACACAACCGATTATTCAAATATTGCCGAAAACGTACTGAAGAAAACAGGTACGATCCTCATGGTTTGGGAGCACAGCGCGATCCAATCTCTTGCCGAAAAACTAGGCGTAAAAAGTCCGCCACCTTGGGATGGTAAGGATTACGATAGTATATGGGTTATCACTTACCCGAAAGGTAAAGCTGTGTTGTCTTTCGATAAAGAAGGAGTATCCCCATCCACTGAATGCAACTTTTAAAACTAACCACATTAGATTGGTTTTCGTGAGTTTTCAAGTTTCGTAACAATAGTGGCCGTCCACATCAGTCTTGTTGATCGCGATAGCCTTGGGGATTGCCTGAAAAATGCTAAAATCAACGCTCAACCTAACTTTTAATTCAGGAAACACATGCCACAAATCACAATAGAACATAAGCCCAGCGAAGAACGTTTGAAAGAATTAGGCGTGGCGAATTGGGATATATGGGAGAAAGAAATCTCCGAATTCCCCATCGACTTTGACGAAACAGAAACCGCCTATATCCTGGAAGGCGAGATTCTAGTGACACCAGAGGGCGGTGAGCCTGTACGAATCTTACCGGGGGACTTGGTTGTTTTTCCTGAAGGCTTAAACAGCCATTGGAAAGTCGTCAAACCATTGCGTAAGCATTATAGCTACGACTAAGTTAGGTGGAATAAAAGCAAGTAGCCATCATGGAGTTTATGAAATCTGGGGCACATGAAGTTCCGATTATTTCGGATGCTACTATGTTTTATCGGAGCAAGCTTGCTTGGCTGCTACTAGTATGGATGTTTAATTGTTGTCGAATGATTTCAAATGAAGACAATGCTATACAATAGAACTTTCAATGATCATAAGGCCGTGAAGGAGCGAGATAACCGTGATTCTTGATAGTGTATCTTTGCTTGAAACGTGGGGGGCTGAAATTGAAAGCACTCCAAACATTACTAGAGCAGTAAGCGTAGCAAAGAATAATCACACAAAACCCAGCAAATCTTTAAATGCTATAGCTCTTTTTTCAGGTGGTGGGGGGCTTGATTTAGGTTTCTCTGCGGCTGGATTTCAAATACGTATTTCTAGCGATATTGATTCGTTTTCGTGCAAGACCCTGGAATTAAACAGCGGAAGAAGACCATTTTATAATCACGCTAGAGCAATGCAGGCAGACATTACAAAAATATCTTCACGGGAATTGCTCGAAAATGCTGAAATAGACAAAAATTCCGTTGATTTACTAATTGGTGGCCCACCATGCCAAGCATTTTCTGTATTTGGTAGGCGCAAAGGTTTAAAAGACCCAAGGGGCAATCTTGTTTGGGACTATCTACGGCTATTGCAAGAAATTCAGCCAACGGCTTTTGTTTTTGAAAATGTTGCTGGATTAAAGTCCATTCACAACGGCTCATTATATATTAAAGTCCCTTGAGTTAGATGGGCTTTATACGGTATCGGCACATAGTTACCAACTCGCAAACTTTGGAATACCTCAATTCCGAGACCGTATTTTCTTCATCGGTACCAAAACTGGAAAGTTAGTTCCAGCGATGAAACCTACACACGGTATTCAGGGTTGCGAGAAAGTTCCATATAGAACTGCCTCTGAGGCGCTAAGATTCATGCCTGAACCCGGAGAATTTAGTTTTATTCCAAATCATTCTGGACGGAAGCACAGCCAACGTATAATCGACCGCTATCACAAGCTAAGATTTGGAGAGCGTGACCCGAAGACCAGGATTAATAGGTTACACCCAGAAAAGCCAAGCTATACAATTATTGTTGGCTCTGACAAAGGCGGCGGCAAGGGTCATGTTCATCCTTTCTCACCCAGAGAAGTAACGCCGAGAGAGTCCGCAAGAATGCAAACCTTCCCAGATTGGTGGGAATTCTACGGAACTGGCCGTCACGTTATTAGGCAAGTCGGAAATGCTGTACCGCCATTATTTGCAGCGCAGCTCGCCGAGCATATTAAATTACATATTTTTGGGGCAAAGCGTGTAAGAAGCAATGGAGAGCTTGCCGAAATTCTTGGGCTTGAATATTTGCAGGAAAAAAAATAGGGCTTCAGCATGATTGTTGACCTGTTCAGCCACAAAATTCATTCAAGCAGCGATGAATGGCCGGAAAAATTGGCAGAGATTGCGGCAATTTTTAACGAATTTGATGGTCAATTATTTAGTCGGCAAGCATTTGAAGAACGATTACAGCGCATCAGCCCTGCATCAGCCCTCGTGCATCCTACCTTGCCCAAGCTGCCGCATCAAAATCAAGCACCTCTAGTAGGCGATTAGATGTATCTAAATTTCGCGATGAAATAAGCGCATACCCTGCATACCTTGGCCTCTATTATTTGGAAGCATCCCCCGTTGGATGGGTTGTTCGCATAACCGAAACAACCAAGAGGTTTTTGATAAGGGAAGAACCTGACGTAGCCTCATTCCTTAGATTGCAATTGCCATTGTTTCAATATCCAAACGCGATGGGGGCGGCATACGATAGCTACACAAACAATCTTCGGATTCAGGCTAATACAAGTGGCAGAACTTTAGATTTTATAAGGCAGGGGATTCACTTCTCCCCGTTAAGGACTATTGCTGTTGCGCTCCAAGCTGATGCTAATATTCGCGGTATCAGCGTTCTTAGTGCCTCAGTTTCTTATGATGAAATATTTGGCTTAGCCAACTGTCCTTTGATAAACACACGGGCGTTGCCGTCAGTCGAAGACGTAGCCACGGTGCTTAATGATATTCGCAACAATCGGCTTGGCTTTCCTAATAAGTATGAGAGTCGATTTCATACTCTTAGGCACACAGAGATTTTTTTGCTCGGACAAGGGAGTGTTCGCCTTCGAGCTGGCGTGAATGAAGCTGACAGAAATCAGCTTATTCGCCAATTAGAGGCTATTGCCAGCATTGGCACTGAATTTACAGGTTTTGATAGTTGCACTAACGGAAAAGATTTGAAAGAGGTTATTGCTAGTGGAGAGTGGGGGCGGTACTTCGACGGAGTGAAAATGCTTCCCTCACATATCGTCGAAGCTCTTACCAAAGATGAAGCTATGAAAACCGCAATGCCGATTGAACCGGTCAGTGACGGAGGGACTACTGTCATTCCCTTGCCCGTTGCAGAGATTTATCCTTTCAGGTCACGAACAGGGGTGCTTCCGACGCCAAAACCCTATGACAGGCGTAAAGAACTCGCAGACCCAGAACTTACGAGGATCAAGCGTCAGCGAAGAAACTTGGCTCACAAAGAGCTTATTGATTTGATGGAGAGTTGGCTTCGCAGACTTGGGGTCAGTCCTCAAGAGAATGATCATATTGATTTGTTTTCAAAAATTCCAGGTGACGGCTCATTTATTTTTGAGATGAAAAGCGGAGGGGAGAGCTTGCTAGAGCAAGTCAGGAAGGGCTTAAGCCAGCTTTATGAATATCGCTATCGTTACCGGAATATGATAAATGACCAAAGTATTTCACTTTGCTTAGTGCTTCCAGAAAATCCAACTTCGATACCGTAGATTACAGATTATCTTTGTACAGACCGAGAAATAAACATTTGTTGGTTTGATGAAAATGGCATTCTGACTTGGCCTGATCTTTGTGACAGCAATATGGCAGTACTGCGTGAAGTGATTTGTTAAGCTGAATCACGCAAGTCCAGTTGGTTACGTTGATTAAGCAATATTGGGCTTCAAATCCAGTATCTACTGAGACAATTATTTTTTAATCAAAGTAATCAACTGAGCCTTATCATCAATATTGACCTGATAACGCCCTAACACACTCATCCCCAACAACTTGTTTTCCCCTAACAGTTGGTCTGCAATGAAGGCGACTTCGACATTTTCAACAGTTTCCCCGGCAATTTTCAGCTCTTGTAACATACCAATTTTTGCGTCGGCCATGCCGTTGGCGGTTTGCATTTTTCCTAGGGTAAATTTGCTATCGGCAAGGCCTAATTGGTCGATCATGGATTCTGGCAAAACGACTAAATCTGCGCCTGTGTCGATCACCATATCCACGGTTTGCCAGACTCTGCCATCGCCTGAAAGGGATACGGAAACCGTAAAGTGATTACCCTGGAAACTAGTCGGCAACACAATACGGTTGTCTTTCCGTTTTTGTTTTTTGTTGATAATGACGATGCGTTCAATCTGACCTTTGATATTTCGACTGACGATGTGATTGTACGGAGCAAAAAGCTGTTGAACTTGCTGCTCTAAGCTGCCACTGGTCATGACTTTTTCAGCATTTTGGATTCTCTCCAGGCCAGTGACCTGAATTTTGTTCTGGTTTTGTAGTGCCTGGATTTGGGAAAATAAATCGTC
>Ga0302321_100004933_pt1 | contig 11619 bp, 8 predicted proteins | sample Fen_T0_1_FD_202505 | JGI IMG/M metagenome (GOLD analysis project Ga0302321, IMG submission 202505) | Peat permafrost microbial communities from Stordalen Mire near Abisko, Sweden - Fen_T0_1 | ecosystem: Environmental > Terrestrial > Soil > Wetlands > Permafrost | place: Sweden: Abisko...
GACAGCGACTGTCACAGTGACGCCACCAGTAGGAACATCACCTGCTCTCTCGATTGTAAAAACCAATCTTGATGGTGATAGCTTTAAAGTTGGCGATAAGGTGACGTATGTCATTGTGGTATCAAACTTAAGTACAGGTGACCCGGTGGTTGATCCGAATACCATCACCGTCTCGGATGCTATCCCTGTCGGCATGAAGGATATCCATGTCGATGCCTCACAATGGGGCATTTCGATCAGTGATAAGACCAGCCCTGCCATAGTCGATGCCGACTACAATGGTCTGTTCCCTGTCGCATCGGGTGAGGTTCTCCCTCCGATTACGATCACTGGTACGTTAACAAAAGATGCTGTTCCTTCTATCACCGATACTGCCACGGTCGATACGTTAGGAAATGCGCTTACGAATAATTCTGCGACTGATACGGTTTTCGTAGAGAAAAACCAGCATGACCACGGTAAACACCATCACCAGAACAACGATAATGATAGCCATCACCACCAGAACAACGATAATGAAAACAATGGTGATAATGGTGATAATGGTGACAATGGCGATAATGGTCATGATGGTCATGATGGTCAAAACGGCCACAACGGCCACAACGGCAAAGATGGAAAGGATGGCAAAGATGGAGCGGATGGAGCGGATGGAACCAACGGAGAAAATGGTTCGTCTGCACCTTTAATGCCGGGGACAGGCGGCGCCCCACTAGGATACTAGCATTTATCTTTTGCTAAGACCCTCCTAAATGAGGTGCTAGTGATAGCTTTTTATCCTGCAGAGAGAGTTCTCAGTGTCGAGACGCGCAGGGAAAAGAGTGCATCACTAGCACTTTTTTATATGGCAGATACTCCATCTGGCTGTTATATCAGCGTATTCTCCTGGTAATCCCGTCTATCACAATCCTTATTGTACAGTTTTTAGCCTATTTCCTCTGCCATCCTGTTGACGCGGATCAAAGGATATGCTAGCTTTAGAGAGATCTGTGAGAGTGTATGTCGTGTTTGAAGCAGCTTTATGTCAAATAAAATATGGAGCTTGCTGCAAGAAGTGAGTCTAGATAATTGGATCTTTGAACCTTCAATTGAAAAGCTCTAACAAAAAAAATGCGATTGCGGTCCTTGATGGCGTACGCGCCGTTGCTTGCCTGAGCGTAATTGCTTATCATATAAACTACCTATCATTTATGGGGCATGTGCTAAATCCTGGCCTGGGCTCCCTGACCATTGCCCTTGCTCTGGCTGGCTCGTCGGGAGTGACGCTCTTTTTTGTGCTCTCAGGCTTTTTGCTCTTTATGCCTTATGCGCGCGCGCTTCTGTTCGATTCTGATTGGCCTTCTACGCGCCGTTTCTATATACATCGTGCGTTTCGTATTCTTCCCGGCTACTATATCTCCCTACTTTTGCTGATTCTTTTTACCAATCCGACCTATTTTCAGCTTGCGCGTTGGAAGGAGCTGGTTCTGTTCCTGACCTTTTTTATGGACGCCAGCCCACGTACGTATCAAGCTATCAATGGTCCATTCTGGACGCTTGCTGTCGAGTGGCAGTTTTATTTATTGTTGCCGCTGCTCGCCCTGGCTTTTCGCCCGTTTGTGCAGCATGGCTCGCTGCAGCGCCGCTTAAATGCATTGCTACTCTGCCTTGCAGCATTGATCGGCTGGGGGCTTGCGACGCGCTATTGGGGACGCTCATGGGAGATAGATCCGCATCAACCGGGCTTGTTACCTCCCGTTGTGCATCGTCTGGCTTTGTTTTTCTTCTATGGCAGTAATGGCAAATTTCTTGAGGATTTCGCGTTTGGTATGCTGCTCAGTGGCTTTTATGTGCTGTCCCAATATGTACGTGAGCATCGCCTGATCTCTTTCTTGTATCGCTACTGCTGGTGGTTCTGGGGTTTAGGGATTCTAGAGTTATTTTATACGGCGGCCTGGTCAACGTTGCCGGTCAATACCTTTGTTGCGCCTTTTATCGGGCCTCATAACTGGCTGAGCGAAATGGTGCTGGCCCTGGGCTATAGTCTGTGTATTGCTGCGTTGCTCTTTGGCCCTGCACAACTCAAGCGTCTACTGGAATGGGGGCCTTTGCGCGAAGTGGGCCTTTTATCGTATGCTCTGTACATCTGGCACTTACCACTTTTGCTCTGCTTCACCGCCCTGGTTTTGCCCTATGCCAGCTCATGGTGGCATGTACTTATTTATAGTACAATTTGGATATGGGTTGTGCTCATCATTATTCCATTTTCTTATCTGTTCTATCGCTTCGTCGAGCTGCCATGGATACATCTTGGAAGCCGTATTACCCGTACAAAAGAGCTGTAATGCATGCTCATTTTTGTGTGCACGCCTTCTTCTCCTCCAGCGCATCGGCTCCCTGTTATTTCTATCTACTTGCTTCAGGGAGTTGATGGCTAGAAAACCATATATGCAGAGAGAATTTGATTGTGATATCATATCACATGGTTTTGCAATATCGACAAAATTTGTAATAGAGGTTGGTTGGTAGCTAGCTAACAGTATCTTCTACCTACTCGCCCCTGAAAACTGGTGCTCAACCTGTTAATCTTTCCAATACGTGTTACAATTATGTTGGGACACGTCTGTAAAGAAGACATTGAGTAGCTGGGTACAGACTCCGGACACATTAAGATTATCCTGGACAAACAAACTTTCTCCAACTCCAAATAGTAAAGAAAATCAGGAGATACCATGAGTACTGAGCAGCAAAAGCGACCAGATGGACGCGACGCCACCTCATTAAACAAGCCTCGTGTCGTCACGCTGCCTGAAGACGAAGATCGAGATACATTGGTTGACTACTACCACCAGATGTTGCTTGTCCGTCGCTTCGAAGAGAAAGCGGACGAAATGTATAAGATGGCTCGTATCGGTGGATATTGCCATCTCAACCTGGGTGAAGAGGCCACTGTTGTGGGGTTTTGCGCTGGCCTGGGATCGCACGATTATTTATATACAAATTACCGCGAGCATGGATATGCGCTTTGTCGCGGTCTCTCGACCAACTCTGTGATGGCCGAATTATTCGGCAAAGAGACCGGTTGTTCGCATGGCCGTGGTGGGTCAATGCATATGTTTAGCCTGGAGCATCGTCTGATGGGTGGCTATGGTATCGTGGGTGGCCAGGTGCCCCTGGCGGTTGGTGCTGCCTTCGCGGTTGATTATCGCGGCTCCGATGAGATTGTGGCTGTGCAGATGGGTGATGGCGCTACAAATGGCGGGCCATTCTACGAATCGTTAAATCTCGCAAAAATATATAAGCTTCCGGTTGTCTTTTTTGTGGTGAATAATGGTTATGGCATGGGAACGCCGGTCGAAAAAGGCTCTGCTGTGGCGGAGTTGTACCGCAAGGGCTGTGCCTTCGATGTCTATGGTGAGCGCGTTGATGGAAATGATGTGCTGGCCGTGCGCGATGCCGTGCGTAAAGCCGTGAAGATGGCTCGCGAGCAGCGTGAACCCGCCATCGTTGAGGCGGTGAGTTTCCGTTTCCGTGGCCATTCTGTGATTGACCCCGACCGTTATCGCGATGAGGAAGAGGTAAAACGTGGTCGTGCAATCGATCCAGTCGCTCTCTTCGCGCAACGTTTATTGGATTCGCACTTTATCGATGAGCATGATCTACACACACTTGAAAAACAGGTTGAGCGCGAGGTAAATGAAGCTGTTAGCTTTGCTGAGGAAAGCCCTTTCCCACCTGTAGAGAGCCTCTTCGATTACATCTATGCCTCTGACGACATTGTACAGGAGAAGAAATAATGGCTGAGATTAGTTTTCGGCAGGCGCTCAACGATACCTTGCGCGAAGAGTTACATCGAGATGGAAACGTTTTTTTGATGGGCGAGGAAATTGGCGTTTTCGAAGGTTCCTATAAAATTACTGCTGGTCTCTTAAAAGAATTTGGCCCAAAACGTGTGGTTGATGTACCTATTGCTGAGAATGGTTTTGTCGGTATGGCGGTCGGGGCGGCCATGCTCGGGCTACGTCCGGTCGTTGAGATTATGACGTTCAATTTTATTGCTCTGGCTATGGATGAAATTCTGAATCACGCGGCGAAGATCTATTATATGTTTGGTGGTCAGACGCCCGTTCCTCTGGTTATCCGCACCCCTGGTGGTGGTGGTCAGCAACTGTCTGCCACGCATTCGCAAAACCTTGAGGCCTGGTTTGCCCATATCCCTGGTCTACAGGTCGTTGCCCCTTCAACTCCTGAAGATGCGAAGGGTATGCTGAAGATGGCTATTCGTAATAACAATCCAGTTATTTTTATTGAGCACCTGGGTCTCTACAATACTAAAGGTGAGGTTCCTGCTGAAGATTATACGATCCCCTTTGGGAAGGCCAAAGTGACGAAAGAAGGGACTGACCTGACCGTAATTAGCTATTCTCGTATGGCTACGGTGGCCCTTGATGTGGCTCGCCGCATGGAGCAGGAGCATCAATGGCACGTAGAGGTTGTCGATATTCGCTCGCTCCGTCCTCTGGATCGAGAGACTATTGTGAATTCGGTGAAGAAGACGGGACGCGCTATTGTCTTTGAAGAGGATTGGCGTTCTTATGGTATCGGGGCGGAGATCGCTGCGACTGTGCAGGAAGAGGCCTTCGATTATCTGGACGCGCCGATCAAACGTGTGGCTAATGTAGAAGTTCCACTCCCATATGCGAAACCACTCGAACTGGCTGCCCTGACCGGGGCGAAGCAGTTGGTGGATGCCATTAACGAGCTTGCCCCTCGTCGGCGAAGGATTATTACACATGTCTGAAGTAAATATGCCCCGTCTCAGCGATACGATGCAGGAAGGCACTATTACACGCTGGCTTAAGAAGCCGGGTGACGAGGTGAAAAAAGGCGAAGTTGTCGCAGAGGTTGAGACCGATAAAGCGAATATGGAGATTGAGTCTTTCAGCGCAGGTGTGCTGGAGCAGATTCTGGTGCAAGAGGGTGAGACTGCTCCGATCGGTCAACCTATTGCGATTCTTGGCACTGGTGCTCAAAAAAGCCAGCCAGCCGCTTCTGCTGCTCAGTCCCAGCGTGCTCCAGCTGCACAGACAGCGAGCGCGAATAATTCCGGCGGTGCTCACATGACCGCTTCTGCTATGAGTGGGAATGGTCAGGTGAGCCGTGAAACAGGTGTTATCAAGGCTTCTCCCCTGGCTCGGCGCATGGCGGAGGAGCATGGTATCGTGTTGAGTCAGCTCAAGGGTAGTGGACCCGGTGGCCGCATTGTACGTGATGATATTGAAGATTATATCGAACAGCAGAAAGCTACTCCCACGCCTGCTACGTCTTCTGCTATCGCTCAGACTGTCTCCGTTCCAGCCTCTTCTGCCCCTTCTGCGCGAGCAGCCGCTCCTGTGGCCCCTGCGACTTCCACAACTCCTGCGGCTCCAGCTGCCACGAATGGCACCCCTGAGGTAGCGGCGGCCGATGCAGATGTTGTGACTCTTTCATCAATGCAGAAGACGATTGCTCGTCGCCTGACTGAATCTAAGCAGAATGTCCCTCACTTCTATGTTGGCAGCGAGATAGATATGACGGATGTGTTGGCTATGCGTCAGAAGCTCAATGCTAATCTCGATGAAGATGGTGTGAAGATCAGCGTGAATGACCTGGTCATAAAAGCGTGCGCGCTGGCCCTGGAGAAGTTTCCGCAGGTCAATGGCTCTTATAAAGAAGGGCAGTTTCTACTCCATAAGCATGTCAACATTGGTGTGGCGGTCGATATCCCTGCTGGCCTGATTGTGCCAGTGCTCCGCGACGCAAATAGTAAAGGCCTGCGTACGATTGCGCGGGAGGCGAAGGCTCTGATCGCGAAGGCTCAAGCCGGTAAACTTACACCTGCTGATCTCGAAGGTGGCACGTTCTCCATTTCGAATCTGGGTATGATGGATGTGACGGAGTTCTCGGCTGTAATCAATCCTCCTCATGCTGCGATTCTGGCGGTTGCTTCGACGCGTAAGACATTTGTGCCGATTGATAACCAACCAGTTGTACGTGATATTATGCATGTTACGCTTTCTGCCGATCATCGTATTATTTATGGAGCCATGGCTGCTCGCTTCCTCCAGGAAGTGAAGCGCATACTCCAGAATGTATACCCTATCCTTGGCTAATTATTGCTGACTTCTCTCTGTTCTTACAATTAGTAGAGAGAGTAGGGAGAGTGTCAGATATGTTTTTTTGAAGGGCTATCCCACGTGAAGGATAGCTCTTTTCGTTTCTTAGCACTGAGAGGATTGTTGTTATGAGTATGGTAGCACTTGGGCATGCTGAGTTATATATTTACCCGGAGAAGGTCGCCCCACAAGATAAGATTGTTTCACCGCAGCGAATAGATGTCTCTACGATACAAGACCTCATTGAAGTCCTTACTTTGATGCCCGCCGAGACGAGTTTTAGCGTGTTACTGGTAATCAATGAATGTGTGGTGGGCAATGGCAAATACTTTATGACCCACGAAACGGTGACGGTACTGCACGAGTATGGAGCCTGCGTCGATTTTCTGGTGAAACCTCTGGCCACCCTGCACGAATTACGTAAGCAGCAGCAGGGACATGCGTAGGGCGTGTCAGATATATGCTTTGTGCATTTACATCTCTCAGCCAGCACACATCCATGCCTTCGACGCTAAACGAGCTTTAATTATAGCAAGAAAGAATTCTGCTTAAAGCTTCGCTCGTGTATATTGATCAGGCCAGGTGATCTCTTGCTGCAATTCACGTGCGGCATGCAGGGGCCAATAGGGGTCCCGTAACAGCTCGCGTGCCAGGAAGATCATATCGGCCTGTCCTTGTCGTAGAATCTCATTGGCATGTGTTGGTTCTGTAATTAAGCCCACCGCTCCTGTTGTCATTTGTGCCTCATTGCGTATTGCGGCGGCAAAGGGTACTTGATAGCCAGGGGAAAGCGGTATCTTCGCGCTTGCTACATTGCCGCCTGAAGAGACATCAATGAGATCGACCCCATGTTTCTTCAACTCGTGTGCAATGGCAACGCTATCGTTAATCGTCAATCCACCTTCAGTCCAATCGCTGGCGGAGATGCGTACCAGTAATGGGAGCTCGTCGGGCCAGACAGTGCGTATTGCATCTGTTATCTCAATGAGCAGGCGCATACGGTTTTCCGGTGTACCGCCATACGCGTCCTCACGTTTATTCGAAAGCGGCGATAAGAACTCGTGGACAAGATAGCCGTGTGCTGCATGGATCTCGATTACCTGGAAGCCTGCCTGCAATGCGCGGCGTGCTGCATCCTGGAAGCGTTGTACAATCTCGGCAATTTCAGCTATTGAAAGTTCTGCTGGCTGAGGATAGCTATCCGAGAAACGTACCGCGCTTGGTGCTACCGTGTTCCAGCGCCCATCGCCCGCCTTTAGTTCGCCCTGACCGCTCCATGGCCGATATGTGCTCGCTTTTCTGCCTGCATGGGCAAGTTGGACGCCTGGAACGGCCCCCTGCTCGCGTATAAATGCAGTGATGCGTGAGAGCATTTCGATGTGCTCATCTCGATAGATACCCAGGTCTTGTGGTGAGATGCGTCCGCGCTCTTCAACGGCGGTGGCCTCAGTCAGGACCAGTGCCGCACCGCCCACTGCCCTGCTTCCCAGATGCACCAGATGCCAATCGGTCGCGAAACCGTCGCTTGACGAATACTGGCACATCGATGCCACTGCAATACGGTTGCGTAATGTGATGCCCCTGAGCGTTAATGCTTGAAAAAGAGGAGCTATCTGGCTCTCTTCCTGCTTACTTGCTACTGTGCTCCCTGGATTACTCTGCATATTGAAATACTCCTGATGGTTTTTGCATGCTGAATTGCCCTTGATTGAGGGGATACAAATCAAGTAAATCTCCTGCTCTTACGAACAATTTGGTAGATGCTAATTATTCCTTCGTGCGCTAGCGTAATCTGTTGCCTGCAACTTTTTTTTAATCAGTGGAGTAATAGGAGCAACGCAGCTAAAAATTTTGTACGAAAGAGGTGGATGATGACAGATAATATGGTTGTGATTGGAGTCTTTGCCGATCGCGAACAGGCTGAGCAGGCCATGCATGACTTACATGCGGCGAATTTTTATAACCTGGGCTTTATTGTGCGTGATGGGAATGACATTACCCAGATGCTACCGGATGAAGAGACGGGTGAACAGATTGAAGAGAAACATTCTGCGCGAACAGGTGCCGTTGCTGGCGGCGTAGTTGGTGGTGTGGTGGGTGCTGTGTCTGCGCTCTTAATCCCTGGCATCGGACCAGCTATTGCAGGCGGCATTCTAACGACGACGCTGGGAGGTGCGGCTATTGGCGCGGCGGCGGGCGGCCTTATTGGAACTTTTGTGACGATGGGCATCTCTGAAGAGGACGCTCACTACTACGAACAAGAGATTCAATCTGGGCGTACCGTTGTGATTGTGCAGGCCGATGACAACCCCATCGAAGCATTTAACATTATGGAACGCAATCGAGGCTACAATGCGAAGTCTCTTCCACCACGTAGCCTTGATCCTGAGGCAACAGTTGAGCTTGATGCGCAGGAGAACCATTAGCGAGCCCGATGGTCTTCACATAGAATACAGCCTTGGCTTTTAATCATTAGGAACCGTCATACCGCGCAGGATTATGTGAAATTTTTACATGACCTGCCGAAGATTGTGTCTGTGCTTTGTTGCCCTCTTTATTGTGTTGCACTTTATATGATGCTCCATTTGCCTCTTGCCGTGTACGTCACTTTCTGCTAGACTAGCAACAGAATGATGTTAGCGCAAGATATGGGTGTTCATGACTCATCCTTTTCAGCAGCTGATAGCAGGATCTGGCGCAAGGAGAATTGGCAATGCTTCATGCTTTACATTATGAGCCACAAGGTCAGCGGCAACGTTTTGAATCAGGTGAGCAGCAGCACAGGGAATTCGGGAGCAGGCAGTTTCATCTGCATCTCCATCTGAACCTGGGCACACATCAGCGTCGTCCCTTACAGACCGCCCGGCTGATAACCCTATTTGCAGCCTTTATAGGCGCCCTTTCCATGGCTCTTACCCTCTTTTTACAGGTGAGTGTCCGCGATATTTCCATGCAAGCGCCGCTTTTTAGCTGGGCAGGAAACATCATCTGGATTGGTGCCTTGCTGGGGTTGGGGGCCATCCTGCTTGGCGGTCTCCCTCTCATAATTTCTGCTTGGCGTTCGACAGCGCGCAACCGCTTCTTGTTTTTCGTCCCGTTGCTGGCTATTGGACTCACTATGATCTTCTTCCTGTTCCTTATACAGGTGCAAGATCCTGTCTACCGGAACGCCTTGCTTGTTGTGCCCCTTTATGGAGTGCCTTTTATCAGTACTCTGGCGATTGCGCATGCCATTCGTCGAGCAATGATAGCTGGCAAATGGCTTCGTTTTGCAGGTATGCTCAGCTATTTCGTGGTCCTGGGCATGTTTCTGATGCTTGCCGGGATGCTCCTGTGGGGATTTGCTCTGGCTCTCTTTGCGCCTGCCTGGTTTTTCATCCTCCTTCCTCTTCTGACTTTCCCTTGGAATTCCTGGCTACTCATTACCATTGGTATGCTCATTGCCTTTCTTATCGCCGTTTTCGCGCTTTTCTCACAGCAACGCGTGCATCGCTACCCCACACAACGCCCACATGATGTATCGCCTTTTGAGTTTAGCCTGCCCCAAGAACCGCGAGAGGAATAGGGTTACCCCTCCTTCAATATTACTCCCCCACCTTCTGACTCTATCAATAAATACATCATTTACCTCTTTCAGCATGCTGTGCCACGTAGCCATTCTTCGGTGGTTTACTGTGTTTAAAGACGAACACAGTGAAACAAGATTTTCCAGATTGAACAGAACAAGCCTTTGAGAAGGGATAATCGGGAGGACTGAAAGCGTTTATTATGATGAAAAATGAGACGAACACACCTTTTTAGGACGGACATCGCCGAATTTTTGGACGTCTGTCGTCGCGCAAATAGACGATTCGTTATTGCTGTGATACAATACATTTCATTAAATAGGTGCTAGAACAATTGCAACTACTATTCTTTTATCGAAAGTCAATAGCAATATGCCTGCACAGACACTCATGTAAGGAGTAAGCATGCCATCACAAGGATACGTACGCTTTCCTGCCATTTTTCACGATCTCATCGTATTTGTTTCGGAAGATGATCTCTGGCTAGTTTCAAGTGAGGGAGGGCGCGCTGAGCGCTTAACAGCAGGCGTAGGCGAAGTGAGATACCCTCGTTTTTCACCTGACGGGACGCAATTGGCTTTTGTGGGACGTGAGGAAGGTCCTAATGAAGTTTATGTGATGCCCGCTCTGGGTGGCCCGGCCCAGCGCCTGACGTTCCAATCTGCAAGTTGCCGTGTTCTGGGCTGGTCACCTGCTGGTGATGAGATCTTATATGCGAGCAACTCCGGTCAATTTGCGGGGCGTTTCGAGGTGATTTATGCTATAAAGCCTTCGGGCGGCCTGCCCCGTCAACTTCCCTTTGGTATGGCGAATGCTATCTCCTATAGCCGTGAAGGTGGTGTGGTTATTGGCCGCAATATCAATGTTCGTGAGTTCTCGCATTGGAAGCGTTATCGGGGCGGTACGGTTGGCCACTTGTGGTGCGACACGACTGGTGATGGCTCTTTTAAGCGTCTGTTGCAATTAGATGGCAATGTGGCTGATCCTTGCTGGATAGGTGATCGCATCTACTTCCTCTCAGATCATGAAGGCGTAGGTAATATCTACTCATGTACGTCCGATGGTGCAGACATACGGAAGCATTCGCAGCATACAGATTTTTATGCACGCCACCTCTCGACGGACGGGCAACGTCTGGTCTATCATTCTGCCGCTGATCTCTACCTCTTCGATCCCGCAACCGAAGAACTGAACCACCTGGAGGTAACGTTGCCTAGCTTGCGGACACAGCGCAACCGTAAGTTTGTTCCTGCCAATATGTACCTGGATAGCTATGCGCTTCACCCTCAGGGCCATTCTCTTGCTCTTACGACGCGCGGTAAAGCGTTTACAATGGGCAATTGGGAGGGGCCGGTTCTGCAACATGGCGAAGCCGATGGCGTGCGCTACCGTTTCCTGGAGTGGCTTAATGATGGCAAGCGCTTGCTCGCCGTGCACGATGCACCAGGGCATGAGGAGCTGGTCGTCTTTTCTCCTGAGACGGTCAATGATCCAAAGACATTTTCGGCCATCGATTTTGGGCGTGCTGTGAGCGTCGCTGTTTCTCCAACAGCTGATCTCGTTGCAATTACAAATCATCGCAACGAGCTGGTGCTTGCAAACCTCGATGAGGGTACGGGACGTGTGCTGGATCACAGCTCTTCGCGCCGTATTCTTGGTGCGGCCTGGTCGCCCGACGGTGCCTGGTTGGCCTATGGTTTTGCGATCTCACCGCGTCAATCTGCGATTAAGCTCTGCAATCTGGCGAGCGGCGAGACATATCAGATAACGACACCCATACTGCTAGACATGTCTCCGGCGTTCGATCCAGAGGGGAAATATCTCTACTTTCTGGGTCACCGTATCTTTAATCCTGTGCATGATAACCTGCAATTCGATCTGAGCTTCCCGCGCGGTGTGAAACCCTATGTGATTCTGCT
>Ga0302321_100004934_pt1 | contig 11616 bp, 11 predicted proteins | sample Fen_T0_1_FD_202505 | JGI IMG/M metagenome (GOLD analysis project Ga0302321, IMG submission 202505) | Peat permafrost microbial communities from Stordalen Mire near Abisko, Sweden - Fen_T0_1 | ecosystem: Environmental > Terrestrial > Soil > Wetlands > Permafrost | place: Sweden: Abisko...
TAACCGCAGGTCGGAGGGGGTGGGCCGCCTGGGGATCGAACCCAGAACCCGCGGATTAAAAGACGACTCAGAGTCCTTATGTCACCTGCCAGACTCGGCCAAGTGAAGGTGGCGTGTGTTGCTGCGCAACGAGTCTGACGCCTCCGACTCCCGGACGCTAGGGACGGCTCACGGCTCGTCCGAACCCAACCCGAACCCAGCTGTCCGCGTCGCACGCGCCAGAACCGGCTGATCATCGGGGCCGGCTTGGGTGACGAGACTGCCGCTACCCGTCACCCCTACTGCTGGAGTTGGAACTTCTTGGAGTCTGCCTGGCTGGTTCTGGACCCCCGGCATCCTGTGCACCTCGTGACACATTCGTCAGGAGCCCGAGCAGCCGCTCTCCGTCATCCGTCCAATCCCCCGGAGAGCCCCCGCCGTGAGCGTGGACCTATGCCCGAGGGGGCCGCGTCCCGCTCGCGGCCTCAAGGTCGCGCGAGGTCGGGCCGATAGCAGGATGTGATCAAGTATTTGCGGGTGGCAGCTCCTGCTGTACTGGTCCTCGCTCTTGTCGCGTTCGGGGCCACGCACATGCAGCCAGCCAGCAGCGCGTCGGCCTCACAGCCACGACCAAGCACCGGCCAGCACCTGGTGTCACAGGAGGTTGCTCGTGCGATAAGGCCGCCTAATTCGGCTACGGCGCTCACGACCGCAACCTGTAAGGTGGATGGCGAAATCAACTGCTGGACTGTACACGACACATTCAGCAGCACCAAGGCGCAGATGGTGGTCAATATCAAGCGGGTCACTGGGCTCGCTCCTAGCGAAGACTGCACCCCCCCAATCTTCCCTGGAGCGTTCTACTGCGTTCTCACGACGTCAGGCTACGTGAATGTCTCGGTGTACCTCACGTCAGCAGTCAAAGGAACAGCTTCACACCCTGGGCTCACGGGATTCCAATCAGTCGTTGTCAAATCCGACTGATGCCATGTGGAAAAGCTCCCTCCTGAGAGCCACTTCCGCTCTTAGAGATCGCTTCGGATCCGGCGTATTGACTCTCTCATGGCCCGGACGAATACTTCTCACCCTACCGTTCGCGGTCGCGAGCGTCGCTCTGTTTGTTGCGATGATTTCGCTTGTCGCGTCTCCGGACCCGCGCGGAGCTGCATTTCTCCTTTTCATGTTGGGCACGCTTCTCGGCATGGGCTACGTAGTCCTGCCAAGCGTCTGGCAATCGCGTGCCGAATGGAAGTCGGCTAAGTACCGGGAGGAAGTTGACCGTCGTTCGAAGCGGAAGAAGTTCGATTCGCCGCCGGCCGCAACCCAGTTGGCGAGCGGCGCCGAGTCCGACTGGATGGACTGGTGGGGTGGCTCCGATTGTCGCTCAATGGGCAGGTCGCCGACCACCGACGGCGGCTGCCAGACTGCGAGAGGCGCAGACCTGAAGAAAGGTTCAGGGTTCGACCACCCTCGGTCAAACCCTGAACCTCCGCAACAGACTAGCCGTGGCAGGTGATGTGGCCTTGTCCTCCGCCGCCCCAGATCACCGCGACATAGTGATTATTGAGCTTGTGACTGGTGATTGCTGAGTAGATCGACGTGCCGTCAGTGATGCCCCAAGCAAGGCAGTTCGTAACCTCGCCAATTCCCTGCGGGAGGGTTTCCGTCACCACGCTGTTGTAGGACAGGTAGACGGAACAATTGCTGTACCCAGCCGAGTGGCAGATACTGTTGCTCTGGATGTAGCCGTAGTCGACGTTCGTCCCGTAGGAAGCTGATGCGACACCGCCCCCGACGATCGTGCCAGCGAATCCAAGCCCCATGGCTGTCAAGATGGTTGCTCTGCGCGCGCGAATCATGGTTTCCCCTCGTGACTACTGACTTCCCGTTGAGACCTTTCGTGGCGTAGCCCATCCGAGTGAACCCACGCAGATCACCTTGACATCGGCGTGTCGCGGCTCGCGCATCGCACCCGTCAACCGTCGCTCGCCTCGGGCCGACCGACCGCAGGTAGCAGCGATGAACGAGAATCTGCCGCTCTCGACGGGGGAAACCGTGGGCAACAGAGACCCGAGTGTGGGCTCGTCTGAACTCGACCCACCTCATGGGAGCCGGATCGGCGACCTTGGTCACGGACGCAGCCACTCGTCTGGCATCCGAGGTCGGACGGTTTGGGTGAGGGACGGCCTCATCGAGCAGCCCATTCGCGACACGCCCCAGTTGCTACCCGATCAAGATTCTTCGTCAGTGACACATCGACTGCTTCCTTGTCCGGCTGGGTCCGCCCCGTGTCGCGGCGTTCCCGTGTCTGTCACGGACGTTGTGCGGACCTCTGCCAACGACGCGAGGCGAGGTCAGCACAACGCAATCCGGATCAGACATGTGCATCGGTGGTGGTTACCCTGGGTGGGAAAGTTGTTGTCCTGCAACAGTATTCCGGGTGGTGTTGTTTGGTGTTGTCTTCTGCGAAGATCGGCCGTTCGTCGTGGCGGTACTACCAGCGGACCGTCGCCGGGGGTGCGTGCGAGTACTACAGCGAGCACGGTGACCGCCCCGGTCGTTGGCACGGCCAGGGCCTGGGCGAGCTGGGCCTCACCGCCGGTGCGGTGGTTCAGGAGCAGGAGTTGGAGGCCATGTTCGGCCGGGCCCTGTCCCCGACCACCGGGCGCCCGCTGGGGCAGGGGTGGCGGGTGGATGCGGTGACCGGGTACGACCTGACGTTCTCCGCACCCAAGTCGGTCAGCGCTCTGTGGGCCCTGGGTGACCCGACCACCGTGACCGCGGTTGATGCCGCGCACGCCGCCGCCGTCCGGGCCGCGCTCGGGTTCCTGGACAGCCGTGCGTCGGTGTCGCGGCGCGGCAAGGACGGCGTCGACCAGATCGGGTCCGCAGGTTTGTCGGCGGCGTTGTTTGATCACCGGACCTCGCGGACCGGGGACCCGCAGCTGCACACCCACGCCCTCGTGATCAACAAGGTGCGATGCGCTGATGGGGCGTGGCGCACCTTGGACGGTCACGAGATCTACCACCACAAGAAGGCCGCCGGGGCGATCTACCAGACCGCCCTGCGTGCCGAGCTCACCCAGCGGTTGCCAGTGACATTTGGTGCGGTGTCCGAGCACGGGCAGGCCGAGATCGCCGGCACCCCCGAGAACCTGATCACCGCCTGGTCCACCCGCACCGCGGCGGTGATGGGTGACGCGGTCCCCACCATCGCCGACGCCGAACAAGCCCTCGGACGTCCGGTCAGTACGAGGGAGCGGGCCCGGATCATCAAGACCGCCGTCCTGACCACCCGCCCAGTCAAAGAGGCTGAGGTCCCAGAAGGTGACCTGCGTGACCGGTGGGCGGACCAGGCAGCCGGACTCGACTGGGACGGCCCCCGCCTACGGTCGGTCCTGAGCCTAGACCGCGAAGCGTCTGAACGGCGCGATCGGGTGGACCCTGGGTGGGCGGACCGGGTCGCGGTGGAGGCGGTGACCGCGGTGGGCCGGTGCAAGGCGATCTGGTCCCGCGCGGACCTGACCGTCCAGGTCGCCGCCCGGGTCCCCACCAACCGCGAAACACCGTTGAGCGCCGCTCAGGTCGTCGACCTTGTTGAGCAGCTCACCGACACCGCGCTCGCGGGCAGCGTCCATGGGGCGGTCGCGTTGGGTGCGGAACAGTCCGGGGTGACCGCGCGGGCCTCGGATGACCGGTACGCCTCCGCCGAGCTGGTCGACACCGAGGCCCGCATCCTGGAACGGGTCATCACCGGTGGGTTCAACACCCCCTCCAGAGTTCCCGCGCACGCGCAGGCATGGTTCTTCGACGGCCCGTCCGCGCAGCTGAGTGAGGAGCAGCGCCGCGCGGCGGTCAAGCTGGTTGTGTCGAAGGACCTGGTCACCGTGATGACCGCACCCGCGGGTGCGGGGAAGACCACCACCCTTGCGGCGGCGGTGCGGGTGTGGTGGCGCCTCAACACTGAGGTGATCATGTTGGCGCCGTCCGCCCGGGCCGCCGCCGAGCTCGCCACGGCGACCGGGGCACCCGGGCACACCGTCGCCCGCTGGCTCCTGACCCAACAGCACCTCGACGACCTGCCAGCCGGGCCGCGGGCTGAGGGTGGTCTGGGTCACCGGTCGGTGGTCGTCGTCGACGAAGCATCCATGCTCACCACCGGCGACTTGGACCAGCTGACCGCCCGGGTCGCCCGAGCCGGTGCCTCGCTGGTTCTGGTCGGCGACCCAGGGCAGATCGGTGCGGTCAACGCCCCCGGTGGCATGTTCGAACACCTCACCCACATCCTCGGCCCGCGGACGGTGGAGCTGACCGAGCTGCACCGCTTCACCCACCCCTGGGAGGCCGCCGCGACCCTGCGCCTCCGCGACGGTGACGGGACTGTCCTCGCGGAGTATGCCGAGCACGGTCGGATCCACCCCGAGGCCACCAGCCAAGATGCCGCGGACGCCGTGTTCGAGCGTTGGCACACCGCCACCGAGCAAGGTCGGGACGCGTTGATGCTCGCCAGGTCCTGGACCGATGTCACCGAGCTCAATGCCCGGGCTCGGGCCGCCGCCATTGCCACGGGTGCGGTCACTGGACCGGACCTGATGACGGTCTCGTCACGGACCGCGTCGACCCGCGGCCAGAGCGAGCAACGGTCGTGGCGGGCCGGCGACGTGCTGATCGCGAAGAAGAACACCACCCGCATCCGAATCGGCGCCGACAGCGTCCGCAACGGGGATCGGTACCGGGTCATCGCCGCCGATCCCGGCGAGAACGCAGGACTGGTGGTGGAGGACCTGCGCGGCCGAGGCCGCACGACGCTGCCGACCGGTTACCTGGCCCGGCACTCCGAGTACGGGTGGGCCGCGACCATCGACGGCGCCCAGGGAGCTACCGCCGACCTCGGGATCGTCCTGGCCGGCTCCGGCCTGGACCGCGAGCACCTCTATGTCGCGATGAGCCGAGGCCGGGAAGCCAACCATGTCCACACCACGCCCGAGCTGAACACCGGCGACGCCGGCCCCCGCCGCCCCACGCAAGCCCGAATGCAAGCCTCCGTCGCCCCCGCGCTAGCCGTAGTGCAAGCCCCCGGGCGTGGTGAGCACCCAGCTGAGTCGCGACGCCCGGCCGAAGCCACGGACCAACTGGTCCTGCCGGACCTGGACGCGGCGATCACCCAACTGACCACCGCGGTGAACACCACGGGGCGCGAACGCGCCGCCCATTCCCTCCTCGACCCACCGATCACCCAAGCACGCGAAAGGGACTGGGAGCGACGCGACAGCCAACGCCCGCCGCGGCCAGTGCCCGCCGAGCACGTACAGACCCAGCGTGACCTCGACAGGGCCCGAGCCCGACTGGAGCAGGCACGCGACCACCTCGACCGGCTGGACGCCCAGGTCCGCGACCTACGCGACCAGCTCGACGCAGCGCCCAGGTGGGCGCGCAGCCGGCGCATGGCCCTCACCCGAACCCTCATTTTTACCGCCGAGATGGTTCTGCCCGGAGCGACCGACGAGCTCCACCAGGCCAGCCGCGACGTGGACACCCTGACCCAGGTCGTCGACACCGAGACCCAGCACCGCCTCGACAGCGGCACGGCCGACCGCGAACGCCGACAGCAAGCTTGGCTCGAGCGGAGCGATCGGACCTACGTCGACCCCAATTCGGTGATTGCTCCCGCCGACCCGCAAGCGCGGTCTGCGATGCGCCGTCGCGAAGGAGAACGCGAGCCGTACCGCAATGCCCCCAACCCTTCGGGGCCAGTCCGGTCGATGTAGGCGACCGCGTCGAACCATGGCCCGCGAGGAGCGTGCAGCAATCACTCCCGGATGTTCTGGACCCCTTTTGCACACCTCCAAGTAGGACCACAGATCCCGTCCCGCCCCGGGACGGCACGATCCAGGAGGCACACCATGACCCACGACGAACTACTCGCCCTCCCACCAGTCCTTGACGTCCCCACCGCTGGTCGAGTTCTTGGCGTCGGACGATCCCTGGCCTACGAGCTCGTCCGCACCGGCGCATGGCCCACCACGGTCCTGCGTATCGGCAAGCTCATCAAGATCCCCACCGCCCCCCTGCTCAGGCTCTTGGGCGACACCCCACCAGGCGACAGGTCGGGTGTACAGGGGAGTTGACGCATGGGTGTCAACAACGCCGTGCTCGGGCGGGCGACGCCAACGCCCCTCGGGTGGAGAATCGTGAGTGCTGGCGCAGCACGGGGACGGTCAGAGGAGTTTCCGCTCAGCGGGATCCCGTCGTTGATTGACCAAGGAGGTGTGCGATGACCGGTGGGTTCACGTTCAAGCGATGCTCGTGCCCGCCGGTGGCCGGGGTGAACGGCCGGCCGTTGGCGTGCAAACGTAAGCACGGCAGCTGGTTCTTCGCCGCCGAGTCCCGCACCCCCGACGGGAAACGCCGCCAGGTTCGCCGAGGCGGATACGCCACCCAGGCTGACGCGCAGCTGGCGTTGACCGCGTTCGCGGAGGCCCGGAACACCGGGCAGGTCACCGACGATCGCACCCAGAGTGTCAGTGAGTACTTGAACCAGTGGCTCGCCAAGAAGATCACCAACGGGCTACGGCCGACCACGGCCCGCGGGTACCGCCAGCACATCGACACCTATATCGCACCGGTCATCGGGACGCTGCGGCTGCGTGACGTGCGACCCCCGCACGTCGAGGACGTCTTGACTTTCGCGGCCCGGCCCAGGGAGAGAGGGAAGACACCCGGACCTGCCACCGTGCGCCGGGTCCACGCGACGATGAGGTCAGCGTTTGCGAGCGCCAAGAGGCAGCGGTACATCCCCTACAACCCCGCGGTCGACGTCGACCTACCCAAGGCAGCCCGACCGACCGTGCGTCCGTGGGAGGCCGCCGAGCTCGGGCAGTTCCTCGACTACGCCGCCGGCGACCCGCTCGGCGCCCTGTACGAAGTCGCGGCGTTCACCGGGCTGCGCAGAGGCGAGCTGCTCGGGCTCCGGTGGCAAGACATCGATATCGAACGTTCCCGGCTGACGGTCCGGCAGCAGATCGTCCAGCTCGGACACGCTACGTTCGTCGGCCCAGTCAAGACCGCCAGCGGCCAGGACCGCGTCGTAGACCTCGACCAGACAACCATCGGAGCACTGCTCAGCCATCGGCTCCGCCAGGAGCAACAACGCACGTTGTGGGCCGAAGCGTGGATCGACAGTGGTCACGTCTTCACCAAAGCCGACGGCTCTACCCTGCACCCCGAAACCGTGACCAAACGCTTCCGCGAACTCTCCGACGCCGCCGGGCTGCGACCAGTCCGGCTCCACGACCTCCGCCACGGTCAAGCCAGCCTCATGCTCGCCGCCGGAGTCCCCATGGCCGTGGTCAGCAAACGCCTCGGCCACAGCTCTATCGCCATCACCTCCGACACCTACTCGCACCTCCTCGAAGGCGTCGGGCTCCAAGCAGCCACCGCGGCGGCCGCTCTAGTCCCCCGCGTCGACCGCCGAACCCAAAATGAACCCAGTTCGGCGGTTGAAGACGCCGGAGTGGGCAGTGTCTCGGACATAACCGCAGGTCAGCGGGTGGGCCGCCTGGGGATCGAACCCAGAACCCGCGGATTAAAAGTCCGCTGCTCTGCCGGTTGAGCTAACGGCCCCGAGGAACGCCAACCTCGGCGCTTCTCCCCGAGGAGGGTACCGGCCGTCGCTCAGGAACGGGCGCGCAGCACGACTACGGTTCGGCTTCCCACGCGCAGCTTCCCTCGCACCGGCCGCCCGCTAGCCGGAGCCGATCCATCCGCAGTCGCAGTCGTGAGCTCGACCAGCCAGTCCCGCCCCCGATAAGCCTTAGGCAGCGAGAACAGCATCTCCTCGAAGTGCGCGTTAATGATCAGCAGGAACGAGTCGTCGACGACAGGCTCGCCGCGTTCGCCGGTCTCGGTGATGCCGTCCCCAGCGAGTGCAACGGTGAGGCTGCGCGCGAAGCCGTTGTTCCAGTCCTCGTCCGCCATAAGGGTCCCGTCGGGGCGCCACCAGCTGATCTCGGGCTCGCTCCCGGACCCACGCACGTCGTGACCTTGGAAGTAGCGCCGCCGACGAAAGACGGGGTGGGCCTGCCGCAACGCACTGGCCCGCCCGACGAAGGCGATCAGCTCGGAGTCCACCGACGCCGGGTCCCAGTCGATCCAGCTCAGCGGCGAATCCTGGCAGTACACGTTGTTGTTGCCCGACTGGGTACGCCCGAGCTCGTCGCCGTGCAGGATCATCGGCACACCCTGGCTCAGCAGCAGGGTGGTGATGAGGTTGCGCTGCTGGCGCGCCCTTAACGCCAGCACCGCCTCATCGCCCGTCGCCCCCTCGGCGCCGCAGTTCCACGAACGGTTGTTGCTCTCGCCGTCGTTCCCATCTTCGCCGTTGGCCTCGTTGTGCTTGTGGTCGTAGCTGACCAGGTCGCGCAGGGTGAACCCGTCGTGCGCGGTGACGAAGTTGACCGACGCGAACGGGCGACGGCCGCTGCTTTCGTACAGGTCGGACGAGCCGGTGAGCCGCGCGGCGAACTCGGGCAGGGCGGCCTCCTGCCCGCGCCAGAAGTCCCGCACGGTGTCGCGGTAGCGCCCGTTCCACTCCGACCACAGCGCCGGGAAGCCACCCACCTGGTAGCCACCCTCGCCGAGGTCCCAGGGCTCGGCGATGAGCTTGACCTGGCTGATGACCGGGTCCTGGTGGACGAGGTCGAAGAAGGCGCTCAGCCGGTCGACTTCGTGGAACTGCCGGGCCAGCGTCGCCGCCAGGTCGAACCGGAAGCCGTCGACGTGCATGTCCAGCGTCCAGTAGCGCAACGAGTCCATGATCAGCTGCAGCACCTGGGGGCTGCGCATCAGCATCGAGTTCCCGGTGCCGGTGGTGTCGTGGTAGTAGCGCGGGTCCCCTTCGACGAGCCGGTAGTACGCCGGGTTGTCGATGCCCCGCATAGACAGAGTGGGTCCGAGGTCGGAGCCCTCGGCCGTGTGGTTGTAGACCACGTCGAGGATCACCTCGAGGCCGGCCCGGTGCAGGTCGCGCACCATGGTCTTGAACTCGAGCACCTGCTGACCGTCGCTACCGCCCGAGCTGTAGCCGGCGTGCGGCGCGAAGAACGCCAACGTGTTGTAGCCCCAGTAGTTCGTCAGCCCCCGCTCCCCCAGATGGTGGTCGGTGAGGAACTGGTGCACCGGCATGAGCTCGATCGCGGTGACACCGATCCGGGCGTAGTGCTCGAGCATCACCGGATGCGCAACCGCGGCGTACGTTCCGCGCAGCTCTTCGGGAATGCCGGGGTGCGTCGCCGTGAGGCCCTTCACGTGCGCCTCGTAGATCACGCTCCGGTGGTACGGCGTGCGGGGCAGTCGGTCGTCCGCCCAGTCGAAGAACGGGTTGATCACCACGGCCTTGGGCACGTGCTTCGCGGAGTCCATCGCGTTGGGCTTTTCGGGGTCCGACCACAGGTAGCCGAAGCAGGCCTCGTCCCAGTCGATGTGGCCGTCGACGGCCTTCGCGTACGGGTCGAGCAGCACCTTGTGCGGTTCGCAGCGCAGCCCGCTGTCCGGGTCGTACGCGCCGTGGATGCGGTAGCCGTAGCGCTGCCCTGGTTGTACGGAGGGCAGGAAGACGTGCCAGACGTCGGCGTCCCGCTCGGTCACGGGGATGCGTTCCTCGGCACCGTCGGCCGCGAACAAGCACAGCTCCACCGCGTCCGCAGCGGAGGAGTAGAGCGCGAAGTTCGTCCCGGATCCGTCGAAGTTGGCCCCGAGGGGGTACGAGGAACCGGGCCAGCGCTGGCGGTGCGGACTCATCGCTCTCCTGACCGATCGGGGGACATGGACGGCTCGGACCCATCTTCCCGGACAACGGGCAGGGTTCACGACTGCTCGGTTCGCGCGACAGATCTGACTAGGGTGGAGCAGCCAGTTCGGCGACAGCATCAACCGGGGCAGACGGTAGCGGAGGCGAAGGTCATGCCGAGGGAAGACGACGAGTTCGAGGCGCTGGAAGAAGACGTCTACGACGCGGACGACGAGCCGGACGGCGAGCACCACACGTCTGAGGTCGACGCCCTGCTGCTGGCCCCGCTCAGCGACCAGTCCACGCGCGATCTGATCGTGGACGACGAAGCGTGAAGCCGTGAGCGTTCCGACCGAAGCACAACCGACGGTCGCGGTATCGACGACCATCGACGCCCCGCCTGAGGCCGTGTACGCACTGGTCGCCGACCTGCCGCGCATGGGCGAGTGGAGCACCGAGACGGCCAAGGTCGCCTGGCTGGGTGAGGCGACCGAAGCCCGAGCCGGTGCCCGCTTCCGAGGCACCAACCGCAATGGCTTTCGCCGCTGGCAGACGACCTGCACCGTGGTCGCCGCCGAACCCGGTCGTGAGCTCAGCTGGAGGGCACGTTCGCTGGGACTGTCGGTGGCGTTCTGGAGCTACCGGTTCGAGCCGGACGGCCAGGGCGGCACCACGGTGACCGAGTCCACCACTGACGAGCGGGGCGCCCTGTTCCGGGTCTTCGGACCCTTGGCGACGGGCGTGCGCGACCGCACGAGCCACAATGCGGACACCATGCGAGCGACGCTCGATCACCTGAAGAACGCGGCCGAGCGCACCGCATCGTGACGGCCTAAACGCCATCTGGCTGTCGGCTATGTCACTGGCTCCCAGCTGGACCTCGGCGCACATAGGCCATTTGCTGCCGTAGCGTTGAAGCATGAACGAGTTCCACAACGAAGAAGAAGCGCTGATCGAGACCCGGCACCTCGTCTACACCGGTCCGCCCGCGCGCGCCTCGGTGCTCACGCAGATGCTGCGGCACGCAGACGTGAACGTCACCTCGGTCGGCCCCTACGACTACCAGGACGAGCCGGACGCCGAGCCCCAGGTGGTCGTCGAGATCGTCACGGCCGGCGTCGTCGAGGACCTGATGAAGGCGGTCGAGCACTTCTTGGCGCGCGCCAAGGGCGCCGAGGTGTCCGTCGGACCAGCCATGACGACGCCCGAGGACTTCACCTACGGGAACGTCCGCATCATCACCTGGCGACGGTAGCCACTCCCCGCAAGCTCAGGAGTTCGTCCCCCTGAACATCGCCGAAAGGTCGAGCGATGGGACATGGCGACGAGCGGCCAGCGACACATAGGTGCGGGCCAGCTCGTCCTTCCCCGCTCCGAGCACCGTGCTGAGCAGCCCGATCGCCTCGACCACGTCAGCGGCCGGGTGTGCCACGAGCAGCCGCCGCCAGGTCGCCTCCTCGAGCGCGTTGAACGCGGTCTGCACCTCGGAGATCCCGAACCCCGCGTCGAACCGCTCCCGCGCCACCGAGTCCGCGTACGCAGTCACCGGCGTGAGGTCACGGTCACGGATCGCGGAGACCACCAGGTCGTAGAGGTCGGTGAGCCGCTGGCGCGTGAGCTGCTCGCCCGCATCCTCGTAGTGGACGGCGTGCGCTCGCTGCACGGCGCCCCACGCATCGTCGATTACATTCGGCTCAAGCTGCTCGAGCAGGGCGACAACGTCCACGGATGGCCTCCAGGCTTCACTTCACTTTATCGGCCGGCTCAAGGATTCCCGGCGGGAAGTCGAAATGGAGGAGATAGGCACTCCGACGGCCACACCCACGAGGGGGCACGTGTCGCTCTCCGCT
>Ga0302321_100004935_pt1 | contig 11614 bp, 6 predicted proteins | sample Fen_T0_1_FD_202505 | JGI IMG/M metagenome (GOLD analysis project Ga0302321, IMG submission 202505) | Peat permafrost microbial communities from Stordalen Mire near Abisko, Sweden - Fen_T0_1 | ecosystem: Environmental > Terrestrial > Soil > Wetlands > Permafrost | place: Sweden: Abisko...
CGCCGACGGGCCCGAGCCCTACACCGTCGCCATCCTCGTGGCAGAGCGCCTGGGAAAGTTCCAGTTCCGGAACGTCCGGATCGACGCCACCGACGTGGATGAGTCGGGTCACTCGAGCCAGGCCATCGAGCGCGGCAGCTTCGCCTCCAGTGAACTAGAGCGGATCCCCCCCGACCTCCGCGACCGGTACTTCCAGCCCGAGTCCTCGGAGCCTCCCGAGTCCGGAGCCCGGCTGCGGGTGATCGAGGAGCTCCGCAGCCAGGTGACCTTTCAGCGCCACGATCTGCTCTCGCTCCAGGCGCCGCGCTCCGATTACCAGCTCGTGGTCTGCAAGAACGTCCTGCTCCACTTCACGGCCGAGCAGCGGGTGCAGGTCCTGACGATGTTCCATGCCGCCCTGGAGCGGGACGGGACCCTGGTGATGGAGCAGACCCAGCCGCTGCCGCAGGCCTGCGAGCGGCTCTTCACCCGAACCGTGCAGAACGCGTCGGTCTACGTCAAGCGGGACGTCTGAACCAGCGGCGGATCTTCCCTGTCTCCAGCAGCGGGCTCCTCCTCGCCGGCGCCGATCCGGTCCAGGTCCAGCATCGGTCCCGACAGGATCGCAGCCAGCCCCCGATCCAGCCCCTCCCCTTCCGCGACCGTGCCCGCGACGGCGTCCACCACCGCCAGGAGCTCGACGCGCTCGCCTTCTCTCAGGGTCAAGCCGATGCGTCCTTCGATCCAGCGCCGCAGAACCGGATAGCCGCTCACCTCGAAGCGCCAGACCGGCTCCGGCACCCCCTCCAGGACGAGCGCTGGGCCCAGGCGCACGCGCGCGCCGAGCTGGGCCCGCTCCACCCCGCTGACGCGCCCTCCCCGTCCGACCAGACGCGCTGCCGCGGCAGGCCGGTCCGAGGTCCCTGAGAGACGATGGAGGGCCAGCAGGCGCCGGCCCCGGGCGGCCATGCCGTGGAAGAGCTCGGCCAAGCGCGGGAACGGCACGCGCGGTAGGCCGTGGCGGAGATGCTCGTGGAAGCGGCGCGCGTAGGAAGGGGCCTGCAGGACCGCGTACAGGTACGCGAAGACCTCGTCCGCTCCAACCCTCCCGTAGGCCGCGCTGGACCGCTCCACGACCGCGCGCCGGAGGTTCGAGCCGTGCGGACCCAGCCGGCGATCCCAGAGCGGGAAGACCCGCCCGCTGTAGCTCCCGCGGAAGGCGTCCAGGTCCGGGAGGAGGTGCTGCGCGAACGCAGCCGGCCCGCTCCCGTGCTTGCGGGAGAGCGTGACCAACGCCACGTTCTCCCGGCCCCAGCAGGGCTGGAGCGAGTCCCAGCGTCCGTACTCCACCCATCGTCGATGGAGGTAGATCCAGCGCCGATCCAGCGGCCGAAAGCCGTACCCCACGATCGCCGCCCGGTCGAGGCGCAGCTCCTCCCGGTCCGGCAGGCGCCGGTCGCGCGTCTCGTGGAAGAGTTCACGCGCCTCGTCCACCGGCAGGCGCCGGAGGCGGTTCAGGTTGCGCGCCAGCTGCTCCGGTCGGACCGCCACCACCAGGTGGTTGCGCTTGGTCTGGAGCCCGCCAAAGGAAGCGGCAAACAGGTCTTCCAGGCTCGGCCAGCTGGTGAACGCGCCTCTCGCCTCCGGCACCCAGGGATCGCCGTTCGCGATCGGCAGAGGCGCGAAGTGGCCATCGTCGAGTTGCGCCAGGGCCGCCAGCTTCTCCGCCCTCGTCCCCCGGAGGCGGAGATACTCCACCCGGCAGGGTTCCGCGACCGCGCTGCGTGGTTCGCCCTTCCCGCGGGAGCGCACGCAGATCGTCACCGCCACCGGGGTCTCGATGTCGAAGACGTTCTCGTCCTGGTCGCCGCCCGCCAGCCGGCCCGCCCTGGCATCTCCGCCCAGGTCGAGGATCCGGATCCGGTCGAAGGTCGCGCGCATCGAGGCGCGCATGCCCGCAAAGGCGCCCCCCTCCAGGAAGGAGCGGTTCGAGACGAAGCTGACCAGGCCGCGTCCCGATCCTCGAGGCCGGAGCAGGCGCCAGATCGCCCAGCGGTAGAACAGGACGTAGGGATCCGCGAGGCTCTTCAAGTTCACCCGCTCCGAGTCCGGCACCCCGACCTTGAAGTCCCTGGTGAGCGACCAGACCCAGCGCCAGCGTTCGGCATCGCCCCCATCGCCGCTCAGCCGGGTGCGGCCGTAGGGCGGATTGCCCAGGACGACCTCGATGGCCGCGCGCTCGCGGATCCGCTCCCGACCCGCCGCGGGGGCACTCACTTCTGGTCGCAGCGCGTCCCGCAGGACCAGCGCTGGAGCGGCCGTCACTCCCCACGTCGAGAGGAGCGCCGCCAGGCGGGCGCGCGCCACCAGACAAGCGCCCGCCTGCAGCTCGAAGCCCCGCATGCGCTCCGCGAGCGCCGTGAGAGAGGCAGGATCGGCGTCCTTGCGCGCGCCCGCGCGCCGGAGGACCGCCAGGAGCTGGTTTCCCGATCCGGCCGCAGGGTCCAGCACCCGGACGCGCGCGTCGAAGAATCCCAGCGGCGCGTCCAGCTCCTCAGCCAGCATGCGTTCGGCCATCCTGGCCTGGAAGTCCGCCAGCGGCTCCGGCGTGAAGTAGACGCCCAGCGCTCGCCGCCGGCCCCCGTCGAAGGACGCCAGAAAGTGTTCGTACGCGTCCCCGCGCGCTGCCGGCAGGGGTGTCTCGCGGCCCTGCCCGGCGCCGTCCAGGTTCGCGTCAGGCGCCATCCGCGCGATCGCCTCGGCGAGCGCGTTCACGCAGCGCGAGACGTACGGTTCGCCGCGCAGGTCGGCCAATAGCCCCAGGACCGGCGAGAGCAGCGGATCGTCGCTGCCCGCGACCTCGCGCACCGCGTCCAGGTCGAGCAGCATCTCTCCAGGACGCAGCCGGGCCATCCAGAACGCGCAAGCGAGCGCCTCCGCGCAGAGGGATGCCGCGCCAGCGCTCGAATCGACACCCAGCCCGTGGGTGAAAGCTGCGCTCCAGCGAGTCCAGGGAGAGCCTGCGCCAGCCAGCGCGCACTCCAGCGCCGTCTTCAAGGCGCGGGCGCAAGTGCCGAGCGTGGCTGCGTCGCGCTTGGCCAGCGCCGCCGTCACGCCCTTGGCCGCGCCACGCGCCCGAGTGAGAGGTCTCCGCGTGTGTCCCGCCAAGCCGGGTTCTACTCCGAGTCGCCCGAGCTGGACGAAGTGGAGGAGGAGGACCGCGCCGCCGGCCGGCTCACCAGGAAGTCGACCATCTTGTTGACGTCCAGGGTGGAGACGTTGGCTCCCGGCACCACCAGGATCCTCTTGCCCGCGAACTGCTTCGCGAGCTGCATCTTGACGTAGGCGTCGCCGCCCATCTTGCTCAGCGCCTCCGCCTCCTTGCGGATGCCCTCCGCCTCCGCCTGAGCCCCTGCCACGGTCGCCTTGGCCTGGTTGGTCTGGGCCTGGTAGTAGCCGTCCGCCTCGTTGCGGACCCGACCCGCCTCGCCGCGGGCGTCCTCGAGCTTGCGGTTCCACTCGCTCCGCTTCGCCTCCAGCTCGCTCTTCTTCTGGACCGCGATGTTCTTCTGCTGCTCCACCAGGGTCTGGACGTCGGCCTCGGCCTGCTTCTGAGCGTTGATGGCCGCCTGGTACTCGGGGTCAAAGCGGTGCTGCTGGACCTGGAGCATGTCGATGATCAGCCCGTAGGGCGCCAGGGTCGCGACCAGCTCATCCTTGGCTTTCTGCGCCATCCGGTTCTTGACCGCGACCTGGTAGTACTCCTCGCTGGTGATCTCGTTGAAGACGTCGCGAATCACGGAGCGTGATAGCGGCCGGACCACGCGCTCCTTGATCTCCTCGATCGACTGTCCAACGCTCGAGACCAGCTCCCCAGCCTTCTTCGGGTCGATGCGCCACATGACGTTCACGTCGATGTAGACGTTGTTGCCGTCCCGGGTCTTGAAGGTGATGTCGTCCGGGACCGGCCGGTCGCCCTCGGTCGGATCCGCGTTCATGAGCAGGTTCTGCTGCGAGATCGGGAGCGCCGTCCAGCTGTTGATGATCGGACAGACCAGGTAGGTGCTGCCCGGCTGGTAGACCTCCTGGTGCCCCCGCTTCTCGATCAGGCGGACCAGGTTCGTCCGGACGCCCACCTCCGTGGAGGTCGTGGAGCGGCAACCTGTGCCCAGCGAAGCTGCCAAGAGAAGCCCGAGACCTGCCGACACGACACGCGCGCTCACTTGCCACCCCCGTTGCCGCTCACCCCGATGATGGACCAGGCCGCCCGGATGAACTGGATGTACTGCTCCGGCGTCATCACCGCCGTCTGCATGTTGTCGAACATCTTGGCCGTCTCCAGCGCCACCACGTACTTGCCGCCCGCGCGCGTGAGCGCGTCGGCCTTGAGCCGCTTCGCCTCCGCCGCCGCGACGTTCACGTCCCGGTCCGCCTTGGCCCGGATCTGCGAGCTGTAGAGCCCCGCCTCCGCCTTGATCCGCGAGATCTGAGCGTTCACCTCGGACTCGGCGATGGTGATGGCCGCGTTCCCCTGGCTGTCGATCTGCTGCAGCTTGGCCTTCTCCTCGTTGACCAGGCCCTCCTTCCTGTTCTTCACCGTGAGCTGAACGGCCACCTTCTTGTCGTGCAGCGACTTCTCGTAGGTGGCTGCGTAGCTGTAGTTCCGCAGCAGCAGCTTCTCGACCCTGAAGCCCCGCTCCTGGAACCGGTCCTGGAGGAACTTCTCCACCTCCTTCACCGCCTGGATCCGGACCTTCTCGTCGTAGAAGGACTCCGCGTTGATCTTGCCCAGCGTGGCAGCCACGCCGTTCCGGAAGGTGCTGACCACGAAGGAGTCGACGTAAAGGGATCCCCAGCCGAAGTCCCGCGCCACCTTGATCGGGTCCACGATGGTGTAGAGCAGGGTCACGTCCGCCAGCACCGAGTAGCCGTCCGAGGTCTGCACGTTCAGGCCATCGATGGTCCGGTGGGTGGCTGCGCCCAGCAGCTGGTCGCGCCGGTTGAAGTACTCATCGACTCGGGCGCCAACGTCCGGGGAGGAGGCCTTGGCGCGCGACTCCTCCCGATCGTTGGAGGCCTCCAGCACGTGGATCTCGCGCGGGAAGGTGTACATGTGCGAGCCAACCCCGATCGCGTAGAGCCCCGGCTCGTAGATCCGATCCAGGATGCCGGTCTTGATCCCGAAGCTGCTCTGTTCCACCCCGAACTCGTTCGGCAGGACGCGGGCCACGCACGAGCCGTACAGGATGATCACGCCCACCAGGGCGACCATCCCGATCACGACCGTTCGTTTGAACGCCCCTGTCAGCCGCTTCAGCGCCTCTTCCCTGCCAACCACCTGCACCATAGGGTTCACCTCCGCGTTTCTTGTTTTGACGCCGGGGCCAGCCGCGACTTCTCCCCGCTCGGCGCGGCCGGTACCTCCTCGCCCCGCATCAGGTAGAGCAGGTCGATCCGGCCGATCTCCCGATCGGCGCGGGCCACCAGGTCGTTGATCGCTCGTTCATACTTTCGAATGGTCAGAAAGCGACGGAGGTTGGGGAAGAAGAGCCCCGCCACCATGAAGGGCAGCACCCACTCCTTGGACCAGAGCGGAATGAAGGGTGCCAAGACCACGAAGGTCCCCACCAGCACTCCCGCCAGGCCCCAGCCGATCCGCTCCAGTCCGTGGAGGGGATCGCGCAGCAGGTAAAAGTCGTTCCGCTCGCGCTCGGTGAAGCGGCCTGCCAGGCGCGCGTAGGCCGGGACCACCACCGTCCCGATCAGCTCCTCCACCCGGCGGAAGAGCTCCTGGCGCGCCTCCTCGTCCAGGTGCCCCTCTTCGCGCCGGATCGCCTCCCGGAGCTGTGGCAGCTCCGCCTCGGCCAGCTCCAGGAAGAACTGCTCAGCCCCCCCCGTCTGGATCACCTCGTCGCTGAGGCCAGCGCGGCAGTTCTCGAACTTCTGCAGCAGGGAGTCGACGAAGCCTTCCAGCGGCCCGAAGCCGATGGCCAACCCACCGCCCATGTCAACAGAGCTCCCACCCATGGCGCCGGAGTATACGCGAGAAGGGGGCGCCAGGGGGCCGGGGGGGATCCTCCAAAGAGGGAGCACACCGGCCCGCCTGCGGGCAGGCGATCCTCCCAGGAACGCCCCCGAACCGCGACCGCCGGGCGACGTGTCGCGCTTGACCGTCAGTACTCGAACCGCTACAAGGGCTGTTCTCCGTGGTGGTCCGAACGAGATGGCTCCACGCCAATGCGGGGAGGGGCGGCCCCACGGTTTTCATACCATTCGCTGGAGGAGGGAACTTCATGAAGCTGAGGACTCTTGCGTTGATCGCGCTTTCTTCCCTGTTCACCGGCTGCGCCACCATGGCCGACGTGATCGAGGCCAAGCCCAAAGGCACCACCGATGTCTACCCCGTCAACGCCGACCGCGCCTGGGAGATCTCGAAGGCCGTCTTCCGCTGGGAGGGCACCGACACCATCGAGGAGCACCGTGATCAGAGCTACATGCTCACCAGCAGCGGCATGAACGGCTTCACCGCCGGGACGCTCATGGGCGCCTGGGTCGAGCCGGTCGATACGGACCACACCAAGGTGACCGTCGTGACCAAGCGGCGCATCGCCACCAACCTCGCGACCACCCTCACCGAGGGCACCTACCACAGGCGCTTCACCCAGGCGGTCGGAATCGTGCAGAGCGGCAAGCCGCTGCCCGCCCAGGCCCCGGCCTACGAATCCCAGGCGGCGAAGTAGCGCTCGGAGCTTCCGGGCATCGATCCCGACACAGTCGGCTTGGCCCGGTCAGGAGCTCGGTAGCGATCGTTCGACGCGTTCGATTCGGGCGCTACCGAGCGCACTTCCCGTCAGGTTCTCGCGTTGCCAGAAGGCACCTGCCCGGCCCCGGCGGACGCGCAGCTCGAAGCACTCGTCCCGTGGTGACTACGCCCGCGACAGCGCGTAGAGGATCCAGATCACGAAGGCCCCGCCCCCGACCGCGACCGCGACGGTCAACGCGACGTAGCACCTGGCATCCCGCCGCCGGCTCAGCGCGCGGAGTGCGGGTAGCGAGTGGAGCTCGCCCCTCACCGCCCCTACCGCCCCGCCCCGGTGCCCTCCGGCGGCTCCAGGATGAAGCGGCAGTTCTCGAACTTCTGCAACAGAGAGTCGACGAAGCCTTCCAGCGGCCCAAAGCCGATGGCCAGCCCGCCGCCCATGTCCACAGAACTCCCACCCATGGCGCCGGAGTATACGCGAGAAGCGGGCGCGGAGGACCAGCGGCGGGCAAGGGCAGTCCGGTGCGGTGCCGGCCATTCCGCGGACCAGCGGCCAGGCGTGAAGTCCAGCCGGGCTTCCCTGCTGGGAGGCGCGGCCGACCGCTCGCGGCCCGCTCCAGCGCGCGCCAGGTACCAGCGGCCAGGAGCGGCCTCAGGGTACCCTCTCGTACAGGTAGAGGTAGCCGAGCTCCGCCATCTGCTGCCAATCGGGTGCATCCTCCGTCACGACCTCGTCGTTGGTCTTGTACCAGCGCCCCTGGGCCTTGACGTAGGCGACGTAGTGACCCTCCGCGAGCGTGTCGCCGAGGTGGACCACGAACGCGATCAGCCGATAGTTCGTGGTCGCCTGGCCGAGCTCGATCCCGACCATCGCAGAGTCGGTCACGTGGGTGTGGCTCTTGTTCAGCACGAATCGAGCTTCCGGCTTCTTCGTCCCCTTCCCCTCCAGCTCCTTCTCGGCTCCCTTCTCCGGCGTGCGCTCCAGCTTGCCGGGCGATGGCGTGGTCGGGCTCTTCTCGCTGGTAGGCGTGGATGGCGACGGGCCCTTCTCGTCGCTCGGTACAATCGCCGGCACTTCGATCCTCTGGCCCACGAAGCGCTTGAGCTGAACGATCAGGTGCTGCGGAACGGCGCTGAGAAGTCTCCACACCCTCCGGGTCGGCTGCGCGTCCTGATAGGGCCTGCCCCCGAACTGCACGTTCTGCCGGTTGTCCTCCTGCCCGGTGTCGACGTAGCTGAGCTCCGTGGCGATGAGATCGGCCATGGACCGCGCGCCGCGGATGGGGATCTCGAGCATGCTGCGCGGCGCCTCTCGGAACGTGATCGAGAACGAGGAGCCGCGGTGGTAGTCCGGATGGGTGAAGGTGACGCGCTGCTCGAAGAGCATCGAGAGCTTGTTGGGGATCACCTGCTGGAACTGCGCCACGGCGCCATCGGCGTCGCGATCCCGGAATCCCAGGTTGAACTCGTTCAGGACGTTCGCAGCGACCGGACGTTCGCACCGCTCGATGATCCACCGCAGCGCATCGGCGGCGTCCTGCTGGCTGTACGCCGGCCACCCCAAGGTCTGCGAAATGGCTCGCCTGATCTGATCCGTGCTGGCGAAGTCGCTGCTGTATGCCGTGGCAGGATTCCCCGCGTGCTCCAGGAGGTAGTTCGCCGCCCTCGCCGCCGGCCTGAGCCCGTCCACGAAGGCCTGGGCCACCGGGACCGCGGCCGGTTGATGGCCCGCGGGTAGGAAGTTCACGCCCAGATCGAGCGCGGCGCAGAGCTGCAAGACCGCGTTCCGGTAGCACTGGTTGCCCTCGTTCCGGATGCCGATGATCTCCCGAGGGGTCGGTGGGATGACGGGTCGAGCGTTCGCGCGCTCGGCAGGCCCGGAGGAGGTCTTTGGATTGCCACCCCAGGTGGTGCGGACCAGGGTCTTCTTGTCCTTCATGTACGCCGCGTGGCTCCGGCCGCGGCCGGCCGCGATGTCCGCCATCTGGACGGCGAACCACTCGCAGGCGTCCAGCATCGCCGAGTAGCAGGGCATCACCTCCTCCACCCGTGGTGTCTCCTCGCCGTTGCCTCCGCCATGAACGTAGAAGAACGTGCCTCCCGACTTCGTCCGGTCGAGCGCGTACATCGCGAGGACGCCGGTGTCGACCGAGCTCGAGACCAGCAGGTGCAGCGCGCAGTAGATCAGATCGGCCGTCGCCTGCTGCATCTCCTCGCGCTTCGGCTTGATCCGGGCGAGGTGCTCCCGGGCCTGCTTGGCCGCCGCAGCGGCCTTGGTCGCCGAGGCCTTGATCGCGCGGCCGTCCCCCGTGCCCGAGACCACCTCCAGGAGGACCTTCACCGCGTCACTCGCAGCGCTGGCCGCGATCCCAGCCTTCTCGAGCGCTCCGCGCGCCTCGTTCGCGCAATCCCCGCCCTCCGCCGCAATCCGGTTTGCCTGACGGCTCGCGTCGGTCGCGTCCCGAGCGCTCGCGACCACGTCCCTCGCCTCGCGACAGGGCGCGGCCCAGTCGCTCTTCGGCGCGCCAGCCTCGATCCCCTCCAGGAGCACCGACACGGCCCGCGAGGCCTGGTCGGCCAGCTCGTACATGAGCTCGGCCCCCTGCACCGTCTCGAGCGTCGTGGCGGCGCCCGGGCAGAGCGCCAGCGCCTTCTCCAAGTAGTCCGTGGCAAAGGCCGCCTCTCGACAGGCCTGGCGGAGCCCCGCACGCGCCTCCGTCTCGTCCTTGCGCGCCTTGGCGTCGTTCGCCGCCTGGGTCGTCCGCCGGCACGCCGCGCGGGCCGCCTCCTCGAGGCTGAGGAGGTGGGCTCTGCGCTCCTCCGGCACGAGGCCGTCCTGGGTCGACTTCTCGGAGCCCTTGTCCTTGGGCGGCTCGGTCTTCTGCGGTGCGCTGGCGCTGGGCTTCTCCGCCTCGCTCGCGACGCTCTCGGGGGCCAGCGAGGCCAGGAGTGGGCAGGCGCGCTCCGCCCACGACCAGAGCTGCGAGTTGGGGTCGCCGATGCTGGAGGGGAACCTCGAGCCGAAGGGATGCGGCGCGCTGTTCGTGTCGTCGTCCGTCCATTTGTAGCTGCGGAAGAGCCGCGCCGCGCGGAGCCAGCGCCGGAGCGCCATCGGCATCGGCACGTTGAAGCCGCTCAGCGCGGCGAAGCGGCCGAGGCCGCTCCACAGGTCGTTGAGCAGGTGATCGCCCTGCGTGCCGCCGGTGTCCAGCGTGGCCCCCTCCAGCTTCGCGTTCTTGCCGGCCTGGGCGCGCTTCCGGATCTCGGCCTCCATCCAGCGCTGGTAGAGCCGAAACCGGAGCAGGTTGGTGAGGCAGTAGGCGGTGACGAGGTCGGCGCGGCGCTTGGGGACTGGGGCGTCCGTGTTCCTGGCCGACTTCGCCAACTTCACCAGCTCCCCCACGATGCGGGAGAGATCTCCCTGGCGTTTCGCGAGGTGCTCGGCGGTGCGGGCCAGCGGCTCGTCGATGGCCTCGTCGAACTCGTCGGCCAGGACGTGGTACGACTCGGTCGCCTGCCACCCGTCGGATCGCCTGTTTCCGGAGCGATCGATCGAGTACCCGTTGGTGATCCAGCCGAGCTGCTTCAGCACGTCCTCGCACTCCTCAGGCGAGGTCTTGTTGGCGGTTCGATCGATCTCGAGGCAGAGCCTGCGCAGGGGCAGGCCTTCGAGTGGCGCCTTGTCCTTCTTCTTTTCCTTCTTCTTCTTCGACTCGCCGGCGGACCAGAGGGGCAGGATGTCCGCCTTCTCTAGCGGTGCGAAGCAGATCGTCGGTGACAGCGGGCTCGCGTCGGCGAGGAGATCCCTGCAGGGCGCCATCTTCGCGAGCCTCTTGAGGATCTCCTCGTACTTGGGAGTCAGCGAGAGCGGGACCCATTGCTCGGTGCCGCGGTTGGCCGAGTAGTGATCGGTCAAGTAGGCCAGCCCGCTGCTCAGGTCCAGGACGGCGCGGTTCGCGCCCTTGCTGGTGTACTCCACCCGCAGTCGCGCCGGCTTGCCCTGCTTTCTCGACGTCGCCTCGATCTTCGGCCCGAGCGCGCCCTCGATCGAGCAACCCTCCTCCTCCACGAGCTTGTCGGCCGGCGCGCAGAGCGCGTGGGCCGAGCTCGAGGTCACCGCGTCGTTCCAGGCTGCCCAGTGGCGGGTGTAGACCGCGGCGAGCGGGTACGATCGCGGCGAAGCGCTCGAGCCTCCGGACATGTCGTGCTCGTCCGCGTGCCAGCCGCGCAGCGTGCCGAGCTCGACCGGCTCGATGATGGACGCCCAGGCGTCGTCCAGGGGGCGGGCGTCGATGAGCGGCTCTTCCAGGAGGGCGCCGGCGAGGAGATCCGCGCAGAGCAGTCGGCCTTGAACATCGTCGTTGGGGTCGCCCACCTGTCCGCTGTCTGCCTTGCGCAGGCAGGCGTTGGAGCTCCCCACGTCCGCGCTCAGGACGAGGGCCTCGGACTTGTTGACGCTCACCGTGGCCAACGCGCTGGTGTAGCGAGCGTGCTCCGACTCCGCTGACCGGGTCGGGAACACTGCCTCGAACGAAGCGTGCGGCATTCCACGCAGCGCGCAGCTCCAGGACGCGAGCGCCGTCCCGAGCCCTTGTGTCTCTCGGTCCAGCTTGACCTCGGGCGCCAGGAGCGCCGCGCCCACCATGCCATCCCAGCGCATCGAGACGAGCGGCTCCAGCCTCGTCAGGCAGGCCTCGATCTGCGCCCTCTGGTCGCGGCTGGGGTTCTCGTCGAAGTCGCGGAGCTCCTTGAACGTCTCGAGAAGGGGCGCGAGGTACCAGCGCAGCGACTCGTCGCACGGCAGGATCTTGTGGACCTTACACCAGGTGTAGAACGACGAGCGGACCCGAACCAGGGGGGCCTGCTTGACCGTGA
>Ga0302321_100004936_pt1 | contig 11612 bp, 9 predicted proteins | sample Fen_T0_1_FD_202505 | JGI IMG/M metagenome (GOLD analysis project Ga0302321, IMG submission 202505) | Peat permafrost microbial communities from Stordalen Mire near Abisko, Sweden - Fen_T0_1 | ecosystem: Environmental > Terrestrial > Soil > Wetlands > Permafrost | place: Sweden: Abisko...
ACGGTCAGTGGCACGGCGGGGGTGTCGGGCAGTATTGCGAACGTGGCGACGGTGGCGCCGCCTGCGGGGACGAACGACAACACGGCGGGCAATAACAGCAGCACGGCGAACACGACGATCAATGCGCAGGCGAACCTGTCGATTACGAAGAGCGATGGGGTGGCCCTGGTGAATGCGGGCAGTGCGACGACGTACACGATCGTGGTGGCCAATGCGGGACCGGCGGCGGCCGATGGGGCGGTGTTTACCGATGCGGCGGTGGCGAACCTGACGGTGAGCTCGGTGACGTGCGGGGCGGCGACGGGCGGGGCTTCGTGTCCGGCGGTGGCCTCGACGACGGTTTCGTTGATGCAAGGGGCGGGGATCGTGATCCCGACGTTGCCCAACGGCGGCAGTGTGAGCTTCAGCGTGACGGGGACGGCGGGGGCGAGTGGTTCGATTGTGAACGTGGCGAATGTGGCGGCGCCTGCGGGGGTGACGGACCCCACGCCGGGCAACAACAGTGCGACCGATACGGATGCGATCCAGCCGGTGGCGGACCTGGCGGTGGTGAAGACGGGGCCTGCGGGGGTGAACAGCAATGGGGCGTTGAGCTACACGGTGGTGGTGACGAACAACGGGCCGTCGGCGGCCAACAATGCGGTGTTCACCGATGCGGCGGTGGCGAACCTCGCGGTGAGCTCGGTGACGTGCGGGGCGGCGACGGGCGGGGCTTCGTGTCCGGCGGTGGCCTCGACGACGGTTTCGTTGATGCAAGGGGCGGGGATCGTGATTCCGACGTTACCGAACACGGGCAGCGTGACCTTCACGGTCAGTGGCACGGCGGGGGTGTCGGGCAGTATTGCGAACGTGGCGACGGTGGCGCCGCCTGCGGGGACGAACGACAACACGGCGGGCAATAACAGCAGCACGGCGAACACGACGATCAATGCGCTTGTCGATTTGGCCATTACCAAGACTTCCGCCAGTACGTTTACAGTTGGTGGCAATGCAAGCTATACCCTCACACCCAACAATCTGAGCGGCTTTGGACCTTCCAGCGGCGTCATCTCGGTGGTGGATACCCTGCCTGCTGGATTGACATATGTCGCTGCGGGCTCGGGCGGTGCGGGTTGGGCGTGCGGCAGCGCCGGGCAAATAGTGACGTGTACGAGCAGTGCGGTGATTGCCGCAGGCGCAACAGGCACGCCTATAACCGTAAATGTCGCCATAGGAAGCAACGCAGTGCCAAGTGTCACCAATACCGTCACGATTGCCGGTGGCAACGAACCTGCGTCGAACACGGGTAACAACAGCGCGGTATTGACGACACCTGTGAATAATATGGCGGTCAATAGCTTCCTCACCGATGGCGCACAGACGGGCCTGGCGGGAAGCAGCGTTTTCTACACGCACATTTTCAATGCCGGTCTGGCAGGGACAGTGAGCTTCGCTGCTTCAGACATTGCGTCGCCGGCCACGCCAGGCTGGACAGTTCAGCTGTATCGCGACACGAACTGCAATGGCACGCTGGACGGCGGCGAAGGTGCGGCCGTCATCGCAGGCAGCGTTATCGTGAATCCGGGCGACCAGGTGTGCTTGATCGCGAAATCAAACATTCCGGCAACTGCACCCTATAACGGGCAGGACGTGATTGCTGTTACGGCTACGTTCACGCCGGCAAGTGGCCCCAATTCAACCTATAGCCGTCAGGATGTGACCACGGTAGGCGCTTCCGGTGGCGCGGGTCTGGTGCTGGCCAAGTCTGTACGCAATGTGACGCAGGGCGGAGCTGCGGGAACCACGAATACCGCGAAACCGGGTGAAGTGCTGGAGTACATCATTACCTATAGCAACAATTCGAATGCGCCGGTGTCGACAATTGTGATCAGCGATAACACGCCCAGCTACACCAACTTCAACACCGCAAGTTGTGGGGCACCGTTGCCTGCTGCATTGACCGCCTGTTCAGTTTCAGCGCAACCTGCCATTGGCAGTGGTGGCAATATCCAGTGGACGCTGACAGGGTCTCTCAATGCGATGCAGAGCGGTACGGTGATATTCCGGGTGAGTGTCCAGTAAACTCGGCGGGGTGAACAACTTCCGCCTAATTTTGTTGCCATGACGGCGGCCGGCCGTGACGAACCGACGCGCGACTGGATAGGTGCCGCCCTGGTAATTTGCTCGGCCATGGCATTTTCTGCCAAGGCGATCTTTGTGAAGCTCGCCTATTCTGGAGCGCCACCGGGATTTTTTCCGCCTGATCCGGTCACGCTGCTGACATTGAGGATGGGGTTGGCCCTGCCGCTGTTTGCGTTGATCGCTGTGTGGTCCGCGCGCCAGGCTGAAAATGCACTCGATCGGCGCGAATGGGCTGTGTTGATTGCGATCGGCCTGATGGGGTATTACGGTGCCAGCCTGTTTGATTTCTGGGGGCTGCTTTACATCAGTGCAGCCCTTGAGCGGTTGATTCTGTTCCTGAACCCGACACTCGTGGTGCTGATTTCGGTTGTTGCGGTGGGTTACCGAATTGTGGGCCGCGATATCTTTGCCCTTGCAGTCAGTTATGCGGGCATTGCGCTGGTTTTCCTTCATGACCTTAGCCTCAACCCAGGCAAGGTGCTGCTTGGCGGCGGACTGGTCCTGCTCTCCGCGATTCTCTATGCCGGTTACCTGGTAGGCGCGGGCCAGATGATCAAACGGGTGGGTTCAATCCGGTTTGCCGCCTATGCCTCAATCGTTTCCACCCTGGCCATCTTTCTTCACTTCATCGTCAGCCACGATGTCGCGCAACTGGAGCAACAGTCTTCGCGGGTATGGACGCTGAGCGCATGGATGGCGCTGGTCTCGACGGTGTTGCCGGTGATCATGATGGCTGCCGGCATGCGCCGCGTTGGTTCTTCCAATGCGGCGATGATGAGCTCCATCGGCCCGATAGCCACGATCTTCATGGGCTACATTTTTCTGGGTGAACCGATCACGCCGATTCAACTCGTCGGCGCCGCGCTTGTCTTGATTGGCGTGCTGGCCATCAGCCTGAAAAAGAAATAGCGATCTTCGATTTTATGCTTGCGAGCTTCAATGTCCGCCAGCTGCATAGAGAAACATCGTGAAACTCCAGAATCGGCGGGCATTTCCACCCATAAGTGTCTGGAAAGCCGCTCCAGTGCTTGAGTTTATTCAACAGTCACGACGCGATCGACCCTATCGTTGTCCTCGCGATTCCAGTGCCCGCGTTCCAATTTTGTATAATTCACGCTGAAGTTTTCCTCGTATCTTTCGACCGCCTCTTCCCAGGAGTTCCACATGAAAAAACCCATGCGCGTTGCCGTGACCGGTGCCGCCGGCCAGATTGGCTACAGCCTGTTGTTCCGCATCGCATCCGGCGAGATGCTCGGCAAAGACCAACCCGTCATCCTGCAACTGCTGGAAATTCCCGATGAGAAGGCGCAAAAGGCGCTCAAGGGCGTGATGATGGAACTGGACGATTGCGCATTTCCGCTGCTGGCCGGCATGTCGGCGCATTCCGATGCGATGACCGCGTTCAAGGATATCGACGTCGCACTGCTGGTCGGCGCGCGCCCGCGCGGGCCGGGCATGGAGCGCAAGGATTTGCTGGAAGCCAACGGCGCCATCTTCACCACGCAAGGCAAGGCGCTCGATGCTGTCGCCTCGCGCAATGTGAAGGTATTGGTGGTCGGCAATCCGGCCAATACCAATGCCTATATCGCGATGAAATCCGCACCCAGCCTGCCGCGCGAAAACTTCACAGCCATGCTGCGCCTGGATCACAATCGCGCGCTGTCGCAACTGGCCACCAAGACGGGCAAGCCGGTCGACTCGATCGAGAAATTGGTGGTGTGGGGCAATCATTCGCCGACCATGTATCCGGATTATCGTTTCGCCACGATCGGTGGCGCGCCTGCGCCAGGCGTCGTCAACGATGAAGAGTGGTATCGCGGCACGTTCCTGCCAACGGTGGGCAAACGCGGGGCGGCCATCATCGAGGCGCGCGGTCTTTCCTCGGCGGCATCAGCTGCCAATGCCGCCATCGACCACATCCGCGACTGGGTGCTGGGCACCAGCGGAAAATGGGTGACCATGGGTGTTCCGTCGGATGGAAGCTACGGCATTCCGGATAGCGTGATGTACGGCGTTCCGGTGATTTGCGAGAATGGCAAATACACGGTGATCAAGGGGCTGGAAATCGACGAGTTCTCACGCGGCAAGATGGATGCGACCCTGAAAGAGCTGGAAGAAGAACGTGCCGGTGTGGCGCACTTGTTGAAGTAATCCCTGAGTCAGCGAAACGCCGCCGGACGATAGTCCGGCGGCTTTTTATATTCGTGCGGTTCAGCGATCGCCGGCCAACGATATTGACACGGCAATCAGCACGGCCACCATCGCCAGGAATGCAATGGCGGTTTGCGTCATGGTGCTGGTCGCAATGTCCATCGCGGCATCCATCAGGAAATCTCCGCCGCCTGCGAACAGGGCAACAAACAATGTCGCCAACAGCGTGGCGCCGCCGAGAATGGCGCAGCGAGCCGCGATCGACAGCGATGCGCGAGCGGGAAGTGATTCGGCGACGCGCGAGGTAAATCCATCGTCGTCGATATAGTGATCGCGATGCCGTGCGGCGTCTGTTTTCAGCAAATCGTCGACCGGATCCCGGATGATATTCATGCTGCCACTCCTTCGCGCGCATGAGGCTGGTAGGCCGCCAGTTTTGCACGCATCTTTTCCCTGGCCCTCAGGATATTGGTCTTGACCGTGCCCAGGGGAATTCCCAGAACATAAGCGGCCTCTTCATGAGAGAGGTCGTTGTAATAGCATTGCTCGATGGCGTTGCGTTCGTTGTCGGTCAGGCCCTCCATCGCGTGCCGCAAATCGCGCTGCACACCCGTGAGATCGGATTCGGGCGGAGTTGACTCCGGCTCAGGCAGTGCATTTGCGTCAATCAATAGCTCGCGCTTCCTGCGAACTTCCGATTGCCAGCAGTTGAAGGCGATCCGATAGAGCCATGTCGAGAACCGGGCCTCATAGCGAAACGCCCCGATGTTGCGCCACGCCAGGATGAACGTTTCCTGCGCAATGTCGTCCGACAGTTCGCGATTGCCACCGGTCATCTTGCGCAGGGATGCGCGCAATGATGATTGATGGCGGCGGACGAGCTCGGCAAATGCGTTGCGATCATCCCGCAACAGCACCCGGCCAATGAGGTCGCTGTCACTGAAACCGTCGGGCAAGCCGGGTGGCATGCTGCTTTCGAACGCGAAGATAGGGTGCTATGCCGGATGTTTGCCGGCGCTTGAATCCTTGTCCGTCTCCAGCCTCCATACAATCAGATATCCGATCCCCATGAACAGGGGAATCAGTCCGATACTCCAGGGTCTCTCGATCTGGTACATGAACAGCGCGAGCCCCAGTCCCAGCGAGATCAGGATCACGCCGCGGCGCAAGTCGGAAAATGGCTCATCGATGCGAGCGAACAATTGCGGCGGTATCGGCTGGCCCTTCTCAGCCAGCATTGCCGCGGTTTCGTGAATCATTCGCGTGTTACGCGATTTGTGCCAAAGAATCACGGCAGTCAATGCAATAGGCGCACCGACGCCCATTACCACCGACATGGTTGCGACCAGCATTGTTCCGTAGTCCATGTTGCCTCCAGGCGAGAGTTCAATTTGATATTAACCCTTGGATGCGCCGGGAGGCGATTCTGGATTTATTCCGCCGACATTTCCGGCGTGACCGGCACGACGCTGGGCGATCTTTCTGGCACGGGCAGTTGACGCATTGCACCCAGCGGCGACCATTTCAGCAGTCCGACACCCAGCGCAACGCCGCCGATGCCGCATAGCATGATGGTAGGACGCAACCCGAGCCATGTGCCCAGCACGCCGCCCAGCAACGAACCCAGCGGCGCGAGCGATACAGCGAAAAAAATCAGCGTTGATGTCACCCGGCCGCGCAAATGATCGGGCGTGGCTGCCTGGCGCAGCGACAGGTAATTGATGAAGAACAGCATGGCGCCCAGGTCCATCAGGAACAATGACAAGCCGAGTTGTGACGCCGCCCATTCACCTTCGATGACGCTGGCCACGCCGAGCCAGGCCATTCCGGTCATCGTCAACCCGAGCAACATGACGTAGCCGACTCCGAATCGGCGGTTCAGCCATTGGCAACTGCCGGAAGCAACCAGGAAACCAATTCCCGCTGCCATGAATAGCGCGCCGATCTTGCCGGGCGAAAGCGCGAGATCGCGTGTCGCGTACAGGATAACGATGGCAAGGTAGGCGTGCTTCAGCACATTCCAGATCATCAGCGTGAATGCGACCGACCGCAGCACGGCGTGATTCAGGATCATTTTCAAGCCTTCCTTCGCGTCGGTCCAGATGCCTGCCAGCATCGCTTTCTGGTCTTCTGCCGGCCGCAACTTTGGTGCGTCGCTTGCCTTCGGCGGAATGCCGCGCAACATCCACGCAGAGACAAAAAATGAAATTGCGTCAAGCAGGATGGCGAACGGGGCGGTAAGCAGGTGAATCATGGCGCCGGCAATACCCGGGCCAATCAGCGACGACGCCGAATCCGATAGAGCAATGCCGGCGTTGGCCTCCACCAGGTGTTCGTTGCCGACCCGCTCGGCCATGAACACCTGGTATGCCGCCCAGCCGACGATGCCGCCGATCCCGACCAGGAATCCGACGACATACAGGATGGGCATGGACAGGCATCCCAGCCATGCGGACAGCGGAACCAGCGCCAGCGCGAGACCACGACCGATATCGGCGATGATGATCAGGCGCAGCTTGCGCGAGCGGTCGATCAACACGCCGGTGAATAGTCCGAACAGTGTATAGGGCAGGGCCTCGACAGCGGTAAGGATACCCATCTGCAGGGGCTGGGCGTCGAGCATCAGCGCCGCTGTCAGCGGCAGCGCGAGGAACGTAACTTGTCCGCCAAAGTGAGTGATGGTCAGCGACAGCCACAATGTGCGGAAGTCGCGGATGCGCCACACCTTGCCGGTGTATTTTTCCCACCAGTGCGTTTTTCTGTTTATGTCCGACGATTGCGGTGATTCTGTTTGCATGTTCATTATTATTTTCCAACAATCTCTGCGCGCACCCGCATAAGAAGCGCGCATGCCACACCCGAAATAATCGGGCAGGCCAAAAAATCAAAGACGGGGAGTTGGTTCCGGTTTGTTCCCCGCCGCGAAAATCCGGCGAGGGCACCAGGGGTGCGGCCGGACTAATGCAGAACTGCGGTGCCGCCGGATTGGCGGCCTGGCTTTGCGATATGAATGCGTCGAGACGGGTAAATGCATGCGCCTGCGCCCGTCCGCGCACCCAATACCATTGCAGCGGCAACCGGAAAAACCGGCGTCGCGCGCATGGGAAAATGGATGTGAACTGGGGACATCGATTGGTCTCGACAATCAGGTTGTGAGCCGCAATAGTAGCGCAGTTATAAAAGCCGCGCAAAAAATCACATTGCCGGCCTGAGCTTTTCGATACGCTGCTTTGCGTCTTCGACTGCATTCCCGGACGTTGCGTAGGTCAGGAATTGTTGAAAAGCCGCGATCGCCCTGGGCTTGTCGCCCTTGGTTTGATACGCGATGCCCAGCCGGTAGTGGGCGGAAATCTTGTTGTCGATCTTGAGCGCGCGCTCCATCGATGCAATGGCGGCGTCCACGGCCTGGTTTTCAAGTTGCGCCCTGCCCAATCCGAAATACAGGATGGCGTTGTTCATGTCGAGCGCGACCTGGCGCTCGAACAGCGCTTGCGCTTTGGCCGCCTGTTTTGCATTGATCATGGCGAAGCCGAGGCTGGTCCATGCTTGCTGCAACGCGCGCAAGGATGCCTCGTCGGATGCAGGCTTGATGTCGGCCAGGAGGTTTTCCGCCTTGTCGAATTCTTTTTCATAGATATGCACGTCGACGCGCAGCAGCTGACCTTGCGCGGCATTGAACTTGCCGAACGCTTCGCTGTTTTCAATCGCCCTGCGCACACTGCCGCCGGCAATTCCCGGCGCCTGCAGATAGAACTGGTTGAGGTCTCGCCGCGCCTCGAAACTCCGGGGATCGAGCTCCACTGCCTTTACAAATTCTTCCTTGATGCGCGATGCGTACTTGATAGCGCCCATCGGGCCCGAGGCAAGTGCCGCCGTCCCATAGAGCCGGCCCAGCGCCTGATGGCATTTGGACGAAGCGGGCAGCGCCGCGACGCAGGCCTCTGCTTTGCTGATCGCCACCTCCCGCTTGGCGGCATCGCTTGCGGACAAATTAGCCAGGTACAAGATGGCAATTTCGTCCCTGGCATTGGCGTTGATCCGGTCACGGGCGAGTTTTTCGGCGTCGGCTGTCTTGCGTTCCTTGAGAAGCGCCGCAAATTCGGCCTCGGTCGATTGTGCGATCGCCTGGAGCGGCAGGAGGAGACATGCAAGGGCGAGGAAATGTTTCATGTGGCACCTGTTCTGGTTATTTCCTGGAAACACAGCACGATTCAACGTGGCACGGGGCATTCTCGCCGACAGGCCGTACGGTCGGGTGTATTTCGGCTAAAGTCGCGGCATGACAACTACTCCCAATGCTTCGTGGCTGGGCTATTGCCGCGCGGGGTTCGAGCCCGATCTTGCCGCTGAGTTCATTTCGATGGCTGGCGCCAAGCCTTCCGCGATTGTTGCAGTGCCAGCCAGCGGTTTTGTGCACATTACCTTTTCCGGGCGCGATGTGAAGCGCGCGCAGTCGCAGCTGGTATGGTCAAAGCTGGTATTCGCGCGCCAGTTCCTGCGTGCGGCAAACTCGCCCATTGCATTGCCCACCAATGATCGTGTCACGCCCATCCTCGAGGCGGCGCGAATTTTTCTCGCTGAACAGCAATTGCCGAAAATAAGCGCGCTGCGGATCGAGTATCCCGATACCAACGACGGCAAGGCACTGTCCAAGCTGGCTCAAACGCTGGAGACAAGAATCAGCAGCCCGCTGGCAACGGTGGGGTACGTCGATGAGAGCAACGCCGCCCTCCCACGCCTGCATGTCATGCTGACGCCTGATCGCGAAGCCTGGTTGGGCTGGAGCGACGGCCGGGCCTCGTCGGCGTGGCGCAACGGCATTCCGCGGCTGCGCATGCCCAGGGATGCCCCCAGCCGCTCCACCCTGAAACTTGCCGAGGCCTTTCATGTTTTCCTCGGCGAGAATGAAGATCGCCTGCTGCAATCGGAAATGCGTGCGGTGGATCTGGGCGCAGCGCCAGGCGGCTGGACCTGGCAGCTGATACACCGCGGCCTGCACGTGACCTCCATCGACAACGGCGTGCTGCGCGGTGAGCTGGTGGACAACGCGCTGGTGCGGCATCTGCGCGAGGACGGTTTTCGCTATCGACCACGCAAGCCGGTGGACTGGATGGTGTGCGACATGGTGGAAAAGCCGGTTCGCATCGCCCAGCTGGTCGCGATGTGGATGCGCGAGGGCTGGACCGACCGCTGCATTTTCAATCTCAAACTGCCGATGAAGAAACGCTTTGAGGAGGTCGAACGCTGCCGCGCGATCATCCGTGAGGCCATGGAAGCAAACGGACGTCCCTTTGAAATGCGCATCAAGCAGCTATATCACGATCGCGAAGAGGTGACCGGCTTCTGCCGCTACATTCCGCGTTCTGAGCGAAACTGAATAAAAAATGGCGCCACGCGGCGCCATTTTTTTTCGTGTCTCCCGCCGTCAATTTGCCTTGAAACCGATCTCGGTATCGAACGTGCGGCCCTCTGTGCCGGGATTGAATTTCCAGCGCGATAGCGCCGACTGAACCGAACGGTCGAACACACGGGCGGGCTGCGCCTGCAGGATCGACACATTGGTCACGTCGCCGGCCGCGTTGATGGTCAGGCGCGCACGCACGGTGCCATTTTCAACGCCTGAACGAAGCGCCTCACGCGGGAAAGCCGGTTGCTCACGGCTGACGACACTGATCACCGGAACCGCATCCTGCCTGGGCGGTGCCGGTCTTGCCGTGGGGGCTGCGCTGGCGACAACATTGGGTGGCGGTGCAGCGGCCGTGGGTGGCGGCGTTACGGGCTGCGGAACGGGCGTCGGCGCAGGCGCCGGCGCGGCGGCGACCTTGGTCTCCTGTGGTGCGGACCGCGTTTCCACTGCCTTTGAGGGCTCCGCTTTGGCGGCGGGAGCAGGTTCAACCTTGGGCGGGGCGTCCTTGAGCGATTTCAGATCGGCCATGTAATCGACCGTCTTGCGCGGCACATAAAAATCCGGCTGGGTTTCCTGTTTCTGTTGTACCGACGAGAGGCGCTCCGCCGTGGTGGGAACACGCTCCGACTTGCCGCAGGCCGACAGTGCGAGCGCAATGGTCACACCTGAAAACAGTGTCGCAAAACGCATGGCCGCTGGTGTGCATGCGAAGTATTTTTCAGCTTGATGCATAAACATCCCTTAATGACATTCCGGGGGCCGGCAATTTTTAACCGGGGCGGATAACCCTCAAGCGCGGACAGTGTCTTACCGTATCCCTCATTATCCCATCAGGATCGACAGATCTATTTGTGCCGGATTGTGACATTTTGTAGATTGGAGGGAAAGGCCTTCACCGCCCGGTGCCGACAAACGGCTGCGGATTACAGACCCTGGCTAGCGGGCTCGCCGGCCGACAATCGTGTACATCGCGTAGAGGCTGTCGTCCAGGTCGCTGATGATTTCACCCTTGTCGTTCCGGTCCCATTTCAACAGGCGGCCCATGTTGCGGGCGGCGGCATGATCTTCAACGTTAATCGCCAGCACTTCGAGGCCGGATTTCTCATATTGCTCACGCGTAAAGGGCGAGCGTGCATCGGCCTGGGGGTTGTAGGCACCCTTGGCGTCAGGTGGCTTCGGGTACAGGTTGTAGATGATCATTTTTCCGCCGGGATTGAGTGCATTGAAGATCGACTTCAGGAAAACGTCATCGCTGACACCCAGGCTGATCTGCTGGCGCTTGTCGATTTTCCGGTCGGGCCTGATGTAGCCTTTTTTCAGTGTGTTCTTGGAGAGGATAAGGTCGTATCCCTGGCCGACGCGTTCGACCATTTTCGGGTCCTTGGGCCAATAGCCATGTGCCAGGGAGATCGTGCCAGGTGCCCCGCGCCGCACGCCCGCCGCAGGCGCTACTGCACCCTGGTCACGTTTCGACGAATAGAGTGCATCCAGGTAACTGTCAGGGTCTATACCGGTGACGTGCGCACCCAGGCTCGCCAGTATCCGCAGGTGGCCGATGCCGCCATAGCCGAAGTCCATGATGAGCTTGCCGGCCACATCGTTTACGCCGTGCGCGGCTGCCAGTTCCAGCGGCCGCAGATAGGCAAGCGGCGAGCCGTACTTGGTGTAGTAGTAACGATATTCGTCGAGCTGCACCTCGGCCAGCTTGCCGCGCGCCGCCGCCGGCAACGCTGATTTTTCGGTTGTGGAAAAATATTCGCGGGTGATTTCGTTGATGTATACGGTTCGCGTGCCCACTGCCGGGAGCGCCTTTGTGGCGTCGAGGAAATGCTGTGCGAGCGCGCTCTTCGCCATCGGCCGCAAGGCTTCCGCTTCATCGGCCAATTGCTGCAGTACAGGGGTAGCTGCCCGTTCTCGCGCAGGCGGCGTGGCG
>Ga0302321_100004937_pt1 | contig 11612 bp, 13 predicted proteins | sample Fen_T0_1_FD_202505 | JGI IMG/M metagenome (GOLD analysis project Ga0302321, IMG submission 202505) | Peat permafrost microbial communities from Stordalen Mire near Abisko, Sweden - Fen_T0_1 | ecosystem: Environmental > Terrestrial > Soil > Wetlands > Permafrost | place: Sweden: Abisko...
TTGCGATGGGACCGACTGACCATAAACGCCCCCTTAAAGGTCCCACCGGGGCGGGTGCTTCGCTTTGGTAACGAGCCAGCCCGTTACTGGCGTGATCCTCCTCCTGACGCCACATCACTGAATGTTTCCTGGTCTTTGCGCGATAGTTAAGCTTGGAAGGCGCTGAGGTTCATGATGGATACTGATCTCCAAGTGGCTTTGTCGTCTCGTCCTTCATCATCGAGGGCCGAGAGTCACCTCCAAGAAGTCGATACGACTGAGTTCGCGGCAAAAAGAAGATGGCCGCGAGTCGCAGTGAACATGCCCGTGAAGGTTCGAGTGACCACGCAGGGCCCAACTCGTGTCGTCGCCTCGGAAGGTCACGGCACAGACATCAGCGTCGGGGGACTCGCGGTGACCGCCGACATCGACCTCCATGTCGGTGCTCAGGTCGCGGTCGAATTCATGCTGCCCAATTCCGACCAGTCGATCGCCTTCCGGTCCTTTGTCCGCAACCGCGACGGGAACCGCTATGGCTTGGAATTCATCACCGAGAACGATGACGACTACCAAAAGGTCGGGGAACTTCAGGCGGAGCTTGCGAACATGCACGGCAACCGTTCTGCTCTTCCAGATTAGATCTCGTCAACTGGACATCCTAAGGCGAGATCGCAAATACCTCGGCCGCCGCGCGGTGCTTCCCTCACTCCGGTTCGCCCGATCTCGCACCAACGCTTTGACCGATTGCTCGACCTAGTACACAAGTGTCTCTCGTGTCGTCGTAACGTCAAGCCCGTAGCCGCAATCCGGCGTTGCATCGGGAGGCGCGGGAACGCCAGCCCAACCTGGATCCGCAATCAAGTTCCGGTTCTGATCAAACAGTTGGACGTGGAAAACGACGCTGTTATTGGCGGGAAAGTCGTCGCACTGTTTCACACCGTAAACTTCGAGCACCGCGCCGAAGGCCCAGTTCCACACCTGCCCCTCAAGAGCAGCTTTGCGTATCGCGGTCTTCCGCCCCGTCGTCTGGTTCTCACTGACTATTTTCCAGTCGGGACAATAACCGGATCCCTTTTTGCACATGGGCACAACCGCACCATAGATCGTATCTCCTGGGCTCGCTTTCACTGGACGGCTCTCCATGACGGTTCCCGCTATGCAGCAATTCCAACTCGCCAGCGTCCAGGGACCCGGCCAGTACCACTGCAGCACAGGCTGAACAATACTCAAGTTATTGATGGTGTCTTCGAACCCGGGAAAGAAAAAGATAGTCTGAAAATCATTGATCGGCGGTTCGGGAGGCACCGTCCACGTTGCCGTAATCCCGCCGTACCATGTGTCGGTGATGGCTTGTACTGATTCAAGCCAGCCGCGAATTAAGGGCTCACGTGCAACCTTTTCCTGCCGCCAATCTGCTGGTACCGTCACTCCGGCGCGCGTGTAGTGCGGATAACGGCAAGCGGGAGCGCTGGCATCCACACTGCCATTCGCATGTTTGACGCGCCCATCCCCCAGCAGGGTCTCTCCCGTATCGATCCGTATCACGCACGATGGATGAAAGTAGCCGAACGGCGTGATCACGAATCTCGGAGGCACTACAGCAGGCCGATCAGGCCCGGCCCCAGCAAGATTGCTGGCCAAAGCAAGCGCATTCGTTTGCCCGCTCAGTGACGCAGAAAACAACAGCAGGACCGCTAGGACAGCTCCCCCAACGAGAGCGCGGTTGCTACCTAGTATGCAGTTAGCCACAACAAATCTCCTGTCGAGTCCGTCCGATTCTTCTTGGAGAGACGCGACGTCAGCTTTCCCACATCACGCCGCCGACTGCTTTTCCGTCTCCGCCAGCGAACGCTGGTAGGCCTTCCATCCCCTGCACCATCCCGTGTGCCACCGCCAGATTCGTGCGATCAGCGATTGCGGTTTTCTCTCCGCCAGAACGCGCAGGCGACAGGTTTCACAGTGGTGTTTCTTCGTTTCCATGGGGAGCCTCCCTCCAAGACCGCAATTCTGACCTGCAATGGGGCCTCCTGTCTGTGACGCCAAGAATGAAGGCTCGCGAAACCTGCTCAGAACGGCGGCAAAATATTTCACATGCCATTGAAGGTGCCCAACCCCCGCCAAGGTTAAAATTGGACTTGGAAATCGACTCGTGGACTCCGAATTGAAGCCCTTTCGCACATTCCTCTTGTTGCTGCTTGGCGTGGTTCTGGTCGCCGCGGTCTCATCCTCCGCCCAGGACGTCCGCCCACTCGCCCACGCCGTGGACGACCACTATAACCACCTGCGCTCCCTGCAGGCGGAGTTCACGGAGATCTACCGGGGCTCTGGCGTCGAACGCCAGGAATCCGGCACTCTCTGGCTGAAAAAGCCGCGCAAGATGCGCTGGGAATACCGTTCTCCCAGAGAGAAGTTGTTTGTCAGCGACGGCCAGAGTGTGTGGTTCTATTTGCCAGCGGAAAAGCAGCTTCGGAAGACGCAGTTGAAGAAGCTGGATGACCTCCGCTCCCCCATCGCCTTCCTGCTTGGTAAAACCAAGCTGGAGAGCGAATTACGAGGACTTTCGAAGGCGGTGGATCAGGCTCCCGCCACTGCGGGCAATATCCTGTTGCGGGGCGTGCCCAAAGCGATGGAGGGGCAGGTCAACGAAGTCCAGGTCGAGATCACGCCGACCCATCAGATTACACGCCTTATCCTGATGGAGGCCGACGGCGGGAGTACGGAGTTCCGCTTTTCGGGGTGGAAAGAGAATGAGGAATTGCGCGATAGCCAGTTCCAGTTCACACCTCCGCCGGGCGTCGAGGCAGTGGAAGGGGCGCTCGGACCGTAGTCGGAAAATGTGGTTACTTGGGTACTACGCGCGGACTCAGGTTTGAGGTAACCGCTTCGGTAACAGAATGTTACACTTGCATCAAGACCCTGGTGTCTAACAGTAGCGATGGCACAATTCCTGGTAAAAGTCGCCGACGAGCAGGGGCATCTGCGTGAGCAGTTGGAGCATGGACACTCCGAAGCCGAGGTCCATGACCGCTTCGCCCAGCAGGGTTACCTCGTCTATTGGGTAAAGCCCAAGACTTTTCTTTCAGGCCGTGCCGGCCAACCAGGCAAGATCAAACAGTCGATATTTCTGATCTTTAACCAGCAATTCCTGACCTTGATGAAGGCCGGGCTGCCGATCCTGACCGCTCTAGACTTGCTCATCAAGCGCCAAAAAGACAAGACGCTGCTCAAAATGCTGGAGAACGTCCGGGAGCGGGTGAAAGGTGGGGAGTTGCTCTCTGACGCCTTCGCGGCACAACAGATTTTCCCCAAGATGTACACCACCACGCTGATGGCCGGTGAAAAGAGCGGCAACATGGAAGAGGTTTTGAGCCGCTACATCTCTTACCAGCGCATGGTGCAGACGTTCCGCAAGAAACTGATGGTTTCGCTGGTCTATCCGGCCTTGCTCGTATCCGTCGTCACGGTGATGCTGATTTTCCTCATCACCTACGTGGTCCCGAAGTTTGCCGACCTGTTCAACAACCTGGGCGCTGACCTTCCGGCGATTACCGTGTTCATGCTGGCGGTGGGCCTGAACGCGCAAAAATATGCCTGGGTCGCGTTACTGGTGATCGTTGTGGGCGGCTTCTTCCTCTGGCGTTGGAAACAAAGCGACAACGGCGCTGCGACGATTGACAAGTTTCTGCTTTCCTTGCCGTTGATCGGGGAAATCCGCCTCAAATACCAGGTGGCGAACTTCTCGCGCATCCTCGGCACTCTGCTGCAAGGCGGCTTGCCGCTGGTCCCTGCGATGGAAACGGCCGGCGCTTCGTTGAGCAGTCGCCAGATGCTGAACGGAATCACTACCGCAGCCGTGCGCGTGCGGGAAGGCCAGGCGTTGGCTCGCAGCCTGGAAGATCAGAACCTGTTTCCTGATCTCGCTGTCGAAATGCTGGAAGTCGGCGAATCTACAGGCGCGTTGCCGGCCATGCTGGCCTCGGTCGCCGAGTTTTACGAAGAAGATGTGCAGACGGCCTTGGGCGCAGCAATGGCCCTGATCGAGCCTTTGATCCTGATCGTAATGGCAGTATTCGTTGGCGGCATTCTGATTTCGCTGTATATGCCGATATTTACGTTAGGCGCGAATGTGCACTAAAGCGAAGTTTCAAGGTTGCAGAGGTTTCAAAGTTTTAGGGGGCAAACTGGTTCCACGTTGAAACCTTGAAACTCTGCAACCTTGAAACCTGCTCTTGAAGAGGCTGTAAACTGGAATGGGAATGGCGGATAAGAAAACAGCATTAGTAAATGGCGGAAAGCTCGGACCGGAAGCGGCCCTGATTCCCGACGACATGGAGCGCGCACGCGACGTCGCGCGCCGGTACCGCTGCGAATTTATCGACCTCAGCGATTTTCAGCTGCACCACGATCTGTTCGAAAAGATCCCTGTGCACCTGATGTTTCGGTACAAGTTTGTTCCACTCGACGAAACTTCCGACGGCCGCCTCGCCATCGCCATCGCCGATCCCAGCCAGTTGATGATGATCGACGAAATCAGCTTGCTGCTGGGCAAGCGGATTGTCACGAAGGTTTCAACCGAGAAGCAGATCTCGAACATCCTGCAGAAGACCGAGCAGTCCAAGCGCGTGCTCGAAGACGCGAGCGAAGGTTTCACGCTCGACGTTATCCGCGAAGACGAAGCCGGCAACGACGAGACCATCTCCATCGACAAGCTGACGGCGAGCGCGGGCCAGGACATGAGCCCGATCATCCGGCTCGTTGACACAACTATCTTTACCGCACTGCAGCGGCGGGCTAGCGACATCCACATCGAGACGCGCGACGACTCCGTGTGCATCAAGTTCCGCATCGACGGCGTGCTCACCAACGCCATGGCGCCCATCGGCAAAGAGCATCACTCAACGATCATTTCCCGTATCAAGGTAATGAGCGAGCTCGATATTTCCGAGCGCCGCGTCCCCCAGGACGGGCGCTTCCGCGTCAAGTACAACGGACGCGCCATCGACTTCCGTGTTTCGATCATGCCTTCGATCCATGGCGAAGACGCCGTGCTCCGCGTGCTCGATAAAGAGTCGATGAGCGAGAAGTTCAAAAAGCTCACGCTCGACGTCGTCGGCTTCGACGAGATGGATCTGCGGCGATTCCGCCGCTACATCAAGGAACCGTACGGCATGGTGCTCGTCACCGGACCGACTGGTTCTGGTAAAACGACCACGCTCTACGCCGCCGTCAACGAGATCAAGACGGACGAAGACAAGATCATCACCATTGAAGACCCGGTCGAATATCAACTGCGCGGCATCACGCAGATTCCCGTGAACGAAAAGAAGGGCCTGACGTTCGCTCGCGGATTGCGCTCGATTTTGCGTCACGACCCCGACAAGATCATGGTCGGCGAAATCCGCGACACGGAAACCGCCCAGATCGCCATTCAGTCCGCGCTTACGGGTCACTTGGTGTTCACTACCGTCCACGCCAATAACGTGGTCGACGTGCTCGGTCGCTTCCTGAACATGGGCGTCGAACCTTACAACTTTGTGTCCGCATTGAACTGCATTCTGGCGCAACGTTTAGTGCGTTTGATTTGCGACTCTTGCAGGACGGCAGTGACCTATCCGGCCGACGTGCTGGAAGCCAGCGGACTTGACCCGGCGCAATGGTCGCAGGTTCCGCTGTACGAAGGTCAGGGATGTATTGAGTGCGCGGGCACCGGATTCCGCGGCCGTACCGCAATCCATGAACTGCTGGATCTGACGGATCGCATTCGCGAGATGATTCTGGAAAAGCGGCCCACGTCGGAAATCCGGCGCGCCGCACGCGAAGAAGGCATGCGTTTCCTGCGCGAGTCGGCGCTCGACAAAGTCCGTGGGGGAATGACCACGTTGAAGGAAATCAACAAGGTCACGTTCATTGAGACCATGCGCTAAGGCTTTGATCTTGCGTCTTGCGACGCCGGGGCATTCGGCCTGTTGCGGGGAGCAGCCAAAGTAACTAGGGCTGCACGGCCTTCGGCGATATCATCAAAACCAGACTTAAAAAGTAGCCAATGTTAAATGCCACAAAATCCGCCCGCCGTCCGGTGCTAGCCTGCGAAATCGGGGCTGACCGCGTCCTCGCAGGACGCGCCGCCGACCGCGGGCGCATGGTGGAAATGTCTGCCGCACGCGAAATGGCTCCTGGAACCGTTGTTCCCGACCTGATGGAGGCGAACCTCCGCGATGCTGGTGCCGTGAAAGATGCCATTGAGAACACGTTGGGAAGTGTGGGAGGGCGCACTCGGGACGTCATCGCCATTCTGCCCGATACCGCCGTGCGCGTCGTTCTGTTGGACTTCGACACACTGCCCTCCAAGAAAGACGAAGCCGAAGCGGTCGTCCGTTTTCGTTTGAAGAAGTCGCTGCCTTTCGATCCCGCCGAAGCCCAGGTCTCCTACCACGCTCAGACAATCGGTAAGAGCGTGCGCGTGACCGCGGCCGTGGTTCTGAAAAAAGTACTCGAGGAATACGAATCCACCTTCCGGGATGCAGGCTATAACCCGGGTGTGGTGATGCCCTCAATGTTAGCCGCGCTGGGCGCTGCCGACGCCGAACATCCGACCTTGGTCGTGAAGGTGGATGCGCGCACCATCAGCGCGGCGATCCTCAATCAGGAACAGCTTGTGCTGTTCCGCACTCTGGAAAATGCGCGCGGTGTGACCATCACCGGCGACCAACTCGCGGAAGAGGTTTATCCCTCGGTCGTGTATTTCCAGGACACCTACAATATGAATATCGAGCGCGTCTATGTCGCCGGGTTGCCCGACATGACGGGCGCGGAACCGGCGCTAAAAAACCAGTCCGGCGCTCAGGTTGAGGAACTGGTCACCTCTTCGCAAATTGGTTCGACCACCGGAAGTGTGCCACGGTGGCGGATGGCAGGTGTTATCGGAGCACTGATTTCGTAGCAGATTCTTGATATGCGTCTCGACATCAATCTCGCAACCCGGCCCTATGAAGATGCCGCGGAGTTTTGGGCGCGCTGGGGACTCGGCGTGGGCGTCTTGGCTCTAGCAACCCTCCTGCTCTTGGGTTGGACGGTGCGCAGTTGGGTCAATGCCGGACGTGACCGCCACAACATTGCGGCATTGCAGCAGCAGATTGAGGAACGCGAAAAGGAACGGTCCCAGGCACAAGCATTTCTGGACATGGCCACAAACCGTAGCACACGTGACCAGTCGCAGTTCCTGAACAGCCTCATCCGCCGCAAAGCTTTCTCCTGGACCCGTGTGTTCGAGGACCTGGAACAGGTCATGCCTTCCAATCTGCACGTGACCTCATTGCAGCCGGAATATAACGAGCAGAGCGTCATGCAACTGGACATGAAAGTTACAGGTGACACACGTAATGCGGTCGTGGACCTGATTCATCGCATGGAAGGTTCCAAGCATTTCCGCAACGCGCAACTGGTGCAGGAAGGTTCCGACCAGACGGGCAACGTCATCGCGGCCGTGGTCGCGACCTACGTTCCAGACGCCACCGAGGGGAGTAAGAAGTAATGCCCGATCTTGGGAATACGCGCCGCAAGTTGAAGATCGCCATCGCCGCCATGGTCGTTGCGGACGTTGTGGCCGCGGGCGTGCTTTTCTCTCCGCTGGTAGGCTCGGCGGATTCGCGGCAAATCATGCTCAGCCAGTTGTCGGTGGACCTGCAGAAAAAAACGCGCGACGTACAGCCGCTGCGCAATATCGACAACAAGATACTGCTCGCCAAGAAACAGATTGGTGACTTCTATGTGGACCGCTTTGCCGCCAAAGATTCCGAACTGGCAACGGAACTGGGCAAACTGGCGTCCGAAAATGGGGTCCGCATCCAGTTGGCCCATTACAAACTGGAGGACGCCGAAGAATCGGGCATCGTTCCCGTCGCCATTGAAGCAAGTTTCTCCGGCGACTATCTGCAACTGGTGCGCTTTATCAATACGCTGGAGCGTTCGAAGATGTTTGTCACCGTGGACAGTGTGACCCTGGCCGGCGAAGGCGGCGGCCCCGTCCACTTGACGATTGCACTCCATAGCTATCTGAGGACCGGAACCTAAGTGAAGATCGGGACCGAAAACCGGAAGCAGATCATCGCGCTGGCAGTGCTCGGCGGAATTCTGGTGCTGACGACGACCTACGCCTTGTGGCCGTCGTCCATGGGCACCTCCGCTCCGGCACCCACGGCTGCAAGTACGAACGCACCTGCGAAGCCGGTGATGCGCCGTACTTCCTCCGGGAAAATGGTTCCCGTCATGGAGCCGCGTCTCGATCCCACCCTCGACCTCAAGCTCTTGGCGCAGAGCGAAGAAATCAAGTACGCCGGCAATGGGCGGAATATTTTCGTGCCTGGCTCTGTCGCCACCATTCAGCCAGTGAAAGGGCACAACGGGAGCACGGACCATAGTCAAGATGCTGGCCTGCACATGCCGCCACCAACGCCCCCACCACCGCCGATCACGCTCAAGTTCTTCGGCTTTGCCAACAAGCCCGGCGAAGCGAAGAAGGTTTTCCTCATTCAAGGCGAAGACGTCTTCATCGCCGCCGAAGGCGATATCGTCAACCGCCGGTATCGCGTGCTCCGAATTTCGCCCAACTCCGTGGAAATGGAAGACGTGCTCTACAACAACCGCCAGAGCATCCCTCTAACGCAAGGGTAAGGCAATTTTGCAATTTGGCAATCGGGGAATTTTGAAATTCGGGAAGAGCTCTCAATGCGCGTAAATTTCAAATTCCGAAATTGCAAAATTACAAAATTACAAAATTCCCAGCGCGGCTACATCCTCATCACTCTCATGCTCGCCGTCGCCTTGGCTGCGATTGCGTTGCTCGCCGTACTGCCCAGAGTCCAACAGCAAATCCAACGAGACCGCGAAGAGGAAATGCGTCACCGCGGCACGGCCTACATGCGTGCCATCCAGCACTTCTATAAGAAATTCAATCGCTACCCGACCCGGGTCGAAGAACTCGAGAACACGAATCAAATCCGTTTTCTGCGCAAACGCTACAAGGATCCGATCACGGGCAAAGATTTCAAACTCCTGCACCAGCAGGACATCAGCATGAACAACGGCCCCATGCTCGGCGGCCCGGGAGGACTGGGTGCTTTGGCGGGCGCACCGAATGGACCGGGGGCGTTAGGTGGTGCGCTGGGACAAGCTCTCCAACAAGGTGGGGTAATGGGCGGCGCGCAACGCAACGTGAGCCCACAACCGCAAAAAGGCGATGACGAAGAGGACGATGCTACACCTCCCGGAAAGGCTCCGCCAGCGGCGAGTGGGGGAGCGTCAGGTTCAAACGACTCTTCCTCCGATTCGTCGTCGTCGCCGACTGCTTCTGATTCCAGTTCCACGACTTCCAAGACCGAGTCCGGTTCCGGCAGCGGTTTCAATGGCCCAGTCTTTGGCGGTGGTCCGATTGTCGGTGTTGCCAGCACGAGCAAGGGAATTTCGATCCGCGAGTTCAACAAAAAAAATCACTACAACGATTGGTTGTTTATCTATGATCCATCATCGGATCGCGGAGGCCTGTTGGTGGGCCCGTGGCAACAGGCCACAACTGGAGGCTTGGGCTCCTCCGGCCTCGGAACACCAGTCCAGAACATGCAACCGGGCACCAATCCAACGGGGAATTCTCCCTTTGGCGGCCCGTCGCAAAACCTGCAGCAGAACCCGCAGAACCAGCCGCAAGGTCCGGGCGACAACGAAAACTAATTCCCCACAAATTGAAAGCCCCGCGCGCACGCGGGGCTTGTCTGCAAATTCCTGACTTACACGTTGAACGAAGAGCCGCAACCGCAGGTGCTCTTCACGTTCGGATTTTCGAACTTGAATCCCGCGCCTTCCACGGTTTCCACGTAGTCAACGTTCGCGCCGCCCAGGTACATGAGCGAGGTGGCATCGACATAAACCTTGAGGCCGTCATAGTCGAATACCTTGTCCATCATGCCAGCGCCGTTCTCGAAGGCCATGGAGTACTGGAAGCCGGAGCAACCGCCTCCCACGACTGAGAGACGCAATCCCGCTGGAACCGGATTCTGTTGGGCCATGATCTCCTTGACCTTGGCGACTGCACTTGGCGTCAGGGCTGGTCCTGCGGTTTTGGGCTTCACTTCGGGTGCGGTTGTGGTTGCCATCGATGGATCTCCTTATAAGAGCTGATTATAGCAAAGGCCGGAAACAGCGCGGACAGTTCATTTTGGATACCCGCGAATCTCCCTTGTTATCAGATGATTCGGTCCGGAATTCGGTCGCAAATAGAAAAAGCCTTCCCCTTCTTGCCAACGGGTCTATAATCGTGCCCAGCAAAGGCCGGGTACCCGAAGCCATGACGCCAGCGGGTCTGTCGCCATTCGCCGGGAAGGCCGATTTTCAGCCACGAGGTGGCGTATGTCCTCCATGTCCGCTCTGCTAACCGGGTGGGGTGTCCTGACCGGGATACTCGTCATCCTTCTCATCTACCGCAGCACTCTCACCATGCATGAAGATGATTCCATCATGCTTAATGATACGGAATCCCAAATGCAGAAAGACCAGGCGGAAGTGCTCGCGAAAATGCGGAAAATCACACCGATCGTTCAGGTACTTGGAGCCCTGTCGGGACTCATGATCCTGGTCATCGCTGGATTGTTCATCTACCAGGGTCTGAATCTCGCAACAACGCCGCAGTAGATTAGCGGCTCCGCATCTTTGCGCTTCTCTTTGGCAGCCAATGCACGGGGAAAGTTCTGTCTGACGCCGCCTCTTCTTTGGACTCACCCTGGCTTCTGCGGCAATGTCATACTTACTAAGAAATGAATCACAACACTCCCATTGCAATCATCGGCGGAGGTCCGGCCGGCGCGCTCGCTGGCGCAGTGATGTCTGCAGGCGGAAAGCAGGTCCTGCTCTTCGACGAAAAGCTCGCCTGGGAGAAACCCTGCGGCGGCGGCGTAACCTTCAAGGCGCTCCAGCAATTCCCTTTCCTGTCCGATGTCGGGTGCAAAAGCAATGCGGTCTCCAGTTGCGAACTAATCAGCCCCGCTGGGCAGCGCGTTCATTTCTCCCTCCAGCATCCGGTCGCAATCTTCTCCCGCCTTGAACTGAATGGATTGTTGCTGGAGCGAGCCCGCAGTGCCGGTGTCTCCGTGCATCACGAGCGCGTGACCCGAATCGAAGGTACGCCCGGCGCTTGGCGTCTGGTAACACCGCAGTTGGAATACACAGCATCCTATTTGATTCTTGCTGCGGGCGCGCGCGATCCGTTTCGTGCCAAATTTCTTGCGCCCTTTTCCCCGGCCGACCTGATGATGGCTGTCGGCTATTACATCCCCGGCCACTCTTCGCGGATGCAGGTTCAGTTTCTCAAGGAAGCGAGCGGCTACATCTGGGTCTTCCCCCGCCCCGATCATGTCTCGGCTGGAATCGCCGCGAAAATGGGAGAGTTATCGAGTCAGCAACTGCGGCATTTGCTCGAAGACTGGCTGCAAAAGAATGGCTTTTCTCTGGATGGCGCCCGCTTCTACGCACACATCCTGCCCGCGCTGAGCACTGCAAGCATGAACACGCTCCGCGCCTCAGGCGACGGTTGGTCGGCGATCGGCGACAGCGCTGGTCTGGTGGACCCCATCACGGGAGAAGGGCTT
>Ga0302321_100004938_pt1 | contig 11611 bp, 3 predicted proteins | sample Fen_T0_1_FD_202505 | JGI IMG/M metagenome (GOLD analysis project Ga0302321, IMG submission 202505) | Peat permafrost microbial communities from Stordalen Mire near Abisko, Sweden - Fen_T0_1 | ecosystem: Environmental > Terrestrial > Soil > Wetlands > Permafrost | place: Sweden: Abisko...
GAGCTGGGGGATGGGCTTGGAGAACGGAGAGAAGACGCCCAGCTCCAGCACCTCGAACTCCTTCTTGTTCGAGAAGAGCATGACCTTGAGGCCCGGCGCGATCGTCCCCTCGAATACCCGCACCAGAACCACCACGCCCCGGTACGTGTCGTACCAAGAATCGAAGATGATCGCCTTGAGCGGCGCGGCCGGGTCGCCCTTGGGCGGCGGGACCCTCTTGACGATCTGCTCCAAGATCTCCTGGATCCCGATCCCTTCCTTGGCGCTGGTCGGGACCGCCTCCGAAGCGTCGAGGCCGATGACCTCCTCGATCTCCCGCCGCACCCCCGGCACGTCGGCCGAGGGGAGGTCGATCTTGTTGATGATCGGGATGATCTCCAGGTTGTGGTCGATGGCCTGGTAGACGTTGGCCAGGGTCTGGGCCTCCACGCCCTGGCTGGCATCGACCACCAGCACCGCCCCTTCGCAGGCGGCCAGGGATCGCGAGACCTCGTAAGCGAAGTCGACGTGTCCGGGCGTGTCGATCAGGTTGAGCTGGTAGGTCTGTCCGTCCAGTGCGGTGTAGTTCATCCGCACTGTCTGGGCCTTGATGGTGATGCCCCGCTCTCGCTCCAGGTCCATGTGGTCGAGGAACTGGGCTTGCGCTTCGCGCGCCGAGACCGTGCCGGTCTTCTCCAGGAGCCGGTCGGCCAGGGTGCTCTTCCCATGGTCGATGTGGGCGATAATCGAGAAATTTCGGATATTCTGGTTGGCGGCGGGCATCGGCTGACCGGGCTTTTAACATGTGGGTCGCTGGCTTGCTATCGCCGTCCAACGCGGCCTGCGGCCCTGTGAGCGCGCTGCCCTCCCGGCACCTGTCTTCGAATCCGTACCCGCGGCGATCGGCCGGCCGCCCGCCCAGCGACCCAGCCCCTTTGCGCCAGCCTTCCCGGCCCGTGTGACGACCTCGCGACGAGCGTGTCCTTTGCGTGAAACCTGGATGGGGATCTCTCCAGGATCCCCTGCCAACTTTTTCGAGTAATATCCACTATCCTGTGGATCCGGTGACGATGCACCACAATACGTTGTGTTAGGTGTCTTGACATAACCCATCGCCGGTTGTTACCTCTCTTCCGGTTGGGGGCGAACGATTCGGCAGAGAGGCAGGAGCGGTCGGTGGTGGGCGGCGGGTCGGAAGGTGGGGCCTCGATGGACCATTCGGGGTAGCACAACAAGTCAATACATCGTCGTGTCAGAGGCGTGGGATAGCGTCCCCTCGGTCGCAAGGCCGTGGGTTCGGGGGAGCTTTCGCCTGTCGCACGGGTGGGCTGTTCATCGAATTTGGACCAAAGGAGAAGAGGCATGATCGAGCGGGAGAGCGTTGCGGCGTCGCAGAAGCGGTCGGCCAGGGCTGGCAGGCGCACGGTCAAGAAGGGATTGTCCGTCCCGCGATACTTCACCACCGCAGGGGTGGATCCCGCCGAGGAGCTCGCCTGGGAGCTCCGCACCGCCTCGATCACCAGCGAGTCGGGCGAGATGATCTTCGAGCAGAAGGACGTCGAGGTCCCGAAGAGCTGGTCGTTCCTGGCCACCAACGTGGTGGCGTCCAAGTACTTCCGGGGCGCCCTCTCCGCCCCCGACCGCGAGCGCTCGGTCCGGCAGCTCGTGTCGCGCGTGGTGACCACCATCGGCGCGTGGGGCCGCAAGGACGGTTACTTCACCTCCGAGGAGGACGCGGTCTGCTTCGAGGCGGAGCTCTCGCACCTGCTCTACCGGCAGAAGATGAGCTTCAACTCCCCCGTCTGGTTCAACGTCGGGGTCGAGGAGAAGCCGCAGTGCTCGGCCTGCTTCATCAACTCGGTCGGGGACTCGATGGACTCGATCCTGAAGCTGGCCCACACCGAGGGCATGCTGTTCAAGTACGGCTCCGGCACCGGTTCCAACCTCTCCCGGATCCGCTCCAGCCGCGAGGCGCTCTCCGGTGGCGGCGAGGCGTCCGGGCCGGTCTCGTTCATGCGCGGGTTCGACGCCTTCGCCGGGGTCATCAAGTCGGGCGGCAAGACGCGGCGGGCGGCCAAGATGGTCATCCTCGACATCGAGCACCCGGACGTGATCGAGTTCATCCACTGCAAGGCCGAGGAGGAGCAGAAGGCCTGGGCCCTGATCGACGCCGGCTATGACGGCGGGTTCAACGTCAAGGGCGGGGCCTACGACTCGGTCTTCTTCCAGAACGCCAACCACTCGGTGCGGGTGACCGACGCGTTCATGCGGGCGGTGCAGGAGGACGGCGATTGGCAGCTCCGGGCGCGGACCGACGGCCGGGTGCTGCAGACCGTGAAGGCGCGGGCGCTCCTCTCGCAGATGGCGGAGGCGGCGTGGCAGTGCGGGGATCCGGGCGTGCAGTTCGACACCATGATCAACGCCTGGCACACCTGCAGCAACTCCGGCCGGATCAACGCGTCCAACCCCTGCTCGGAGTACATGTTCCTGGACGACAGCGCCTGCAACCTGGCGTCCCTGAACCTGATGCACTTCCGGTCGATCGACGGCGGGTTTGACGCTCCGTCGTTCAAGCGGGCGGTGGACCTGACCATCCTGGCGCAGGAGATTCTGGTCTCGAACGCCAAATACCCGACCGAGGCGATTGGCCGGAACAGCGAGGCGTATCGGCCGCTGGGGTTGGGCTACGCCAACCTGGGTGCGCTGCTGATGGCGACCGGGCTCCCATACGACGGGGACGCGGGGCGGGCCTATGCCGCCGCCATCACCGCATTGATGACCGGTGAGGCGTATGCCATGAGCGCCCGGATCTCCGGCCACACCGGGCCGTTCGAGGGGTTCGAGGCCAACCGGGCGCCGTGCCTGTCGGTGCTGGAGAAGCACGCGCGGGCGGTGGAGCGGATCGACGATCGGCTGGTGCCGGACGACCTGCTCGAGGCGGCGCGCGACGCCTGGAGCGACGCGGTGCGGCTCGGGACGCAGAACGGGGTGCGCAACGCGCAGGTGACCGTGCTGGCGCCCACCGGGACCATCGGGTTCATGATGGACTGCGACACCACCGGGATCGAGCCGGACATCGCGCTGGTGAAGTACAAGAAGCTTGTCGGCGGCGGGATGCTCAAGATCGTGAACAACACGGTCCCGCTGTCGCTGCAGAAGCTCGGCTACACCAGCGAGGAGATCGGCGGGATCCTGCAGTTCATCGACGAGATGGAGACCATCGAGGGAGCGCCTGCGCTGCGGAGCGAGGACCTGACGGTCTTCGACTGTGCCTTCAAGCCGCAGAATGGGAAGCGGTCGATCCATTACATGGGTCACATCCGGATGATGGGGGCGGTGCAGCCGTTCCTGTCCGGGGCGATCTCCAAGACCGTGAACATGCCCAGCAACGCCACGACGGGTGACATCGAGCAGGCGTACTCCGAGGCCTGGAAGCTGGGGCTCAAGGCGATCGCCGTGTACCGGGACGGATGCAAGCGGAGCCAGCCGCTCAACGCTGGGAAGGAGAAGGACGTCAGGGCGGTGCACGAGGCGGAGTCGGCCGAGGAGCAGGAGCGGCTGGCGCGGCGGCGGCTGCCGGACGAGCGGCGGGCGATCACGCACAAGTTCTCGATTGGCGGGCACGAGGGCTACATGACCGTCGGCATGTACGACGACGGGATGCCCGGTGAGCTCTTCGTGGTGATGGCCAAGGAGGGCTCGGTGGTGTCGGGGCTGATGGACAGCTTCGCCACGTCGATCTCCATGGCGTTACAGTACGGGGTGCCGCTGAAGGTGCTCTGCGACAAGTTCAGCCACACGCGGTTCGAGCCCTCCGGGTTCACGCACAACGCAGAGATCCCGATCGCCAAGTCGATCACCGACTACATCTTCCGGTGGCTCTCGCTGAAGTTCCTGCCGAGCGAGGGTGTGGCAGTGGCGGCCAGCGGGAAGAACCTGACGCCCGGTTCGGCGCCGGCGCGGCTGACCGCGGCGAGCACGGCGGTGCAGGTGGTGACCTCGGTGCCGCTGACGCCGGTGGTGGCGGTACAGGCCAGGCTGGAGGAGACCTACCAGTCGCAGGAGGACGCGCCGCCCTGCCCCACCTGCGGCAGCATCACCGTGCGCAGCGGCGCTTGCTACAAGTGCGTCAATTGCGGAAGCACCACGGGGTGCTCGTAGGCGCGAGTGGAGTTGATTGAGGTTTGAACGGGAGGCTCACTTCGGTGGGCCTCCCGTTTTGCGTTTGGGGCCGCCGGGGTCCCCGGATGGTTGCGGCCGGCCAGCTCGACCATGCGTGGAAGTGGTTGACGTTCCCGCGGGATCCTGGTTTGCTTGGTGGACACCCGCGCCGGAGTTGTCTGGCACGCCTCGGGGGACGAGGCTCTGCGCGGGTGAGGGGGAGGTCCGTTTTGCGTTTCGCTGTGGTCGATCTGTTGAGATCGCTTGGACCAGTTGCCTGCTGGTCCAGCGCGGCTGTCCGTTCAGATCCTCTGCTGTGTTCGCGTGAGTCGCGCGGAAGACCACTGGCCCGTCAAGGGACCGATGATTCCGGCCAGTATTCCTGGCATTCTGTTGCAGCCGTTCGACTGGTCGCGTGGACGCCCAGGCACGACTTGAGCCTCCGCCCGTCCCCCAACAACTCGAGGCACCCATGATCACAAACCTTCTCCGTCGGCCGACCACCCATCGCGCCGCCGCGGTCTTCCTATCCGTGGCGTTCCTTGCCGCTCGACCACCGGTAGCCCGAGCGGTCGATACGGATGAGAGCTGGGCACCAACGGAGGCAACGGACGCGATTCCGAAGACCGTCTTCGAGAGCCTCCTCAGTTTCAAGGTCAAAAGGTATCGCCCGATTCGTGGCATCAACTTCAACCAGGAAGGCGGCAACGAACCTGTTGCTCACGAGTCGCTCGCCTTCGTCCAGACCACGCTTCGTGGGCAACTGGCGCTCATTCCGGTCGCGCGTACGCAAATGATCCCGCTCACAGATCGCGTGGCGGCGTTGGTTTTCCCGATTTACCTTTGCTCCAAGTGCGGAAAGAAAGGCATCCCGGAGTCGCTCTTCGTTTCTCCCGAAGCCGACAAGAAGGGCCTTGAAGCCCCTCCTGGAACTGGATCCAAGTTGCTCCAGGTTCTCTTCTACGATCGCATCGCCAACAAGGAACTCGGAAAACCAGAAGGATTTCCCCTTGAGTGGAACAGCTGGGATCGCCGTGACGAAACAGGGAATGACTGGGAACGAGTATTCGAACCGGGGCCGGAGCGTCCCACCCGCGTTCGTAATTGCTCATCATGCTTCGTCTTGTCCATCGAGAAGGAGAACAACCACGAATACCTCGGATTTGCCTACGTGTTCGCGTATGCAACCGGGAAAGCATACGCATCAAAGCCATACTTAGTCGGCGATATTCGTTCTTCGGGGAACGGCCTTGGACCGCGCGTCCGCGTGAGCATGACGGACTTCCACCGCGAAAGTTCGGGGGTTATTGCGCACCGAAAGGCCGAATCGAACTTGCAGTCTCCAATATACGAGATTGCGCCGGGCAAAGAGGAACTGGATATACCAGTCCTCTTCCTACCGCCCGACGAAAACTAAGGTGAGGATCCCAGCGGGCCCGATCCGAACACACACAGACGCTCCGCTCCCTCCAAGGCTCATGCATGCCATCCAACGTTCCGACTTCGACGGATCCCATACCAGACGACGAACGCAACCCGCTCGTCCCTCCCGAGCACAGTTACAGATCTCTGGCATGTGGCCAACGAAGCAAGAAGAAGACGGAGGGGCCCCGCATAACACACATAGTCATCCACATCGTCGGCGGCAAGGACGACAAATACTTTGAGTCAGCGTACTGGAGATTCTACACAGCAGCCAAAGACCCGACCTACAAGAACAAAGCCAGCAGCCACTATATCATCACGCAGGCTGCAACCATCTGCCAATTCGTACCCGACGAAATGAAGGCGTGGCATGCCGGCATCTTCCCATTGGAAAGGAAGGCATATGACGGCGGACGCGACAACTGGCTGCGCTGGCTCTGCATAGACGGCGACGTTCCTCCGGTCGAGCCCGCGACGCACGAGCAAATCACGCAAGACGGCAAGAAGTACCTGGTCCGCCCGCCGGGGGAGCGCTGGCGCGACTTCGACTATTGGCTCCAAAGACACGGCGATCGTCAGCAACCCATCAATTTCGAGGTAAAGCCAGATCCCAACGACTACTCCATCGGGATCGAGCTATGCCACGAAGGCAGCAACACGAGAGACCTTTCGTTCGAGGACGGACTCTATGATGGTCTCGATCGGCTTCTCTCCAACCTATGCGCAACACACGGCATCCCGCGAACGCGCGAGTTCATCGTCGGCCACGAAGACGTAAACCCGATCGCCCGCGCCGGCTGGGACCCCGGCCGCGGCTTCGACTGGAAGCGCGTCTGTCCGAGCAAGCGCTACTACTTCCCTCTCAGTCACTTTGGCGAATCACCTCCGCCGATTAGCCAGTATGTCAACAACGAAGATCCCTCCACCGGGTTCAGCGGAGCATACGCCCTCAGTCTGCACCGGACCCTCCACGGTGGGATCCATCTCTTCGCGAGCGACCCGGGCAACACCCCCGTCCGCTGCATGGCGCCCGGCTACGTGGTCGCTGTCCGCCTCCCAGGCCCAAAGACCGCCGCGACCGCTCCTGCCGTTCTCAACACCACGAACAACTGGACTGGATTCGTCCTACTTCGCCATGAGTTCGAAGACGCGAAGCACAAGGACGGCGGCAAGCCCAAGGTCCTGACGCTCTACAGCCTATACATGCACCTGGCCTCGCCCAACTACGAGAACATCGAGGCCGATCCTTACCTCCTGCCCGCCTCGGCCGGATCTTCCGACCCGGCGGTGCCCTGGTTCGCCGACGTCTTCAAAAAGCGCTTTGGTTCATGGATCCGCGTGGGCCCCCAGACCAAAGGCGCGCCGCCTCCTGGCACCATCGCCTGGTCCGCAGAGCCCTACTCGCCCGGGAAGGCCAGCTACGGCGTTTACGACCTACAGGAGCCAATCGTCCCTGAGAAGGACGGCCAGGTCGAGTGGGTCTTCCGTGGTCCCCCCATCCACTACGCGAAAGTCATGAAGGCCCTCCAGGAAGGGCACGTCGTGACCTTCCCCGAGCCGTTCGTGTGCTTCACCAAAGCCGGGGAGCCGGTCGGTCTGCTCCGCCCTTTCTCCGGCTCGGGTGCTCCGCAGCCGGCGTTCATGCACTGGGAGACCTTCGCGCCGGTAAAGGATGGCAAGAGTGCCATCCGGGACATTCTGCAGCTGGCCAAGGAGACGATTCCAGAGCTCGAGTCGGCCTTCGACAACAACGAGCTCTCAGAGATCGACGACAACAACTTCCTGGAGCCGAACGAGCTACGTAACAAAGTTCTCCCTGTCCTCTCGGAGTCCGAGCGTCGTTTCCTCGAGCCTGGCATTTCTCTACTGGAAGCGAAAGACAACGGCTTCAACTATGCCGCCTACCGGACTGGGCTGCAGCGCATGCTCGCGGACCCCGAGACGTTCGCGCCGCAGCAGGAGCACGACGGCAGGCCCGACTACAAGGACAAGTATCCTGGCCGCTTCACCTACCCTCTCACGCTCGAGATCGAGTCCGACTTCCTTCCATCCCCGGACCACAACGCGGACACGAATCAACCCTACGAGCTCACGGTCAGCTACTTCAGCACCCCAACGCCAGGCGCGGGTGATGCGCTTCTAGTCGATACGATCAAGCTGGATACCGGCAAGTACAAGCAGCGCGAGATCACGGACCCGGTCGAAGGTACCAAGAAGGTCCTCCAGCTCACGCTCAAGGCGCCAGCGCAGGCCCAATCGTTGAAGCTGGAGTCCCCATCCGGCGCAGTATCGTTCTGCCCACCAGTACGCACGCACATCGACGACGGGGCCTTACTGCTGAAACGCATGCTCCCCCACCGTTGGCGGCGGGTGCTTCTCTCACACTTGAACGAGTGGTCACCGGAACCGGTGGCCAAGCTCTTCAACGCGCTCAAGAAGCGCGAGATCATCCCGTCGAGCTTCAAGATCGAGGACGTGCTTCCGCTCGCCTGGTGGCACGAAGGCGGAGTGAAGGCCGTGTTGCGCGCGGCGCTCACCGACGTCCACCTAGGCGCGGCAGAGGCGGTCGCCGCCATCGGCGTCGGCAAGAAAGACGGTGGTGCTGGACCCGATCAAGAAGAGACGGTCGTACCAGTCGACACCAAGGAGACTTCGCTCTTCGGAACCACACAGGATCAGCTGCCGATCAACGCCAAGATCGAGGCGCTGCACCCCGTCACGCTGACCTGGTTGCTGGACATTCTCTTCAAGCGAGGTGCACTGGGTCCGCGCAGCTCCTGGGACGTCAAGCTCTTCCGCCGCGAGGTCGACCCGCCGTTCGCCTGGGGCTGGACCGGATCAGCCACGCCAGCGCTCGGAGACACCGTCTCCTTCATGGTGGTGTCACCTGACTACGGGTACGACAAGACCCGCGTCGCCGTCGTTCACGCCACGATCGGCGGCAGGAAGCTCCGCCTCTGGAGCGCTCCGTACGCCCCGAACGGCTTCGTCTTCAAAGACCAGGTCATCGACTGCTGGGGCGACTGTCAGCTCTCTGTCGAGGGAGCCGGAAGCGCTCCGAAGGTGGTGCTCGGCAAGACGGTTCTCAGCATTCCCGAGCCCCAGCTCGAGACCGTCACCCCAGAAGAGCGCCAGTCCGGCGCTTTCCGCACCTTCGAGACCTCGACCCTCTACGTGGTCCCAGTGAAGCTCAAACCTACTTCACCGATGCCGCGACGGGTCCCTGGAGGGCTGGGCATCCAGCTAAGCCGGGATGGCGGCAAGAGCTGGCAGGATGCACGGTTGAACGGTGAGCGTATCTTCATGCCCGCTTGGGCCAAGTCGACTCCGGCGGGCAAGGACCAGGTCGCGATCAGCACCGAGGACTTCGTGATTGAACGGGAGACCGTGATCGGGCGGACTCCTCAGGGCCGAGCCAAGAAGAAGCTCCACCTAACCGATACCATCGGCTACGACGATCTTCGTCATGCTCAGAACATGACTGGCATTGGCCTGTCGGTCTCGATGGCGATCGCGATGCAGAGGTTGCGCGATCTGTTCAAGCGCCCGATCAACATCATCGAGTTGGAGCGCAGTGGCAAACGGTGCGTCATAGCCGCGCGCGTGCCGGCGATGAACTCAGAGCTGGCCCAGCGGGCGCTCGAGGTCTTCCCTAAGGTCCGCCTTCCTGGCGCCACCCCGCTGGATCAAACCAGCGCCTGCAGTCCAGCGATCGCCGACCAGATCGCAAAGTCTGGACTCGAGGTCCTCCTCGACACGCTGGAGCCCATCGCCGTTCTCACCGCCAAGCCGGGGTATCCCAAGCTCCATCCTGTCAAGGTGAGCCAGGATGGTCTCTTCATCCTGATCCCGGATGCTGTGAAGAATCCTAATCGCATGGTGACCGATCATCTCGCGTGGAGCGCGTACGAAGGCGCCAGCGGCATCTGCGTCAGCCTCGGTCTGGTCCGGGCCCTCGACGCGCTCTTGCGGGCTGCCAAGCCGAGGCTCCTCGAGATCGACGCCGCCGGCAGGTGCTGCACGGTGGAGGGCAAGCAGGCCGCAGCGACAGCGCACGACACGCACCTCTTTGCCGAGGTTCACGATGATGTCGCGAAGAAGCACGTCCTCCTTGTGGCGGCGCAGCAAGGAACGTACTTTGCCTCGGCCGACGTTCAGCCGGCCTTGAACGCCCTCTACGCAGACGAGATGGCGAAGGGTCACGGAAGTACGGCCTTTCGGCTCTACTTCGTCCCGATCAACGGGTTGAGCTCGGTCCCGCGGGGACGCGATTGCCCCCCCTATTACCGCGAGAGCGAGCTGGCGAACCTCCCGGGCGGCTCCCCCCCGGTTCCGAGCCTCAGTTCGACCGAGGCGGTGGGCACGCTCCGCCCTCTGGCGTTCGGCGACGTGACCATCAGGCTCATCGAGGCCCAGGCGCATCTTGCCTGCCAGCTCAGCGGAAATCGGGTCGCCTGGGCGCCCTTCAACGTGAAGATCACGGTCCCACCCAACACCAAGCCGAAGACGATCGAAGTGCAGGGCGGCGACCAGCTGATCGAGGCGCAGTTCCCGGCGCCCAAGGCAGGCGTGAGCCAGTACGACCTCGAAGCGATCCTGAAGCGCGGCATCGAGGGGCCGGAATACACGGCGCCCAACAAGAAGTCCTACTCCCAGGACTTCACGCCCAGGCTGCTTCCCACCGAGGGACCCGGACTCAAGATCGAGCCGCTCGGCGACCACCTCCTGGTCTGGTGCCGATGTCAGGGGATCGAGTCTCCCGCTCAAGGGAACCCGAGCCTGGAGCAGGCGCGCCTGGGGACTGCCGCGAAGCTCTCGATCGTCCCCAGGACCGCGGCCCATGATCTCGTGCTCGAGGTCGGTCCTCAGCCGCTCGCACAGCCTCCAACGAGACTAGAGCCGCATCAGGTCAAGTACCTGATCTCGAGCGGAAAGGGGTCTGGCTACATCAACCATGACGGCGTGTTCTGTGCCCTGGTCAAGCTCTCCGGCCATCCGACGCCGGGCACGGTCTTCACCTTCACTCTGAAGCGCCGCGGTAACCAGCCCATTCGCGGAACACCAGTGACTCCTTTGACCGGCTCCTACGTCTACAGTGGAGTGTGACCATGGCAAACACGCCAGCCAGGGAACCTTTCGCCAGCGGGCTCGGATTCGGCGCCATCGTCCGGGTACGGGTCCTTCCGAAGATCACGATCGACCTGTCGCCTTTTCAGGTGACCCAGCCTAGCGCGCTCGCGGCGAGAATCGAGGTCAAGGGCAAGGTCAGCAACCTCAACCAGGCCACCGGTTGCCGGCTGACCTGGGTCCTGGAGAAGGAGGGCGGTTCAGCAGCGGCGGGGCCGGTCAAGGTGGCCCACGACTCCCCTCTCAAGATCGTCCCCAAGTCCACTAGTGGCGTCCTGTCGGGCATCGAGTTCTCCGTCCAGGACGAGAAAGGCCAACCTCCGCTGCTCGACATCGTCGGCCTCGGTCTCTACGGCAAGGGCGCGCTCGGCTGCGAGCTGGCCATAGATCTGCCGGGTGTTCCTGCCGTTACCCTGCCGGCCAAGGACTCCGGGTTGTCGATCGATGCCACTGCAGAGATCGAGGTGCTCGACTCCAACGGTGAACCATTCGATCCCTCCGCCACGCTCCAGGTGGGAACTCCGTTCCAACTCCGACCCAAGTTTGCCCAGTTGTTCGACGGCCACAAGATCCAGCTCGCCTTCCGTGAGTCAGGCCAGGGATTCGCTCTGGAGCCGGGCACCGAGCAAGCGCATCCGTGGACCCTGGGCCGCTCGAACACGACCTGGGCGGTCCAGGCCGGTTGCCTCCACGAGGGAGGCCATGCTTGTTTCGACTTTAGGTCGAACGACAAGTCCGAGCTTCAGTACACCTACGCCGTCCACGTGATGGAGGGCGATTCACCCAAAGAACACGGTAAGCCGGTCACGGGAGCGCTCATCAAGGTCCCAAAGCCGCGCCTCCTCCTGTTCGATCTGTCGCTCGAGGATGACGGGCCAGCCACAGAAAGTGAAGCCGGGGTCCCCGCAGCCGTGACTCA
>Ga0302321_100004939_pt1 | contig 11609 bp, 8 predicted proteins | sample Fen_T0_1_FD_202505 | JGI IMG/M metagenome (GOLD analysis project Ga0302321, IMG submission 202505) | Peat permafrost microbial communities from Stordalen Mire near Abisko, Sweden - Fen_T0_1 | ecosystem: Environmental > Terrestrial > Soil > Wetlands > Permafrost | place: Sweden: Abisko...
GCGAATAGCGTCGTGCCAATTCCGCCTACGGCGATGGCCCAGGCCAGATCGGTCTTCGCCTTGAGGCGCTCGTCGAGCGGAGTTGTCACATCTGGCCCTTTCTACGCAATGGATTGGCCGCACTCTTTCGTCAAAATGTGGCCGGGATCAAGCCGGCCGGACGCGCCGGTTTGACGCGACCAGCCCCGCGGGGCTCGCCGAAACAGCATCGCGGCTCCGCGAACCGGGATGTTGATCCGGCCGGCGGCGACGGGCATGATCCGCGGATTCTTCAAAGGCGTGGGAGAGACGGGAAGAGGTGATGAGGAAGCCGGTAGTCGGTGTGATCGGCAGCGCCCATCGCATCGAGAATCGATTCGCTGTGCAGATCGTCGGCGAACGCAATCTTCGTGCTGTTGCCGAAGTCTCCGGCGCCCTGCCGCTGATGTTTGCAGGGGAACCTGAGATCACCGATCTCGGGGCGCTCTTGGATACGGTCGATGGGATCGTGCTGACGGGTGCGCGCGCCAATGTTCACCCTGCGCGCTTCAACGCCGAGCCGGATCCCAAGCACGAACCCTACGATATCCGTCGCGACGAGGTGGCGCTGAGGCTGGCGGAAGCCTGCGTGACCCGAGGCGTGCCGCTATTCGGCATCTGCCGCGGCCTGCAGGAAATGAATGTCGCCTTCGGCGGCTCGCTGCATCCGGAGATCCGCGAATTGCCGGGGCGTATGAATCACCGCATGCCGCGGCTGGAAAACGGCGACATTCACCCTGATCCCGAGGTGATATTCGCCGATCGGCACGACGTCAGGCTGCTTCCGGGCGGCGCATTCGCGACCATCCTGGGGTGCGACAGGATCAGGGTCAATTCCCTGCATGGACAGGGCATTCTCGAGCCGGGCCGCCGTGTCGTCGTCGAGGGTGTGGCCGAGGACGGCACCATCGAGGCGATCAGGATCGCCGACGCCTCGACCTTCGCCCTCGGTGTGCAGTGGCATGCGGAATACGACCCGCAGCTCAATCCGATCAACCGGGCACTATTCCAGGCCTTCGGCGAGGCTCTGAAGCTGAGCAGCCGGCGCGCCGCCTAGGACCGGGTTTCAGCCCCAGGACTGCCCGTAATTTTACGGTGTAGGAAAATGGGTGCTTGAAGCGGCGTGACTCCGCGAAGTAGGTTGTATCAAGGATTGAACACTCGTATCCCGATCCGGCAGATGCCGTTGCGAATGCAAGAAAATCGGGATCAATGGCGATAGGGCCCTTGGTCGGCTGTGGTTCGGCATCCGTCGCCCGCCGGGAACCCAAGCGGCGAGCCGGGTGTCTTGCGCCAATCAGGAGCGACCAAACCATGCCAGCCGTTGCGCATCGAGCTCGCAGATCCGGCTGCGCGTCAGTCTTGCTTGGCCGTTGAGACTTATGACGTTATCTGGCCGCCTCGCATTCGCAATGGTGTTCCTGATGGTGGCGACCACCGTCGCGCTTAGCCTGTTCGCCTATCATTTCGTGAGCGAGTCGTTGATTCCGCGCGCACTGGATCGTCTTGAGACCAAAGCAGAGCTTGGTGCGGCCGAACTTGAGGGGGCACTGACCGGCGCACGCCAGGACCTTCTGGTGATCCAGAATGCCGTCGGGGTGCAGCAGCCGGTGGCGTCGCGCCGCGCCGGGCCGATCGTTCCGCAAGCCGATGCGCAGCTCCGGGAAGGCATTGCCCGGCGACTGTTGGCGGCGCTGAGCGGCAAGCAGGACTATGATCAGCTGCGCATTATCGCAATAGATGGGGGTGGACAGGAGCTGGTGCGCGTCGACCGCGGAGGACCTGACGGTGCGGCGCGGATCGTCCCCGACGAGGAATTGCGGGCGCAAGGTGACCGGGACTATGTGAAGAAGACGCTAGCGCTCTCTTCGACCGAGGTCTTCGTGTCCCAGATCCAGTCCGACACCTCCGGCGCCCCTTCCGCGCCGCCGCTGCTTCACGTCGGCATGCCGTTGCCTGCACCGGACGGCAGGCCGTTTGGAATGATCCTCATCGATTACGACCTTGGACCGAAGCTCGCGCGCATCAGCTCCCGGATCGCCGGAACCAATCAGGTCGCCATTGTCGATTCGGCGGGCAACTATCTGATCGATTTCGGTCATGGACGCATAACGGCGACGGGCGACAAGGACAAGGCGCGGATTCAGGATGATTTTCCGGAGTCCGGCACGGCCTTGGGCGGCCTGGACAGCGGCAGCGCCATCTGGCGCGCCCAGGACGGCGCTCGCTATGGGATTGGCTGGCAGACCGTGCGGGTGGTGGGCCACCCCGGCATAACGATCCTCGTCGCCTCGCCATACGCCGCACTCAACCATGGACTGTCCGCGGTCAGCCGCTCGGCGTTTGCCGGAGGCGCGGTCGCCGTACTCCTGGCTCTGCTGCTTGCGGTCGGATTCGCGCGGTCGCTGTCGAGGCCGCTGACCCAGATGACCAACGCGGTCCAGGGCCTGTCGCGCGGCGAACAGATCGCGATGCCGTGGAAGGGCGGCCGGGAGATCTCCATTCTTGCGGCAACATTCACGGACATGACGACAGAGCTCGGGCGAAGACAGAAGCTGCTCGAGAACACCGTCGAAAGCATCCGCGACTCCGTTCTGGTGGCCGACGAAAACGGAAACATCGTGGTTGCCAACGCGGCGGCGCGGCGGCTGCTTGGCGTTGGCCCCGGTTTCAGCAGCGTGGGGGGAACCCGGAAGTTCTCCTATTTCTTTGCCGACGCGGTGACACCGCTGCCGGTTTCCAGCTCGCCGCTGGCGCTGGCCCTGCACGGCGAAAATGTCGATGAGCTCGAACTGGTCGTGCAACTCGAACAACCGACCGCGCGGATCCATGTCATGGCCAACGCACGTCCGCTGCACGACGAACTCGGCAACCTGCGCGGCGCGGTGACGGTGCTTCGCGATATCACCGAACAACGACAAGCGCACCAGGCGCTGGTCGACAGTGAGCAGATGGCGCAGGCCATCATCAGCACCGCCCTCGACGCCTTTGTCCAGACGGACGCGACGGGCGTCGTTCGCAGCTGGAGCCCGCAGGCCGAAGCCTTGACCGGGTGGAGCAGCGCGGAGGCCGTCGGCGCCAGAGTGGTCGAGCTGGTTTTCCCGGAGGGGCTTCGCGCCCTGCATAGGCAGCGCATTGCGGAGTTCCTGCGCGAGGTCGACTCCGGCGGTCGCAATGGCCTGCGATACGAAACACGCATGCTGCACAAGAACGGCTCCGAACGTCTCGCCGAGGTCTCGCTCACGGCGCTGCGACGGAGCGGCAGCTACATCATCAATGCCTTCGTCAGGGACATTACCCAGAAGCGGGTCGCGGAGGAGCAACTGATCCAGGCCCAGAAAATGGAGTCGGTCGGATAACTCACCGGCAGCATCGCCCATGACTTCAACAATATGCTGACGGTGATCACCGGCACGATCGAAATCCTTGCCGATGCCGTCAAGCACCAGCCCAACCTGTCGACGATTGCCAAGATGATCAGCGACGCGGCCGATCGGGCGTCCCAGCTCACCGCCAACCTGCTGGCCTTCGCGAGAAAGCAACCGCTGCATCCGCTCGAGACCGACGTCAATGCGCTCGTCGACGAGGTCGTTGAACTGCTCTCGCCAACGCTCGGCAGGCAGATCAATATCCAGACCAGGCTGAGCGACCAGGTCTGGCCGGCACTGGTCGATCCCGCCCAGTTGAGTTCAGCGCTCGTCAATCTCGCGATCAATGCGCGTGACGCCATGCCGTCCGGCGGCGATCTGACTTTTGCAACCGATAACCTCAGCCTGGGTGCGTTCGAGGCGGAGGCCGGCGGAGTCGACGTTGGCGATTATGTCGTGATCGAGGTGGTCGATAACGGCACCGGTGTACCCGAGGCCATCCGCGACAGGATATTTGACCCGTTCTTCTCGACCAAGAAGGTCGGCACCGGCAGCGGGCTCGGGCTGAGCATGGTGTTCGGCTTCGCAAAGCAATCCGGCGGGACCATCCAGGTCCGGAGCGAGGAAGGCGAAGGCGCAAGTTTCCGCATAGTCCTGCCGCGGGCGAGCAGCGATCCATCGCAGGCCGTGCCGCCGACCGATGCAGAGCTGCGCGGCGGCTCAGAAACGATCCTCTGCGTCGAGGACGACAATGAGGTGCGCGCCTATGTCACCAGCCAGCTCGAAAGCCTCGGGTACAGGGTGATATCGGCTGCGGACGCGGCCGAAGCGCTCGCGGTCGTCGAAGCGGGCACGGCGTTCGATCTGCTGTTCACCGATATCGTGATGCCCGGCAACTTCAATGGACGGCAGCTGGCCGAGAGGATTGCCGAACAACGGCCGGACTTGAAGGTCCTGTTTACGTCCGGCAATACCTACGGGGTTATTCCGCTGCAAAATCACGGTGGGCAGCTTCTCACCAAGCCCTATCGGAGGGCCGAGCTCGCGCGCATGTTGCGCCGTTGCATCGATCAATCGCCCGACCCTGCAGTTGACGCGGTCGCGCTGTCCTATTCCGTTCTGCAGGAGCTTGATCGCCTGTTGCGGGACCACCCGCCTTTGCCTGACCAGGAGCACGACACCGATCGCGACGGTCAGAAGACGGCGACGCGGGACAGCAAATAGCGACCATCGTTGGCGTCATGAAAAAAGGCGTCCCGCGAGGGACGCCTTTTCAGATGATTGTCACGGACGACCCGCCCGCGGAGGTCGCGCGAACCGATCAGCCCGAATAGTACATGTCGAATTCGACCGGGTGCGGGGTCATTTCGAAACGCATGACTTCGGTCATCTTCAACTCGATATAGCTGTCGATGAAATCGTCGTCGAATACGCCGCCGGCCTTGAGGAACGCGCGATCCTTGTCGAGATTTTCCAGGGCTTCGCGAAGCGAACCGCAGACCGTCGGGATCGATTTCAGCTCTTCCTTCGGCAGGTCGTAGAGGTCCTTGTCCATCGCCGGGCCCGGATCGAGCTTGTTCTTGATGCCGTCCAGACCCGCCATCAGCATCGCGGCGAAGCCGAGATAGGGATTGGCCAGCGGATCGGGGAAGCGCACTTCGACGCGCTTGGCTTTCGGATTGGAGGTGTAGGGGATGCGGCAGGAGGCCGAGCGATTGCGCGCGGAATAGGCCAGCAACACCGGAGCCTCGTAGCCCGGCACCAGACGCTTGTAGGAATTGGTCGCGGGATTGGTGAAGGCGTTGATCGCCTTGGCATGCTTGATGATGCCGGCGATGTATTGCAGGCAGGTGTCGGAGAGATCGGAATATTTGTTGCCGGCGAACACCGGTTTGCCGTCCTTCCAGATCGACTGGTGGCAGTGCATGCCCGAGCCGTTATCGCCAAACACCGGCTTCGGCATGAAGGTCGCGGTCTTGCCGTAGATGTGGGCGACCTGATGGATGCAGTATTTGTAGATCTGCATCTGGTCGGCCATCAGCGTCATCGTGTCAAACTTCATGCCGAGTTCGTGCTGGGCCGACGCCACTTCGTGGTGATGCTTTTCGACCTTGACGCCCATCTTGGCCATTGCGCCCAGCATTTCCGAGCGCATGTCCTGCACCGAGTCCTGCGGCGGAACGGGGAAGTAGCCGCCCTTGGTCCTGACGCGGTGACCGAGATTGCCCCCTTCATATTCGGTGGACGAGTTGGTCGGCAGTTCGGCGGAGTCGAGCCTAAAGCCCGTGCTGTAGGGTTCGGCCGAGAAGCGAACGTCGTCGAACACAAAGAACTCGGCTTCGGGCCCAAAGAACACGGTGTCGCCGACGCCCATGGACTTGACCATGGCTTCAGCCTTCTTGGCGATGCCACGCGGATCGCGGTTGTAGGGCTCGCCGGTGGTCGGTTCCAAGACGTCGCAGGTGATGACCATGGTGGTCTCTGCGAAGAACGGATCGATCGTCGCGGTCAGGGGGTCGGGCATCAGGCACATGTCGGATTCGTTGATCGCCTTCCAGCCGGCGATCGAGGAACCGTCGAACATGGTGCCCTCGGCAAAGATTTCTTCGTCGATCATGCTGATGTCGAAGGTCACGTGCTGCCACTTGCCACGCGGATCGGTGAAGCGCAGATCGACGTATTTGACGTCGTTGTCCTTGATTGATTTCAAGACGTCTTTGGCGTTCTTCATGAATACCCCTCTTGGCTAACAATCGCCACGGCCCGGCCGCGGGTACTGCTCAATAGCCCCGGGGCATGTCCAATACAATATCGACCCTGCAATATCGAAACAGCCGGAGCGGTGGCTCCGGCACGTCTGATTGATCAAGATCAAAGCCGGGGATTGGCCGATCGGTCTAACGACCGTTCTTCAATCCGGTTGGGTGCGCCGCATCAAATTGCGCCGATCCCGTCATCCCGAGCCGCCGCCGCGTCGGGATGCTGATGCCTCGATCAGATGGCATCGAGACCGGATTCGCCGGTGCGGATACGGATGGCTTCCTCGATGTTCGACACGAAGATCTTGCCGTCGCCGATCCGGCCGGTCTGCGCCGCGCGGCGAATCGCGTCGATGGCCCTCTCGACCAGTTCGTCGGAAATCACGATCTCGATTTTGACCTTGGGCAGGAAATCCACGATATATTCGGCGCCGCGATAGAGTTCGGCGTGCCCCTTCTGGCGGCCGAAGCCCTTGGCCTCGGTCACGGTAATGCCCTGCAGTCCGACTTCCTGAAGCGCTTCCTTCACCTCGTCGAGCTTGAATGGCTTGATGATGGCCTCGATCTTCTTCACTGAGCGCCTCCCGGCATTTCGAAATTCAAGATTGCAACCTGGTCGTCGGATATCCGCAACCGTCTCCAACGTCTTGTCAGCATCCGACTTATGTCGTGCGTGCCTTTTATTCGGGCCTGCACCGGCGGTTGCACTTGAGCGATAGAGCTGCTCAACAAAAGCAGGGTCTATGCCAAGTTGTTAAGTCGTCCTATTACGCAGCGTTTTCAGACATATGTCGTGCGTTTAGATCGGCCGTTACCGCCTCCACACTGAATATGTTAGCCCAAATTGAGAGCAAGTAGATTAATTTTAGTGCAATATTCGCGCGCCTCGGAAGGGCTCGCGCAGGAGTGCCTCATGAAGCGGCGTTTTGCTGCCGATGATTTGGCGTATTTGCACATTGCCGCGCCGCTACGTTCGTCTGACAGTCGGTGCGAGGCCCGTGCCTGCGGTCGGGCCGCCTTTCGGGTTTGCGTAAGCGACGCCAGGGGGGATAAGCAGAACCGGGACTCGGCGGAGGAGATCATATGGAAGTTTTGACCACGGCCGAGATGGACCGGGCCGACCGTCTGACCATCGCAGCCGGCACGCCCGGTTTTGCCTTGATGTTGAGCGCCGGACTAGCGGTCGCGGAAGCTGCGGCGGACCTCGTTGCCGAGGGGCCGATCATCGTGGTCTGCGGACCCGGCAACAATGGCGGCGATGGCTTTGTCGCCGCGGCGGAACTCGCAGCGCAAGGCCGTGATGTGTCGGTCATCCTGATGTGTGATCGGGAGGCTTTGCAGGGCGATGCGGCCTCCGCCGCACGGGGCTGGAAATATCCGATCCTTCCGTTCAATCCCCAGGCGATCGGCAAGCCCGCGTTGATCATTGATGCGCTGTTCGGCGCGGGACTGAGCCGTCCGATCCAGGGCGAGGCTTACGAGATGATCGCGGCGATCAATGCCAGCGGAGTGTCGGTGCTCGCGGTGGATCTGCCGAGCGGCGTCAACGGCACCACCGCCGCCATCATGGGCATCGCGGTGCGGGCGACGGAAACCGTCACGTTCTTCCGCAAGAAGCCCGCCCATCTGCTGCTGCCCGGCCGGGTGCAATGCGGCCGGGTCCGGCTTGCCGATATCGGGATCGATGGCAGGGTGCTGGAAGAAATCCGTCCGCAAACCTTTCAGAACACCCCGCAGGTCTGGCGCCATTCGTTCCCGGTTCCGCGGATCGACGGTCACAAATACGCCCGCGGCCATGTCCTCGTGGTCTCGGGCGACGTCGCCTCGACCGGCGCGGCGCGCTTGTCGGCCCGTGGGGCGTTGCGGGCGGGGGCGGGCCTCGTCACGCTCGCCAGCCCTCGCGATGCGCTGGCGGTCAATGCATCGGCGCTGACCGCGATCATGGTGCGCACCGTCGACACCGCGATCGAGTTCGGCGAACAGCTCGGCGACAAGCGCTTCAACACCTGCATCATCGGGCCCGGCGCGGGGGTGCGCGATCGCACCCGCGATTTCGTCCACACCGCCCTCGCGGCGCAGCGCCATCTGGTGCTCGATGCGGATGCCCTCACGAGCTTTGCAAGCGCGCCTGACCGGCTGTTTGAATCGATCCGGGCGTCTCACGATCCGCGGGTCGTTCTGACCCCGCATGAAGGCGAGTTTCCGCGGCTGTTCAGCGACATGAGCAACAAACATCCCGGCCGCTCCAAGCTGGAACGGGTGCGGGCCGCGGCCGAGCGGTCCGGCGCCGTGGTGCTGCTGAAGGGGCCCGACACCACTGTGGCCGCGCCGGATGGACGGGCGACCATCGCGGCCAATGCGCCGCCCTGGCTGGCCACGGCCGGGTCCGGCGATGTGCTGGCCGGCATCATCGCGGGCCTTCTCGCGCAGGGCGCGGCGGCCTTCGAGGCCGCCAGCATCGGCGTCTGGATGCATGGCGAGGCCGCGCGTGAGGCAGGCCCGGGCCTGATCGCGGAAGATCTGCCCGAAGTGCTGCCGGCGGTGCACCGCCGTCTCTTTGACGAGTTCGGGATCGATTATTGAGAGGTGGGGTGGCGCCTCACACCAGATATTTCGCCACCGCGGTCTCGTTCCATTCGAGACCCAGCCCCGGTCCGCGCCCGGTCAAGGCGCCATCCACGATCCGGATCGGGTCGGCAAGGATCGCGCCGGCGAAGTCCAGCACTTCCAGCCAATGGGCGGTCGGCGTCACGGCCAAGAGATGCGCGCTGGCTTCGGCGAACAGATGGCTCGACATCGGAATCGACGCGGCGTCCGCCTGGGCCGCGACGCGGAGCCAGCCGGTGATGCCGCCGACCTTCATCAGGTCCGGCATGATGAAGTCGCTGGCGCCGGCGGCGATCGCTTCGGCGAAGCCGCGCGGAAACCACCAGTTCTCGCCCGACTGAATCGGGATCGGTGACGTCTCGCGCACCTTGGCGTGACCCGAGAGGTTCTCCTGCGCGACCGGCTCCTCCACCCAGGTGAGGTCGTAGGGCGCAAGCCGCGCAATGCGGCGCGTTGCCTCCGCGGGGTCGAGCGACTGGTTGAAGTCGATCATCAGCGCGATGTCAGGGCCGAGCAGCGCGCGCACGCCCTTCACCACGTGTTCGTCCTTGTCGGAATCGCCGTCGCCGCCCTTGATCTTGATGCCGCGAAAGCCCTGCTCGAGCGAGCGGCGCAGGTCGCTCTCATCGGCGCCCGGGTCCACGACGCCATAGCTGTCATAGGCGCGCATCGGCCGCGCCGTGCCGCCGAGCAGTTCGACCACCGGCTTGCCGGCCAGCTGACCCAGCGCATCCCAGAACGCCATGTCGAGGCCTGATACGGCCATGCCGACCAGGCCCTGCCATCCCAGCAGCCGGAATTTTGCGTCCATGGCTGCCATCAGCTCGAAGGGAGCGATGGCCCTGCCGGCGAGGTCGCGGCCGATCGCCTCGATCAACTGCACCAGAGGTTTCTGAGTCATCTCGGCGTAGGCGAAGATATAGGCGCGCCCGGTCACGCCCTGGTCGGTCGCGATGTCGATCAGGACCAGCGGCGCCGAGAGGAAGACGCCGAAGGCGTTCTTCAAGGGCCGCTTCAGCGGGGTGGTGACGGCGCGGGCCTTGACGCTGCGGATCGTGGGCGTGGCGCTCATGAGTGCTTCTCTTTTTCTTGAGCAGGATCCCGCCGTAGCGGTTTTTGCGTCGGGGCCAGGGAGCACCGGCTCGCCGGTTATCCCGGGCCATCCTCACTCGACACTGTACCATCGCACAAGACGCGGCGCCGCCCAGTCGGTCGTCGTCGATTCGATCAGCCAGCGTCCGGCATGTTCAGCGGCAAAGGCGATACGCTGGGTTTGGCCCGGTTCGACCGCAAGCGTATCGAGCCAGAACGGCTTCCAGCCGTCATCCAGCCGGTCCAACAGCCGGAAATGGTGTCCGTGCAGGTGCAGCACGGTGGCCATGCTGCCGCGGTTGGTCAGGGCAAGGACGACGGTCCGGCCGCGCTTGGCGCGGAACGTCGGCGCGGCGGCGGTCCCGAAGTTGGCCGGCAGGACCCATCCGGCCTCACTTGCGGCGAGCGTGAGCTCGAGCCGGAGCGCGCCTTTGAGGTCGAGTTGGGCCGGCAGGTCGTTGGCGGGCAGGGCAGGCGCCGGCGGAAGCGGCGCGGCGCGCACTTTCGGCTCGCCCGAGGTGACGAGCCGGGCGATGGGGCGGGCCTCCTTGCCGTCATGCAGCAGGATGGACGTGGCTGAGCCGGGCGGGGCGGTGGCGTCGACATGGACATCGGCCCGGCCGCCCGGCGCCAGCACCAGCGCCCCGTTGCGAGCCGGAAAGGGTTCGGCGGGCGCTCCGTCCAGCGCCATCACCCTGACCTCGTGGCCCTCGAGTTTCAGAGCGATCACACTGCGCTGGCAACCGTTGATGAAGCGGAATCTGAGGCGTTGATTGACCATAAGGGTGATCTGCGGCGCGACCTGGCCGTTGACGGTGTAGAGCGTGACCGCGTCGCCGGCCGGGCTCCCGGCCGCGACGGCTGTCCCGTCCGCCCGCAGCCGCCAGTCCTCGATCAGGATGACCTCGTCGCGATCGACCGGGGCGACGTCATTATCATGCTCGATGATCAGCGGGAGAGGCCGTATGGCCGCGCCGAGCAGCCTTCCATCGCAAAGAAACGTGCCGGCATGGCGCAGCGGTACGCTGAAGGTGTCTTCCGCGCCGGCGGCGACCGGCGCCCGTCGGGCGAGCGGCTCGGCGCTCCCGGCCCCGTCAATTCCACGCACATTGAGTGCAAGCGGCGCTGCGAGGTCATTTCGGAGCAGAAGGTCGAGTTCGCCGCCGCGTCTGACGCGGATCGCCGCGGCCGAGCCCTGCAGCGAGGCCGCCTGTGTCGCAGGCCGGGCCGGGTCGAGCGCGATGGTGTCGGCGGCAGCCCGCAGCCGCAGCGACTGGCGCGTTTCGGCCAGGGCCGTCCGAGCCCCCGGGCCGAGCGCAGCCAAGCCGAGGCCTGTCAAGCCAAGCCCGGCCATCACCTCCCGGCGGTCCCGGACTAGGTCGAGGCACAGGTCCACGATGGGTCGCTTGGTCATGCCTGATCCGGACCATTTTCCGGTTGCGGTGTCCAGCCGAAGCATTAATTGAGGGAGAGATCAAAACAGCCCATTTTTTTGCTGCGAACTGGCAGGCTCATGTTATAAGCCGCGCCGCGCCAAACGTGTTCATGATTTGGATGAGACTCATCCAAATCATGAACTCTTTTGATTCCAATCATTTGGAGCGTGATGGTCGCCCGAAAACCGCTGCGCAATTTTCGGCATCATGCCCCGGCATTGCGGACGGACTTAATGCTATCAGCGGGCGTGGCGGAACTGGTAGACGCGCTGGATTTAGGTTCCAGTGACGAAAGTTGTGGGGGTTCGAGTCCCTCCGCCCGCACCAAG
>Ga0302321_100004941_pt1 | contig 11607 bp, 13 predicted proteins | sample Fen_T0_1_FD_202505 | JGI IMG/M metagenome (GOLD analysis project Ga0302321, IMG submission 202505) | Peat permafrost microbial communities from Stordalen Mire near Abisko, Sweden - Fen_T0_1 | ecosystem: Environmental > Terrestrial > Soil > Wetlands > Permafrost | place: Sweden: Abisko...
CGCCTGATCCGCCACATGGAGCGCAACGGCGCGCACCTGCTGGCCGACGACGAACGCGATCGCGTCCGCGAGGTGCTCTTCCCCGACGGTCACTTCGACACCCGCATGGTGGGCAAGAGTGCGGCCTGGATCGCGGACCAGGCCGGGTTCCGGGTGGGCGCCAACACGCGCGTGCTGCTCGCCCCGTTCGACCTGGTCGTGCCCGAGGAGCTGCTGGCGCACGAGAAGCTCTGTCCGGTGCTGGGTCTGGTCCGGGTGGCCACTGCCGGCCGAGGGATAGACGTCGCGCGTGCCGTGCTGCGGATCACCGGCTCCGGTCACTCGGCCGCCATCCACAGCAACGACGCAGCCACGGTCATGGCGTTCAGCGCGGCCGTGCCGGTGCTGCGCGTAGCCGTGAACGTCGGCAACAGCCTCGGCAGCTCCGGCCTGGAGACCAACCTCCCGCCGTCCATGACGATCGGCACCGGCTTCGCCGGACGGTCCAGCCTCGGCGAGAACCTGCAGCCCAAGCACTTCGTGAACTACACCCGGATCGCCTACAACGCCGACGTCGCCGAGCCGTTCGGTGAGTTCGCCGGGCTTACGCCCTGGACGCGGCCGTTGGGCCCGGTACCGGCGTACCCGTTGGCATCGAACGCGGCGGAAGCGCCGGCCGTCGCCCGGCCGGCGACGGCTCCCGCGCTCGTCACTGCGGCACTCGACCCCGTCTCGGCCGACGGCGACCTTCGTGACGAGATCCGACGCCTGATCGTCGAAGAGCTCCAGCAGATCGTGAGGGCATGAGCGTGGCCGAACTTCGTTCCTTCATCTTCATCGATCGCCTGCAGCCGCAGACGATGAGCTACCTCGGCACGTGGATCCGCGGGAGTCTCCCGCGTCGCGACATGGCGGCCCAGATCATCGAGATCGCCCCGGGTCTCGACATCGAGCCGCTCACCGACGTCGCGCTGAAGCACGCCGAGGTGCAGGCCGGCATCCTCGTCGTCGAGCGACAGTTCGGGTACCTCGAGATCCACGGGTCCACCGCCCAGGTGCGCGCGGCCGGAGCGTCGGTGCTCGAGGAGCTCGGGGCCACCCAGGCCGACGCCGTGCGCCCGCAGGTGCTGGCCTCGGAGATCATCTCGATGCTCGACCCGCAGCATGCGTTCCTGATCAACCGCAACAAGATCGGGTCGATGGCGTTGCCCGGGGAGTCGCTGTTCGTGATGGAGATGCAGCCGGCGTCCTACGCAATCTTGGCGACGAACGAGGCCGAGAAGGCCGCGGCGATCAAGGTGGTCGACTACCGGATGATCGGTGCGACGGGTCGGGTCTACCTCGCGGGGCCGGAGGCCGACGTCCGCCAGGCGGCCGAAGCCGCCGAGACGGCACTTCAGGATCCGCAGTGAGCCAACCCACTCTCAGCCCCGACGAGCGTGACGCGCTGCGCGCCGTGGTGCGCCAGGTGCTGCGCGACGCGCTGCCCGACGGGCTGGCCGGTCCCGGTCCGCAGTCGCCTGCGGACGACACCGACCCACTGGTCGGACGGTCGCTGCACGATACCTCCGTCGCGGCGGGTGGGGCGGGAGCCGCCGAGTCGGTGGTGCTGCGCAGCGACGCCGACCTCCAGGCGTTCGTGGGGAGACTGCTGGCGCTGTTCGAGAACCCCAAGAAGCGGGCCGACCTGCGGGCCGGACGCCTGCGGTTCACGCTCGCGACATCGTCGGTTCCCGGCCAGCCGGTTCCGACTCGTCGGATCGAGAAGGGTGCCGTGACCGAGACGCAGGTGAAGGATGCCGCCCGGGCGGGAGCGTCGCTCGTGCTCGGCCGGCGCGCAGTCCTCACGCCGCTGGCTCGCGACCGGGCGCGTGCTCTCGGCGTCACCGTGGAGAAGGAGTCCTGATGCTTCGAGCCGTGGTCGTCGACAACGTGTGGGCCACCAGGCGGCTCGCCGAGCTGCCCAACGGAGCGTTCCTCGAGGTGCAGGTCGAGGACACCGGAGTCCGCCTGGTCGCGTTCGACGTGCTGGGCAGCGGGATCGGTGAACGCGTTCTCGTGGCGCAGGGTTCGGTGGCCGCGGCGTGGTTCCCCGGTAAGCCGCCGCCGCTCGACGCGCTCATCGTCGGTTCGATCGACGAGTCACCGCGCCGGCTGGTCGAGCCCGACCCTGCACCCGAGCCGGTGCCCGAGCCGCTGCCCGCCCCGGTGCCTGAGCCCGCACCTGAACCCGCGTCGACACCGGCGCACGCCGCCCCCGCGGCCGACGAGCCGGCCACGACGACGTGGGCGGCGCCCGTGGCGGCCCCCGAGCCGGTACCGCCCGTCGTCCCGGAGACGGTCACGCCGTCGCCGGACGAACCCAACGACTCGTTCGGCGCTGCGCCGGAAGGGATCTGACGATCCCGGGCGAAGGACGTCCGGGACCGCGCAAGGAGAGGAAGTCATGGCCAACAACGCGATCGGTTTGATCGAGACCAAGGGCTACGTGGCAGCGCTTGCCGCCGCGGACGCCATGGTGAAGGCCGCCAACGTCACCATCGTCGGCCGCGACGAGGTCGGCGACGGCCTCGTGGCAGTGACCATCATCGGCGACGTCGGGGCGGTCAAGGCAGCCACCGAGGCCGGGGCAGAGACGGCGACCACTGTCGGCGAACTGGTGTCCGTCCACGTGATCCCGCGCCCGCACGCCGAGCTGGCCCGTCACTTCAGCGTCGGCGCCGACTCGGCGTGACCATGTCGGCCCACGCGGCGGGCGCGGCCCCACCGCGTCCGGAGCTGCGCGTCTACCTGCTGGTCGAGGACCTGCAGCCGCAGTTCGCCGCGTACCTGGGCACGCCGACTCGCGCGCGGGGGTACCCGCCGTTCGCCGGCGACCATGCACTGATCGTCGAAGTGGCACCGGGACTGGCGATCGAGCGGGTGATCGACCTTGCGCTGAAGTCGGTGCCGACGGTCGAGCCGGGCATCTTGTTCGTGGAACGGCAGTTCGGTGTTCTGGAGGTCCACGGCAAGAGCCTCGACGACGTCCGGCAGGCAGGGGCGGCGATTCTGGCCGGCCTCGCCGCGAACGCGACGGACCAGTTGCGGCCCCGGATCCTCTACTCCGACGTCATCGAGGACATCACCGACCAGCACGCGGTGATCGTGAACCGCAACCGGCAGGCGTCCATGGTGCTGCCCGGCGAGACGTTGCTGGTGTACGAGATGACACCGGCCCTCTTCGCGGCGGTTGCCGCGAACGAGGCGGAGAAGGCGGCACCCGAGAACACCCTCGTCGACGTCCAGATGATCGGCGCGGCCGGGCGGCTGTTCATCAGCGGGTCGACGGCCGGCGTCCAGCGGGCCCACCAGGCGATCGACGCCGTGCTGGCCTCGGTCGAGGGCCGCGAGCACTGACGCGGTTGGCCCCCGGAGGTGGTGGCCCGCCCCTAAGGTCGTCACCGAGGAGGGTGCATGCAGGTCCACGACTTGTCTGGCGGTGCCGAGGTGCTGGCGCGCATGGAGCAGGTGGCGCGCGACTCCCTGGCGCAGTTCCCGGTGCCCGACGACGCCACGGTGTCGCTGCTGAACGTCTCGGAGAACGCGACCTACCGGGTCGACCTGCCGGACGGGTCGCAGCGTTGGATCCTTCGGGTGCACCGGCTGGCGTACCACACACCCGAGGCCATCGCCTCCGAGCTGGCCTGGCTCGATGCGCTGCGCGACGACGCCGGCATCCGTACGCCGCACGTCATTGCCGCCAACGACGGCCGCCGTGTGGTCAGTGTCCCGGACCCGGGGGGCGAGCCACGCAGCGTCGTCATGTTCGAGTTCCTCGACGGGCGCGAGCCGGCGGAGGACAGTCTCGTTTCCGACTTCGAGGGGCTGGGCCGGATCACCGCGCGCATGCACGACCACTCGCGCTCGTGGCAGCGCCCCCCCGGGTTCACCCGGTTCGCCTGGGACTACGACGCCGCCTTCGGCTCGGAGGCGCGCTGGGGACGGTGGCAAGACGGTGCCGGCGTGGGCTCGGCCGAGCATGCCGTGCTGTCGCGGCTCGACGCGACGCTGCAGCGGCGGCTGGCCGCCTTCGGCACCGGACCCGACCGGTTCGGTCTGATCCATGCCGACACCCGGCTCGCGAACCTGCTCGTCGACGACGGACCGCGCGGTCGCACGGTCAGCGTCATCGACTTCGACGACAGCGGCTTCAGCTGGTTCCTGTACGACCTCGGTACGGCGGTGAGCTTCATCGAGCACTACCCGCAGGTGCCCGACATGGTCGACTCGTGGGTGCGCGGCTACCGGCAGGTGCGCGACCTTCCCGCGGAAGACGAGCGTGAGATCTGGACCTTCATCATGTACCGGCGGTTGCTGCTCGTGGCCTGGATCGGGTCGCACAGCGCCGTCGACATCGCCCAGGAGCTCGGCGCCGGCTACACCGCTGGCAGCTGCGAGCTGGCCGAGAAGTACCTCAGCGAGTTCGGCTGACCCTCGACGTCGGCGATCAGTACCCGCACCCATCCTCAGGAGGACACATGTTCAGCCCGGTCAGCGGTCGCAGCGTCGTGGTCACCGGCGGGACCAAAGGGATCGGCAAGGGCATCGCCGCCGTGTTCGCGCAGGCCGGCGCGCGGGTCACGATCGTCGGTCGAGACGAGGCCACGGCTCAGGCCGCCACCGCAGAGCTCGCCTCCGGCGGGGCCGACGTGGCCTTCGTGGTCGCCGACGTGTCGCGACCGGCGGACTGCACCCGCATGGCCCGCGAGGTGGTGGCGCAGCGCGGCGGCATCGACGTGCTGTGCGCCAACGCCGGGATCTTCCCCGCCCAGAAGCTCGCGGACATGAGCGAGGCGGACTTCGACGAGGTGTTCGACACCAACGTCAAGGGCTGCGTGTTCAGTGTGCAGGCGTGCACCGACGCGTTGGCCGCCAGCGGGCACGGCCGCGTGGTCCTCACGTCGTCGATCACGGGGCCGATCACGGGCTACCCGGGCTGGGCGCATTACGGCGCGAGCAAGGCGGCCCAGCTGGGGTTCCTGCGGACCGCGGCCATCGAGCTGGCCCCGAAGGGAATCACCGTGAACGCCGTGCTCCCGGGCAACATCGCCACCGAGGGTCTGGCCGACCTGGGCGAGGACTACCTGGCGACCATGGCCGCCTCGATCCCGTTGAAACGGCTGGGTGACCCCGAGGACATCGGCTATGCGGCCCTGTTCTTCGCCAGCGACGAAGCCGGCTACGTCACCGGGCAGACCCTCGTGGTCGACGGCGGCCAGATCCTCCCCGAGTCCCTGGAAGCGCTCGCCGCTGCAGAGGCGTGAGCCGGTGGTGGACGCGCGACCAACCGGTCTCGGTCCGGCCGCCGAGGAGGTGCGCCGGACCCTGCAGGACCGGATCCGCAGCGGCCAGCTCGTGCCGGGGCAGCGGCTGGGCGCCGAGCGTGACCTCGCCTTCCAGCTCGGCGTGAGCCGGTCGACCCTGCGCCAGGCCCTCGGTGCGCTCGAGGCCTCCGGACAGGTCCGGCGCACCCCCGGCCGCGGCGGTGGCACGTTCATCAGCCACGGCAAGATCGAGCGTGACCTGTCGCGCGTGGTCGGTGTCCCCGCACTCCTTCGCGCCCAGGGCATCACCGCCGGAACCCAGGTCGTCGGCACGTCCACGCTCCCGGCCGACGAGGCCACCCGGACGGCGCTCGGTGTCGACGAGGGCGCCTATGTGTTCGACATCGTGCGGATCCGCCTGGCCGACGGCAGTCCGATCTCGCTGGAGCACGTGCGGTTGCCGGCCGCACGCTTCCCGGGTCTCCTCGAGCAGCCGCTCGGGGGCTCGCTGTACGAGCTCCTGCAGACCAACTACGGCGTGGAGCCCGGCGAGGCGGTCGAACGGATCGAGGTGGTCACCGCCGGGTCCGACGAGGCCCGGATCCTCGACGTGGCCGAAGGTGCGGCCCTGCTGTCCATCACCCGGACCACCGTCGACCAGGACGGCGAGCCCCTGGAGTTCTCCCACGACCTGTTCCGCGGCGACCGCACCCGGATCACGGTGCGCACCCCGGGACGGGCCGGTACCGCCGGGAGTGCCCGGTCGCGGGGCAAGGGGGTCGAGCTCCGGGCCCAAGCCGGACCCTGAGACCCACCGCCCCACCGCGGCCGGATGTCGTCCCCGGCTGCGAGGATGCGGCGATGAACGCCGACGACGTGCTCGAGGGTCTCGACCCCGAGCAGCGTGACGTCGTGCTCGCCCCACGAGGCCCGGTCTGTGTCCTGGCGGGCGCCGGCACCGGCAAGACCCGGGCGCTGACCCACCGCATCGCCTACGGCGTCCACGCGGGTCAGACCAAGCCGGGCCAGGTGCTGGCCGTCACCTTCACCGCCCGCGCGGCCGGCGAGCTGCGCACCCGCCTTCGGGTCCTCGGCGTCGATGGCGTCCAGGCTCGCACCTTCCACGCCGCGGCCCTGCGCCAGCTTCGGTGGTTCTGGCCACGCGTGATCGGTGGCGAGGCACCTCAGATCAGTCCGAGCAAGGTGGCACTGCTCGCCGAGGCCGCCAGCCGCTGCCGCGTCCGCGCCGACCGTCCCCTGCTGCGGGACCTCGCGGCCGAGGTCGAGTGGGCCAAGGTCACCCAGACCCCGCCCGACGACTACCCCCGCGCCGCCGTCGCAGCCCGGCGGGCGTCGCCTGGCGACCTCTCGGCCGAGGAGTTCGCGCACGTCTATGCCGCCTACGAGGCGGCGAAACGTGAAGCCGGCCGGATCGACTTCGAAGACGTGCTGCTGTTGACCGTCGCCATGATGCAGGACAGCCCGCCGATGCTCGACGAGGTGCGCAGCCAGTACCGGCACTTCCTCGTCGACGAGTACCAGGACGTCAGCCCGGTCCAGCAACGACTCCTCGACCTGTGGCGCGGAGACGGGGAAGACCTCACGGTGGTCGGCGACGCGAGCCAGACGATCTACTCCTTCACCGGCGCCACCCCGACCTTCCTGCTGGGTTTCGCGACCCGACACCCCGCCGCCACCACCGTGCGCCTGGTCCGCGACTACCGCTCCACCCCGCAGGTCGTCGGCCTGGCCAACCGGGTCCTCGCCAAGGCCAGCGGGAGTTCGTCGTCGCTGCGCCTCGAGCTCGTCGCGCAACGTCCGGCCGGCCCTGAGCCCACGTACACGGCCTACCCCGACGAGTCGGCCGAGGCCGCAGGCGTGGCCACCGTCGTGCGACGACTGCTGGTCGACGGTGTCTCGGCCAAGGACATTGCGGTTCTGTACCGGATCAACGCCCACAGCGAGGCGTACGAGGAGGCGTTCTCCGAAGGCGCGATCCCCTACGTCGTCCGAGGCGGGGAACGGTTCTTCGAACGACCTGAGGTTCGCGAGGCCGTCATGCTGCTGCGCGGTGCGGCGCGAGGTGGCGAAGGTGGCGGCGCCGAACTCGAGACCACCACGGCGCACGTGCTGGCCGCGGCCGGCTACCGCGAGCAGGCGCCCACCGGAACCGGCGCCGTTCGCGACCGGTGGGAGTCGCTGGCGGCGCTGGTCAGCCTGGCCCACGACCTGAGCGCCGCCACGCCCGGTGCTGGCCTGGCCGAGCTGGTTGCCGAGCTCGAGGGGCGCAGCGCTGCTCAACATGCGCCGACGGTCGACGGGGTGACGCTCGCTTCGTTGCACTCCGCGAAGGGGCTGGAGTGGTCTGCCGTCTTCCTGGTGGGCCTGGTCGACGGCGTGCTGCCGATCACCTACGCCCAGACCGAGGAACAGGTCGAGGAGGAGCGTCGGCTGCTCTACGTGGGGGTGACCCGTGCCCGCGAGCACCTGCACCTGTCCTGGGCGCTCGCCCGTTCGCCAGGCTCGCCCGCTCGTCGCCAGGTGTCCCGCTTCCTCGACGGGATCGTTGCGGCCAAAGGCGATCGGCCCTCGGGGTCGACCCGGTCGGCGGGGGGGCGTCGACAGCGTCGCCCGGCCCGGTGCCGGGTGTGTGGGCGGACCCTTGCCACGCCGTTGGAGCAGAAGCTGCGCCACTGCGCCACGTGCGAGGTCGACGTCGACGTCGCGTTGTTCGAACGGCTCCGCGCGTGGCGACTCGAGGCGGCGCAGGCTGCTCATGTTCCTGCCTTCGTCGTGTTCACCGACGCCACCCTGACTGCCATCGCGCAGGATCGGCCGACCTCGGTGGCCGACCTGCTCGCCATTCCTGGTATCGGCGCCCGCAAGCTGGAGCTCTACGCCGCCGACGTCCTCGCCCTGGTCGCCGGTGACGAGGTCGTCGTCGAACTCGCCGAGTAATTCGCTTGCCCGATCAGTGGCGGGGCGCTTACCCTGCCGGAACGCCGTGCCGCGCCCGCGTCACGACCGAATGCAGTTCCCGAGCAGACCAGTTCACTGTAAGGAGGTGGCCGCAATGGAGAAGTACCTGATGACGTCGAGCGCCGAGCACGCCCGTGCGGCCACCGCATGCAGCGTGTTCGGTGCCGGCTCGCGCGTCCGGGGAGCGCTCCGTTTCCCGCGGACGACCACCGTGAACCGGATCAACGCCGATGTCGCCGGGCCCCGTGTCTGGAGCCCACCGGTCTAGCCATCCTGAGACCGGCCACCTCCAGGCCGCGGAACCCGAGACCCGGGATCCGCGGCCTTTTCGTTTCTGTCCGCCACCAGCGATCGACATACCACTGTGAAGGAGGTGACCGGCATGACGACCGCCACGTTGATCGAGCTGCACGCCGACGTACAGCTCATCGCGACGGCTCGTCCGCCGTGCCACGTCTACGACCCGGAGGTCTGGTTCGCCGAGACCCCCGACGGCGTGGAGCAAGCCAAGAGTCTCTGCCGCAGCTGCCCGGTCCAGCGGTCCTGCCTCGAGGGCGCTCTCGACCGCCGGGAGCCCTGGGGCGTCTGGGGCGGCGAGCTCTTCGCTCAGGGCGTGGTCGTGCCGCGCAAGCGGCCACGGGGGCGTCCACGCAAGGACGAGTCCGCCGCATGACCGTCCAGGTAACCGACCACCATCGTCCAGACAGGGGAACCGAGATGTTTCTGACCAGTGAAGCGCTAGCCCGTTCACATCGCGACGAACGAGTCCGACGGGCCGTTCAGACCCAGCGGGCCGTTCGACTGCGCGAGGCGCTGCTTGCCGAGCGAGAGGCCCGACGGGCCGTGAGCCGAGCCCGTGACGCGCATCTGCGGGCGAGTCTCGTCACCGCTTCGCGGTGAGGGCTCAACGTCGGTGGCGTGGGTGTCCCGGATCGTGCCCTGGCACGAATCCGGGCACCCACGTCTCGATCTCGGCGCGGTAGGGGGCGCCCGCATGCAGCTGGCACAGCACGCCCATGGTGCCGAGCACGACCCGATGGATGAGCATGTACGAAGGGGGCAGGTTCAGCTTCATGCCGGTGGTGGCTTGGCGCAGGTCGGCCAGGCGCATGGTCTCGCTGCGCAGCCAGGCGCGGGTGAACCGGAACTGCGACTCCCGGATCGGCTCGAGCAGCGGGACCAGGTAGTCCAGCAACGTCTGCGGGTCGATCGTGATCCGCTCGCGGACGAACCCCTCGTCGCGAAGCCCGGCGAGCACGGCGTCCGCATCGCCGGCCAGGGCCAGGCGGGCCAGCGGCCCGATCGAGGTGGGCAGACCGTCGGGCAGCTCGTTCACCGCACCGAAGTCGATGACGCCCAGCCGACCGTCCGCCTCGAGTCGGAAGTTGCCCGGGTGCGGGTCGGCGTGCAGCAGGCCCACCCGTGACGGTGAGCTGAACAGCAGCCGCACGAGCAGCTGTCCCGCCCGGTCCCGCTGCTCCTCGGTCCCCGACCCGATGATCTCCGACAGCGGGGTCCCGTCGACCCACTCGGTGACGAGCACCCGGTCTGCCTTGGCCAGGACGGCCGGGACGTGGAAGTCGGGGTCGTCGCGGAACGCCTTGGCGAACACCTGCTGGTTGCGGGCCTCCCGGCTGTAGTCCAGCTCCTCGGTCATCCGCGCGCGGATCTCGTCCACCAATGGCCTGAGGTCCAGACCGGGTGCCAGCGGCTTCATGATCCGGCTCATCCGGGCGATCTGGTTCAGGTCGGCCGACAGTGCCTCGGCGGCTCCCGGGTACTGGATCTTGACCGCCACCGTCCGGCCGTCGCGCCACACCGCTCGATGCACCTGGCCGATCGAGGCAGCCGCTGCGGGGGAGTCGTCGAACTCGGCGAACCGCAGGCGCCAGCGGGGGCCGATCTGCTCGGCGAGCACGGTGTGCACCGTCTCGGCCGGCAGCGGCGGAGCGGCCTCCTGCAGCTTGGTGAGAGCGGCCCGGTAGGGCGCGGCCATCTCCTCGGGGAAGGCCGCCTCGAAGACCGACAGGCCCTGGCCGAACTTCATGGCGCCGCCCTTGAGCTCGCCGAGCACACGGAACATCTGCTCGGCGGTCCGGGCCTGCACCTCGGCCAGGACGGCGTCGGCCGGCTTGCCCCCCACCCGCTTGCCGAAACCCACCGCGGTGCGCCCAGCGAAGCCGATGGGCAAGGTGGCCAGTCGGGCCGTCCGCGTGACGGCGCGCCGGGGGATCTCGGTCACGCGGTCATTGTCTCCCGCGGTCCTCACCCAGGCCAGGTACATCCGCAAAGGGGATGGGGGGCAAGCGCCCGGCGGACCGCGAATCCGTCCGGCAGCCGCACGTCGATCAGCGCGTTGGTCGCGGTGGGTCGACCACCGTCGATGTGCATGAGCACCTGCAGGGTGGCCAGTGCGGCGACGGCGGCGGACGACGGTGCGTCGATCAGGCCCTCGCCGGGCACGCTCAGCTGAGCGGCGATGGTCGGCCAGGCGGGATCCCGGTCGGTGCGCAACCGGTCGAGACAGCCGAGGCAGGCACTTCTCCCGGGATGGACGAAGGGGCCGACGAGGGTGCTGCCGGACCGGATGTCGATCGCCAGGTGGGCGACACCGGCGCGCAGCAGGTCGTTCGCCTGCGGCTGCGCCCCGGCACCGACCAGAACGACCACGTCCGGATCAACCGCGCCCGTGCCGGCCGACGGCGCAAGCTCGGCGATCCGGTCGCGCACCGCCTGGGACCGCGCGACGTCGAGCGCGGTGGGTGGCAGGCCACCGGGTGCCAGGTCGGCGGGCTGAACCACTCCGGCGTCGACGGGTTCGACGTTCGCGACACCGGCGGCAGCCAGCAGCAGCGAGATCTGCGCTCCGACCCGGCCGGCGCCCGCGACGCGGACCGCGGCGGCCCGTCGACGCTGCAGGCTCCTCCCGGCCCGTCCGGGCTCGTCGTCCTGGTCGGCCAGCACGTCCCGGTCGGCGGTCAGCTGCTGGCGCTCCCAGGGCAGCAGGGCCCGCAGGCCGTGACGGTCGGCCAGGCCAGTGGCGGCTGCGCCGTCGTCGAGCACGCCGTTGGTGCTCAGGTCGTGGAGCAGGTGGTCGGCGTCGGGGACGGGCAGGCCCAGGCGCTGGGCCAGGGTGCGCAGCTGCTCGGTGTCGTTGCTGCCGTCGAGGGCGGCGAGCAGGCCGGCCACGGCGTCGTCGACGCCGGTCAGGACCACCGCCCGGTCGGGGTCGAGGCCGAACTGGACGGTCTCGGGACTGCGCCACACCCGGCGCGCGGCGGTCTTCAACATGGGGCGACGCATCGGCGGAGGGTGCCACGCGCGGCGACCCTGCTCGTGACGG
>Ga0302321_100004943_pt1 | contig 11604 bp, 12 predicted proteins | sample Fen_T0_1_FD_202505 | JGI IMG/M metagenome (GOLD analysis project Ga0302321, IMG submission 202505) | Peat permafrost microbial communities from Stordalen Mire near Abisko, Sweden - Fen_T0_1 | ecosystem: Environmental > Terrestrial > Soil > Wetlands > Permafrost | place: Sweden: Abisko...
ATATTTGGCGGACCTGCCTGCATTGCCAGAATTAAAAGTAATTTTCCAACGCCCCGGTGACATTGTTGTCAGCGTGCGGCAGGGGAGCATTGACTTTGGTATTACCGGGCGGGATATGCTCGAAGAAAAAGGCGGGAGCGGTGACGATGTTATTATCTTGCACGATGCGCTAGGCTTTGGAAGTTGCGCCCTGACCCTTGCTGTTCCTGAGGCCTGGAAAACCGTGACGGATGTTGCCTCGCTCAAAGCATTCGCCACTTCAATGGAAACTCCGCTGCGTGTAGCGACAAAGTTCCCATTCCTGACTGAACGCTTTCTTAATCAACACAACATCGCCCATGTGCTGATTTCCGCCGAAGGCACGCTTGAAAGTGCGCCGACCATTGGCTATGCCGACATGATCTCCGACCTTGTTTCCTCGGGGCAAACTTTGTTGGATAATCGCCTGCGTCCATTGCCTGATGGCGTCATTCAAAAATCGCAAGCCGTGCTGATCGCAAATCGTAAAGCCTTGCAAACCCGCCCCGAAGTTTTGGAAATGGCGCGCCGCCTGCTCGAATATATTGAAGCCCACATGCGCGCCAAGGACAATGTGCTGGTCATTGCAAATATGCGCGGTGACAGTCCTGAAGTGATTGCCCAAAAAATATTTACGCAAACCGATGTCGGCGGCTTGCAGGGACCAACCATCAGCCAGATCGGTGTGCGCGATGGATCGTCGAAATGGTACTCGGTTTCGGTTGTTGTGCGGCGCGATCATTTGCCTCAGGCAATTTCTGAATTGCGTCTCATCGGTGGCAGCGGCATTATCGTTTCGCCCATCACCTATATTTTTGAGGAAGAACCGCCGAGATACAATGCCATGCTGACTGCATTAAAGTAGGAGCATGACGATGAAACCCGCGCCTCTTTTTCTAAACCTCGAACCTGATTCTGTTTTCTGGCAGTGCGTCGCACCCGACTTAATGGGACGATCCCAATCGAGGAGATGCAGCTTTTTTAATGGAAACATTTTACCCGTCAGGTGCGACGCACTCTTGTCTTTGAGGAATCTCCCATGAAGATTCGTCAGCATTTGGAATCTTTGCCGCCTTACGCGCCCATTGAACCATTTGAAGTTTTGGCTGCCCGCCTGGGACGAACCCCCGACCAGATCGTAAAATTGGATGCCAACGAAAATCCCTACGGACCGCTGGCTGTGGTGCGCGAGGCGTTGGCAAACATGGAGTTCCCACATATTTATCCCGACCCCGAAAGCCGTGCCTTGCGGAAGTCGCTCGCAAAGTTCACGCAAGTCCCTGAAGAGTATCTGCTTGCTGGCGCTGGCGCGGACGAATTGCTTGATTTACTCATGCGTGTCTTTCTTGACCCAAGCGATTGCATTCTTTCCTGTCCGCCGACATTTGGCATGTATCCTTTTGACGCTGAACTCAATGCGGCGCGTTGTATCGAAGTTCCGCGCCGCGCAGATTTTTCATTGGATCTCGAAGCCATTCGCGATGCAGTGGAAACTTATCATCCGAAACTTTTTTTCATCGCATCACCCAATAATCCAGATGGCTCAGTTCTTGACGCAAAGATAATTGATGCGTTATTGGAATTGCCGACTTTGATTGTATTGGACGAAGCCTACATTGAGTTTGCAGGCGTGAACCTTGGCGCAAGCTTGAGTCGAATCCGTGAAGTTCCCTCGCGGGAAAATCTGGTGGTCTTGCGAACATTCAGCAAATGGGCGGGACTGGCTGGTCTGCGTGTTGGGTACGGAGCATTTCCGCTCTGGTTGATGCCGACCTTGTGGAAATCCAAACAGCCTTACAATGTCAACGTGGCAGCGGGCGTGGCGGCGCAAGTCTCATTGGAGCATGCAGATGAGCTTGCAAAAATGGTTGAGCTTTTGAAAAGCGAACGGACAAGGCTGCTGGCAGAGTTGCAGAAAATTTCATATCTGAAACCATATCCCACCCAGTCCAATTTTATTTTGTGCCAGGTTGTTGGTCAGGACGCGGCTGAACTAAAATCACAGCTGGCGCAAAAACACGGAGTCTTTATCCGCTATTTCAACAAACCGGGTCTGCGCGACCATATCCGCATCAGCGTGGGCAGACCGCAGGATACGGAAGTGCTGATGGAAGCTTTGAAGAAATTGTAGGTCACGTTGAAAACGTGACCTACAAAAAAGGAGTCATGATGCGAACTGCTGAAATATCACGTCAAACGAATGAGACACAAATTACGATCAAGTTGGATTTGGATGGGAGCGGCAAACATGAGATTTCCACAGGCGTTGGATTTCTCGACCACATGTTGACTCACCTTGCCGTGCATGGATTATTTGACCTCACAGTGCAAGCCAAAGGTGATTTGCACATTGACGTTCACCACACGGTGGAGGATGTTGCTTTGGCGTTAGGTCAGGCCTTTGATGCGGCGCTTGGTGACCGCAAGGGAATTGTCCGCATGGGAGATTGCTTTGCGCCGATGGACGAAACCCTGGCGCATGTGGCTTTGGATCTATCGGGACGTCCGTATGCCGTGATTCAAGCGGACTGGCATTCGCCGTATGTTGGCAATATCCCAACGACCTTGTTTCCACATTTCTTTGAGTCATTCGCCGTGACGGCACGCTGCAATTTACATGCGCGTGTTTTGTACGGACGTGACGATCATCATCAGGCTGAAGCCCTTTTCAAAGCCTGGGCGCGTGCGTTGGATCAGGCAACCCAAATGGATCCGCGCCGCGCTGGTGCGATTCCGTCTACGAAGGGAATATTGTAATTTGGAGTTCAGCGGCTTGCCGCTGGGAAGAGTGTGTCCATGCGGACAGCAAGCTGTCCGACTCCAGAGAAAGGATTTCGAAATGAATAATGTGATTTTGATTGATGCTGGCACGGGCAATCTGCGCTCTGTGCAAAAGGCGCTGGAAACGATTGGCGCGAGTGTGGTGCGTACCGATGATCCGCAGAAAGTGTTAACAGCAAAGCGGATCGTGTTGCCGGGTGTCGGCGCGTTTGGCGATTTTATGTCTGGTTTGCGGGCGCGCGGATTGGAACCAGTGCTCAAAGATGTTGCGGTGCGCGGAGTTCCCTTGCTTGGGATCTGCGTGGGCATGCAAGCCTTGTTTGAAGTCGGCGAGGAAATGGGCGAACATGCCGGGTTGGCTTTATTGCCTGGGCGTGTATTGCGCTTTTCTGAAAAACTTCCAGTGAAGATTCCGCATACGGGTTGGAACCAGCTTGAGGTCAAGAAAGATGCGCTGCTGTTTAAGCAGGTCAATGCCGGGGCGTATGTTTATTTCAACCATTCGTATTACTGTCAGCCGTGGAATTCATCCGATGTGGCTGCGGAAACAGATTATGGCTTAAGATATGCATGCGCGGTGCAACGTGATAATATTTTCGGCGTACAGTTCCATCCTGAAAAAAGCCAGTCCATCGGCTTGCAGATCCTGAAAAATTTTTTGGAGGCGACATGAGTTTCACGATTTATCCTGCGATTGATTTGCGCGGCGGCAAGGTTGTGCGTTTGAAGGAGGGCGACCCTGCGCGCATGACTGCGTACAGTGACGACCCTGCCGAGGCGGCGAAGCGCTGGCTGACGATGGGCGCGAAATGGTTGCATGTGGTTAACCTCGATGGCGCGTTTGGCGAAGGCGATGGCGCGAATCAAAGTGCGCTCGTTTCCATTTTGAAGACTGCAAGCGAGTTTGGCGCGGATGTGCAATTCGGCGGCGGATTGCGCTCACTGGATTCAATGTCACAGGCTTTGAGTTTGGGTGTAAGCCGCATTGTGCTTGGCACGGTTGCAGTAGAGCAGTCCGAGTTGGTTTCCAAGGCATTGGAAAAATTTGGCGCGGAAAAAATTGCCATTGGAATTGATGCGCGCGATGGTGTGGTGCGTGTGCGCGGATGGCAATCGGATGGCGGGGTTTCGGCACAGGACCTTGCGCTTCAAATGCGGATGCTGGGATTGCGTACGATCATCTTTACCGATGTCAGCCGCGATGGGATGGGACATGGATTGAACATTCCTGCGACACGCGAACTGGCAGATGTGAGCGGCATGGATGTGATCGCTTCGGGCGGCGTGCATACATTGGGGGATGTGATTGCGGCGCGTGATGCTGGCCTGTCGGGTGCGATCGTGGGGCGTGCTTTGTATGAGGGGACGATTGATTTGAAAGATGCGTTGAAAGGTTGAAAGTTGAAAAGTTTGAAGGTTGGCGCTCTTAACCTGTAAACCTTCCGACCTGTAACTTTCAACCTATTTGGAGAAATTATGCTGGCAAAACGGATTATTCCCTGCCTTGATATTAAAGACGGGCGTGTGGTGAAGGGTGTGAATTTTGTGAACCTGCGTGATGCGGGTGACCCTGTGGAGCAGGCGCGACTTTACGATGAGCAGGGCGCGGACGAACTTGTCTTTCTCGATATTTCTGCGACGAATGAAGGGCGCAAGACTACGCTGGAGTTGGTCAGCCGCGTGGCGGAGACGGTGTTCATGCCACTGGCAGTTGGCGGCGGCATCCGCGAAGTGGACGATATGCGGAATTTGCTTTTGGCTGGCGCGGACAAGGTCAGCGTTAATTCGGCGGCGGTGAAACGACCTGAGTTGTTGTCGGAAGGCGCGATGCGCTTTGGAGCGCAGTGCATTGTTCTGGCGATTGACGCGCGCAGAAGCGGCTCAAGCTGGGAAGTATATGTCAATGGCGGACGCGCTCCAACTGGCATTAACGCCATCGAGTGGGCGATGCGCGGCGTGGAATTGGGTGCGGGTGAAATTCTGCTGACCAGCATGGACGCCGATGGCACGCTGGCAGGCTACGATATTGACTTGACACGGATCGTCGCGGACATGGTGTCTGTGCCTGTGATTGCTTCGGGCGGCGCGGGCGTGCCTTCTCATTTTGCTGAAGTGCTGACCAAAGGCAATGCCGATGCGGCGCTGGCTGCGTCTCTTTTCCACGATGGAAAGTTGCTGATCCCTGATCTGAAGCGGGAGTTGGGGCTGATGGGGGTGCCTGTGCGGATGGAAAGGATGAAGGATGAATTATGAAGGATGAGAAAGCAGTTGTGACATCTGAAATTAAATATGATGCCAGCGGACTTGTCCCAGCGATTGTGCAGGATGCGGAGACGAATGAAGTTTTGATGATGGCGTACATGAATGCGGAGTCGTTGGCGTTGACCATTGAAAAAGGCGAGACGTGGTTTTGGTCACGCAGTCGTCAGGAGTTGTGGCATAAGGGAGCGACCTCGGGGAATATTCAACGCGTGGTCGAAGTCCGCGTAGACTGTGATGCGGATACACTGTTGATCCTGGTCAATCCTGCGGGTGCGGCGTGTCACACGGGGGAGCGAAGTTGTTTTTATAGAAATATCGGTTAGCAGGTTGAAGGTTTGAAGGTTGAAAGTTAAACCTGCGACCTGTGACCTGCAACTTGTAACTGGAGAAATAATGAGCATTCAATGGTTGTTTGAAGTTATCGAAAATCGAAAGCAAAACCCTTCTGAAAAATCGTACACGACGAGTCTTTTTGCTGAGGGTTTGCCGAAGATTGCGCAGAAGGTCGGCGAGGAAGGGACCGAGGTTGTTGTGGCGTCGCTCGCGCAGGACGATCAGCGACTCATCGAAGAAGTTGCTGATTTGACTTATCACACGCTTGTGCTGCTTTCAGCCCGCGGACTGACTCCAGCCGATGTCATTGCCGAGCTGGAGAAGCGCCATAAATGACCAAAATTATTTTGCTGGATATTGACGGCGTGCTTGTCCACCCTGGTGGATACCGCGCCGCACTGCGTGCCACCGTCCATCATTTTATTGATCCTGATTTTCAGATTCAAGAAGAATTGTTGACCAGCATGGAGAAGCGCGGAATCTCCAGCGAATGGGATATGTCGCCGCTGATCATCGCATCGTACTGGAACTCGATCCTGATTCAGCAACCCATGCAGAATCTACCCGACGATGTGTCCGCCGCCGCGAGGGAGATTCAAAGCCAGCGCAAAGTGACTGTGTCGGAGCATCTGTCCATTCCAGAGTTTGCACTGGTCACGGGTCAGTATCCTGCCGAGGCGGCGTTTGACGCGGGATGTTTTTCATCCATCCCATATGAACTGCGAAAAAATCTGTTGACCGAAACGCGCAATGTCCACAAGTCGCATTCGATGCGGACGTTTCAGCATTACACGCTGGGCAACGAAAAATTTTCAGAGACCTACGACCTGCAAGCCGAGTTCGAGACAGAATCCTTTTTGTTGGAATACGATCAATCCAATATGAACGAAACAATCCGTGACGCGCTCGGACGAAATGGAAATCAGATCGCCGCGTTCACGGCGCGTCCATCTCATCCGCCGCGCGAGGTGACGGAATCAAATCTCGGTTATGCGCCCGAGGCAGAGCTTGCGCTTGAGTTGATCGGTATGGTGGGCGTTCCTTTGATCGCGTTTGGAAAATTGGAATACGTGGCGGCGCAGCACCAGCTTGATCCTGCGACCCTGGTGAAGCCTTCTCCATTTCACGCATTGGCAGGGATACTCGCTGCGTGGACGGGTGACGAATGGTCAGCGTTGCAGGCAGCGTTTGATTGGCACAGCACAGGTGCGTTGGATGGACGCTTTGGCAGATTGCCCAAGTCATTCGAGTTGATCGTGGTCGAGGATACGATGGGCGGAATCCGTTCGGTGCGGGCGGCGGGAGAGTTGTTGCAGAAGGCGGGCTTTGATGTGACTGTCCGCGTATTGGGGTTGACCTCTGGCAGTGCCGCCAAAGCTGAGGCTTTTTCTCAAGCAGATGTTCCGCATTTTGAAAATTGGGAAGCGTTGATTGCTGGGGTTGATTTGTAGTTGCGACTTCAGTCGCATTTTTAGCTAATGTCTCACCTTACTGCCAGCCCCGCCCCGACGTAAACGTCGCGGCTATTTTTACGAAGCCGCCTTTGGCGGCTTGAGTCTGCGACGCAGGCTTCGTAATTGTAGCGCGGAGGTTCACCTCCGCGCGAGGCTGTCAAAAAATGTTTTGCTTCGTGAATGAAACTCTGCGCTTTCAGCGAAACGTTATAATCACCTCATGCAATCCCTGCTGAAATCCAAACTATCCCGCTTTTTACTTCTTACCTTTTTGCTTTTCACTGCTCTTCTCTTTTACCTCTTTTACGATCTACCTTCCATCAAAGCCATTCCTGAAAAACTAAACCAGCCTAGTGTTAAGATCACCGACCGCAGCGGACGGTTGCTGTACGAGATCATCCCAACCGAAGGCGGGCGGAATGCTGCGCTTTCAGTGGAGAATATTCCGCAGTGTATGAAGGATGCGACGATTGCAGTGGAGGATAAAAGTTTCTATCAAAACCCTGGCGTGGATGTGGTGGGAATCATCCGCGCGGTGTGGATCAACCTGCGGGGCGGCGAGACACTTTCTGGCGGGAGCACCATCACCCAGCAAGTAGCGCGGACTTTATTGTTGAGCAACGAAAAATCTGAACGAACCTTGCGCCGTAAACTGCGCGAGACCGTTCTAGCATGGCAGTTGACTCGCGCCTACTCCAAAGATGAAATCCTCGCGCTGTATTTGAATCAAATTTATTACGGCGGCATGGCATACGGAATTGAAGCTGCGTCGCAGACTTATTTTGGCAAGCCTGCTTCTGATTTGCTGTTGCCCGAGTGTGCCTTGTTGGCTGGCTTGCCGCAAACTCCAGGCGTATACAATCCGTTCACAAATCCTGATCTTGCATTGGAACGGCAGAAGGTGGTGCTGGGCTTGATGGAGAAAAATGGATTCATTACATCCGCTGAAAGAGTGGATGCAGAGAATTCGCCGTTAAGCTACAACCCTGCGCCGTATCCCATCGAAGCGCCGCATTTCGTTTGGATGGTCAAGGATCAATTGGACGACCTCTATGCTTCTGGACAATTGAGTCAGTCACAGAGTCTGGTGATCCGCACCACACTGGATTTGAATATGCAGCATCTAGCTGAGGAGATCGTCAAAAGGCGCATCGCGGGGTTCAAACCCAAAGAAGGCGAGACCAACCGCAACGTCAACAACGCCGCGCTGATCGTCATCCACCCGCAGACAGGCGAGATCCTGACGTTGGTCGGCAGCGCGGACTACTTTGATTCATCCATTTATGGCGCGATCAATATGGCAATTGCACGGCGGCAATCGGGTTCGGCGTTCAAGCCAATTATCTATTCCGCCGCGCTCGACCCCAACCAGTTGCACCCAATGACCGCCGCATCCACGCTGATGGATGTAGCGCACACCTTCACTACGAAAGATAACCAGCCCTACAAGCCAGTCAATTACGACGGCAGGCAGCATGGCTTTGTTTCGGTGCGCGAGGCGCTGGCTTCGTCTTTGAATGTGCCTGCCGTGCTGACCCTGCAAACTGTGGGTATTGAAAAAGTGATCGCGCTTGCCAATCGGCTTGGCGTGCATTCGTTGGACGAGCCGCGAAACTATGATCTGTCGCTGGCGTTGGGCGGCGGACAGATGAGCCTGCTTGAGCTGTCGCGCGCGTATGCGGCTTTGGCGGACGAGGGCAAATACACGGGCACTTTGTCCATTCTCGAAATCCGCGATGCCGATGGAAATCTTTTATACACTCCGCCAGCCAGCCCCGCGCAGCAAATCATCGACCCGCGTGTGGCGTGGCTGGTCTCCGACATCCTCAGCGATGATCAATCGCGTCAGACGGGTTTTGGCATCAACAGCGTGTTGAAAATTGACCGCACCGCCGCCGTGAAGACGGGCACCACCACCAACTTCCACGATAACTGGACCATCGGGTACACGCCCGACCTGCTGGTGGGCGTGTGGGTGGGCAACAGCAATTATCAAGCCATGCACAACGTCACAGGGCTGACGGGCGCGGCTCCCATTTGGGCGGAAACCATGCGCTCCATTTTGCAGGGGCGCCCCGATAAAACCTTTACCCAGCCCGATGGCTTGGTTCAAGTTAAAGTGTGCGACCTTTCGGGTTTGCTTCCCACCGATTCCTGTCCGCACACAAAAACCGAATGGTTCATCGCAGGCACACAACCCACTACACCCGACACTTTTTATCAACGTACTGCCGCAGGCGAGATCGTTTTGAATCTCCCTGCTGAAGCGCAGGATTGGGCACGTTCACAAGGCTTGCCTTTGACGGATGACGCCAACGCGGCGCCAGACGGGACAAGCGGATTGACCCTGACGTCGCCCACCGATAACACAACCTACCGCATCACCCCCGACCTTGACCTGAGTGCCCAACAACTGGCATTATCCACGCTGGCAGGGACCAGCTTCACGCAAGTCACCTTCTTCGTAGACGGTTCCGCGCTGGAAACAATATCTGCGCCGCCCACTTCGTGCCAAGCCTGGTGGACGTTATCTCTCGGCACGCATCAATTTTGGGCGGAAGGCGTAACGACCAGTGGCGAGACGGTAAAGAGCAGTGTGGTCACGGTCACGGTAGTGAAGTAGGAAAAATCTCACGAGGACCTTATAATATGTTCAAAAGAAGGATTACTCATGACTTCATTACTTCGCTTGCCAATTAGACAGTTACTCCAGTTCTATGATGATCCCCCTAGAAAGAATGGAGCAAACACAACTGCTATAACTGCAGTTATCGGCGAGGAGCTTGGAGCGGGATTATTAATTGACTATTTTCATATTCAAGGTTGGTCAGCTGTACTGATCAACAAGAGCGTTACCCAAGGAACAGCATCTGGAACAAGATTGGACAGATGGATAAAGGTCGTACGAGGAAATCGAGCAACTTATTACCAAGTTGAGATAAAAAACTGGGCAGCTTTTGCAATTGGCGGGCGAAGAATAGAAGTGGACGCACTAGCATCACAATTACGAAAACATAAAATTGAACGGTGGTCTCGTGAATGGGATGGCAGTACCTTTCGGAAACCTAAGGTTCTTAAAGTATTAACCCCAATGATTCCTCCAGAGAAGGGATACAAAGTTGAACCCTTGGTTTGTTTTTGGGATGCAATGCATCCAACAGGCGCGGATAATGCTTTATTTTCACTTCCAATAAAGAGCGAGAGCTTTGCCCGCGTTTGGGTTTTTTCAATGTCGGCTCATTTACGAAATTTACTCAAATCAGGTCAGAATATTGTCAAGATTGATTCACCCAACATAAAAGCTCGGCTAGATTGGCTTGATAAATTAATAAAATAATTGCATCGTAAAATGAAAATGAGCATATTTCCTGAACAACTTCTAGGAGCTTCACAATGACAGACATATTTGAAACCGACGTAATTTCCACTTCTGCTGGAGATGTCGCCATCACCTTTATCGGTCATGGCAGTTTGATGATGGAATTCAGCGGCAAGACCATTCATGTTGACCCGTTTGGCGAAGTAGCGGACTACTCCCAACTTCCCAAGGCGGATATTGTCCTCGTCACGCACGAACATGGCGACCATCTCGATCTCGACGCGCTCGGGCATGTCCGCACCGAAAAGACGGTCGTCGTCCTGACGGAACTTTGCGCGGCAAAAGTGAAAGATGGCATTGTCCTGCACAACGGAGAAACGCGCGAGGTGGGCGGCTTGACCGTGAATGCCCTCCCCGCGTACAACATGGTCAATAAACGCCCAGACGGCTTGCCATTCCATCCCAAGGGCGCAGGGAATGGCTACATCGTCACATTTGGCGATACGCGCATCTACATTGCAGGCGATACCGAAAACACGCCTGAGATGAAAGGTTTACAGAATATCTCCGTCGCTTTTCTGCCCATGAACCTGCCCTACACCATGACGCCCGAAATGGTCGCGGATGCCGTGCGGGCATTTCATCCGCGCATTCTGTATCCTTATCACTTTGGGGATACAAACACATCCAGGATTGTGGATTTGTTGAAGGGTGAAGATGTGGATGTCCGTATCCGCAAGATGAGTTGAAGAAAATTGACCCCCTCCTGCCTCCCCCATTCGAAGATCACGAATGGGGGAGGAGAAATATAATGTGCTTATGAGAATTCTAATTTGTATCCAAATCGATGTTGTTCCTCCCCCATTGTCGGTTTTTGACAATGGGGGAGGCTAGGTGGGGGTCTCATGCACAAAAGAACAACCACAAAAATCTTTGCGCACGCCAAAGAATTAAGTCGAAACTTAACTCCAGCAGAAGCTAAACTTTGGGGTTACCTCCGCGCTCATCACATTGAAGATGTCCATTTTAGAAAGCAGCACGCAATCAGTAATTACATCGTTGACTTTTGCGCTCCGCGTAAAAAGCTGATTATCGAATTGGATGGCAGTCAACATTTGGAGCAGGAAGAATATGACGTCGGAAGAACTGCATTTTTGAAATCAAAAGGTTATCGTGTCTTACGCTTTTGGAATAACGATGTGATGAACGATATTGATGGTGTGATTCGCGCTATTGTCTTTGCGATGGAGGAAAATAGCCATGCCAAATCCCAACTCTAAAACCGTCTGGTCTTCCGAAGATGGGGATTTGCGTAAACAAGATGATAAACCCGCCATTGTCAATTCCCTGCCGCCTCAACAGCAGACGATTTATTTGCATCGCGAGTCCAAGGGGCGCGGCGGGAAAGGTGTGACGCTGGTTAAGGGTCTGGTGCTT
>Ga0302321_100004946_pt1 | contig 11601 bp, 9 predicted proteins | sample Fen_T0_1_FD_202505 | JGI IMG/M metagenome (GOLD analysis project Ga0302321, IMG submission 202505) | Peat permafrost microbial communities from Stordalen Mire near Abisko, Sweden - Fen_T0_1 | ecosystem: Environmental > Terrestrial > Soil > Wetlands > Permafrost | place: Sweden: Abisko...
CGGGTTGGGTCTTGGCCAACTCACTCAGCAAGGCGTCGACCGAGCCCGCATCCAGCTGCAGCGAGCGCGCCGTGTCCGCCGCGGTCAGCATGCCATTGCGGTTCACGGCCAGCGCGTAGATCGCCTCTACCCGCGCTTGTCGCTCGGCCTCGGCGCCGGCGCGTCCCAGGCGACGGCTGGCGATCATGAATAGCGTCCCGAGCACCAACGAGAGCAGCGCCACGGGCGACCCGAGCGCATAGCCGATGGTCCTGTCCGGCCACAGCAATTGAAAGAAGAGCATCAATGCTGCCGCCAATGACAAGCCAAGCACGAGCACCAACGTTCCGACGATGCGCCCCACGCGCCCGCCGAACTTCGACGGCTGTCCAGCAAATGCCAGCGCCTTGCCGGAAAACGGAGCGCGCGGCCGATCGCAGGCCGAACAATACGCAAACACACCCTTATACAAAATCGGCGCGTTCTGGCGGCAATGCGGACACGGCATCTGTGGCGAGCTTAGCGCGCTCGGCGCGCTCGCCCAACCGCGCAATTTTGGCTCATCCGAATGACATTCTGCGCCGGGGGAGGGGGCGATCGCGATCCCGCAACGCACCCCGCGGTGCGCGAAGTTCCCTCCCCATTCTGGCTGAATGGTGCATTGAGCGACACGCACTCGAGTTAGGGAGATCGGACGAAGCTCTGATTGATCCTCAGTCGGGTGCGCGAACGGGCACCCGGCACGGGCGTGCGAGCGATTCACGGGCGTGCGAGCGATTCACGGGCAAACCCAGAGCGCCGACCGGTTTGAAACCAATGCAGAAACGAGGGAGGCCGAAGCGAAACGCACGCCCGAGGAGCGAGCACCGGAGGAATAGCCGCGCTAATTCGAGGACCGCTGCGACGAGGCCGTGCGTTGCAGCGATGGAACCGCTCGTTTATGGGTTGGTTTCAAACCGGTCGGCGCTCTAGTTGGGGAGGGAGTGCGCGGTCCGCGACGCCGAAGGCTGGGGGAGCTGAGTCCGTATTGCCTGACCATCAAAACCCAATCGAAGGGGTTCAGTCCGGCCGTCCTCCGCCAGGCAAAAACGCCGCGCCTAGGAATTGGGCCGCAGGCCCTTGGATTTCGATCGAATGTGGCCACCCGGGCCGGATCCCCGCGTGCGTCTTCGCGGTCGACGGTTGTCTCGAGCTTCCCGGGGCGAGCCGCATGGTCATGCGATAGCGGCCGAAGCGTGGCCGCGCGATTCTTCTGGTCAGATCATGCAGAAACGGGCAGGGAAGACTTGGGGCTCAACGGATCGTGTCGCGGTCCAAAAGGCGCAACTCGATCGCGGCAATGACGGCTTCGACCTTGGTGCTGGCGCCCAGCCGCTCGTAGATGGTCCGCACGTGGGAGCGCACGGTGTTGATGCTGAGGTTGAGCGCAAGCCCGATGTCTTCATAGCTGTGCCCTTGGGCGAGCAGCTTCAGGATCTCGCGCTGCCGCTTGGTGATGAGTTCGTCCGCCGCAGGTCCGCTCTCGCGAACGGCCGCCATCTTGGCGGAGCTGCGACGCGCGCGGTCGAGCACGAGTTGGGAGACGGAGCGCGACATCGGCACGCCCCCGCGCAGCAACTCGCGAATCGCGTCCGGCAGCCGGAAGACGTCTTGAGTCAGCAAATACCCTCCGGCCCCGGCCTTGATCATCGCGGTCACTCGCTGTGCGTCGACCGGACCCGAAACGACCAGCAGCGGGGCGCGATACGCGCTCAGCAATCGGCGCACGTCGGCGACGTCTTCCGGTCCGGTGTTTTGGAAGGCCACGATGATGGCGTCGGGGCGCATGCGCGGCAACTGCTCCCGGCCTCTCCCCAGGGACGGCACGACCCGCACCTCCACGCGGGTCTCAGCCTTCAGGGCGTCCTCTGCGAAGCCCCCGTCCATTCCAACCAAAAGGACCCGAGGGATGGGACCTTCCAGGACTCTCGGGTTGCCGCTGCGGTTCACCTGGTCTCTGGCTCCCACGGTACCGAAAGGGTACGGCCGAAGTTCCAATCCCCGCAAGGCTCAGTCACGTGTTTCGAGCTGCGCGGTAATCGAGTCCCAGGTTCCCTCAGTGTTTACCGAGTAAGTAGCCTGGTCGACGTCGAGTTCTGGTCCGTGACCACATCCCAGTGGCAGGTCACGCAGCTCTCTGAGATGTTCAGCGCTTCCTTGGTGCTCGGAAGCGAGGACGAAGAAGCGTGCGGCCGCGTTTGGTCGCGGCAACACGAGCAGGCTTTCCGGTCGGGCGACATCTTGCTGGCGGAATCCGACGAGGTTCAACGAATCGTGTCCGTTGACCGGCCGATCGCGCTCTTTACGGTGTTTTGGCCACGGGCCGCGCTCGAGCACGCGGCCCGTGAGCTGGGGCTCCGCGGCGGGCCGCAATGGGCGCTTACCCAATTGGCCGCAGGTCCGCTCTCGGTCGAGCTCGCGCGGCTACACGGCTTGTTGGAATCCGGCAGCGATCCCGTAGCCATCGAGCAGGCGTACCGGTCAGCGACTCTCGGCCTGCTGCGGGGCGCCAACCAAAGCCAACCGGTCAAGTGTAGCCCGTGTCATCCCGGAGTGCGTCGCGCAGCGAAGCGCGTCCGAGCGACCTTTGCCGAATCGCGCTCGCTCGAGGAGTTGGCAAGTGAACTGCAAATGTCGAAGTGCCATTTGGCGCGCTGTTTCGAGCGCTCGCTCGGCGTGCCCCCTCATCGCTATCGGCGGCTCTTGCGTTTGCGAGCTGCGCGGCGCTTGCTAGAAGCTGGGCTCTCGGTGGGAGATGCGGCCAGCGACACGGGCTTTGCGGACGCGCCGCACCTCACTCGCGCTTTCCGGGACTGGCTCGGAGTGAGTCCGGCCGCGTGGGGCAGCGCCTGGCGCGCTGGCGACCCCTGGAGTAAGCTCGCGCCGCAGACGATGCCGCCGCCCAAGCCGTAGCCGCGGTCTGGTCGAGCTCTGGGCCAAACAGCGACCGTGCCGCGCGGGCGGCCCCAATCATGCTCTCTGAGCGCAAAACTCAGAGCGTGCCAATCACCCCCGCGGTCGGACAGGCGACGGGTTGCAGGCTCAGCGCTACGTCGTCGATCCAAACGGTGCGCGCGTCGTCCTTCTGGTAGCTCTCCCAACCGACGTAGGCCTTGCTGAAGCTCTGCGGGAAGTACCACATATCGTTGGTTTCGTGGTTGATACAGCCTTGACCTTGGCCGGTGACGGTCAGGTCGTCGATCGCGACGCCGTTCAGCCAAAACTTTTGGGTGTTGGTCTTACCGTCGAAGTACCACTGCATACAGGCCCATTGGGCCTCGGGCATTTTGGTCGCCGAGTGTTGCCAGCAATCGCTTTTTTTGCCGGTGGAATCGTAGTTGGCCATCAATGATTTCATCTGCTGGCCGCCGTAGCGCACGGTCGCATTGGTGATGCCCTGCGCCGCCACGGGTCCTTCGGCTTGGATCATCGTCCAATGCACGCCGTCGTTCGCGGCACTGGTGGCGTAGATCATCATTCGCCCGTAGAACGCGTTCCCCGTGAGCGGAAAGGGCGCGCCCTCGATGCCGATGAACGCTCGCTGATAAGTATTCGTGCCCGTCGTCGAGAACTTCACCGACTGCTTGCCGCTCAGGTGCCTTTCGGTGTCGATGGCGACGGTGCCCTGATTGGTGTTCACCGTCCAAGGCGCCGCGGGTTTGCCGGTATAAGCCTCGAAGTCGTCGCAGATCAGCGTGCCCGCACAGGCATTCGCGTTGCCGCTCGCTCCCGCGCTCGCGCCGCCCGCTCCCGCACTGGTTGCGCCACCGCCACCTCCAACGTTCCCACCACTCGCGCCGGCCGCGCTCGAACCAGCACCGCTCGCGCCGGCCGCGCTCGAGCCGGCCGCGCTCGAGCCGGCCGCGCTCGAACCAGCACCGCTCGCGCCGGCCGCGCTCGAGCCGGCAACGGTTGCGCCGGCCGCGCCGGAACCGGCGTTGCCATTGCCGCCCGAGGCGCTACTTGCGCCCGCAGACGGAACGCCGCCCGATGGCGTCTTGTCGTCAGAGCACGCCGCGAGCAGCGCGACGGACCAAATCAGAAAGCTTGGACCCGCGAGCAAGGCAGCACGGGTAGAAGGACGCAGGCGCATGGGAAAAGTTTAGTATTTTCCGGCGAGCTGCGCCGCTACTGGAATCAATTGCGTCTCCAGACGCACTTTTGGGGTTTGCCCGCGCTGGTCGGAACGACTCAGTCCAATGGCCAGGGTCGGGGCTGACCGCGCAAAAAATGACCACCCTCGCCGCGTCACCCCACCCCTCACAGATTACCAATGAGCGCGATTGAATTACTTGGGGAACGCACTCGACATCTTCGCGCGTTCAAGGTAACGCGACGGCAGGGTCGTGGGCGGCACGCTGATTGGGATGCGCGGGCTGACGATCGATATCGGCGAAAGGGAGATTTGATGTTGCTTAAGAAGTCTGAACTGATTTTGACGAGTGCTTTCGTTGTCGCGCTCGGTGCGGCAATGGTGGGTGGCTGCTCGGATTCGACCGACTCGACCGCCACTGGTGGTAATGGCGGTACGAGCGCAGGCGGCAAAGCTGGCAGCGGCGGCAAGGCCGGCAGCGGCGGCAAGGCCGGCAGCGGCGGCTCCGGTGGCGGTATTGCCGGCGGTGGTTCCGCAGGCGTCCCAGAAGGTGGAGCCGCTGGTGAAGGCGGTGCCGGTGGCGAAGCCGGCGCTGAAGTAACCGGTGGTTCCAGCGGCAAGGGCGGCGGCGGCTCCGGCGGCAAGGCTGGCAGCGGCGGCACCAGCGGCAGCGGCGGTTCTGGCGGCAAGGCTGGCGGCGGCGGCACGAGCGGCGGCGGCGGCACGGGCGGCAAGGCTGGCGGCGGTGGCACTGGCGGCACGAGCGGCGGCGGCGGCACCGGCGGTAAGGCCGGCGGCGGCGGCACGGCTGGCGGCGGCGGCAGCACCGCTGGTGGCGGCGGTACTGCTGGCGGCGGCGCAGGCACGAGCGGCAGCGGCGGCAAGGCCGGCGGCGGCGGCGCGGTCCCCTGAGTCAGGGGCATCGAGGTTAGTTGGGCGGAGGCCCTGACCCAATGCACTGAGTCAGGGCCTCGACGGCTCCGTGTGCCGCCTCATGCTAGACCCTCGGCCGTGGATATGAGCGAGCAAGACGCGAGCCCCGGCGCCAAAGATCCGCTTCACGGCATCACCCTGGAGATGATCGTGCGCACGCTGGTCGAGCGACACGGTTGGGAAGAGCTCGGGCAGCTGATCGACATTCGTTGCTTTCAACTCGATCCGAGCGTGCCTTCGAGCTTGAAGTTTCTTCGACGCACGCCCTGGGCCAGAGCGAAAGTCGAAGCGTTGTATTTGTACGGGCCTTCGACGCGCTAGCCTAGGGCGAGCGTTCGTTCCATTCGTCGACCGTGTGACGAAAGGCGCAACGGAGTGACGCTCGAGCAAACCCTTGGCGGCCCAACGCCCCCGAGCACGTTTTTGCTTTCCATGAGCGCGAGGAATCGGCATTTGCACGACTCATGCTCAGCCGTCGCGCGTTTCAGTTGCTCGCCCCAGCTACCGTGTTCGAGCTGTGCTTGCCCTCGCGGGCGCACGCCGCGGTACCGCGCGAGCTCTTCACTCTGGCCCGCAGCACCAACGCCAACGTCGTCAAGTACGCGGTGCGCACCGTCAAGGACGGTCATCTCGATGCGGCGCACCCCGTAGAGGCGTACTGGTTGATGCTGGCGGAAGATGGCCGTCGCGAGGAGCTGACCTGGACCGAACGCCAGTTGGCCTACGGCTTCTCGGTCTCCGATTCGAGTCGCTCAGGCTGCGTGCTGCATTTGGCAGCGTGCGCGGAGCGGGAGCTGCGCGTGCGCGCGATCGATGGCGGCTATCGAGCCGAGTTGAAGATCGCGAAACAACCTGCCGCGTTGCAACGCATCTTCGTCCAGACCGAGCCGCACGCGCTCCTGCCGAGCGTTCGTTACGTGGAGCTCTCTGGTACTAGCCCAGGTGGTCAGCGAATCACCGAACGTATCCTTCCGCGTCGTGTGAGCAGCTTTTGAACTGCGTTTGCCTGTCGGGATACGTTGCAAGGGAATGCGTCGAAACCCGCCGGTCGAATCGCAACTCGCAGTTGCTGCGCGTGATTGTCAGCGCATATCGGCTTGTTGGGCACGCTCGCTAAACTCTGCGCTGAGCCGTCCGTTCTAGCGCATCGAAATGCGATCCCCTTCTGACCTCAACAGCGAAGCCGACTCGGTCGAGACGATCCCCGCTAGCGCGCCAGCCGCGGAGAGCGGCGCGCCGATTTCCGACACCTGGGATAGTGAAGCACCCACCGCCGTCCAGTCCCGCCGCCCGTTGTTCGCTGGGCCGCCGCGCTTGCCGACGACCTGAGCTACTCAAATCGCTTCACTCGCGGCGGGATTCGCCGGACTCCGTCATTGCAGCGCATGGACGACGTAGGCAACGCGCGCCTGTACGGCCGAGAACGTAGCGCTGCCGATCAGTCCCGCGCTGAAGCGAGCCGGCAATCCGCTGATCTTGCCATCGCCGAAGGTGAACGTCGCGCTGTCGGCGTCTTTGGCGTCGTACCGGTCGCCGAGCCCGTCATCCAGATGTTGAATCAAGAACAGGCTGTGACCGAGCGTCAGGTCGAATACATACGCCCACTCGGCGGGACCCGGCAGGTCGCCGGAGTAAGAGTCTGTCGCGCTTTGGACCGCGCCGCTCGATAGTCCGAGGCGGTCGCTGCTGCCGAGCGAGCCCCCGGGTGTGCCGCGATAAGTGAAACCGAATGGCGCGCCCGCCTTCGTTACGGTCAGTGTCGCCTGCGTCACATAGAAGTCCCAGACCCAGCTGAAGTCCCCGGCGACCGATTGCGCGGCGAGCCGAACGTGTTTCGCCGTGACACTGTCTTGGTCGAGGGTGGTGGTCATCGCCGGCTGCGGGTTCGTGGTCAGTCCAACCCCACGCTTTGGCCGGTAGTCACTGATCCCGACCCACTGCAGCCGACTGTCCGAAGTCTTGTCGTTCAAGTCGATGATGTTCCCGCTGCTTCGCAGGATCGTGTAGATGGCCGTCGGGGTTTCGACTTCGTAGGTATTCTGAATCACCGAGCCGATCGTGTAGGTGCCGGGCCAGCAAGTAATGGTGCCAACGACCGGCGCGTTCGGCAGGTCGTTCGGCATTTCTGCCAAGAGGAGACTGGACCCGCCAGACCCGCCAGACCCGCCAGTGCCGCCGCCGCCCGCGCTACCGCCGCCTGCGCTGCCGCCAACCGCGCTGCCGCCAGCTTGCGTCGTTGGCCCGGGATCGCTCGTGCCTCCCTCGTTCGTTGCCACGCCTTCGGCATCGGGTCCCGCGTCTGGAGTGCCCGAGCTGCCTGCGCGCGGCAAGCTCGCGTCCTCGCCGCCGAAGCCCCCACCGCCCGAAGCAATCGGTGTCGTGCTGCGGCTACCCCCGCTGCTCGCTTCTGCCTTCATGGCGAAGCCTCCGGCCCCGGCGGAGCCGCTCTTGGCCAAGTCCAGATCGTTCAACGGCAGGCAGCCGGAGAAAGCAACCTGCGCAAGCAGCACACCGAAGGCGAGCGTCACCGCTTCGCGTGTGGCGGAGGGCGCTCGGCTTCGGCTATTTGCAGGCAATTGGCCGGTGCACTCGTTGCCTGGTGTTTCGATCATGGTTTGGAACTTTGCTAGAAAGTCGTGGAGAGCGTGCTGATCGGACCAATGCGAACGTCCCAGCGCCGAGCGCTGGCGCGTTGAGTCGACGTGGGCGCGGGGTTGCCGGCGATGAGCCCCACTGCCGTTCCGACGAGTGCGGCGAAACCCACCCCCAGCGCCACGTTGGCGAGCAGGTAGTCGCGTCGGACATCGTTGACCGCCTGCTCGGTGCAGTTCGGGGAGCAGTGACCGAGATCGTGTTCTCCTCGTCTCGCGTTCAGGCCGAAATAGGCGAACCCGATCCCGCCCAACACGCCGACCGCGGATGAACTCAGCAGGAGTGCAGTTCTGAGGCCTCGTTTTGGGTTCGTCGCGGGTTCGATGACGGGGGCCGCTCGACTCAGCTCGGGTTTCTCGGCGGCGACGCTGTCGTCGCAGCCGGCCAACGGTCGTCCGATCGGTTTGGGCAGCGGCTGGCCGGGCTCCACTTGCCATGAATGGGGATCGTCCGCTGCCCCACACGCGGGGGACAGTCGGACTTCCACACTCGCGGTATCGGCATCGGTCAGCGAAACTTCGCGAGTGACGGAGGTGTAGCCTTCGGCTTCGATCCTGAAGCGATGCTCACCCGGATTCAATCTCAGCGGTTCGCCCGTGAAGGGTTGGACGACCACTTCGTCGATCACGATGCGTACATCTCGCCGTTCAGCGCCTGTTTCGTCCAGGATCCGCAAGACGACAGCCGGCAAAGCGGCGCGAACCGAGTCCAGCAAGGTTCTGCACTCGTGTTGCACGGCCGCCGGGCACGTCGCTTCCGCACAGAAGGCAAAGCGGTCTGACGCTTTCGCCCAATCGTGCACGAGCTGTAGCCGCTGTCCGTCCTCGTAAGCCGCGACACACTGGGCCTTGCTGCCGGTGGCCGTGGCGCGCACCGACCAACTGGTGCAGAGCAGCGTCAGTCCAAGCCTGCCAATCCATGCTAGCGCGCGTTGTTTCACAAGCAGGCTTCTTTGAAGTGGCGGATACCGTCCGCGCCCAAGTAGGTTGCTACAGCGCAGTCCGAGGAGGGTCGAGATTGCACCTTGCGTTGCTCACCCGAGCGTTGAGCCCCGGTCCTAGTCGCCAATGCTCCCGGCCGACGTGCGCCCGTTTCTGTGCTCGACTTCGGCGCTTCCAGTGGCAGATCCGTCACCGCGTGGGCGCTGACCTCCGGGGCGTCGAGCGATTGCCTCGGCGCGAAGTCGTGGTTCCCCGCAGAGGCGGTCGCTTTCGCGCTAGGGATTGGCACGACCCGCGTGCCGGGGGCCGCTCGGGCCAGGGTCGGCGCGGACGGCTCCGGCGAACGGACGGGCTTCGCGCGCATCCGCCAACCGAGGCAGGTGAGCGCCATGAGCGCCGCGCCCGCGATCAGGGCGGCGCGCGCTCGCACGCGTCGGCCCGGCCGCAGGGGCCTTACCAATGACTCCCGCGGGAGGTCGCTAGGGCGACCGGAATCCGGTGGCTCGGAACCGAAAATCCGCGTGACCTCGTCGTCTTCTGCGACCGCAAAGGCGTTCGGCAGCGTGTCGCGTGCTGGCCGTGAATCAGCCCGATTCTCGGCGCTTTGCAGCAGGCGTTCTCGGTGCGCCAGACGGGGCTCGCAGTACACCGTGAGGTAAGCCCCGATGCGGGACTCGGAAGCCGGCGTGAGTGTCGCCTCGAGCGCTCGAGCAAACTCGAGCGCGCCGTTGAAGCGGCGGGAAGACTTTCGCTCCAGGGCCCGCAGAACGACCGCGTCGAGCGCCATCGAAATTTCTGGTCGGAACGCGCTCGGAGCCGCGATCGGCAGATGCTCGATGTTCTCCAAAATGGTCGCATCCCGCCCACCGCCTTCAGCGAACAACCCCCGGCCGGTGAGCGCTTCCCAGAGGACGACACCCGCCGAAAACACGTCTGCGCGTCGATCCACCGGCTCCCCGCGCACCTGCTCGGGCGATAGATATTTCACTTGGCCAGCTCGAGCAACCGGGAGCGAGTTTTTGCGGAATGTGCTCCTGGCAGAACCGAAGTTGATGACTTTTACGTGACCCGAGCGGGCGAGCATGATGTTTTGCGGGGCGACGGCCTGATGCACGAGGCGGAGGGGTAGCCCACTTTCATGGCTCGCCTCGTGGGCGCCATGTAACCCGTGCAGCGCGGCGACGACGATTGCAACGCTGACGTCGAGCGGCAGCTGGCGGCCTGCCGCGGTGGTTGCAGCCGCGAGCGCGTGCAGCGTGTCCCCATCGACATACTCCAATACTTGCCAGATTTCGCCCTCGGACTCGACGAAGTCGAGCAGCTGTACGACATGCTCGTCGAGCACCCGAGCGTTGGTACGCGCGACGTTCCGGAAGCGCTCGACGGCGACGCGATCACGCACGAGCCACGGGTGCAGACGTTTGATCGCAACGATGCGCGAAAATTGTGCCGATCCCGTCAGTATTCCGACATGAAGCGTGCCCGTCTCGCCTTTGGCAAGCTGTGGACCCAGGCGATACCTATCTACGCGAGTGCCGCGGATTGCCGCTGGGGACTTCGCTTCGAAGTCGGTCAACGGCACCAGGTTCAGACGAGCAGCCGAAGCGCCGATGAACTTATTCGACAAGATCACAACTCCTTCGCGAGGGCGGAAGCAAATCTCGGCAATCCGAGGCCCGGTAACTCAGTGACTTCGTTGTCTCATGTCCGCGTTTCTCCAGTATTCCGAATCGATTCCGTCGTTCATCCACATTGCCGTGACGCGGGTCATCAGCCTCTTGGGTGACGGCCTCGCGACATCGACGAAACATTGTTTCGCTGCCGATGAGCCGCGCAAAATTCTAGGCAAAGCCAAGGCGGAACCCGTACCGAGGGGAGATGAGAGCCGAGTCGGCCGAGGGGTAATGCACGCCGCGCTGATTTCGATCACTCTCGCGGATGGGGTTGAACCGAAAAATCGAAGCACGCACTCCCGATCGCTGCGTACGCTTCGTCGGGCTGGCGCGGCAGCAGCAAAGGCAATCGTGCGGCGCCGTAGCCACCACGCCGACCCGAACGGGCAGCGCGCCCGTTTCAGCGTGGCCACCCAAACCCAACCGGAATGTTGCGTCGAACGCCTGCCCGCTCTCGGCCTCCACTCCAGGCTGCTGCCGCGATGTCCGCACTTTCTCGCCGCCGGCGTGGCACCGAGGCTGCTTTTCGGCGCAGGCGTTGCGGGGGCCCGGAGCCGGCACTACGGTCGACGAATGCAGGTCACGATCGTCCCTTGTCTCAGCGATAACTACGCATACGTGCTGCTCGCGCCCGGATCGAAACGAGCAGTCGTGGTGGATCCGGGCGAGTCTGAGCCAGTCGAACGCGCGCTGGGCAAACTCGGCGTGACGCTGGGGGCGATTCTCGCCACTCACCACCACGGCGACCACGTTGGCGGAAACGGGGCGCTCGCCGAGCGCTTCCCGGGCATCAAAGTCTTCGGTTACGTCTCCGATCGCGGCCGTATCCCGGCGCAGACCGATTTCCTCGAGCATGGCGCGACGGTGAACGTCGAAGGCTTGTCGTTCCGCGCGCTGCACATCCCCGGTCACACCCTGGGCGCCGTCGCCTACTTCGGTGAAGGCGCAGTCTTCACCGGCGACACGCTGTTTGCGGGTGGGTGTGGTCGCTTGTTCGAAGGCACGCCCGCGCAAATGTACGAGTCCTTGAACGTCACGCTGGCGGCCTTGCCGGAAGCCACGCTCGTCTATTGCGGGCACGAATACACAGCGTCCAATCTGCGCTTCGCGGCGCATCTGGAACCCGATAACGCTGCCGTTACTGCGAAAGCGGCACGGGTCGCGGAGCTTCGCGCCCGCGGTGAAGCGACCGTGCCCTCGACGCTCGCCGAGGAGAAAGCCACCAATCCCTTCATGCGCGTGGCTAGCCCCGCGATTATCGAGCGCGTCGCGGGTAGCCTCACGGGAGATC
>Ga0302321_100004948_pt1 | contig 11600 bp, 6 predicted proteins | sample Fen_T0_1_FD_202505 | JGI IMG/M metagenome (GOLD analysis project Ga0302321, IMG submission 202505) | Peat permafrost microbial communities from Stordalen Mire near Abisko, Sweden - Fen_T0_1 | ecosystem: Environmental > Terrestrial > Soil > Wetlands > Permafrost | place: Sweden: Abisko...
TCTCGAAACACTCCATTGGAAAAGCTGGCCGTGGTGGCTGCGGCCTTGAACAGATTCTTCAACTCGTGGTTATGGTTCCAGTTCAAGCCGCGTATCTGAGCCGGCCTTTTTCTGCGTTCTACCTGCCCGTCAACCATGCGGTATTCGCCGCTATCACGCATCTCCAAAGCCAGCCCGCAGTAGGCCCAGAACTGGCGCTTGGTGCGGAAACGATGCGGCGTCTGCACGCGGCCAATCAATACCGCCGCGCGCACCGGACCGAGAAACGGCACCGAGCAAAGCAGTTTCGTCTCCGGGTATTTGCGGCACTCCACAATCATCTCGCGCTTGGCCTGGCGGCGCAGTTGCTGCACGGCCTCCAACTCCTGATAGAGCAGCTCGGCGCGGCGCCTCAAAGCGCAAGCGCCGAGTTGCGCCAGATACTCATCGCGATGCTTGTGGCCATATAACTTCTGGCCCGCGCAACTTATCGCCTGGCCGCGAAAAACAGCCTTGATGCGAGCCATCACGCGCGTCGTGTCTTCGGTCAGCAAGGCATAACTGCGCGCCAGATGCTGCACCTCCATGGCGCTCTTTTCGCCATGATAGACAGGCGACAGCATATCGGCGCGCAATAATTCGGCCAGTTTGCGCGCATCGATCGCATCGCTCTTGTTGCCCGACTTCATCAGCGCGTTCATGCGTGGGTTGCACACCACCAGCCGGGCCACGCGCCGGACGAGCAGATCGTAGAGCCAGGCCGAATGTGTTCCCTCTTCGAAGGTGACGTACAGAGTGCCGCGCATCCCGCCGATAAAATCCAGGATCGCCGCCGCCCGCGTGGCCAAAATGGACTGCTGGATCATGCGGCCGCTCTCGCTCAGCACAGCCGCCGAAATCGTGTCCCGATGGACATCCAGCCCGACATATCGCACACTATTCATCTGGGTGTTCCTCTCTGTTGGCTTTGGTTGACTGCTTCAGCACAGCAACCGCAGCTTACAGTAAAGGGGCGCCCTTTTATAATGCGTGGCCCACCCTTGACCAGCCCATGAAGAGGGTGCCCCATCCTCGCTTTTTTCTAGCGAGGGTGGGCAGCAACGAAGCTCGACGCGGTGTCGGTACGATTTCGAGGACGCGACTATGACGGAACCCGCCGTTTGTGCATCAGCAAAACTTTTTCGCCATCCCGTTATACCGGCAAAGAACGGGACACAGAATATAGGGATACCCGCATTGAACACGAGGTCAGCGCATCGAACTACACTATCCGCCGCACGCCGGGCAGCCTCACCAGCGGATCGGCGACCAGCCATGTAGCCGCGCAAGCCAACAGCCCGACCACACCGAACTTGACCAGTGCGGGCGCTGCCCAGCCAAGCAACAGCAAGCTGATGCCAACCAGTACCGGCGGATGCAGGATGTAGACCGCATAGGCGCGGCGGTTGAGCCAGTTCCAGAATGCAGACGGCTGATTCATCCGTGCGCGGAAGACCAACAGCCACAGGGCAATCAGTCCCCAGGCGACAAACGGCTCCCAGAGCGCATAGAAGATCGCCGGCCACGTGAAGCCACCAGAGAAGTTGGATTTGCCGGGGCCGTTCACCGCCGAAGCAACCGCGCCTGCCACAATCATCAGAGGCCACGTGATCGCGAGCGCGATCAATCCGGTTCGCGCATTCTTCCAGTTGAGTTGCCGCAGCCAATCGTGACGCCAGGCAGCGATGCCAACCGCAAAGAGAAAAATGTAAGAGGCGAAGTAGCCGAGTTGCAGGCCGATCACATTCTTGCCAACAGGAACGAACTGCCGTAGAGCCAAAGCAGCAACCCCGGTTCCGAGCGCGGCCACCAACCACCAGCGGCCAGCCGGGACCGGTTTCAGCGTGCGCTCAGATTCATGTAGTTTGGAACCGACGAGAGCTCGCCATCCACAATAGGCGAGACTGAAGATGAGCAAAGCCTGAGTAAACCAGAGCGGGCCGTTGATGAACATCCGGTGCTGCCAGAGATAGACCGGGCCGGCCCAGAAGCCATGGCCCTCCGCCAGAGTCATGAGGCCCACGGTAATCGGCGCCAGAATCAGCGCAAAACCGAGGATGGGAAGGCCGAGGCGCAGAAATCGGTCGTAGATGAATCGCGCGTAGCCCTTACGTTCCAGCGACGCGGGAGTAAAGTAACCGGCCAGGAAAAAGAAGAAGCCCATGAAATAGGCCTGGTTGATTGTGCAGAAGTAGATCAACAATTGGCTGGAAATCGCGCTGGACGGCTCGGTCTCACGCCAGAACCAGCCGCCAATAGCGCCATAGGTGATGGCGGTGTGATGCAGGATGACCAGGGCAGTCATCACCGTGCGCAAGCGGTCGATATACAAGTCACGTTGGGCCATATGCCATGGTATACGCGAGGCCGATTTGAAGTGTTCCGGCGAGGAGGTTTTTTCTTTGCCCCTCTGTGGTGTTGGGCGCAAGTGCGGGCTTTCTTGCGCGCAAGCACCCTCGACTGTCATCCTTTCAGCCGGGGGAAACAATGAAACAGATCCTACTTGCACTTCTTTTGATCACGCCCGCATTCGCAAGCTCAGACAAGAAGATTGACACGAATCCGGCCGATTACGCGGTGAATGTCCATGTGCAATCTTCACGCCTGGTCGATGTCTGCGGCGGCCCGCAATGCGCCTGGGGGCTTCATCTATGGGTGACGATCGACGGAAAGAAATATGAACTCTCGGAGGACAAGACGCGGACAGACGTGCTGCGCGTCGGGGACTACAAGGCAAAGATCAGCCTGGACGAACATGACCGGGCATACGAATACCAGCGCATGATTGAGTTCAGGCTACCTGATGGCTGGACGCGCAAGTTTGTAGTTATTGGCGAGTCCGAATAGGCCAGCGCCGGAAACGAGAGACTACCGCACAGGATCGCCAGGAATCATCTGCCCGCTGACCGGGCTGCGATGCATGGTGGCCTTGTGATGCTTCTTCTTGCCGAGATAATCGTAGGTATTGTGCTTGGCGTGCTTGCCGCCGACCGAGTATGGGCCTTGCAGCTTTGTAGCGTGCTTGATACGCGAGAAGCCGCTGAGCGGCAGCAGAATGGCGATTAAGCCGAAGAGAACAACTCTCAGGAGTTTCATCGATCCGCCCCTCCCAGGGCCGTGAGTTCCAGGTCTTTTAAGTCAAGACCCGGAACCCTACCCTGCAAGGTATACGCGGACGCGGCCGATTCCTCGTTGCTCAACAGCAACTAATACTTGACGATCTTTTCGAAGGAATCGGGCTTGAGGCTGGCGCCGCCGACGAGAGCGCCGTCGATCTCTTCCTGGCCGATCAGCGAGGTGGCGTTGTCGGGCTTGACCGAGCCACCGTAGAGAATGCGAACAGCCGCCGCGACTTCGGCGCCCAGCAGTTTGGCCACTTCGGCACGAATGATCTTGTGCGCGTCAACGGCGATCTCAGGCGTGGCGGTCTTGCCGGTGCCGATGGCCCAGACAGGCTCATATGCAATGACAATCGGCTTGGCGGTTTCGGGGGTGATGCCGACAAATGCTCCAGCAATCTGGGTTTTCAGCACTTCGGCGGTCTTGCCTGCCTCGCGCTCGGCCAGCACTTCGCCGACGCAGACGACAGGGACGATGCCGTGCTTCAAAGCGGCGTGGAGCTTCTTGTTGACGACCTCATCGGTCTCGGCAAAGTACTGGCGGCGCTCGGAGTGGCCGATGAGCGTATGCGTTCCGCCGACTGCCTGAAGCTGATTGAGCGAGGTCTCACCGGTGTAGGCACCCTCCTCGGCAAAGTGGATGTTCTGCGCTCCGACGAGTACATTGGAGCCCTTGGCGGCTTCAATCACCGTGGGCAACAGAACGGGCGAGGGAAACAGAGCGATCTCGTCGCGTGTGTGCGAGGCAACGAGGGGTAAGAAGGCATCGACGAAGGCCTTGGCTTCAGCAGGCGTCTTGTACATCTTCCAATTAGCGGCAATCAGGGCTTTACGGGGCATTTTTCTGGACTCCTCATCATTGATTTTATTGGATGAGATTCGGGTAGTGGGTGATGGCGCGCACTCTTTGCGGCCGATTTCGTCATCTAGCCCCCGCATCATACAATGCTGAATAGGTTTTAGAGCATCGGAATCTACGGCAGATCGTCCGCAGAGGTTTTGCGGATGGCCGTTTTTAGGTCGTCTTGAAGGGCCTGTAGCTCAACGGTTAGAGCAGGGGACTCATAATCCCTTGGTTCGGGGTTCGAATCCCTGCAGGCCCACCATAAATTCAACAACTTACATCAATACAGCCAAACCTGAAATAGCGCTGGCAATACTTCTGAGGATACTTTTGATACGAAAAGCGATGTGGATGAGTCTTTGCCATGTCGCGCAGCTCATCAACCACGGTCACCGGCGTTTGGAAGAATGTTCCTGGTTCCGGCATCTGGTGGGTTCAACACCGGGAGTTCAAGCCAACCAAGCAAGGTTCTTTGACTAAAAGGAGTTCTCGCCCGTTTCAACTTGGAAGGCTGGGAGAGGCATTCGTTCCCTCCAGTGTTTTTTCGCCTGTTTTTCGGATATCAGACCTACATTGGTCAAGTTCCATAGCCTACGATTCTTAGGGCAACGATGCAAAACCAAAGCTCGAAATGGGCTGGAATGGGCTGCTGCAAAATCAGACTGTTTGGGCCTCCCCATTTGATCGAATGAACGTTGGCCCCGACGATACACTCCTGATCATCCTCATATCCCGCGCCCGCGGCGTACGAAGTTGAATATTCTTGATCAGCAACTTCTCGCTGCCGATCGCCAGCGCCGACTGATCCTGCGCAGGTTGGTGCGCTCGGCCATAACGGGCCATGTTCTTCTCGCGCGCTTACTACAATCAGAATAAGAGAAACAGCATCTTCCGGGACGTCCTGTCAGGCTCCAACGCGATGCCATGCTCTAAACGCTAGTTCACAATCAGGGTAAAGGTGGTTGTCGGAGCCGGAGTTACTATGGGGCTGCCGGTCCCGGTTATGGTGAAGGTATAACTGCCAGCAGTAGTACCTCGGCTATTCTTGCCGGCTCCATTCAGGTTGTTGCTGCAGCCGGAGATGACTCCGAACGCCGCGATCAGAACCAAAATACCCAGCATGGATCGCCAACTGCGCCGCCGCGCCGGAATCCCAAAGAAGAGCAGAAGTGCGAGAATTGCGCCGCCGCCTACCCATCCGCGTCTCGTTTCATCCGGGGTAGACCTGCCTGCGGCCATCGTGGATGCGGTCGAACTCACGTTCACGACCGTCGCCCCTGTTGACGTTCCGCTCCCCAAAGTCACGGTCGAACCGCTACTTGTGCAGACAAGCAGATCAGTCGCTCCACTGGGATACGAAGTCAGAGCGCATGAGACGGAGACTGCTCCTGCATAACCAGTCGTTGTGCTCACCGTGATGGTCGATGTCGTGGTCTCTCCGGCGATGACCGGCGCAGGCGTCGATGCCGACAGAGTGAAGCTTGCACTAGCAGGTGGCTCGGGAGTGGCCGAGATCTCGTTGGATGGAGTGCTGGATGCAGTGCCGCTTACCGCCTCAACGTAGTAGTAGTATGTCGTTCCGTTGGCCAGCCCCGTGTTAGTGTAGGTCAGAGCCGTCAAGCCACTTATGATCGGCGTGGTGTTTTCGCCTCCAGATGCGGTGCCCCGGAATACGTTGTAGGTGATGGTCCCTGTCGTGCCTGTAGGTGCAGTCCAACGCAGTGTCACCGTGGCGTTGCCTGCCGTTGCCGCAAGGCCCGTAGGCGGATTGGGTGCGGTTGATGTTGGGGACTGAGGCGTGGCCGAGGCCTCGGTAGACATGCTGCTGGTTCCGCCGCCGTTCACCGCTGCAACTTTGTAGTAATACTTTGTGCCGTTGGTGACAGTGCTGTCTGTGTAGGTTGTGGATGCAACGTTCGTTGCGATAGGCGTGGCGCTCTCGCCTCCAGAGGTTGTGCCGCGATAGACTTTGTAACTCGTGGCGCCGCTGGAGGCCGTCCAGCTCAAGCCAACTGTGGCATTGCCTGCCGTTGCTGTCAGGCCAGTGGGGGCAGAAGGCACTGGAGGCTCTGGAGTCGCCGAGGCCTCGTTGGACTGCGGACCTGTACCACCGCCATTCACCGCCGAGACCTTATAGTAATACTTTGTGCCGTTGGTGACTGTGGAATCGGCATAAGTGGTGCCGCTGATACTGGAAGCGATCGCCGTGGCACTCTCACCTCCAGAGGTTGTGCCGCGATAGACTTTGTAACTCGTGGCGCCGCTGGAGGCCGTCCAGCTCAAGCCAACTGTGGCATTGCCTGCCGTTGCTGTCAGGCCAGTGGGCGCGGCTGGCGCAGATGCCTGAATGGTAAGCGTGCCAATAGTTGCCTGATTGTATTCGGTGCCATAGCCATTGCTGAAGGCCAGAGCAATTACGTTGTAAGTTCCTGCCGCAGTTCCGGCGGCTGGCGTGAACGTAAAATTCAAAGTCTGACTCGTCCCTCCAGCGATCGTCCATGCGTTGTACTGTGGAGCATAGCCGCCGATCGATGTACTACCTCCTCCAGTGGGATAAATCTGTATCTCGATATTGCCATTGGTCATCGTCCCACCGTTGTTCTGGAAGGTGGCGCTGATATTGGTGCTTCCCGTGGCGCTGATCGTAGCCGGAGAGACACTGCCGGTGATGTTGAAAGCCGGAGGCCCTGCTGCATTCACCGTGAAGGTTCCGGCAGAGGGAATCGACGTGAACAACTGGCCGCTGGAACTGAAGACATTCACCTGTACGGTGTAAGTACCCACGACCGTCGGCGTAATCGCAGGAGAGTATGTCTGAATCTGGCCGTTGGTAAAGCTCTGCGATGTTTCCGGCGTAGTTTGCGCCACATTTCCGCTGGGATCGAGAACCACGATGGAGACCGAGCCGCCGGTCATCGAGTTCTGCGTGCAAGTAACTTTGACCGTGAGGGTTGTACTGGCATTCTGCGTGGCAGGGTTTGGCGATGCAGTCGCCGTTGCGGTAAACAAAGGATCGCTGGCCGACGGAGTGGCAGAGGCCTCGTTCGATGGTCCGCTGGTCCCCATTCCATTGACCGCCTTCACTGTGTAGTAATAGATCTGGCCGTTGGTCACGGTGCTATCGACATAGGTCACGGCAGTCACATTCGTAGCAATCGGGGTCGTGTTCTCGCCGCCGGCCGTGGTTCCGCGGTAGATGTTGTAGCTGGCTGCGCCGGTGACACCGGTCCAGTTCAGTGTGACTAATCCATTGCCGCCCGCGGCCGTCAGGTTGGTGGGAGCGGTAGGAGCAACCGTGACTGCTGGAATCACATAAAGCGTCACGCTTGGCCCTGGAAGCGTGTCGCTGATCTTGTTGTTAGTGATCGTCTTGCTGCCCAGGCTGTTGATCGAAGTCTGTGAGGCGGATGAAATCTGATAGGCCTTTGCCTCGCCTCCGTTGGAAAAGTTCGTCAGGTTGATGGTGACCGGCGTGGTGCCGGTCTGCTTGTTGATTACCATCACCGTGAGCGCACCGTCCGACTTTCTCACGGCGGCAAACGAGGAGAGGTTGTCCGGCTGGACCACTGTGTCAGTAACGCTTGTATCGCCAAAAGTGGAGTTCTTGCCATCGTAGTTGCGATAAATCTGCATGGCAAAGTACGCAGGCTTGGCTGGCAAGGTCCAGAAGTTTCCGAGGCTGAAACCGTAGGCGCCAAAGATACCCAATACATCGGCTTCCGTGGTGGCGCCGGAGATTGAGCTTGCATCTGAGCCCCCAAAATCGTGGTATTCCGTGCAGCCAACCAGCGGCCCATCGCCGTTGGGGAAGGCGGCTTTAACCCAGTTCCTCATCGTGGGAATATAGTCGACAACCCCGCCTCCAACGACGTTGAACCAGCCACCTGCATCCGTGTATGTGTCATCCCAAAGTACGCGTGTCGCCTGGTTAGGATTTGAGGATAGGTCATCGTAGCAGTGAACGCTCAGAATATCGATCAGGCTGACGCCGTTCGCCTGTTTGTATGCGGCAAGCTGCTTGAGCAGCCACGGATAGAAGTACATATTGCCGTGCGTGGCATAGTCAGAGCCTGCGCCGGTTCCGTCCTTCATGTCTTTCTCTGAAACCCACATCCAGGCCCACATCGCTTCTTCAGGCCCAATTACAATCGCACTTGGATCGGCCTGTTTGATCGCCCCGGCATAGGCTTGGATGTCGGCCCACATCTCGTCGTAGTTCGGATAATTTGGATGGGCATCGCGATGCGTGCCATCCCAAATATCCGGCTCGTTGTCCAGCATGTAATACTTCACACCTGTGGATGCCGTCGAACCTCCGAATGTAGTAACCAAATGCTGAACCCATGCCTTTTGGATTGCGGCGCTGTTTGGCACATAGTCGTCACTGGGATTGTTGACGATGTTCTTTCCTGTAGACGCGAGAACACCGTTGCCTGCATCCGGTCTCCACTGGTAATCCGCGCCTGTTTGCGCGCCGTAGACAGAAATCGGAAACGACCATTGATATTTGGCGGCGGAACTGGAATTCGAAATCCAGGGCAGCATGGGCACGGTGATGATCGGCTCGGTTCCAACGCCGGAGGCGCGGGTGTTCGTAATGAATTGGTCAACACAAGCGCCGTTGCCGCTGCCGATCGTAAAGAGTTCCCAATACCAATCGTTGCTCAGGTTCCACGAATCTGTCTGCCAGTTGTAGGTGCTGGTCAGGTCGCCACCCCAACGATGCGTGGGAGAATTCAATGCCGTGAGATTCGCGGTATCGGCCTCGCAATCACTCCCGATCATCCCAATGCCGTAGATGCGCGGGTCAATGGCGCCATCCGGGAGGCTATTCACATTGATCGTGCCTGCGTCCACATTCACAGTAGTCGCGGCATTCTGGCCGCTCGTGGACAACTGGCAAAGCGGCGCGAAAAGAGCTGCTGCAAGCAGGCTTACGCTGAATCGCGCACGCAGTTCCATCATCGATGCGAATTGACTTGTTGAAGCGGACATGATGTGACTCCTTGTGGCGTTGCACGCGCCTCTGATGAGCACGTGCGGTGAAGTCGAACCAAGGAATCGCATCAATGCAAAATATGCATGAATAAAACGATAAGAGCACTTTCGGGGGGGTGCTCTCCCCTACAGGTATTGCCCCATCTCCCAAGCGAACATCGCCGAATCATCCGAATATGAACGCTCGATGAAAACAGGTGGCTTAGCCACCTGCGGAAAGTGTAAACGAAATCTACGGCAAAAGAAACTGTCTCTGTGGATTTACCGGCTCGCCTGCTGATCTCACGTCCTGGACAGAAACCTGCCGGGCAGCAGCACCGGTTCACGAATGCCTGACATTTGGTTATGGAATTCATACGCATCGCCGCGATATAGGGTTCGTTCAAACCACAATGGCTTGCGCCCTCGCAGGAAACCGACCGAAGTGATCAGCAGCCCGGCGGCATTCTGACGAGTGCCTAAGATCCTTGCTTCCTCCTTGAGAAGGTTGAACGCCCGGATCGTCGCTTCGGCGCCTTCCACATCGAGGTTGAAACGATCCTTCCAGGTCTTGTATAAGGAGCCTCGAATATCGCTTTCTTTCAGCTTTCGGCAGAGAGACGCTACAACATATCTTCGCTCAAGGATGACGGGGAGAGCGTCGGCCAGCCGGAGCCGCTCCATATACCAGATTGATTCCCGCCCCGAAACTTGAAGCGCCCGGACAGCATCCTGGGGAGCATCGAGAGCCTTGATCTTTTTAAAGAGGAGAACGCGTGTCTCTGGCTTCTTGCCCGCGGCAATCGCCTCCTCTGTAAAGCTGACCAGCGCACGAAGGTTGTAATCCATTGTCCGGTCGCTCACAAAGGTTCCCACACCTTTGCGAAATGTCAGCAATCCCTCCGCCACCAGGTTTGACAAGGCCTTATTTGCGGTTGCCCGACTCACCTGGAAACGTTCGGAGATCTGGCGCTCGGTCAAGAATTGCTTGCCGACGGGAAATTGAATCGACTGCACAAGGGAACGGAGCCGCTGGTTCACTTGCTGATAGATCGGCTCTCGGGTAATCTCGTCCGTTGAATCAGGAACGTCCAGCACAGTGTTGGAAGGCATTTTTGTCATGTTTTTGCAGGGCGATCATCGAGAAGCGCTTTTCATAGCAGTCGACCGAATTCAGACACTCACTGAACAGCTTGCATTCGCCAGAAGATAAGCGCACCCACTAAAACCATCTCCCATTGGACGCCTGTGAATTGACACGGAAGAAGCTGCTGAATTACATGGATCTTAGCGATCAGGAAAATCATAACAAATGGAGCGAACTCCAAACTGATACAGCTAAACAACCACAGGCCCCAGACAGTACCGGCGCGACCTCAAGCCCTACATCGAAGTGTCGCGCATTGACGCCGATCTTACCTCCTGCAAGGGAGGCAGCGGTCCCCTTACCCTGTTCGGCGATAGCGCAAGCCAAAGTTCACAGCAAAGCGAGCACTTGGTCAGCCGCTCCTACTCGCGGTGGATCCAAACTGCTGGAGCCGTGCTGTGCACGGCCATCGGCCTGGCTTGGTTGCTGGGAACGCTCTAGAACGGCTTCCGTCCCTGTAATCCTCACCCATTGCGAGCTATGCGAGGATTGCGGGAATCGTCCTCACAAAGCTCGCAATGGGCACTATAGCGTTCTCAGGGGGCTATAGAGGGGGCGATTTCATGTGATCGGCTTTTCTAAAAAACACCTCACACGCTGCTAGACGCTCTCTATGTACTGGAGTTCCGAAATTGCATTCCATGAATAGCCAGCGCGCAGCCGAGGCCTGGCCAGAGCCAAGGCTCATTGCTCAGACATTCCAAGAATGCCATCTTCAGCACAACAGGTGTGCAACTGCCAACACATCGTGCTGAAGATGCTGATTTGAAATCCTACTAGAGGACCAATGCTGAGTGTGATTCAGACTGTTGACTTACTTGGTTGCCAGCAAAACAGCCTTTCCTTTCGCTTTCGAGGAACGAATGAAGTAGATAGCTCCGTAGACGCCCCAGACAGCTGAGATGCACAGCGCCAGCAGCGGTTCCTTGAATGTGCCCAAGCCGAAGATCGGGCTGATCAGGTAGAAGGCCATGCAGATAACGTTGGCCAGCAGACCGAAGCCAGGGATAAGCAGGTGGCGGACTACGCTGTAATCATGGCGCCTGTGGTAAGCGATCATGCACAGTAAGCAGCTCAAGGCATAAAGGATGAAAGTGCCGAAGTTGGAGGTGAGCGTAATCGTCAGCAATGAGTTGGGCAGCGCGGCCAACTGATCGTGCGAGAGGTAGCCGACGTTGGAGAAGATATTGTGGGGCAATGCTGCGATCGCTGCATCGGATGGAGCGCCGGCATCGGCAAACACAAACGAGACAGCAATAACTCCGATGACTGCCGAGATGGCAACCAGCGTCCAGATGGCCTTGCGCGGGCTGAGCGACTCAGCGTGCAGAATGCCGAAGTGCTCCGGAGCCTCATCGTCCTTGCCCATGGCATAAGTCACGCGAGCGCCTGTATTCATGCAGCTCAGCGTGGTGCCGATCAGCGCAAGGAAGACCGTGAAGGCCTCGGCCAGCATGAAGTAGTGGCCGTTGCCGTGGCCCAGCAGCGCGTCGCC
>Ga0302321_100004950_pt1 | contig 11599 bp, 4 predicted proteins | sample Fen_T0_1_FD_202505 | JGI IMG/M metagenome (GOLD analysis project Ga0302321, IMG submission 202505) | Peat permafrost microbial communities from Stordalen Mire near Abisko, Sweden - Fen_T0_1 | ecosystem: Environmental > Terrestrial > Soil > Wetlands > Permafrost | place: Sweden: Abisko...
ACAGGATCATAGAAATGATAAGTGGCAAAAAATTAGTATCATTTGTTAACTGGAGCGAAATAGATAATTCTTCGCTGATATGGAAGGGATTCCTTGATGATATATTGCCTCACATAAAAATAGATGTGACAAAGCCATTCTTCTTTACTGATTTTTCAGATTGTTCCAGAAAATCTAAAAAGGAGATTCAATTTGCCCTCGAATTGTTAGACAGATTCAAAAAACATTTTAAAGTCCATATCAGTCTGAATCAGAATGAAGCTGCTCTCATTGCAAAAGCTATGGGTCTAAAAAATTATATTTCGGATGAGGATTTTATAAAAAAACTTTACAGGTTGATTAATACAGACGTTCTCGTCATTCACCGTACTGATGATGCACTTGCATACGATGGAGTCAGCTATAGAAATTGTGAAACATTCTTTTGTAAGGAGCCAAAGATACTCACCGGCGGGGGAGATAATTTCAATGCCGGTTTTTGCTTTTCTCTTTTTCTGGGTTTTGAGCTTTTTGAGTCATTGCTTCTGGCCAATGCTGTCTCGGGATCTTATGTTAAAAATGGCATTAGTCCGGATGTAGATCATCTTTTAAAATTTCTGGACCAGAAATTGAAATAGGAAGGAATAAGTAGAAATAGGTTGAAATATATTGATATATATTGAAATACAATGAATCGAAATTTCACTCTTTTTCATTTATTTCTATTTATATCTATTTATATCTATTTATTTCTTATTTCTTCTCTTTAAAAAACCAAATTAGCTCCTAATGTTAACGACCTTGTCCTGGGCCATGTGTTTCGTCGGTCAATACCCGGGATAAGAGGGTTATAATCAGGAAATTCGCTGTCTCCGTACCTAGGATTTGGATCAGATGCTTTATACCGGGTAATATAGAATAAATTATTTCCGGCCAGATAAAACCTGATTTTACTGAATTGAGAACTTTCAGGTAAGGTAAAATTATAGCCCAAGCACATGTTATCAAGGCAGAGAAATGATGCATTCTCGACGTAGATATCAGTTAGTGTACCACCACTCGCATTCAACAGTTTTCCCTCAGCATTTCTAAAGTCAGCAGCTGTTTTTACGACATTATAGGAATAGATCATATTCGGGGTTTCATAGAATTCTCGATATGAGTTGATAAGATCATGTCCGAAAACGCCCCGGAAAAAGAGGTTCAGATCCCAGTTTTTATACTTAATTGTATTGTTGATCCCAACAGTTGATTTAGGTAACCCATTTCCAACGACAGTTACATCGTTGTAATCAATCTGTCCATCTTTGTTGATATCTTTAATTATTAATTGTCCGTTTTGATCAATTCCCAGGTACTCGAAAGCTATTAGCTGACCTATTGGTTTGCCACTCTGAATTCTTACTAATGACACCTGACCAGCACCAGGTGAACCCGGATAACCTATATCCTGTATTCCGTTTGGTAAAACGTATCCATTATAAGGATTCGAACTTAACAGGAATGTATTCTTTAGATTGAAAGCGCTTGTAAGGGTTATATCATAAGAGACATCTGATTTTTTTATAACATTATAATTTAGGGTCAGCTCCATGCCACTGCTGCTTATTTTTCCAATATTCTTAGCGGCATAAAAAGAATTCATAGTGCCCTCAGCCCATAGATAATATTGATATATCAGATCATTAGCGGTTCTAGTATACACATCAAACGAACCGGATAACCTGGCATTAAGAATAGAAAAATCAATTCCTGTATTGAATTCCCCCTTTCTTTCCCATTTGAGGTCTGGATTAGCATTAGTTGTCAGATAATACAGAGGTACGTAATTACCATTATAAAATGTGCTTCCCAATGGGCTCAAAACCGGCAATGAAAGGTAACTCTCATAAGGCAGATTTCCTGTCACGCCATAATCAGCTCTCAGTTTAAGGAGGTTAATAAAACCGATGCTCCTTGGTATCAATAAATTAACCCCGGTTCCAATAGAGGGGAAAACCCCCCACTTATTATTTGAACCTAATTTAGATGAGCCTTCATATCTCAAACTGGATGAAACAAACCAGATATTATTAATATTAAGGTTGATACGTCCGAAGTATGCTATAAGTTTATTAGAGTTTTTATAGCTGTTTAATGTTCCTTTTCCATTTTGGAAATCGAGAGCTGCAGCAAGATTATTGAAGCCAAAAGAGTCTGTTAAAAAATTTCCTGCCTGAGTAGAAAAACCCTCGTTGATATACTCCTGGTAGGAATAGCCGCCTACAAGATTGAGGTTAAGGTTGAGGTTGAGAAGTGAGGCTATATCTCTGTTGAAATGAATTGTCGATTCAAAAAGTCTGCTTGTAGAATTATCTTGTTGTATTGAGGCTAACCCATTTGTATTAATGCCACCCCAATAATCCAACTTGCTAAAATACTTACCACCTGTCTGGTTGATACCCTGTTGTGAATATACTGCGTCAATTGAAAGGCCATTTGTGATCTTATAATTGCCCTTTAAAGACAAATTGAATATTCTTTTTATCCCCTCATTTTTATCTAATTCCATAAATGCAACCGGGTTATAATAATCGAAGAGAATCTGTTGGAAATAACCCCCATATTGGTCATATTGCGGTTCAGAGCTTCTGACTGGCGCTGTTGGATTAAAGATCGCTGCATAATGAAAAGCTTCAGCAAAACCGTATTGTGATTTCCTTTCAGTACCTCTCAGATTCATATCCAGTGTGAGCTTGTCCTTTAAAGCTTTTTGAGTGATATTAATATTTCCGTTTAGCTGAGAATATCCGGTATTTATCAAGATTCCATCACCTGCCCTGTAATTTATTGAAGCACGGTAAGCAGTTTTTTCCGTTCCTCCTGACATTGATAAATTATGAACCTGGGAAACAGCTGTCTGTTCAATTTGTTTAAACCAGTTTGTATTTCCCCCAAAATCAGTTCCATACCCTGTTTCCTTAGATAATGTCCTCCATTCTTCAGAATTCATCATTGGTGTATTTTTTGCCACCGTTTCTGCAGATGTATAAACATTATACGACACGAGTGTTTTGCCCGGCTTCCCTTTTTTTGTTGTAATAAGTATTACCCCTTCTGAACCCCTTATACCATAAATCGCTTCAGAAGCGCCATCATTTAAAACAGTTATTGATTCAATATCTCCCGGATCAATATTCTCAAGAGAAGCATCTGCCACTCCGTCAATTACCACCAAAGGCATAATATTGGAATTAATTGTACTCAGCCCTCGTAATCGTATTTCATATGATCCGTTGGGGTCCCCTCCCGGTTTACTTATGAATAAACCTGATATTTTACCCTGAATCAATTGCCATGGATTGTTTATGTTTCCTTTGTTAAACTCATCAGATTTTATGGTCTCGGCTGAAGAACTTATGTCCATCTTCTTCTGATAGCCGAAACCGACATTTACAGCTTCATTCAGCCTACTTTTTCTGTACGGAATACTATCTGAGGTCTTTTGCTGACTGGTTGCCATCTGGAATGATATGACAAAGAGTAGAGAAGTTAATAAACTTTTCTTCCATAAAAATTTAGTATTTCTCATTTTCAGGAGGTTTATTTATAATAAAAATAAATCTTTTTTCTGAAAAATACAATGTCAATGATCATGACAAAATCATAAAGGAGTTATATGGTAAAACCACAAGACTTGAAGACTGCAAAACTGCAAGACCAATTTCTTACTTTAAGAGTTGGAAAATCTGCAGGTCTCCATTATTTACTGCGGCTACAATATATTGTTTTCCCATGATGACAATTGGAACAATCTTCCTGGCATCACCTGAAATCCTGAGGCCGTCTTTTACAGGTGTCAGTGACTTAAACTTCATTGCTCTGTCACCCAGCAGACACCAGCCATAACTTGCGTCGTACCGGCCATATGATGGTCTGACAGCATAATTATTGCCCGCCAGAATTATATCCTGTACTCCGTCTTCATTAATATCTTTTACAAGGATGCTGCGGACAGGAGAAAACTGTGCTTCAACCGGAAGCTTACTTGTTGCAAATGTCCCATTACCATTATTCAGGAAAAGGCAACTTTCAAACAGCATGGCTTTTTTTATAGTTGACTGATCAATGGCGGTTTTGCCAAAAATGTCAGTAACAGTTTTACCCCCAAAATCAGAATATAAAGGAAACTTTTTTTCAAGACCTGAAATCTGACCAGCCAGTTCATCCAGTGAGGCAAAAGGATAACTTGAACCATTCTCATAGGAGCATATCACTTGATCTAAAGATCCGTTGTTATCAAAATCGCCAAGGTACATTTCGACAGGTTCTTTCACAGATGCCTTCAACATTGAATTAAGTCCCAGGTTCCCGGCTACAATATCCGGTTTTCCGTCACCATTGACATCGGCAACCCTGAGGCAGTTCCACCATCCTGAAGTTTGTCCAAGTCCGGCAGACGATGTGACATCGGTAAAATGCCCTTTGTCATTTTTAAAAACCGATATATTCATCCATTCTCCGGCTACGATCAGATCCTGATCTCCATCTCCATCGTAATCCATCCAAACAGCATCGGTAACCATTCCGGCATTCTTTAGTCCAGAAGTCCTTTCAGCGGTGACATTTTTAAAATGACCGTGTCCGTCGTTCTCCAGTAAAAATTGTTCTGGGGACCAACCATAAGCGCCTGGAACAGATCTTGATCCTACAAACAGATCAATATCCCCATCACCATCGAAGTCACAAGCCCTTACACACGATCCATTATGTGACATAAAAGGCAATTCACCCCTTATAAATCCTCCTTTGCCATTATTAAAAAGGAGCAAGTCAGTAAGAATCGGGTTCCCAACAGGTATCTCATTACCACCCCTTACAATATAAAGATCCTGATCTCCATCTCCGTCAGCATCAAAAAAAACTGCATCAACTACATCGAGGTAGCACTCCTTCAGAAGAGGTACATTCATTGATTTGAAGGATCCGTCTTTTTGTTGAACAAAAATTTCAGACGGCTGTCCTTTTGCCCCGCCAACAAACAGATCCTGAAGTCCGTCATTATTAACATCACCTACCGCAAGGGCAGGTCCCTCGGCTGATAAACTGTGCGGGATCAGCTTTTCACGGTAAAAATCTACCCAGTCATCTTCCTTGTGATGAAACTCAAGTCCTCTGATACTAGTCTGGGTGAACAACTTCATTTTATCATCTTCGTGTATACTTCGCACTGAAGATTTCACTGCATTTGATATGTCCAAAGTGATTATCCTGTCGGCATTAATATTTTTTATCAATTGTTCAGTCATATCCGGCCATCGCACAATAAGTGAATCGATTATGTCATGCGTCCCGAGACCAAAATGCAACACATCTGATGTGGCAGATAAAAATCCCCTGGTGGGGAATTGTTCTGACAACTGTTGATGACCTCCGCAAAAGATGGTAACTCTTGCTCCGATCCCCCTGGAATTCATCCCTTGCCCTTTTAAAACCACTGACAGAAAATGGTTTTCACTTAGTTTTTCAGAATTATTTCTGAATATAAATGCTTTTTCATTTATGTTATTGACAATCAGATCAAGATCTCCATCATTGTCCAGATCAGCATATGTTGCACCGTTGGAGTACGACCTCGCATTAATGCCCCATTCTTTAGCCTTATTGGTGAAAGTAAGATCTCCATTATTCTTAAAAAGATAATTCACGTTTGGATAAAGAGGCATCTTCTCATATAAATCCTTGTCACTCACTTTACTATTATCCTTTGCCGGAAAATTCCGGTTGCCTCCTGTCAGAAATTTTATATAATCGAGGTCATTCGCACGCCTGTATATTCCATTTGTAATAAACAGATCTTTCCAACCATCATTATCAACGTCACAGAAGAGCGGGGACCAGCTCCAGTCAGTTGATGCAACCCCGGCAAGCAGACCTATTTCACTAAACATCCCTCCTCCAAGATTAAGCTGGAGGGTATTGCGTACAAACTGATAATTGTACCCGTACTTCAGTTTCAATTCAAAGAGTTCATAATCATCCTCACCACCCGATTGTTTCCTGATTTTTTCATTGTCTGGCAGCATATCCAGAACCATCACATCAAGAAGCCCATCATTGTTTATGTCTGCTATATCGTTACCCATTGATGATCTGCTTGTATGAGCGAAGGATTCCTTCGATTTTTCTGAAAATGTGCCATTGCCATTGTTGATATATAAATAGTCATTTTCATGAAAATCATTGGAAATATAGATGTCAGGATAGCCGTCATTATTTATATCACAGACATTTATTCCTAAACCATATCCAATCTGGCTGCTATATATACCAGCCTCTTTTGTTACATCATGGAAAACCCTCTTTCCGTTCACTTCATCGTTTCTGTAAAGCCTGTCACCTGCAAGAGAGTCGTGGTCAAATCGCAGGGAAACATCACCGTAGCTTTTTGATGAATGAACAGAGTGATTTAGAAGATACATGTCAAGGTCCCCGTCATGATCATAGTCAAGAAATGCAGCCTGTGTGGAAAATCCCTGAAAATCAAGTCCATACTCATGAGCCTCCTCTTTGAACGTCAGATTACCCTGATTGATGAACAATTGATTTCTTCCATTGAAATTCTTATATTTTCCCACCTGGCATACGTAAATATCCAGAAGCCCGTCTCCATTAACATCAGCCATAGTCACGCCGGTTTTCCAGTCACCATTTCCTGCAACACCGGCAGCATCTGTTATATCCTCAAATATGAAATTTCCCTTATTGAGATATAATTTGTTAGCGCCTTGATTTGATGTAAAATACAGGTCAACAAGACCGTCATTGTTTATGTCTCCGGCTGCTACTCCTGCACCATTATTAAAATACAGGTATTCTATAATGTTTGATTGTTCAGTTTCTGTTAGCTTGTTATTAAAGTCAATGTGAGTAGAGGAGGAGGGTAGCTGTGTAAACAACGGTCCTCCTTTCTTTCCCTCCGGTTTACATGCATAAACCATTAAGCTCAAAAGAAAAATTAAGAAAGAATTTTTCATATTAAAGCTTTACCGGCTTTTAATTTTAAATACCTGTAACGCATCATTGCTACGGCCTGCAATCAGGATATTCCCCTTTTTGGTTTTTACCTCTTTAATATCCCTCACCTCCCCGTTAAGCTGTAATCCGGAAATTTTAGAGGGTGTATACTTGAATCCTCCATGGCCATTACCCGACAACATGGCTCCGTAGCTGGCATCATAGCGACCCAGTTCAGGTTTTACATTGTAAAGATTACCACCAAGAAGTATATCCAGGTTGCCGTCTCCGTTGTAATCTCCGACTTTTACAGCATAAACAGGTGAAAACTGAGTTTCTATGGGTAAGGTCTCTTTATGGAAATTGCCTTTTCCATCATTTATGAAAACTGAAGTTTCCATAAGTGATGCTTTTAATAATGTTGCATTTTTAAGCTGATCAGGTGTAAATATGTCTGTAATTTGCTGATTCTTAAATGACTCATATGTGGGATATTTCTTTGCAAGATCCGGGATCTGCCGGACAAGGTCATGTCTTAATGAGAGAGGATAAGATTTATCCCCGTCATAAGTACAAATTATTTGTTCAACGGTACCATTCAGATCAAAATCGCTCACGTACATACTTACAGGTTTCTCCGGGGTAGCTTTAAACCTTGAATTCAACCCATGATTTCCGGCAATAAAATCCACATACCCGTCGCCATTAAAATCTCCGGCGGCAAGACAGTTCCACCATCCGTCAGTTTTCTCTGATCCAAAAGCATCCTTTTTTTCTTTGAACCTTCCATTTTCATTTATAAATACTTTGAGAGGCATCCAGTCACCAGCGATGATAATATCCAGATCTCCGTCTCCGTCTACATCTTCCCATAACATATCGCGGATCATACCAATGTTGAGCAATTCGGGAGCAATCTCCGCAGTGACATCTCTGAAATTTCCCTTACCATCGTTCTCAAGCAAATAGCCGTTGACAGGTACTCCATAGGCGAAAGGTTTCAGACGGATGCCTACAAATAGTTCGGTTATACCATCTTTATCAAAATCAGCAGGTCTTACGCATGCTGTACTTTCATATTTTCCGGCAGGTAAGATTTGTTGCGATTTGGTAAAATGTCCTTTCCCGTCGTTAAAATATAACCGGTCACTTAAAGCCGACGAGCTTTCAGGAAATTCATTACCTCCACATGCAATATACAGATCCAAAAATCCATCACCATTTGCATCAAACATGGCGCAATCAATTTCCTCTGATATTTTATCCTTTTCAAATAATTCTTTTTCAACTGATACAAAAGTACCATTCTGCTGCTGAATCATTAATGCGCCAGGCTGGCCTTTAGCGCCACAGATATAGACATCATCGAGACCATCCCCATTTACATCGCCTGTACACATACGTGGTCCCTCAGTTGACATCATCTGGTAAAGAAGCGGCTGTCTGTCAAAATCATTAAAATCACTTTCTTTATGCACAAAGCTGATCCTGTTCTCTTTGCTAATATCTTCAAAGTACTCTTTTTTCGTATTTATACCAGAAACAACATGAATAGGTGTTGAAACTGCATCCTTTTGATAGACAGTCAATATCTGATTGGTTTTAACATTAGTCATTAGGGTAGTCCTGTCATCTGGCCACTCAATAATAAGCGAATCTACTTCCGTTAGAGGACCGAGACCTAGGTTAGGCCGTGGATCAACAGTTGAAAGATATCCACGCATTGGCATCTGTTCGAGATATACAAATTTTCCCTTATTAATCGCCGTTACTTTAGCACCAATGGCATCTGTGTTTTTACCTTCTCCCTTTAGAACCAGCTTCAGAAAATGATTATCCGGAAGCAGGTGGTTGGTCTCATTCCTGTAGATATACATTGGCGAATTCACATTGTTAACTACAAGGTCGAGATCGCCATCATTATCCAGATCCCCGTAAGCTGATCCGTTTGAATGACCAGGGGTTCCCAATCCCCATTCTTTTGCAACGTTCTGAAATTTGTAGTTTCCCAGGTTTTTAAAGGCATAACTGGGTATTTTAACAGAAGGAATTGCATCAATTAGTTTTCTGTAATCAACATTATTGCCCGTAATAATAGACATTGCCATATCACGATTTGAAAAATATTGGATGTAATCCTGATCTGTAAGATCTTTATAGATCCCATTTGCTACAAATATATCTTTCAGTCCATCATTATCGAAGTCAGTTATTAATGAACCCCACGACCAATCAGTAGCAGAAACACCACACAACCTTCCTATCTCGCTGAAAGTTCCGTCTCCATTATTTAGTTGGAGCATATTACGCGTAAACTGGTGATGATAGCCATTATCAACATTCGATTTATAGCTTTCCCAACTATCAAATGTTGTCTTGGTTTTTAACCTGTCATTATGTTCAGGAAGCATATCAGTTGAAAATATTTCAGGAAAATGATCATTATTGATATCGGCCATATCTGCTCCCATTGAAGCAGCAGATGTGGATCTCATCATATCCGTCAATGATTCCTTGAAGGTCCCGTCATGATTATTTATGTAAAGATAATCCCGTTCAAAGAAATCGTTCGATACATAAATATCCGGCCATCCATCCTGGTTTATATCACCAACTGTAACCCCGAGTCCAAATGCAATTCTGCTCCCATAGATTCCTGCTTCAGCACTGACATCGGTAAATTTATTTCCATCATTTCTGAAAAGCTTATGTCCGCCAAGAGAATCCCTGACTAAACGCTGATTTTCACTGAGGTTAAAACTGCCTATGGCTTTAGGGAAGTTTTTCAGAAGGTACATATCGAGATCGCCGTCTTTGTCATAGTCAAAAAAGACACCCTGCGTCGAATTTCCTCCCGGTTCATCAATTCCATACTCCCTCGCTTTGTCAGTAAATGTAAGATCGCCATTATTTATATATAGTTCATTCCGGTTTTCAGAACCTGTAGAATTTCCAGATTTACAAACATATATATCTATTAAACCATCTCCGTTGACATCGGCAAAACTGACACCTGTCGACCATCCCTTTCCTTCAATCCCTGCCTTTCGTGAGATATCTTCAAATACAAAATTTCCTTTATTAAGGTAAAGTTTGTTTGAACCCATATTGGAGGTCATGAATATATCAAGCAGGCCATCATTGTTTACATCACCTAAGGCTACACCTCCTCCGTTGTAAAAATTTCGGAATTTGTATATGTTGAACTTTTCCTTTAACTGTTTTTCGTAATCAAGATTATTTATAAAATCAGCATGCGTTACTGATGCTGGCATTAAAGTAAATAATTGTTTATCTGATAGTCTAACAGCATTCCTGCCACATGAATAAATGGATAACAAAAATAGCAGGTATATTGACCTGATAAAAATTGAATTTTGTCTGAATCTTCTAAACATCCTATTTCTTTACTTCCCTGGAGATTTCTGAATTTATTTTCCCGGCATTGTAAGTAGAATCGCGTGACTCTTTTTTCACCAGCATATCAGTAAATACAGCCCATACATTTATATCATCTTCTTTGAAGATTGAAATCTGTCTGTTCCCATCCACCTTTACATATGCAATGCCTCTTTTAGGATGTTTTACCTCAATAAAACCACTTCCATATGTCTTTTCAAAGTAATTTAATACATCAACCTGCAGACTGTCAGCCGACAGCGATTTATTCCATGGTGCCCATCCGGCATAGAAATATCGAACAGGCATCTCGTAAATTTTACCCTGTACGAAACCAGGGTAAAAATCCATAGTTGCGGGATGTCTGAATTCGTTTCTTAGTTGATATTCAACAGTCATATTTCTGGTTCCCTGTCTGATCAGTCCTTTCTGGTTAAGTTTCCAGCAATGCGTATAGAATTCTTTCTGGGGCATTCCGAGATACAGACCAAGGAACAATGAATCATTTCTTACCCCGCTTGCCAAACCTTGTCTCAACATGCGATCATATTTTGCCTTTGGTGTACATCCGCTAAGGATGCATACTGATATCACTATTGGCATTAGCCACAACACTTTTGTTTTCATATTTATCGTTCAATATTTATAAAACTGCAAATTATTATTATTTCGTGCAACCACAACAACTGGATCTCCTTTTATATTTAATATTTTGAAATCCCGGATCTCTCCCCTGGTAAAAAGACCAGAGGAGTCAGCAGAAACGCTCTTCCAGATATTGCCAGCGTATCCTTTCAGGAAGAGTCCATAGCTGGCGTCATAAATGCCAGTCTCAGGTTTTGCCCTGCACTGGTTTCCTCCTATTAAAATATCACATATTCCATCGTGATCAAAATCATCAGCAGCAATGGCGTAAACAGGGGAGAACTGGGCTTCTGCTGGAAGGGGCTGAAGGTGGAATGAACCATTACCCTTATTAATCAGTACGCAGCTCTCCATTATTTTTGCATTTAATTCTACAGAGCGTTTCAAAATTTCAGGTGAAAAAATGTCTTCAATAGTCTGATTCCTGTAATCGGCATACTTTTTATATTTTTCCGTCAGCGATGGAATTTGCTTTACCAGGTCATCCTTTTTAACGACCGGAAATAAAGTATCACCGTTGAATGTACAGATTACCTGTTCTATACTCCCGTTAAGATCGAAATCATTGACATACATCACA
>Ga0302321_100004952_pt1 | contig 11596 bp, 9 predicted proteins | sample Fen_T0_1_FD_202505 | JGI IMG/M metagenome (GOLD analysis project Ga0302321, IMG submission 202505) | Peat permafrost microbial communities from Stordalen Mire near Abisko, Sweden - Fen_T0_1 | ecosystem: Environmental > Terrestrial > Soil > Wetlands > Permafrost | place: Sweden: Abisko...
CGACAGGGGATGTTCCTCCGGTCGAAGTGACACCGCCGACAAGGGATGTTCCTCCGGTCGAAATGACACCGCCGACAAGGGACGTGCCTCCGGTCGAAGTGACACCGCCGACAAGGGATGTTCCTCCGGTCGAAGTGACACCGCCGACAAGGGATGTTCCTCCGGTCGAAATGGCACCGCCGACAGGGGATGTGCCCCCGGTCGAATTGGAGCCCCTCGGCTCGTTATTGACTTCCCCGTTGCACGCAGAAATAAGTGCAACTAGCGAAAGTATGAGTAGGTCGCGCCGACTTGATGGGGTCATGTCGTTGGCTCTTCGCAAGCTTCGTGCCGGTCCATATGGCACACTCATCCTGGGATTATTGCGAGAAACAGCGGGTAGTCTCTTATGTGCTTCGCGATGGCACATGTTGTGCCGCTAGACGAAGAAGAGCCAGTTCGGACTTTTCCCGTTTGATTGGATCGCTTGGATTGGCGGAAGACCTAGGATGTCTAAGCCGCCCCAACCGGGTTCGGTAGAGTGTTCGAGTTCTCGGCAATTCTACGGGAAACCGCCCCATTCGAAGTAAGCTACCCAAGGTTTCGGCCCTTCTGGGGTTTGGTTGGTTCATCGTGATCACGACCCTCCCAATTGCGGTAACGCTGGCTCTCGGGGTGCTGTGCTCGGGTTGTGGAAGCGAGTCGAGTCACGGATCACCACTGCTGCGCCCAGTTGCGGCCGCCGCCCCTACAACGAGTCGCATGGCAGATGGAGCGGCTGAGCCGCTTGTGGCTCCGAGTGAAGTGCTGCGCACGCAGCCCTTCGACTGGGACTCTTCACCCGTGATGCGAGGGCTTCTGCGGCTGCGGACCCAAATGGTGTCGACTTCCTACGTTCATGGCACCGATGTGGACGTGCGGCGCGGGTACTTCGCTTTCGACTGCTCTAGCCTGGTGGAATGGGTGCTTCGCGACTCGACGGCACAGGCGTACAGTGACTTGCGACGAGGGCTTAGCTACCGTCCCTTGGCGCGCGACTTCGTAAACTATGTGTCTACCCTTCCCCCTCGGGTCAATCGAAACGGTTGGAAACGGGTAGAGCGTGTGGTTGACGCACAACCCGGAGATATCATTGCCTGGCTGAAGCCAAAATTCATCAAATCTGAGAACACCGGACACGTGGCGGTAATTGTGCAAGCACCGCGACTGCGAAGCCCCTACGATACGGCCTACGTGATGCGCATTGCGGATTCCAGCCGGATCCCACACGAAGACGATAGTCGAGGCGGGCAACCTGGCTTTGGATACGGAACGATTCTTATTGAGACGAACCCAGCCAACGGAGCCCCCACCGGGTTCAGTTTTGCGGGCAGCCGCGCCGCACATGCTTTCGGTAGCAAGATCGTGATCGGTCGTCCGCTGAGGTGACTCGCTGCACCCCGAAGGACGTCGTAGGGTGCAAATATCTGATCGAGCGCAATTTGCGATTCTTGATGGGCGATCGGCTGCCTGCTCGTACCGCGACCGGAGTCGTGGAGTGGGAACATGGTGACTTGCACAAGTTTTTGTCCGTCACGTCTCTGGGAATTGCAGGGTGACCGCCAGTTCTTCGTAGTTACGGCGCCGAGGACAAGATCCTCGGCTCGGTGACTCGACCCTATCCAAGTGACACAAAGGGCGATAGGCTGGCCGTGTGCAGCGGGCGAATACGAACACGAGGTCCCCCATGCGAACGAATGTATCAGGTTGTTTTGTCTGTATTACTGCATTGGGCCTAGCGGGTTGCGGCGGTGAACAAGGCGCCCTATCGTCCGGAGAACTTGGGGGCGCCATCAGTCTTGGTGGACGACCTCAAGCAGGACACACGCAAACCGACCCAACGCCGGTTTCTAGCGGAACTCGTGCGACAGGGGGGGCTTCTTCAAAAATGAGCGAGTCGACCACCGGGGGAGTTATCGAATTGACTTCTGGTGCGGGACGAGGGGCCATGGGCGGTGTCGCGAACCCGGTTGGCTCGACGCCAACCTCTGGTGGAACAGTCGCGTCGCAACCTAGTCAAGTGGGCGGACGCAGCGTGCTTTCCGGTGGAGCCGCAGCATCAGGCGGAACCGTCAGCACGAACCGAACAGCTGCTCTTGGTGGAACAACTCACGTGAGTGAGGGGGGAAGCTCTTCCGGTGCGGCGACCCAGAACGGCGGCGCTGTCACCCTTGGTGGAAACTCAAACGCGGGTGGCTCTTCGTCGACGTCAGGCGGTACAACCACGGCCGGGGCTACAACCAGCGGTGGCGCGGGGCCGGTCTGGCCGAAGAAGTTCTGCGGAAACATTACAACCGGTAACGGGTCGGTGGACTACTCCGGCATGAAGTTTTCGAGGTACTGGGATCAGATCACGCCGGAGAATGCCGGAAAGTGGGGTTCCGTACAATCCAGCACGACTTCTGCGTTTAATTGGACTGTGCTCGATGCTATCTACGCGTACGCACTGGCGAATGGGATTCCGTTCAAGGAACACACCTTCGTCTGGGGCGCAGGAAATCCAAGTCGCGTGGCTACTAGTGGGGACGTAGAAGATTGGATTCAGTCCTTCTGCGAGCGGTATCCTAAGGTCGCACTCATTGACGTTGTGAACGAACCGCCTCCCCACACCACACCAAACTTTGCGGCTAACTTGACGACTGGCGAAACCGGATCCTGGGGCTGGATCACGAAATCCTTCAAATTGGCACGCAAGCACTGTGGTAGTGCCGTTCTTATCCTCAATGACTACTACAATATCGAGTACGTTGACCAACAGGATCACTTTGCCGCAATCGTAAAAGACATCCAAGCCGCCGGTGCACCTATTGATGCTGTCGGTGCCCAGGCGCACGGCGTTTCAAAATTCACCGCCAGCGAACTCCAAGCAAAACTGGACCGCTTGAGTTTGGTAACCGGCCTGCCCGTCTACATTTCTGAGTATGATGTCGGTGCGAACGATACAGTTCAGCTAGAGGCGTTTCGAACTCAGTTTCCAGTCTTCTGGAACACCGAAAATGTGCGCGGCGTTACCGTATGGGGGTGGATAGACGGCCGTACGTGGATAAGTTCTAGTGGCCTCGTGAACGGGACGACTCCGCGTCCTGCCATGACTTGGCTTATGGACTATCTGGGGCGCCCAACGCCTCCCCTGTAGCTGCCGCCGCCCAATCGAAGTTCGTCTCCAAGTACGAAGCGTCGGTTCTTCCGGTTGTACGCCGCGAAGGCCCCAGCCATTAACTCGACCGCAGGTTCAACCGTTGGCCAGTTGCCAAGAGGAGTTGAACCATGGTGCGGATCGGCCAGGTAGGAACAATCGTGATATTCGCGTTAGCTACCAGCTGTAACCAACGAGAAGCGGAATGCTCCGCCCTCGTGAGGCCCATGCAGAGCTTGGGTAAGAAGCTTGCCGCTGCACAAAGTGTGGCAGGCAAGGAGCACGCCAATACCGAGCAGATGGCAAGCGCTCTACGGGCCTTGGCGAAAGAGGCATCGAACAGCGCCAAGACGTTAGACGAGACGACGTTCACATCCGAGGAGCTTTCTCGCATCGCGAGCGACGCGTCATCAGCATCGTTGTCGCTCGCCGAAGCTGCCGTTCACATGGCGATAGCCGCCGAGCGAATGAAGGGTACGGATTCTGCTCGCAACGCGACGAAAACCATTGGTTCGCTCGCCGATGCAGCGGCTTCGGCGAAGGAACTGACCAACGCGACGCAGAAGCTCAGTGCCCCAATCGAGTCGCTCAACACCGCGATGACGACGGCCCAGCATTTGTGTAAGAAGTAGGCTGCGGGATAGCCTTCGCTATGCCCACACCGTTGACGACTTGTCCGTAAGCCTCAATACGGAGATCGGCAACGACTTACCCTTTGCATCGCTGTGGCAAATGAGAACGAAGCTGTCGTGGTCACCGCGACGGATACTTAGCCGGGCGTGGTTACGACGAACCATCCAACAGACGCTTCGCTGGACTACAAAAAACTACGACCCCTGAACCGGAATTTCGATCGTAACTTTGCCGTCGTCATCCGGGTAGTCAAAATCGACGCTCACAACATTAGACTTTGGCGCCAACGTGCCACCTGGCTCCACAGGAGGCTCATAGAGCGAGAGCACGACTCGGTACTTCCCTCTTTCCGCGACGACTGTGTTGTAGCAAGGGCAGCCCACACCCTGTTCAATCGAGTAAATCTGGCCACTCCACATGGAAGTCAGGGTCCCACCGGGCTGTATGGTGATGGGATCGGGCGCACACATGCCACACATGACACAACCCTCAGTGCCGCAGCGTCCCATGCAACTGGCGGAATGAACAATGGGCTTGGTGTATCCGTCAACACACGCGTAGATGTTCAAGCTCGCCGTGCAAGCACCTGCTTGTGACACGTAGAGGGTGGTCGTTTGGTGACTGACCCAATTGAACGTAATGCTCTGTGGCAACGTCGCGTTGTTAGTCCCGGGCACCTGGCACGCGGCGGGAAGGGTACTTGAGCCAGCTGTGCCACCGGTGCCCGATCCCGCTGTCGCGGTTGCTGCTCCGCCTGTCGCGTGGTTTCCTCCCGTAGTGCGACTCCCACCCAGGGCCTCATCGGACGTGGAGCTGGATGCCTGCCCACCGCAACCAAACAGACACAGCAAGGTGGGCAACAGGAGTAGCGGGCGAGGGTTAGCCATGGGCATTTAGAGGCAAGATTTGTGCCGGGCTGTGATTGGTCAACTGGGCGTCGTAACGCGCTTTCTGTAAAGTAGGCGCAACAGGCGCCTGGCACCTGAACGAGCTGTCTACAGGTCGTGGGGATCACCGGGCAGGTGACGTTCGCGCGAGTTGGAACGGTGCCCAATTGGCCGTTGTCGCAGTCCAATCACCTCCTGCGAATCCCAGCACAGCTGAAACTCGGTTTCCTTTTGGCGAGCGCTTCGAGTTCCTCAGCGTCGAGGTGAAAATTACCTGAGTTCGGTCCTCAGAAACGTGAAATGCGGAGCGAAATCCGGGGATCTTGAGCAACGGCCTATTCAACCAAAGGATGGAAATCGTTGGACGCATGGACGTGTGTTCTTCCCCGGACCCAAGAGAGCCTGCTCGTCAATAGACTGATTCGCAGGCACGTTTGCGCCCGTGTTAATGCAGGGCGAACCCGCTTGAAGCTCAGATCGACGGCGCCTGTCACAGTGCTGGCGAAGAGGGGAACTTGATCGATGTTGACGCTGCCACCACGCGATCCGGAAATCCTACGTTGGCCGAAGGAGTGTAGGTCGTGGATGGAACGTCATATCGCCCTGGCTAGGTTCAACCTATTTATAAGGCTTGGAGTTCTTGGCCGCGATATCGGTGAACATTTTCGGGCGCGCTAGAATAATTTCGTGATTGGCTCGTTTGCTCCGGAGAATCTTGCACTGTAGCAACAACTCGTCGCCCACACCCGACGTCAGAATGCGTCTCCATTTGAAACATTATGAATAAATGATCATAATAGAGAGCGGCGGGAATTAGCACTGGCCGTAGAAGAGGAATAAACAGCCGTGCATCTACCTTCACTCAGAACTTTTGCTCTATTCGTAGGTTTTGGCGCCGTGGCCTGCTCGGAGGCCAGCAACACCAATACGGGCACGGGATCGGTTGGCGGCTCGGCTGGGCTGGGTGGTGCACAGGTAGACAAAGGTGGTGCCCCGACGACCGTTCCCGGTAACTCGGGCGGTGCGGTGGGTAAGGGCGGTGCAGTGAGCACAGGCGGTGCGGTGGGTAAGGGCGGTACTTCGAACACAGGGACTGCTGTTGGAACCGGCGGTGCAGTAAGCACAGGCGGCGCGGTGGGCAAGGGCGGTACTTCGAGCACAGGGAGTGCTGTTGGAACCGGCGGTGCAGTGAGCACAGGCGGCGCGGTGGGCAAGGGCGGTACTTCGAGCACAGGGACTGCTGTTGGAACCGGCGGTGCAGTGAGCACAGGCGGCGCGGTGAACACCGGTGGTGCTGTGAGCACGGGCGGTGCTGTGAGCACAGGCGGTGCCGCTGGAGGAACCGGGGGTGCTACGGGAACCGGCGGTGCTACCAGCGTTGCACCGCCCACGTGCACCGAAGCCGACAAGCAAGTCTGCGGCACTTTTTCGAGCGCCAAGCACTGCGGCCTCACCTATGAAATATGGACTGACAGTTCGAGTGCCTGCATGACCAACACGGCGGCTGGGTTCAAGGTGAGTTGGACCACCGCGCAAGGTAATATTCTGGCCCGCAAAGGGGTTCGACCCGGGTCAGCGAGTCCAGTCGTGACCTACAGCGCGAACTATCAACCGAATGGCAATTCATACCTGGCCATCTATGGTTGGACAACGAGCCCACTCATTGAGTACTACATCGTTGATAGTTGGGGCACTTGGCGACCACCGGGGACCACTTCCCTTGGCACCGTCACCGTCGATGGCGGTACCTACGATATTTATAAGAGTCAGCGAGTCAACCAGCCTTCGATTCAAGGAAACACAACGTTTTGGCAATTCTGGAGTGTCCGTACTACAAAACGCACCAGCGGAACCATCACTGTCGCGCCCCACTTCGCTGCATGGGCGGCATACGGATTGACGATGGGTGCCTTCTATGAGGTTTCGCTCGTTGTGGAAGGTTATCAGAGCGCTGGAAGCGCCGACGTGACGGTGTCGTTCAAATAGGATCGTTGAACAGGCACAGGATTCCGAGGTTTTGACTCATGGGCCTTACGTTGCACGCCACCACCGTGAGCTCCGACGACGCACGCGCTCCGTAGTGCCTCACGCGCCGTCACAACAAACCAAAAGCCCCAGTCGCTTGCAACCACTGGGCTTTTTGGTTCTTGTCGGCGCGGAAAGCCGAGCTTGCGAGGCGCGTGTCTGCGCTATTGCTCGACCCAATAATTCACGAAAACGTATTGCCCACCGTCCGTTCGCGCCTGTGGGTACGCAAGCAGACCCACGTTGAACGGCGTCGCGGACGAGGCGTGCATGATGACCGGAACGCCGCTGGCAACAATCGTGTTCTTGCGCACGGTGTGACTGCGAATAACCGTAGTGGAACTGAGCGCGGCCGACCAAGAGCACTCCACCGGTGACAGTTTGGGCCTCGATGCCCACCTGGAGATTGAACTCCATCCCGTAACCGATCGACGTTCCCGACTCCAATTCGAACTCGTTGATGGCCGTGCTCCTACTGCTGACCCCCCATGGCCCTGTCGTGCGCATACATGTACACGACCGCGAAAACCAGCGGCAAGCCGAGGCAAATGACAAGTGGTGCAAGGCGAACCAAGCCGGGCGAATCAACGCGCAAGTCCAACCAGACGTACGCCCATTGCTTCAGCCACGCCAGCCCCCACAGCGTCGTGCCGAAAGTGAGCCCGATGGTGGCGAATTCGCCCCCAAATGGCGCGCGCTGATACCCACAGACACAACGACTCCACGCCAGTCCCAGCTCGCCGGCAACCGCCAACACAACGTTGACGCCCAGCAGCAGGCCCACAGATGTTTTTGAGCGCTTTGCCGCCGCTTCGGCGATGGTGCCAACTGTCAACCACACAAACGTGAGGGCGCCGAAGACTAGCCATTCTTCGTCGCTCTCGGAAAGGTACACCGAGAAGGCGCCCACGAAGTCCCCCTTGAAGCTGGGGCAGAGCACAACCAACACAAACACTGCAACAAAAGGCCATGCTAACCCTGGCTTCGACGGAGGCGGTTCGGTGTTCACGCTTAGGGTCGTGCATACGGCGGGACCTTCGATACATCAATGCGAATCGAGAGTGGAGCCGCGAGATCCGGAAATTATACTCTGCCTGAAGAAGTGTTTGTTTGTTGTGAATGGGTCGCTATGTCACCCCGGCGCGCTTTGTCACTTTGATCTGAATTTGGTTGTTTTGGCCGCGGACACGGAACTTTCCGCAATAGTCGCGCTTCATCCACGCTGCGTTCCCTTTGGATTTCCAGACGGCGCTGAGATTGCTGGGCTCCCAAAACCGGTTGTCCACGCGATCCGCAAATCCTACGTTGGCTGAAGGAGTGTAGATCGTGGATGGGACGTCATGTCGCCCTGGCTAGGTTCAACCCATCCGCCCGCCCGAGTGGGCTCTCGGGAATTCCCGAGCCGCTGGCGAGCTACTCCACCCTATTGGTTCGACCAATTGACGATAACATCGACTCGACCGTGGCCAACGGCTCTGATGGGGCGCGTTTCATTATCGAGACGTCGAAGCAACTCTCATTGCCCTTTAGACCACCGGTAGTTGTGAGCGCGGGGCGATTGACGGACTTGGCCGACGCCTACGTGACAGATCCCGTTGCACCCGAGCGAGTGGCCGTTGTTGCAGCCATGGGAACAACGACGACGGACGGTGCTCAGATGGATATACCCAATGGCGAAAACTGGCCAGAAATGCGTTCACATCTTGGATTGAATCGAAGCAGGACTCTATATTTGACGACCCCATCGCGGCCGATCAGGTGAGTGTTCTTGCTGTCGCTGATCCAGCGTTCGTGTCCACTGTCAAGCGGGTGCAAGTCATAGACATGGGCCGCGACGAATTCCCGAGCCAGTCTACAAAGCCAACTAGCTTGTCACCAACGTGAGCGGAGCGCTCGCCACCGCAAGTTTTTGGCCGATGCTGCTGGACCCGAAGGCATTCAGTCCGTAAGACAGGTGCGACAATCGCGCGGGGGCGAGCATCTAAGAATAACGTTTCCCTAGGCGGGGCCACGAGTCGGTCTGCTCAAATGCGGCCCGCTGCTCCGCAATGGGGGCGGCGAAACGTTCGTAGAGCCGAATTTCTAAAGGACCGACGATTGTCATAACAATCCAGGTGTCGCACGACAATCCATGTTCGTGGAAGTCGCTCACGCCCGAGGCGTTCGGTTTACGTGAGTGTGGCCGTGCCTGGCGTGTCCGGGGCCCGCCTAGCTGCGGTGTTCGCCCTTAGCGATAGGGCACTCAAGTTTCCAACCGACGACGTGATCATGTACCAGAGCTGGGGCGAATCATGAACTTTGAAACAAGCAGTACCGCGAATCGATTCCTCATTTTAGCACTCGCCGCTTTCAATACCTGGGGTTGCGGTGGATCCGACGGCGGAGGTGGTTCCGCTGCTACAGGCGGTGCAACCGGCGGTGCAACCGGCGGTGCAACCGGGGTTGTTACAGCTACAGGCGGCGGAACGTCCCGAAGTGGCGGAAGCTCGAGCGTTGGCGGCGTAATGAACGTCGGGGGAAGTGCACCGGCAAACAACACTACGGCTTCGGGGGGAACGCTGGCGACCGGTGGCACTTTGGCCCAAGCAGGGTCTCCTGGACTGGGTGGGACGGGCGGCGTATCGGCTACGAGCGTGGCCGGCGGTGGCGCTCTGGCGCGCGGTGGTACCGCAGGGAAAGGGGGCTCTGGCTCCGGAGGTCAGTCTGTCGGCGGCCAGGGAGGAGGCACCACAGCGCCCCCTCCAACATGCACGGATCCCGCTCCAACGAGCGCCTCGGTGAGCGTCGACGCCGCGGGCGTTGCCTTTACCGTGGGTAGCGGCAAGATGAAGCTGTACGTCTGCAAGGACGACATCATTCGGGTTCAGTACACCAGCACAGCCACGCTTCCCAAGAAGGACTCGTTGTCCATCTCCAACAAGTGGACGACCCCGACCCCATTCTGTGCGACCGAATCCGGGGGCGTCGTGACCATCACCACGGCGCGGATCAAGGCCAAGGTCACCATTAGCAGTGGCTTGGTCAGCTATACCGATCTCGCCGGCAAGGCCCTGGTCGCGGAATCCAGCAAGACCACGACGGCAACCACGGTCGAGGGTACCAGCACCTTCAAGATTGCCACCGGCTTCACCTCGACGGCGGACGAGGGCCTCTTTGGTCTTGGTCAGCACCAAGCCGGCAACATGAATCTCAAGGGCAAGTCCCAGCGCATCTACAATGACAACATGTGGATCAACGTCCCGGTGCTGGTCTCCAGCAAGGGCTATGGTCTCTTCTGGGACAACTACTCGACGTCGAACTACAGCAGCACGGGCACCGCGACCAACTACACTTCTGATGCCGGCGAGGGTGTGGACTACTACTTCTTCTACGGCCCCACCGTCGACCAGGTTGTGGCCGCATACCGCACCGCCACCGGCGGAACTCCTCTATTTCCCAAGTGGGCCTATGGCCTTTTCCACTCGAAGGACAAGTACGAGAAGCAGACAGAACTGTTGGCCGTCAAGGACGGCTATCGCAACAACAAGATCCCTATCGACTGCATCGTACAAGACTGGGATTACTGGAATCCGGCAGGCCAGGGTTCACACGTCATGGACCCGACCCGCTATCCCGATCCCAAGGCGATTCTGGACCAATTTCACGCGGCTAACATCCACGGGATGATCTCTATCTGGCCGGTTTTCCAGGACAAGAACAACCCCAACTTCAACGAGCTGAACGCCGCCGGTTTCCTGTTGGACAAGGGCGGAAGCAGCGGATACCAGTTCTTCGATAGCTACGACCCCGAGGCGCAGAAGATGTTCTGGCGCCAGCAGAACGACCAATTGGTCGCTAAGTATGGTTGGGACGGGATCTGGGCTGACAACACCGAGCCACAGGACTATCCCGCGGGTACCATCAACAGGGCTACCGCCAACACGGCTCTCGGCAAGATGGCTCTAGTTGTTAACGCGTTCCCGCTTGGACATTCCAAGGCGCTGTACGAGGGTTGGCGTTCAACTGGTCAGAAAGGCAAGCGCATCTACGTCCTTACCCGCAGCGCTTTTGCGGGGCAGCAGCGTTACGGGACCACCATGTGGTCCGGCGACATCAATTGCGATTTCGCGACGTACGCCAAGCAGATCCCGGCGGGTTTGAACTTCATGGCCGCTGGCATACCGTACTGGACCACCGATATCGGCGGCTATTGGGGTCACCCGGGACGCGTCGACTGGACCACGGCGGCTAGTAACGAGATGTTCACCCGTTGGTTCCAATTCGGCACATTCAGTCCGATCTTCCGCATCCACGGCGGCGGATCGCGTGAGCTGTACGGCGACCAGTGGACCGCGGCCACCAAGGCGAACCTGCTCAAGTTCGACAACCTCCGCTACCGGCTGATGCCCTACATCTATTCGCTTGCGTGGAAGGTCACGAACGAGGGCTACACCATCATGCGTCCGCTGGTGTTCGACTACCAGAACGACAGCAGCCTTTTCGACATCAAGGATCAGTTCCTCTTCGGTCCTGCCCTGATGGTCAACCCGGTCACTGCCGCGGGCGTCACCAGCCGATCGGTGACCTTGCCGGCCGGCACCTGGTATGACTTCTGGACGGGGGCGACCAAGGCGGGCGGCGCAAAGGTCACGATGGACGCGCCCACGAGCTCGATCCCTCTGTTGGTCAAGGCTGGCTCCATCCTTCCGATGGGACCGATGATCCAGTACGCCGACCAGAGCACGGATCCCTTGGAGATCCGCATCTACAAGGGAGCGGATGGCTCGTTCACCCTTTACGACGATGCGGGAGACGGCTACGACTACGAGACGGGCAAGTATGCCACCATCCAGCTGTCTTGGAATGATGCGGCGGCAACTCTGACGGTGGGCGCGCGAAAGGGCAGCTACACCGGCAT
>Ga0302321_100004953_pt1 | contig 11596 bp, 5 predicted proteins | sample Fen_T0_1_FD_202505 | JGI IMG/M metagenome (GOLD analysis project Ga0302321, IMG submission 202505) | Peat permafrost microbial communities from Stordalen Mire near Abisko, Sweden - Fen_T0_1 | ecosystem: Environmental > Terrestrial > Soil > Wetlands > Permafrost | place: Sweden: Abisko...
GAGGACGAGAAGACTCGTGCTCAGAAGGTGTCGTGGCATAGGCTGCTACTTCGACTTGGTGGGGAAGACGGCCGTGTTGCCACTCTCGTCAGCCGCCGTCGCCGTATGGGAGGAGCTATCGTAGCCTGCAGTACGATCGCCGTATTGAAGGTTGATCGTCGCCGGTGTATGCAAGTGGAGGTTCAAATAGTAGCAATACTTGGCGAGGCTTTGGAGGTCGGTCTTTGGGCTGCGGTAGAAATCCTGGTCGAAGATCTTGGTGTTGTCGAGTAGCGGGGCCACCTGGTTTCTGAGCCCATCGGTTCTGAAGCTTAGACCGATCAGCAACGCATTGGGAAACATCGTCTTATATGTTTCGCGCTCGGAGTTGTAGACCCCGAGCGAGTAGCAACCAATCAGCACAACTCCCTTGCACTGATCGCGCACCTTTGTGAAGAGAGGATTGTCGGTCGGCGCCAGAGCTTGGGGATCCGTTGGTTGCCGTGTCGTGGTCATGAAGATCTGTTGAGGCCTGAGCGGGTTGCCGTTGGGCCACGCGAAATCGTGGTAGGCCTTGTTGAAGAAACCCACCTTTTTTTCAGTTGCGATGTGATTGGGCCAGGAGCTCTCATTGCCGTCCCAGTCTGATGACTTCTGCCGACCGTGGTGGCCGGAGATCCAGCACCAGTCTGGCTCTTCCTTTGCGGGCAGATTGGCTACGGCCTGCTGGAACTGCGGCCATTTGAGCGCAACCGCCGGAGTGTTGAACTTCACAATCTCTTGGGTGACGCCTGGAGGCCGGGGTGTGACGTCACGGAAACCCACCTCCTTCCAGCGTTTTATTCCCGCAAGCGTGTCGAAGTTGCCGAGGAACTCCATGAATAGACATCTAAGCTGCTCTGCGGCCATCGAGATTCTCCTTCAAGTCTGCTTGCGATAGACGACATTGCTTTCCCCGTTTTGGGTTGAATCTCGAGAGCAATGTTCCAGTACGCACATGCGATTCCCTCATCCCGTGACCAGCGCGAAGTCCTTGTTGAGTCGTCCTTTGTCGTCCATGACAAGCAACCGGTACTGATACTGCGTCCCTGAAGCCCGAGTCTGGTCGAGGAAGCTGCTGTTTACGGCATCGAGCCACGAACTCACCGCCTCCCAGCTAGCCGCCGGCGACTGCTGCCTCTGCACCAGAATCTTCTTCAGTGTGGCATCCGAAGTTGTCCAGCTGAGAAGCAGCGCCGAACCCTGAGGCTGGGGAGTCTTCCACGTGGGTGGCGCGGGGTGGGTATCGTCGAACGCGGTGAGCGCGGCCACGCGCGAGGGGCCTGACTCCCTGGTAGTACTCGGGGCGGTGGTAGAAACCGCGGCCGATGTGACCACGTAGTAGAAGGGCTTGCCTGTGTCGCTGGCAAGGTCGTTCTTTCCCACCACGGGCGCGCGCTTGTCCGGGGTCAGGGGCTCGGGAAGCACGAACACGCGGTCGTTGTCGCGGATCAGACGAACCTGGCTCTCGCTCGCGGAACGGTAGATGCGGTACTCGGTGACGGTGGGGTCCAGGCTCGACCGCCACGACAGGCGTACCTTGTGGTCATCCGATCCGGCGTCTACCAAGACCGGGGCGCTCGGAGGGTCAGCGGGCGGCAAGTATACCGGTGGCGTCGACAGGCTCAGGGTCTTGCTCGCATTCTGGGCCGGATCGACACGACTTGTCCGGTAGAAGTAGCGGTTCGTAGCCCGACCGTCGAGGGTGTCGGTGTGGGCAGCCGTGCTAGGTTTTGGGGCATAGCCGGGGAGATCGCTCGGCCCGCGCTCATCCGATGCGTCGGGGGGAAGCGCGGGATTGGTGATCCGGCTGAACGCCGCGACGTTGAGGTCGAGGCTGGCCAGCAGACGAAGCGCATCGTCGGTGAGGGCAGAATAGTCTGCGATGCCAGAGGACTTATTGATCTGGTTGACTGCGTTCTGCCATCTGGTCGTGTCGTTGGAGCCATCCGCCTTGAGCCACCCCAGATCCTTCGCACCAATCGCCTCTGCTTGTTGTTTTCGAGCAGCCGCCGTGTTTTTCGCATCCACCATGAACAGGGTTTCGTCCAATGCACGAAATACATTCGTCGAGTAACTGCTTGACGTTGGGATGTGCAGTGTGAAGAAGGAATGGCTTTGAAAGTCGGCCCGGGTGGCCCAGAGCTTGTCTTCCTTGAACGGCGCCTCCGGCGGATCGGGCTGTACACGGTAGACTTGGTACACGGCCGCAGGGCCGCCGACTGGACCCTCGTTGCCGGAGCGGTTCGAAAGCGGACCGCCGGTGATGATGTCCTTTCGGGCGGTGTCGTTCGTCTTGTTGTCGGCAGCGCTGACGCCGACCAATCCATACGACACCGGGGTGGTGAGACTGGCCGAAACTGGCAGCGCAATGACCGGCGTGTTGGCGAGCGGGGCACCCGGCAAGATGATGTCGTAGGCTCGCGCTTCCATGCTCAGCGTCCACGCGGACGATCCCGAAAGTTGAGGCGCCGGATCCACGGTTAGGGTGTGAGCCGTTGCATCCATCTCCACCACGGAGAATCGGGTGCTGCCGCCCTTTGCAGACGGAAGCTCGACCACCAGAGGCTCGAGCGAGAGCCCTTCGAGCGGGCTCACTGTCTTGCTGGGATCGGAGGGGTCGGCCACATCCGTCAGGTCAGTCAGAGTGACGACCGAGCCGGACACGGTCGCATTCTGCCCCGCGAGATCACCTCCGCCGATGCCGGCGACCGGTAGGAAGACCTCCGTGAAGACCTTCTCGTCGATGCCGACCACCGCGATGCGCTGCTGCCAATTGGCCGGCGCAGTAGGTTCGTTCATCGTCAACCCAGGCTGGATGTAGACGCGGAACTCCTTGGTGTCGGGTGCCTGACGTCGTTCCCTGGCGTCCCAGTACCACGCCACTCGCAGACCGATAGTGTTGGGGTGTTTGCTGATCCAATCTGCGGTCGTCGCGTCCCCGACCATGAACGGATCGTTCGCGTCGATGATCCACGCGCGCACACGGATGGGCGCCGGGGGCGGCATCTCATCGATCAGATGGACGGCCGGATAGATCTTCTGATCGGTGAGCCATAGCGCCGGACCGGAAAGCGCGCTGTAGCGCCCGAAAATGTCGATGCCGCTCACACGGTAGCCATACCAGCCCTCGACCAACGGCCCGTCAACCGCAAACAAGGCAAAGGTGGGCCAGCCATCGAGCGTCGTAGGGTCGTCGTCGGTGCGCGGCAGGCCAGGAGCGACCGGCACCTGCGTGATGAGCTTGTGCGTACTGGGATCAGCGGGCACGGTTGGCGCCAGCAAGCCGATATCCTTGCGCCAGAGGTGAAACAAGATGCTACCCGATGGCTCGATTCTGTCGCTGTCCTTCGGCGTGGGAACATCCCACAAGAGGCCGGCCAGCCCGGCGGCGTCGCCAGGAACGTCGGAGGGAACCGCCCCTACCGGCAGGGCATAGACCGAAGGATTCGCAGGCGGAGAAAGGGGTGCTGATGCGCCGCTGATGACGCCGGATTTGAGGTACGCCTCGATGTTATCGAAGTTCTCAGCACCGACCAGAGAAAGCACAGTCGCCACGCTGCCATTGGCCGCGTTGGAATAGTCGGCAACCAACATGTAGTCGTAGCTCTGCCCTTGCTCGGTTTCCTCATCAATCCAGTAAAGACCCAGCATCTGGGCCACGGCAGGATTCGCCGTGGCCGCCAGCAAGAGATCCAAGGTCGACTGACTGCTGAGCTGAGGAGGGGTTGCATCGGGATCGTCGGGGTCCGGATCGCCCGGAATGTCCTCGACGAAATCCGTGATCCCTGGCGGGCCGACCTGGACGATCTTCACCAACGCATTGAACAGATCGGTGAAGTTCGTCCCCTGCGTCCATGGGCTTGTGTCGACTTTCGACGGATCTTGCGCCGAAGGAAAACCGTAGCGAATGCGTGGCAGAGCCCGGTTCTTCGAGTCGTCGAGGTCGGGCGTGCCGGTCTGTAGGGGATAGTTGTCGTGCCGTACTGGCAGCAGCATGGGCTGCGGGAAATCCGGAGCGGCGTCCCAACCCTCTCCTGTGCCGTTGCTCGCAAGACTGGTGCACAGGTTCACTAGACGTGCAGGCCCACTGGTGATTCGAATGGTATCAATGGCCTCGAAGTCGAGGGTCACAGGGACGATGCTCCCAGCCTGACCCGAAACGACCTTGGTGACGACGACCGCACCAGCGCAAAGAGCCGTCACGACGATTCCGTCGTCGGCATAGGTTGCTGTTCCGGTGCCGGTTCCCGTGCCAGTCCCGGTACCAGTCCCCGTTCCCGTGCCGGTCCCCGTTCCAGTGCCAGTGCCAGTCCCGGTTCCCGTGCCAGTCCCCGTTCCCGTGCCAGTCCCCGTTCCCGTGCCGGTGCTCGGACGGGTCGTGTTCGCCGCAGACGCGGTTACCGCAAATCCGTTGAGCATCCAGGTGACCGGACGACCGTCGAAATCGACCGTGAAGGCGCGACGGTGGAATCCGGGGGAGAATAACGAAGGTTGGCCGCGGTCGATGGTCTCCGGATAGAAACGGTTGTTGGCGCCGATCGGGATCGACACGGGGTTTGGCCTGGCATTTGTGTAGCTGAACGTGGCTCGAAAGGTCCCGTTGCCGAGCGCGATCACGTGGTCGAGAGAAGGCACCGTCGCGCCCTGATCACAGAGGCACGGACAATTGGGCACACCGCCGTCCATTCCAAGCACACCGCCCGGACCAGGTGCGCCTGGTCCGGGCCAAGGCGTGCCAGGACCAGGGCCGGGACCAGGACCAGGGCCGGGACCAGGACCAGGACCAGGGCCGGGGCCGGGGCCGGGGCCGGGACCAGGGCCAGGGCCGGGGCCGGGGCCGGGGCCGGGACCAGGGCCGGGGTCGATCGGTGGAAAGTCGGCGACGAACCCGATGGTGACACGCACCTGGCCTTGGGGCGCGGCAGGATCCATTTGAAACTCGACGAAGCTGCGCCCGTCCAGGTCGATTTCGACGGTGCCCGTCTCGGGAAAGTCGTCGGTCAGGTTGAGATTCTGGTCGCTGTGAAAGGTGCCGAGCGGCAGCACCAGATCCGTGGAGGGAAGCGTGCCCGGAACGAGGCCCTGTTGGTCGAATTGCGCGGCCACACAGACCATATTGGTACTGCTTGCCGGAGTCAGTCGTCGCAGCAGATAGAAGCCGTACCAGGGAAATCCCGGCCTGCTCATCGCATTGGTATCGTCGGGGAGACCGTTCGCGAATGCCCAACGCAGATGGACACCATCGGGCAGTCTGGGCTGCAGGCTGGGCAGCGTGCGATCATCCCCCAGAACGCCGAGGGTCAGTATCGCAAGAGGGGCGCCATCCTTGTCGGGTCGATAGAGGGCCAAGGGTGTTTCGCCTTTCCTAGACGATGTCGAATTGGCAGTCCGCGATCAGCGACTGAACGCCGATGGCGGTCTCGACCACATTGGCTGACTCGGTAAGGCCACTGTCCAGGGCTTGCACGAATAGGCTCGCGCCCCAGTGACCCTTGCCGAGGTCGGATACGTTGACGGCGCCCGCATACTGCAGCGGCGCCGATTCGATGTTGGGCTTGCGCGTGCTGGTCACCCCACAGAGCAGCATCGCGCCCGCACCGGTTAGGCTGACCTCGACGATTTCGGAGCCTGAGACGGTCACCAGCTTGCGAGTACCGGTCCCGTTCGTGGTCACCACGGTGCCCACGTCGTCGCCCGCGCTGTTCTTCCCCTGGGCTTGCAGGGTGGACAGCCCATTCGGATCGATGTCGAGAACCACGGTGGTACTGGGCGGCACGAACACGCGTACGGGACCCGTACCGGCGGACGACGGTAACTGCAATGCGAGCGTCCCGGTCGGCAGCCCGGAGACCGCTTTGAAGGTGCCAGGAAGATCGCCGTCGATGCCGATCCCACAAGACAAGGTGACCGGTAACATCGCGGCCGCGTTGGCCTTGGCAGGTGACGGGAAACCGGTGAATTGTGCTGTTACACTCGGCGGAGTCTGTTTCGCCGCGGACTTGAGCACACGGCTTACTATCCGATCCCCAGCGGGCAGGGGATAAAGCAGCACCAGCGCATAATGCGCGGACGGGGATGCGGGCCCACCGCCCGTGACCGGTACGATTTCGGCGTAGAGATTCACCACTTGTCCGGTCGAATAGCTCGCGGCACTGGTAAAAAGACGTCGGGCGGTGAGCAGCTTGCTCTGCGTCTGCGCAGCGCTGGACGATGCTTGCAGGACGGCGGTGGTCGACAATCGCCGATAGCTCCATGCTACCGTGGGCAATAGTCGCTTCCCAGCGGGCGCAAGCCCTGTCACAGGTGCCGTGAGCGAGACCTGTTCGACGTCGGTTCGTGTCGATCCCGGCACGGCCGTTGCCGACTGGCCGAGCGACAGCGGATCGCCATCCCCCCCGGCGATGAGATAGGTTTGGGCAACCGCGTTCGCGAACACGACGGGTGCGCCGAGGGCGGGAGGAATGCGTGTCTGCACGAGCAGCGGCGATCCCCCGGTGACAGCAGGACTCACCTTCGCGCCGCAAAAAGCCGTCGGCAAAACCGGTTGCGCCACCTCGGTTCCCACTCCAGTTCCCCATACGTGCGCGTTAGAGAGCACAAGCGGAGCATTCGTCGGGTTGCCGGTCGTGTTGTCGAAACACAGCCCACCCAGCGTCCCGTAGCCGCCGGGCCCTCCGGCTGCTGCCCCGAGCCCGGTCGTTGCGGAACCTCCGATGAGCGGAGCATCGATACGCGTTCCGCGAGTGCCTGCGGGCAAAGTCCGATCAGCCACCCCGACGGACACCTCGCCAAGCCGGACTACGTCGGTGGCAAATCCTTCCAAAATGTCGGGGATCGGCTCGCTGCCTCGGGCAGTGATTTCTGCCGGCGAGGCCAGCTTCTCGCGGACATAGAAAACCACCGCAGATCCGCTGTGCAGCGTCCCTGCGCGCAGCTTGGCACCGTACCCGACGGCGATGATGTTGGCGTCATCCTTGCGACGCTGTCCCTCTGCGAATGCCACCTCAGCCATGGTCTTAGTGGTCGCCTTCGTGGTCTTCTTCTTTGCACGTGTGGCGGTCATGGTTCTCCCCTAGGCGAATTGGATCTGAAGTGCGTTGATGACGTCCTGGATGCGGGTCACAACCGCGCCGCCCGAGGCGACACTGTGTCCGAGGCCGAGAATCTTGTTCGTACCGACTTGAAGCCAAATCGCGCCGGAGTCTCCGAATCCGGACACCTTTCCATCTGCAGGCGGGGGTGAGGCATTCGGATCAGGGACAATTACCAGCTGATTGATGAAATAGAGGGTGCCGGTTTCGTCGTCGCGTTGGAGGACCGGTGTCAACCCCGAAAGTATTCCTCGGGTGACGCCCGTGCCAGCGCCGGACTTGTACATCGCCAGTCCACCATGCGTGGATGGGTTCGCGATAAGGGCGTCGATGTCCGCGTTGGTCAGGTAGGTACCGGGCGTCGTGATGGTTCCGGCGGCGCCCATCGTCGTTGCGTTTGCTTCGCCTGGTGCCGCGTCCAAATAAGAGAACAAAGGAGAGCCCAAGGCGCGATTTCCCCGCAAGGATGCCACCGCGGCGTCCACCGATCCTGCCTGGCTTGAGGGTGGAGTCGAGGTCGGCGCCGTCGAAGGCGCGTTGAGCGTCGCGCTTTTGACGTTTCCCACGACGGCCTGGTCCGCCATCGCCAACAGGTCGGCAGAAACGGAAGCGGGCAGCCCCAACTCAAATTGCACCACGGCGCTGGCGAGCAACGCTTTCCAGGGCATCTGAGCAAACGCCAGAGGACCGGTGCTGCCGAAGTAGCCATCTTTGTACGCGACCGAGTATTGGACAGCGGTCGGATAAGCGAGGAGTTCGAGGGTGCTCGTGCCTGCTCCGACGACAGGATCGACCGGCACGCGTGAGACGATGACGTCAGGCTCGAACGTCACAGTCTTTGCGGCCAACGAGCCAGTCACAGTCGTGCGCGAGTAGACGTGAATCGTTCCCGCCGGCACGGTCAGGGCGACCGGAAAGGACGCGATGTCCGTACCGACCCGAACCTCGGTGGTTTGGCTCGAGTAGAATTGAGCCACCACCCCTGCGGGAGTCGTTCCCGGCTTCACGATTAAGCGGTCGCCGAACGACAGGTTCGTCACCACGCGCACGTCGCTCGGGGTCGTCGTCTGGTTGAGAATCAACGTCACGTCGGCGTTGATGATCAGGGTGCCTATTTGATAAGTGCCCGCAGCGAATGCGACGACGCAGTTAGAGTTGAGCGTCACGGTACTGTAATTACCGGGGGCGATTGGAATCGGACTCGCCAGCGTCCCCTGTCCCGAGTTCACCGTGAAAGGGCTGGTTCCAGCCGACACGGTCTTGGTCGGGATCGAGATGGAAGCAAAAGGTGCGTGCTCGCTCTGTGAGCCGCTGATGGTGGCGCCTCCAGTCGGGGTCATCTTGATCAAGCCTGCTGCGCTGACGTTTCCCTGGATGTGAGTTCGATCGCCAATCTGGACGTCGCCGCCCGAAACGACGTTCGCGTTGACGTTGCCGTCGTTGCCAAACGTCACCGCGTGATTCGACCACACCGTGCCGTCCGAGATGCGCACCCGATCCGCGATGGTGGTCGCCTGATCGGAAAACACCGCCGCAGCCGACAATCCCGTCGCCGGGGTGGGGCCGGGCGCAGGTGGAGTCGGCAGCGCACAGGTGGTATTCAGATCGGCGAGCACGCTGCAGACATCACGCTCTTGTCCGCAGAGCAAAGATTTGAGTCGCAGGCGCAGTCTCTCCGTCTCGGCGAGCGTCCGGGTTCCCTGTGGGGCTGAAATGGTGAGAGCACGTACTCGTCCGAGCAGGCTTCTGAACGACTGTTGATCGATGGTGAGCGCATCTAATGATACCGCCACTGTGCCTTGGTCACAGACCGAGGTGAATGGCTGCCGGGGTCCGGAGATAGTGGTCCGCGCAATCGAAAGCCCACATTGAGCCTTCAGTGTGACTTGCGGAGCGCTCGGATCGCGGATCTCCAGCTCCAATACATGCATTCCGACCGTCGCAACGGTCGTATCCAGCTTGAAGAACACGGTTTGAAAGGCTGGGGCAACCGCCAATGATGGAACCGGAACCCATTCACTCGTGGAGTTCTGCCCGACCGCGGATGCATCCCCGCTCGACCAGCCATCGCTAATAGCAATGCCGGCGTTTGAGAGAATGCGCCGGCCGCGCGCACTGATACGCACCTCAGTAGCGGGCCAGGCCGATGTGCTGGTGTTGGACAACCGGACACCGACAAAGAACTTTCCAAAGGCTGCGTCCAGGAGCCCTTCTGGCATTACCTGCAAAGTTGCCGGCCAGAGGGCAAAGGGACGACCAACAATGGCGAAACCCGATAGCGACATGGGTCACTCCTCTCAATCGCGGGCGGACGGTGAGAGCGGCAGCGGATGTCCACCCGAACGTAGCGTCAACAATCTACAGACTCGGCAACGCTGTCAAGCGGAAAAAGTCTTTGGGCTCTGCTTCGATGTGGCCAACCCAACAGCTTGGGGAGATCAATGAGCCTTGTACCCGCGCTATCCCGAAATCCATCGCCCAGGCTCAAGCGGCCTCCCGGTGATAGAAGTTGAGTAGCCCGCCGAGGCGCGCACGACAGGCGACGTTGCCGTCTGCCCGTTGTCATTCGTCGGACCGACGTTCCTAATGAGTCGGCCACCGATGCTCTGGTGAAAGCGCTCCGTCATGTATAACGAGCGCACACAACACCCACACAACCGAATGCTGCCGACTCGAATACAAGTGGCACCTCTTCGTGTGCCGAAACTCGATCGCGCTATCTCGGAGACACTTCACGCGGCCTCGCGGTGGTAGAAGCTGAGAAGACCGCCGAGCCGTTCCCGACGCGCAACTCCACCAACGCCACTTTCGGCACGGCCGTCGGAGGCGATCAGTCGGTTCTCGATGCCCTGGTGGTTCCTCTCTTGATGGTAGTGAGCCACGTATTCGGAGATTGCTCGTCGAAGATGGGCCTCACCCAACGGTACGATCCGATCCAGGCACTCGCTCTTGATTGACAGAACGAAACGTTCCGCGAAGGCGTTCAGGTTCGGGCTCCTCGCCGGCAGCCTCACGGTCTTCACCCCACCCTGGCCCAGGATTCGGCGGAATGCTTCCGTGTAGAGATGATCGCGATCGATCAAGATGTACCGCATGCCGACCAGGAAGCCGTCGACCGCATCGACCAGGTTGCGCGCCATCTGCTCCATCCAGGGGCCACCGGGATTGGCGGCCATCCCGACTATTTCCACCTTTCGGGTCGCGAGGTCGATCGCGAACAGCACGTGGTAGCGCATCAGCCCGAGCCTGGTTACGACCTCTACTATGAAGAAGTCCATGCCAACGATCGCACCCAAGTGTGCCTTGATGAATGTCGCCCATGACATTCGCTGCCCTCGTTCAGGTGCGGGGTCGATGCCATTTTCCAGCAAGATACGTTTGATTGTGTTGCGCCCGATCTCGTGACCCAGGTTCTTCAAAGCGCCCATGATCCGCGTGTACCCCCAACGCTCGTTCTCCTTGGCCATCCTGACGACGAGGGCCGCGATTTCGGCCGCCGTCTTCGGTCGCCCTTGCCCTCGCTGCTGGCTGCCGTCGTACTTCTTCGCCACCAGCTCTCGGTGCCAACGCAGAATCGTCTCCGGCGAGGCGATCGTCGCGATTGCCGCCAATCCCTTGCGGCCCAACGCCTTGCCCAACATGGCCAGCCGCCTTCGCTCCGCGTCGGTGAGTCTCACCCGTTTCGTGCCGAGCTGCTCCCGTAGGAGCAGATTCTCAGCCTTCAGATAGTCGACTTGCGCTTGGAGAACCCGACCAAGCCACACCGCCAGCCATGCTGCCAGAAACTGCAACGGCAACGGAAGATTGAGACCTGTCCTTCGAGTGGCCATGGGAGTGCCAGAACCTCCGGCTCTCACGCTTCAGCTCGACTTGCGAACCGGGAGAAACCGCTCGATATCACGATGATTTGGGCAGATCCAGTTTCGGCACAGGCCATCCTCCAGAAGGCACACTATTTCCGTGATTTCCCGTGTGGCGCAGTTGCGAACGAGAAGTGCAGAATGTCTTCGTTCGCAGCACGGTTAGATAGGCTCAGGCATTCGCTGCGCTCTGCCATCACCGCTCGACGGTGAAGTCGAAGCTGTCGTTGGGAATGGGTGTGCCCGGGCACGGCAGTGGGCCTGTCACCTTCGACAATTGAAGCTTCGACAGCTCGTTGGGCCTGTAGTCCAGCGTGCCCTCGGACGCACAGGCCATCGAGAACGGCTCCGTCGCACTCGCCTGGACCAGCCACGTCACGGACGTGACCGGGACAGGAGCGGGCACTCCGACTCCCAGATTCTCGGCCGTGGTCTCGACGTGCACGTAGTGCTGTTGCGCTGTACCTTGAAAACGAAAGTCGCATTTTGGCCCCGAGCAATACTGGTTGGTGACCAAACCTGTCCCCGTCCAAGCGGAGATCGTCCCCGCGACGTCGGTCGCGAAGTCGTTGAGCACCGGCGCGTGGATCGTCGCCGACAACGTGCCCGTGCCGGGGGTCGGCC
>Ga0302321_100004954_pt1 | contig 11596 bp, 8 predicted proteins | sample Fen_T0_1_FD_202505 | JGI IMG/M metagenome (GOLD analysis project Ga0302321, IMG submission 202505) | Peat permafrost microbial communities from Stordalen Mire near Abisko, Sweden - Fen_T0_1 | ecosystem: Environmental > Terrestrial > Soil > Wetlands > Permafrost | place: Sweden: Abisko...
TGGTGGCCTCCATGCCCCGCTTGAGGGGGACGAGGTGGGGATTGAAAAGTACCGTGGCGCCTTCGTCGGCGAACCTCAGCTCGGTCTCGATCTCCTGGGTGTGCCGGTGCTTCCTGCCAGGGCTGTAAAGCTGGACGCTCTCGGTCCTTTCGGTGAACAGGTATTTCTGCTCGATCTTTTTCCCCGCTCCTGAAATGCCGCTCAAGGCGTTGACGATGACCCGGGGTTCCACCAGGCCGGCGCGGTACAAGGGAAGGAGGGGGAGGAGGGAGCACGTAGTGTAGCACCCGGGATTGGCGATGAGGTCGGCCTTCCGGATAGCCTGGGTGTGCCACTCGGCTAGGCCGTAGACGGCTTGATCGAGCAGGTCGGGCCGGGGGGGTTGCTGACCGTAGGCCTGGGCGAACACGGCCCTGTCCTTGATCCGGAAATCGGCCGACAAGTCGATGACCACGGCCTTGCCGAAGAACGGTCCGCAGACCGAGGCGCTGGCCAGGTGGGGCAGGGCGGCGAACACCACATCGGGACCTAGTAGCGCAGCCGCCTCGACGGTGACGAATTTCCCTTCGGTAGCCTGGTACTTGGCCGACAAGGCCCCCAGCCCTGGATCTTCAGTGCCTATGGGCTCGCCGGGCTTGGAGCTGGAAACGGCGATGATCTGGGTGATCTCGGGGTGCGCCTCGAGAAGCCTGAGCAAGACCATCCCCGTATACCCAGTAGCGCCGACAACGACGGCTTTCATCTCAAACCTCCCATCCCGGCATGAGGCGGAGCAGGGACCGCTGCAGAGCCGGAAAATCCGAACCCTGCCTCAAAATGATCAAAATGGTGTCGTCTCCGGCCACCGTGCCGAGGATTTCTGGCACCTCGAGGTTGTCGAGGGCCAAGGCCGTGGCCTGGGCATGGCCGATCAGCGTTTTGAGGACGACCAAGTTACCCGAGGATTCCATGCTCAGGTACCCCCGTTGGAAGTCCCGGATCCATTCGTCCAGGCCCCGGTCTGACTCTTCGGGGAGGGCGTAGACGTACGACCCGTCGGGAGCGATAATCTTCCCTACCCTGAGGGCCTTGAGATCCCGGCTCAACGTGGCCTGGGTCACCTCGTACCCTTCCTCGGTCAACAGGGTCAGCAAGGCCTCCTGATTGGAGAGCCCCTTGTGGCCTATGGCCCGCTTGACGGCTTTCAGCCGCTCGTCCCGCCCTTTCATGGCACCAATGTACCGGACCAGACCGACCTTGGCAAGATTAAATGATAGGAAATGCAGTTTTTTTGCATATTTTTGCAAATACATCCTCGATACCATGGAAATTCTCTTGCCAACAAATTGCCCCAGGAGTCCGGCTCTGATGGCCATGGTCTTCGAAACCGTCCAAGGAAGGACCTTTGAACGGAAGAGGACCGCACCTTTTTCCCCTTTCTTGGAGAACTCTCATTCGGACAAGTAAGGACTTCAGAGGTCGTTAATCCCCCTGACCTTGACAGGGGACGGTTGCAGACCTAGAGTCAAACCATCCAGCGACAGGAGGCCCCATGGAACGATCGCCCGCGGCGCAGGAAAATCAGAGGCGGCTTGCGGAGGTTTGCTCCCTGGACGAGGCCTCCGCCTTGGCCCGGACCGGGTCCGACGCCGGCGGGTTGACCACGGCCACCGTCGAAGAGAGGCTGAGGGACTTCGGGGCAAATGTGATGGCCGCCGAAAAGAAGAAGGGCTTCTTCGGCGAAATCGGGGGGAGGTTCCTGGACCCCTTGGTGATCCAACTCCTGGTCATCCTGGTGGTTTCCTCCCTCACTTCCGCCGACCTCATCACCCCTGTCCTGGTCGGGGGCATGATCCTGATCAGCGTCTTTCTTTCCTACTTTCAGGAACGGCGTTCTAACCGGGCGGCGGACAACCTTAAGAAGCTAGTCCAGGCGACCACCGTGGTTCTGAGGGACGGCAAGGAAGCCGAGTTGCGGATGTCCGAGGTGGTACCAGGCGATGTGGTCCTGTTGGCCGCCGGGTCCATCATCCCCGCCGATCTGAGGCTTCTGTCGACCAAGGACTTCTTCGTCAGCCAGTCGGCCCTGACCGGTGAGTCCCTGCCGGTGGAAAAGTTCGCCGCGCCCGACCCCTCCAAGACCGAGTCCTTCGATCTGGTGAACGCCTGCTTCCAAGGCAGCACGGTGGTTTCCGGGGCCGCCCGGGGGGTGGTGGTCAACACCGGAGCGCGCACCTTCCTGGGGGCTCTGTCGGCGAACCTGGCGGCACCCAACGTGGCCACCGACTTCGACAAGGGTGTGAAGAAATTCGTCTGGCTGATGATAAGGCTGATGCTGGTGATGGTGTCGCTGACCTTCCTCATCGTCGGCCTCACCAAGGGCAACTGGATTCAGGCCCTGTTGTTCGGATTGTCGGTGGCCGTGGGCCTCACCCCGGAAATGCTCCCCATGATCATCACGGTGTGCCTGTCCAAGGGCGCACTCTTCATGTCCCGGAAGAAGGTCATCGTCAAGAAGCTCAAGTCCATTCAGAACCTGGGGGCCATGGACATTTTGTGCACCGACAAGACCGGTACCCTCACCCAGGACAAGGTCATCCTCGAGAAGCACGTGGACATCACCAACCGGCCCAGCGACGATGTGCTGCGGTACGCCTACATGAACAGCCACTACCAGACGGGGCTCCGCAACCTCCTCGACCTGTCCATCCTCAGCCACGACGACCTCGACGTCGAGAAGACCTGCCGGAAGGTGGACGAGATCCCCTTCGACTTTCAGCGCAAACGCATGAGCGTGGTCCTCGACTACGAGGACCAGCACGTGCTCATCTGCAAGGGTTCGGTGGAGGCCGTATTCGACGCCTGCGACCAGTACCAGATCGACGACGACATCTTCCCCTTGATCCAGATCATCCGCAACGACATCATCGAGGAGTACCAGAGGCTGTCGAGCCAAGGCTACCGGGTGTTGGCCATTGCCTACCGGGAGTTCGCCAAGGACAAGGTCAGCTTCTCGGTGGCCGACGAGTCCAACCTCGTCCTGTTGGGGTATCTGGCCTTCTTCGACCCGCCCAAGGACTCGGCCGAGAAGGCCATCGCCAGCCTCAGGGAGCACGGTGTGAGGGTGAAGGTGCTCACCGGCGACAACGAGCTGGTCACCGCCAAGGTCTGCCGGGATGTGGGGTTCACCGTGGACCGGGAACACACGGTGATCACGGGCAAACAGTTGGCCGCCATGACCGGGGCGGAGTTCCTGAAGACCATCCAGGACCACGACGTGTTCGCCCATCTGACCCCCGACCAGAAGGCCGCCATTATCCAGGGACTGCGGTCGGCGGGCCACGTGGTGGGGTTCATGGGCGACGGCATCAACGACGCCCCGGCCCTCAAGGCCTCCGACGTGGGACTGTCGGTGGATACCGCCGTCGACGTGGCCAAGGATTCGGCTGACATCATCCTCCTCGAGAAGAACCTGCTCGTGCTGGAAGACGGCATCATCGAAGGCCGGAAGACCTTCAACAACATCTTGAAGTACATAAAAATGGGGGCCAGCTCGAACTTCGGGAACATGTTCTCGGTGGTGGGGGCCAGCTATCTGTTCCCCTTCCTGCCCATGCAGCCGGTCCAGATTCTCCTCAACAACCTGCTCTACGATGTTTCGCAGATCGGCATCCCCCTGGACAACGTGGACCCCGAATTCGCCGCCAAGCCCCAGGCCTGGGACATAAGGTTCATCCGCCGGTTCATGACCTTCATCGGGCCCATCAGCTCGCTGTTCGACTACGCCACCTTCGGCCTGATGTGGTGGTTCTTCGGCTGCTCGGCGTACCTGGGGGACCAGAACCCCTATTGGATGCAGTTGTTCAACACCGGGTGGTTCGTCGAGTCGCTGCTCACCCAGACCCTCATCGTCCACATCATCCGGACGAACAAGGTGCCCTTCTTCCAGAGCCGGGCCAGTTGGCCCATGACGGTGACCACCTTGGCCGTCATGGCCGTGGGCGCCTGGGTTCCGTATTCGCCGTTCGCCGGGGCGCTGGGCATGGTGCCCCTGCCCCCGGTGTTCTGGGCGTTCTGTCTGGCATTCCTGGTGGCCTATTCGTTTCTGACCCACGGGGTCAAGGTCTGGTTCCACCGGCGCTTCGGAGGGTTGGGAGCATGAGAAGTCTTTTGGACGCCCTGCAGGAGGGCCGCCTGGTCGAACTGCCCGAGGTGGACAAGCCCAAGGCCCTGGAGTACCTGGCCCTGCTCATCGAGGCCATCCCCGACATCGGCAACCGGACCGATCTGGTGAAGGCCGTGAACGACCGGGAGACCCAGTTCAATACAGGCATCGGGAAGGGGGTGGCCGTTCCCCATTGCCGGGTGGAGACCGACGGCGAGCTGCTGTGCGCCATCGGCTGGTCCCCCAAGGGCATCGAGTACGGCAGCCTCGATGGCCGGAAGGTGCACCTTATCGTCATGTACTACGTGCCCGACGTCCAGCGCAACCTCTACCTCAAGGAGATCTCAGGCCTGGCCAAGGTCCTGGCGGGTTCCGACGCCTTGGAGAAATTCACCCAGACCGAGAACCTGGACGAGCTGCGGGAACACCTGCTCGACTGGGTGAGCCAGGCCATAGGTTCGGCGGTCCCCGACGCCAAGGCCAGGATGATCAAGCTCGAGGCCCGGCAGACCTCCCTGGAGACCGCCGTCCGGGACGCCGTGGCCCTTCCCTCGACCGTGGAGCGGTTTCTGCCGTTCCAGGCCGTTTGTTACGGCGACCACGTTCTGGTCCTCAGCGCCGACCTCGGCCTGGCCGACACCCTGGAGCACGACGGGACCTTTCTGGCGGGTATGAAGGACCAGTCCGACTTCGTGGCTGCGGGCTACCGCATTGTCCGGCTGTCCGAATCAGAATTCGCCCACGGCCGCAAGGTGGTGTCGGCGGTGGCGTTCAAGGCAATTTGACGTCCCGAAGAGGGAAGAGACAGGATGAGCGCTCATTGGAAGTCTCCCCCGCACGAAGCAAAAGCCCTCGGATAGGCCGCAAACCGTCCCGGATAGCTGGCACTCCCGCTGGGATATGTCGCACTCCAGCGCGGATATCCGGTTCTCCGGGTCGGATATGTCCCACTCCAGCCCGGATATGGGATGCTCCGCCTTGGATATCTGGCGCTCCCGGCCGCATAGGCGGCGGTCGGTTCAGGATATGTGGCAGTCGGTCGAGGATATACGGCTCCCCGGCGCCGTTGTGCCGCATATCCTACAGAGAATCCCCGATATCCGGGCCCGGAGGTCTTTTTTCCTGGGCCGTTCATCGAGACCACCGAGCGGAGTCCCAGGGTTCCCTGACCGGGAGGGACCTGTTCGCCCTCGGGGGCTTTTCTGCGGACTCTGCGGTTCCAACTCCCAAGAGAAGAGAACCCATCGCCGAGGTCGCAGAGGCACGCAAAGGTAAGACTGGAGGGTTTTTCCCTTGGCGTCCTTTGCGGACTTTGCGCGAGATCTTTCAGAGATGGCTCGGGCCAAGGACGCTAAAGACGCAAAGAAGACAGGGATGAACAGGATGGGAATGGAGGGGCGCCGCATTCTCCGCCCCAGGGCTGGGTCTGGTCTCTCTGCGTACCCTGCGGTTCCGCCCCTGGCGTCGTTGATCCGGGGACCGACCGGACTCCTTTGCGTCCTCCGCGAGCTTTGTGCGTGATTCTTCTGAAGACGGCCTCGCTCCAAGGGCGCAAAGAATGCCCCGGGGAAGAGAAGAAAACAGGGATGGCCAGGATTCCCAGGATGAATTGAAGTGGAGTAGCCATTGTGGTTCGGGGCCGGCTTCGAAACCGAAGACCGACACCCCTGGCCTTCCTTCCTCGGCGGCTTCTCTGCGGACTCTGCGGTTCAATTCTTAAGAAGAAGAATCTCACCGCCGAGGGGAAGAATGATATCGGGGAGATGCCCGGAGCCCTCCGCTGCCCCCTAGCGAAGCGCCACCTGCCAAACCAGCTCGGCAATCTTCTCGGGGTTGCCGTGGTGGATGTAGTGTTCCCCTTCCAGAACGACGACCTTCCCCTGGGCATTCTTTCCGAGGATTTCCTCGTGCATGGCTCTCCACGCCAGGCCCGGTATCCCTTCCCCGGTCCTCATGGCGCTGGTGGATGCCAGTACCAGAACCACCGGAAGGTTCTCCGGGAATCGTAACGAGGACTGCGACTGGAGATGGGAGACGATCTGGTTGCCTTCGGAGAAGATGGCGTGGCTACCCAGCATCCAATTGGTGATCATGTTGTAGTCTGAAATCTCCTGGGGAGAGAGGCCGATGGTCGTGGCGCCACCGAGGTCCGGGGCGATCCAAAACAGGATTCTGACCACACCGAGGATTCGCAGCACCTCGTAGGCATTCAGGGACTCTTTGACCGGATGCAGGAAGGCCGACTGCTGGGGAACGGAAATATCCAGACCTACAATCCCGGCCAGTTCTTCCGGATATTTGTTGGCATAATAGAGGGCCTGCAAACCCGAGATGGAATGGGGAACCAAGGTGTACGGTGGCAGAATCTGGGCCTCCCGCAACGCCTGCCGAATTTCTTCCACACTCTGGGCGGTGGACGGAGATTCGTCGGTGTCTTGGCTGAGCCCGTAGCCCGGATACTCGACCACGGTGACCCGAACCTTCGACCCGAGCTCCCGCTGGAGGGGGAGGAAGTCCAGCATGGGAACGGTGGTGCCGAAGCCGCTGAGCAAGACGACGTTGGCGGGTCCGCTCCCCATGGTGACCAAATGGATCTTCTTTCCCGAAACCTCCACAAAGGTCCCGGGAGCCTTGTATCCTTCTTTTTCGACGGCGGTAAGAACGAAGTTCAGGGTGGTCGTGACCACGACGATGCCCACGAGGCCGACGACCAGGACCAAGATGCTTCTCAGCGCCACGGATACCAGTTTTTTCATCTTTTTCCTTTCATTGGTTCCCTTGGCTCAAAACGAGGTCTTTTTTCAGCAGCGCGCTGTCGGGCAGCAGGACCAGCGAATCCTGGAGCAGCTGCCGGGCCTCGGCCTTCTTCCCGGCGTTCCAGGTCTGGGCGAACCGGTTGTGGATCTCCACCGACCAGTTGTAGGCGTAGATCTCCTGGGCTTTGGTCAGCTGGGGGATGGACTGCACCTCGGCGGGCAATCCCTTCAGGTAGGTCCAGGCGGCCCGGGGGCCTTGGGCTGCGGCGATCTTCTGCACCTCCTGACCGTAGACGTAGGAAAGCAGTTCCTGGCGCCGGACCGGGGTCAGGGTGCCTAGGGCGAAGGCCTGGTCGATTTTTTCGGCGGCCTGGGCCGGGGGCAGGGTCTTCACCGCCGCGGTGAGCTGGCTGTTGGCCACCAGGGCCAGGGTCTGGGACGACTGGGCCTCGGTGAGGAAACCTCGGTTCCGCCACGAGACCACCAGGGCCTGGGCCCCGGCCCAGTCCTGCTTGTCCAGGAGTACGTTTACGTCGTTGTTCAGGAATGCGAATGCCAGTTGCTTGGCCTCGTCCACCATCCCCGTCCAGGCTACCATCTTGTCCACCAGGTCCAGGCCTTTCAGGTAGTCGCGCCGGCCGTTGAGCCAGGAGGCGTAGTTGACGAAGCCGTCGACCAGGGTTTTCCGGGCTTCGGGGGTGCCCTCGATGGTCCAACGGTCGATGGCAAGCCCCACGGCTTCCTCCACCTGGCCCGACCTTTGGAAGTCGGCCATGCGGTTCTGGACCAGCAGGCCCAGAAGCTGTCGGTCGCCTATGGTCTTGCGCTGGTTGTAGTTGCCCGGGGGGACGTAGGCGAACCCCGTCTGGCCGAAGCTGTTGGTGAACTCGGTCTTAGTCCCGGGGTCGAAGCCGTACTTCGTGGTGGTCTCCACGTCGATCTCCTTCCCCGAGGCCAGGCGGACCAGGGCGAAGGCGTGGTCGGTGGTGGCCACGGCCTGGACGTCGAGCCCGGCGCTCCGGCCGAGGATCATGTACGCGAGGGCCGACGACACGCAGTTGAAGGTACCGCGGTCGACCAGGACGTCGAGGCGGGTCTGATAAGTGGAATAGCCCTTGAGGTGGGTGTGGAGGAACAACAGCAACGCCTCGGCCTTCCGGGGTTCATCCCAGCCCGGGTCGGCCTGGGCGACGAATTCCTTGTCCCACTGGTCCCAGACGGTCCGGTAAACCGGCAGCTGGGAGGAAGGCGCCCCTGACAAGATAAGGGACAAATCGATCAACCCGGCTCGGTCCAGGGGCCCCTCGGCGGCCGGCTGGGACAGAGCCTCGGGTAGGGGTTCCAGCCGCAGGCCGGAGGCCGGAAGGGCGAGGACCAAGGCCGACACCCAAAAAACGAGAAACCGCATGGCCCCATGCTAACCGATGAGGCTGGAAATTTCACGCTCAATCGGATAAGAAACCTTATGCGGCTCCTCCCCCGGTTCTTCGTCTTGCTCTTCGGCCTGGCAGGCTTTTCCTCCCTTTCTGCCCTCGATTTTTGGGACAAAAAGGACCCCGGTCCCTTGGCCGACGAGCTGGTGGCGGCGATGTCCGTTCCCGAACTGGCATCCCAGGTGCTGATGCTGGCGTTCCCCGACCCCGTGCCCGATCCGGCCATCCTAGAATGGGTTTCGGCCCGATCTTTGGGAGGGGTGAAGTTCTTCGGCTGGAACGCCGGCACCCCCGTCCAGGTAGCCTCGGCCTCGGCTGTCCTCCAGGAACGTTCCCAAAGAACCCGGTTCCGGATTCCCCTGCTGGTGGCCACCGACCAGGAAGGCGGGTGGGTGAGGCACATCAAGGGGACCACCACCACCACCGCGGGCAACCTGTCCCTGGGGGCCTCGGGGCTGCCGTCGGACGCATATCAAATGGGCCGGCTCATCGGGTCCGAGCTGCGGGAGATGGGGGTGAACATGAATTTTGCCCCGTCGGTGGACCTGTACACCAATGCGGCGAACACCGTCATTGGTCCTCGGTCCTTCGGACGGGACCCCCTGGAGGCGGGGGTGTTGGGCATGGCCTTCTTCCGGGGTCTCGAGTCCCGGGGGGTCATCGCCACCGCCAAGCATTTTCCCGGCCACGGCGACACCGCCGACGACAGCCACGGCCGGTTGCCGGTGCTGGATGTGGACCGGCCCACCCTGGAGCAGCGGGAACTGGTTCCCTACAAAATGCTCATCGCCGAGGGGCTGGGGGCCATCATGAGCGGCCACATCGCCTACCCCAAGGTGGCCGGAAACGGACTGCCCGCGTCCCTGAGCCCCCAGCTCATCGACGGCCTGCTGAGGAAGGACATGGGGTACCAGGGGGTGGTTCTCACCGACGACCTCTACATGGAAGGGGCCCGACCCCACGGTTGGTCCATCGCCCAGGCGGCCGAAAAGGCCCTGGAGGCGGGAAACGACCTGATGCTGGTGAGCAAACCGGCCTGGGCCCAGGTGGCGGCCTGGGACGACCTGGCCGGCCGAGCCCGGCGGGACCCCGCCTTCCTCGAGGGATTGAAAACCGCCGCCCGCCGGGTTTTGGTCCTGAAGCTCCGGGCACTGAAGGGCCCCGACTCCGTCCCCCTGATACCCCGGCCCGGGGCCCTGGCGGTCCCTTCGGCCGGGGCCGACGCCCTGGTTCTGGGAACCACGGCCCGGGGGGCCACCGTGGTCGCCTTGTCCACTCTGCCCTGGAACCCGACCGCCGGGGGGCCTCTTGTGGTTACACCCTACGACGGAGCCTACCGGGCCGTGGCGAACCGGTTTTCCGGTGCTATCCTGCTCGAATATCCCTACGAGTTCTTCGGTTCCGACCCGGCGACCAGGCAGCAGATCGCGTCGAGGGTGGCGGCTTCCCGGAGGACGATCTTCGTCCTGGCCACCCCCGGCGGGGTGGGGTACCTCAAGGCGTTGGAGCCGTGGAAGGACAAGATTGCGGTGGTGTCGGTGCTTTCTCCAGTGTACCTGGAGGAAGTGCCCTGGGTGAGGGACGCGGTGGCGGTTTTCGGAACAAATGCCACCGCCTTCGAGGTGGCGGCAGCCGTTCTAGCCGGCGATATCCGGCCCTCGGGGGCCCTGCCGCTCCGGTTCGGAAACTTTCCCAGGGTCTCCCTGAAACCATGAACTCCGTTTGGCAGGCCCAGAGGTCGGGCCATCCGCCCCTCCCTTGGCTGGCGGACCTGGAACCATGGACCACGGGGTTGCTGGCCCAAGAGGGGTTGAAACTCTGGACCGCCGACCATCGGGCTGCTTTGGGGATCCGGGCCGGCGGCGTGGTCTACCCTGTGATTCCCGGTAACCGGGACCCTCAGCTCGACGCTGGGGCCCGGGAGGTGCTCGACCGCCTGGGGGAGGTGTGGTGCATCATGGGCCCGCAACCGTGGGTGGCGGCCTGTGAACCCTGGATGCCCCGGTCGGTGGTGACCCACAGGATCGCCTACCATTTTCAAGTGCGGCCTGCGGGAGGACCCGAGGTGCCCGAAGGACCGGGCGAACTCCGGCTGGGCCGCACCGACGAATCGGAGGCACTTTTTCCCCTCCAAGAAGGGTACGAAAAGGAAGAGGTGCTCTTCGACCCCCGGGAGTTCCAGGCGCTGGCCAGCCGTCTGCATTTTTGGAAGACCCTGGGACGCCAGGAGATCGTGGCTCTTTGGGACGATGGCCGCCCGGTGGCCAAGGCGGGAACCAACGCCTTGACGACCCGGTGGGCCCAGATCGGCGGCGTCTACACCCGGCCCGAATACCGGGGCCGGGGCCTGCAGAAAAGGCTGATGGCCTTCCTGTTGGCCCGGTTGTCGGCCCAGGGGAAGGGCAGCTGCTTGTTCGTGAAAAAGAGCAACGTCGTGGCCGCGGGGCTTTACCGGTCGTTGGGTTTCGAAGACCAGGGCGATTTCACCATTGTGTATGGGCAGAGGCTGGCTTGGGTGCCGGGGTTCCGGTAAGGCCCCGGAAGAACAACACGGTGCGGTCCCACAGTCCCACCCACCAGGGAGCCGGGGGGGTGCCGGCCGCCGCCTTGAGTGGGACGGTGTGGAAATCCTTGTCGCCCCGGGACCAGACCAGCCTGCCCACCACCGTTCCCGCCGCCAGGGGGCCTTCCACCTCGGCCGCCGCCTCGACCCGGACGGTGACTCCCGGCTCCTCGTCGGCGGCCAGCGGATACACGGTGGGGCCCGAAGGCACGGGTGTCACCGACCCTGGATCGGAGAACCAAACCCTCACCGGGGCCAACGGGGGCAGAGGCAGGGGCCGGAGAGGGTAGGTGACGAAGCCGAAATCCAGCAACCGGGCCCCGGCGACGGTCCGGAGCCTTCCACCCTCGGCGGTGTCCCGGCCTTGGATGCCCAAGATCACTGCCACCAGCCGCTGGCCCCCCCGAAGGGCCGTGGCCGCCAGGTTGTACCCCGACTCCTCGATGAATCCGGTCTTGAGCCCATCGGCCCCGGGGTAGGTTCCGACCAGGGTGTTGCGGTTTTCCTGAACGATGGTATTCAGCCGGTGATGGTCCCCGGGGGGCTGGTTTTCGGCCAGGGGGAAGGACAGCTCCTTCACGTTGTGGAGCACCTGGACGCTTTGGGGGTGGGCCGCCAGGTAGATCCGGCTGAACCGGGCGAAATCCGCGGCGGTGGTGAGGTTCCGGGCGTCGTAGCCGTAGGCATCGAAGAACACCGT
>Ga0302321_100004955_pt1 | contig 11592 bp, 15 predicted proteins | sample Fen_T0_1_FD_202505 | JGI IMG/M metagenome (GOLD analysis project Ga0302321, IMG submission 202505) | Peat permafrost microbial communities from Stordalen Mire near Abisko, Sweden - Fen_T0_1 | ecosystem: Environmental > Terrestrial > Soil > Wetlands > Permafrost | place: Sweden: Abisko...
TCGCGCGCAGCATCGGGCTGTCCCGGGCCTGGAAGGTCGACGACGTGCCCGACCTGCCCTACGACGCGATCATCGACTGCACGTTCGGCGTCGACGTCCCGGCACGGGCCGTGTCGCTCGTGCAGCCCGGCGGACGCGTCGTGCTGATCGGCCTGTCGGGATCCCCGAGCCTGATCGACACCCGTGACCTCGTCCTCGGCGACCTCACCGCGGTCGGCATCCTCAGCGCCTCGCCCGGGCTCGCGCACACCGTCGAGCACTACGCCGACGGACGGGTCGACCCTCGCCCGCTCGTCGCCGGCACGGTCGGCCTCGACGACGTCGCCGCCGCACTGAGCGGCACGCCCATCCCGGGTGTCGGGACGGGCCCCAAGATCCACATTGACCCGCGCCGGTGAGCAGTCTGGAGAACGAGATGCGTGACTACGACGGGCTCGTCGCCCTCGTGACCGGTGGTGCGAGCGGCATCGGCGCGGCGGTTGTCCGCGAGCTGGCATCCCGTGGCGCGCAGGTAGCCGTGCTCGACCGCGACCCCGGAGACCCGGAGCACGCCGCCCTCTCGATTCCTTGCGACATCAGCGATCCCGCGGCCGTCGACGCTGCCGTCGCTGCCGTCGTCGCCCGCTTCGGACGGCTCGACGTCGTGGTGAACAACGCCGGCATCGGTGCGCAGGGCGACGTCGCGGCCAATCCCGACGACGAGTGGCACCGTGTCCTCGACGTCAACGTGGTGGGAATGGCGCGCGTCACGCGTGCCGCCCTCCCGCACCTGCGGGAGTCCCCGGCAGCGGCGGTCGTCTGCACGTCGTCGGTCGTGGCGGTCGTGGGTGTGCCCGACCGCGCGCTCTACTCCGCGAGCAAGGGTGCGGTGCTGGCGCTGGCCCTGGCGATGGCGGCCGACCACGTGCGCGACGGCATCCGGGTCAACGCCGTCCTGCCCGGGACGGCCGACACGCCGTGGGTCGGGCGGCTGCTCGAGTTGGCACCCGACCCCGAGGCCGCACGTACGTCTCTGCGCGACCGGCAGCCGCTCGGCCGCCTCGTGTCGCCCGACGAGGTTGCACACGCGATCGCCTATCTCGGGTCACCGCTCTCGGGGTCCACGACCGGCACGGCGCTGACCGTCGACGGCGGCATGACCGGGCTCCGCCTCCCGCGCTAGCGTCGACCGGAACGTTCCGACGCAGCGGCGTCGCGAGGTCGGCTCACGCGGGCAGGCGCGCGGCGAGGTAGGCAGCGGCCCACGCGGTGCACTGGATCGTCGTACCGCGCCGGTGACCGGGTACGCCGCACGTCGTGACGGCGCGCGAGGTGCGCGGCATCTCGACGGTGAACGCCACGCCGCCGTGGCGGGCGGTTGCGGTGTACCAGTCGGTCATGTTCCCGGTGCAGGGCCGGCCGCACGGGATCGGGTGCGCGGGCGAGATGTTCGCCAGGCGCCCGAACGCCCGCGCGTCCGCGGCCCGCGTCCCGCCGCCGGTCGTGTCGACGGCGGTCGAGAACCCGTGCAGCGAGATGACGAGATCGGGCTGCACCCAGGTCAGGAAGCCGGCCATCGCCCTCGACTCCGGCTCGCTGAGCGCTCGCGGCCCGGACGCGGGGGTGACGGCGAACTTCGTGGGGAAGTTGGCGTTGAGGTCGACCCGGTGGCTGGTGAGCCGGCGTCCGACGCGTCCCCCGTCGGGGTTCATCGTGCGAACCGTCCAGATCACGTAGTCCGCGGCGGCCGGCGTGGGCAGCGACCTGATGACGTCGACGGTCAGCGGCCCGGCCCACTCCTCGCCGTGCATCTGCCCGACGACGACGAGGACGCGCTGCGCCGCGGGGTTCCCCTGCCGCTGCGCCACGATCGCGCGACCGTCCACCGACCGCCCGATCACGCAGGAGTACGTCACGGCGCCGAGCGCGACCGTGCGGCAGACGTATCCGCTGGGCGGCGTGGGCGTCGTGGCGGCCGGCGCCGTCGCAGCGGCCCGCGTCGTCGTGGTGGCACCGGCCGCCGTCGCGGGCACGGACGTCGTCGGCGAGGCCAGGGCGATCACCCCGGCCGCGAGGAGCGGGACGAGGCGGTGTCGTCGCGGCGCGGGATGCATGGCCTCATCCTGCCTCGCGCACCGCCTGGACCGGCGTCACGGGTTCGACTAACGTACAACCCTATGGTTGTAGATCATCTCAGCGACTCCGAGGTCGACCGGCTCTTCCACGCCCTGGCCGACGCGACCCGGCGCGACATCGTGCGCCGCGCCATCACCGGAGAGCAGTCGGTCTCCGAGCTTGCCCGGCACTACCCGATCAGCCTGACCGCCGTGCAGAAGCACGTGGGCGTGCTCGAGGAAGCGGGGCTCGTGGTGAAGCACCGGCACGGGCGCGAGCAGCGCGTGGTCGGACGCCACGAGGCACTACGCCGTGCCCAGCGGCTCCTCGAGGAGTACGAGGCACTCTGGCGCGGACGGCTCGACCGGATGCGCGCACTGCTCGACGAGGACTCCCGAGGAGGAACGGCATGAGCGTGACCGCCGTCGTGAAGGACACCGAGAGGCTCACGATGACGATGGTCGCGGAGTACGACGTCACCGCCGAGCGCGCCTGGCAGCTGTGGGCCGACCCGCGTCAGCTCGAGCGCTGGTGGGGACCGCCGACGTACCCGGCGACCTTCGTCGAGCACGACCTACGCCCCGACGGGAGGGTCACGTACTTCATGACCGGGCCGACCGGCGACCAGCCCCGCGGGTTCTGGGACGTGCTCGAGGTCGAGGCACCCCGACGACTCGTGGTGCAGGACGGCTTCGCCGACGAGGCCTGGACACCAGTCGACACGATGCCTTCGAACCGCATGGTCGTCGACATCGCCGACCGCGAGGGCGGCGGCGTGACCATGACGGTCACGTCGACCTTCGCCTCCCTCGAGGCGATGGAGCAGCTGATCGCCATGGGGATGGAGGAGGGCATGACCCTCGCGATGGGTCAGATCGACGCGATCCTCGCCGGGTAGGGGCGGCGGCTGGGGCACGGGATGGTCGCGTTCGTCAGCGAGATCCCGGAACCGCCAATGAACGGTGAGTACGTCTTCCGCCCTGACGTCGACCTGCAGGAGGTGCGGACGCTCCTGATGGAGGTCGCGCAGGCCAACTTCCTGTCCTGTCTGCAAGCCCGCCCAGCTGCGCGGTGCGCTGGGCACTGTCGCCGACGAGATGGGCATGGTCCCCGTCGACGACGTGCCGTTGATGGTGCTCGACGATCCGACGGCCCTGCGGGTGGCCGCGCAGGTCGACGAGCTGAGCGTGCGGCCTGGTTCCCACCCGTAACGGGTCCAAGGAATCTCTTGACAACTGATAGTTAGGTCTCTAATCATCAGGGCACAAGGTAATCCTACGAACTTCTGGAGGCCAGGATGACGACACTGTCCGTACGCCACACGGTGAGCGACTTCGACACATGGAAGTCGGCGTTCGACAGCCACGAGCCGGCGCGTCGCTCGCACGGCGCGACCGAGCACCGCGTGGTGCGCGACGGCAACGACATCGAGGTCCTCATCGATTTCCCGACCGTCGACCAGGCCCGCAGCTTCACCACCGACCCGACCCTCAAGGCCGTCATGGACAAGGCCGGCGTTGTGTCGGCCCCCCAGATCACCTTCGGTGACACCGTCGAGCTGGTGCAGTACTGAACGCAACCAGGCCCGCAGGCGCGAAGGACCCGGCAGGGCGGGGTCCTTCGCGCCGTCGCGCTGCCGTCGACCCGTTCGCCCAGGAGTTCCCCGGCGCCAGCGCCTCGGCGAACGAGTGCGTCGTCGGCGTCGTGCGCGCGGGCTACGCCTTCATCGCTCTGGTCAACAAGACGCTGCGCCAGCACGACCTGTCGGCCGCGGGGCGCGAAACCCTCGCTGTCCTCGACGGCGCGGACGGGCCGCTGTCTCCGGGCGTCATCGCGGAACGCCTCATCGTCACCGCCGCCACGATGACCAGCGTCGTCGACACCCTCGAGCGCCGCGGCATGGTCGAGCGCACGATCGACAAGGCCGATCGCAGACGCCAGCTCGTGAGCATCACGCCCGCGGGTCGTGAGGCCGTCGACGCGTTCCTGCCGCAGATCGTCACGCTTCAGACCGAGCTCATGCGCAGCTTCACCGAGGACGAGCGCGCCCAGCTCACGTCCTACCTCGACCGCATGCGCGAGGCGCTGACCGAACTCGGGGAACGGGCCGACGACGTAGCCGAGCAGGCGGCGCCGCGACGTCGCAAGGACTAAGTAGGCGAGGCGCTCGCGAGCCAAGACCGCGCAAGAACGGTAGGCACTTCGCGTGCAGCCTCAGCGGCACGCTATCCCTCTGGGTCCGGTGCTCTCACCCCTCACGCCCCGGTGGCAGGCCCCTCGATCCAGATCGATGAGAACCGCTATCTCGTCTCGGACGAGACGCCCGAGGCCGGCGACATGCTCAACCACTCGTGCGAACCCTCGTGCGGGCTCGTCGGCGCCAACGTCCTGGTCGCGATGCGCGACATCGAGGTCGGCGAGGAGCTCACCTTCGGCTACGCCACCTGCGACTCGAGCGACTATGACGAGTTCGAGTGCTCTGCGGCGAGCCGACCTGTCGTGGCCTCTTCACCGGCCTCGACTGGACCAAGCCCGAGCTTCAGACGAAGTACGCCGGCTGGTTCTCGCCCTACCTGTCGCGGCGCATCGCCGCACTGCCTGCCTCGCACTGCGGCGAAACCTCGGCGACACGATCCGCGCCACCGGTCCATGCTGACCGGATGGATCTCGCGGGACCGCCAACCAACCTCCCTACCCGTCCTCTGATCTACGTCGACGGCGTCGTCGATCAGGGCGATCTGGCGACGGCGACGCGACTCGTCCTCGGTTGCGAGGAGGCGGTGATCGGCCGGCTCGACTCATCCTCCGACAACATCGTGAGCAAGCTCTCGGTGTCGTCCATGGATCGTGACAACTCCTGCTTCTTCCTCGACGGCGACGACGTCGTCGGCATGCTGTTGATCGAGAAGGATCCCTACGAGATGGTCACGGGCGTCGATGCCTACACGCTGCCCTGGCCCGGTACACGCGAGGTACGCATCGAGGCGCTGCGTCGAGGTCTCGAGGTGGCGAGAAGGCATCGCCAGGAGTCCGGATCATCGGAGTGGAAGGCGCGCTCCGGCGGCTACCTCGCCGACGAGGCCTACGCCTCGGTGATGACGGAGCTCGGCATGACCCCGGTGCGGCGGTTCTACCGCATGCAGATCGAGTCCGCCTCCCCGCTAATCCCCGACGAGGCCCCGGCGTTGCCGCCTGGAGTCGAGATGGTGCCGGGTGCAGCGGACGACGAGACTCGCCGGATCGTCTATCGGATCGATCGGGACGCCTTCTCCGACCACTACGGCTGGGCCGACTACCCGTACGACGACTGGTGGGAGCACATGTCCGCGTCGCCCTCGTTCAACCCCGACGACTGGTGGCTCGTGACGGTGGAGGGCGAGCCGGCCGCGATCTGCCTCCTCGGGGAGGGCCGGGCGCAGTACAACGAGGGGTACGTCATGGTGCTGGGCGTCCTCAAGGCGTTCCGCGGGCGCGGGCTGGCGCAGTTGGCACTACAGCGCGCGTTCGTCCACTACCGCGACCTCGGTCGACGCGCGACGCTCCTTGGAGTCGACGCGACGAACACCACCGGCGCGGTCGCGCTCTACGAGAAGGTCGGCATGGCCCCGGTGATGATCATGGAGGCTTACGAGCACGCGCTCTCCTGACGCCGGCCGACCCATCACCGCGACCGTCCTGACAGAGGTGAGCACGCACTTAGCGCGCAGCCTCAGCGGAACGCTATCGGCATTCCTGACGGAGTTGTGCTTGTCGACTCTGCCGTGAAGGGCATGTGGCCCGCGCCAATGTGCCCGATGGAGCGCGTTTCCACGGCTACGCTCCACGACTTCGCAGGGCCGCCTCGCTCGTCTCGGCTGACCGTCGGCTCGGCATCGCCCAGTATTACTCGTACCGCAATACGTTGAGGTCGAAGAACTCGGGCGGGCCGTCCAGGACGTCCCCCATCGCAGCCCGGATGCCCTCCAATCCCTGCTGGCGTCGAGGATCCTGCTCTCGTGCGCGCGCCTTCTCCTCGCTGTCGAACACAACGAGGACGAAGACGAGAGTCGGATCAGACTGGCTCCGCATGGCCATCGTCTTCAACAGACCTGAATCTGCCTGCTCAAGGGCCTTCAGTTGCTCCAACACGTTCAGCAGCTCCGCCTCCTTCTCCGGCTGCGTGCGCACCTTCTGCAGTTGTGCCCACATGTCTTCACGCTCCTTCCCGGGTTCCCCCCGCTAGCTAGCGCAAGGTCGGTACTCGGAGGCTAGGCGACGACCGTACGAGGTGATGCCACGTCGGGGAATCCCATTGGGGCGCTGCCCACGTCGCTCCCCCTCCCAGCGACTCCCGCCGACGTGCCGACGTGCCGCTCCGGGTCGCGCCCTTGCGAGGCAAGAGCATCATTAGGCGCGCGTCCGTGCGACAGACTTCCGTCATGGTTCAAGACGTGAACGTGGGGCCGATGAACACGGTGACGGCTGCCGCACGGCCCGACTTGCTGGAGGCTGCCTGGGAGGCGACCAAGGACCCGTTACCTGAGTACAACAACCACGGCAACGTCGTGAACGAGTACTGGCCACGGCTGACTGAGGAGCTTCCGGACTTCCAGTTCCACATCATCGGCGACGACGAGATCCTCGCCCGTGCCCGCTGCATCCCGCTGTTCTGGGACGGCACACCGGACGGCTTGCCTGCCGGTATCGACGGTGCGCTCGCACGCGGCTTCGATCAAGCCGAGGCCAACACGCTCTGCGCTCTGGTGATCATGGGTCCGCGAAGCATCCAGGGCCAAGGAGTCAGCGCCGCCGCCGTGCGTGCGATGGGCACCATCGCCCGCAGCCACGGCCTTCAGTCGCTGATCGCGCCCGTGCGCCCGAACTGAAAGGAGCGTTACCCGCTGGTGCCGATTGAGCAGTACGCCGCATGGAGGCGCCCAGACGGGCTGCTGTTCGATCCCTGGATGCGAGTCCACAAGCGGATCGGCGCGACCGTCCTGAAGCACGAGCCGCTGTCGCTGGAGATCACCGGGACAGTCGCCGAGTGGCAGGACTGGGCCGACCTGACCTTCCCCGAATCCGGCGACTACTGGTTCCCCGGGGGGCTTACCACAGTCCGCATCGACCGCGAAGAGGACCGGGGCAGCTACTGGGAACCGAACGTCTGGATGCGTCACGATCTGTGAACACGACGTGCCTAGCTCCGCCGTCCAAGAGGACGAACAGATGTGCCTCTCGCTCGCGTGCGCGAGGACGAATCGGAAGTGAGGGCCAGGCCGAGGCGACTCCGTCTAGGGCGCTTCCTCGTCTACTGGGGCTTCGAGGTGCTGGTCGGAGAGCTTCAGCAGTTCGAGGAGGGCCTTCACCCCGAGGGTGCCCATCCGCTTGGCTTCCACCTCGAGGGTGGCGTCGTGCTCGGTGTCCACGAGTGTGATGTTGAGCGTCGCGAGGGTCTGCGCCACCTCGACCTGCAAGTGGGCGCGCTCGAACTTGAGCATCGGCTTCAGGGTGTCCCAGTGGCCGATCATTGCCTGCGTGTCGCGACCGAGCACATACACGGTCGTGGGTGAGACGGCGAGGACGATGGACTGCGGAACTTCCTTCAGGTTGGAGAAGATCTGCCCGCCGACCATGCCGCCGATCACGGCTGAGACAGCCTGGAAGTCGCCGCCGAAGCCGATTGCGCCACCAGCGGCGAGGCCAACGGCCTGCGACTTGGTGTAGCCGCGTGGATAGGTGAGTGCCACATCGAGGATCTCGTCGTCGGGGATGAGGGCCTGGACGGCGGCTCGGGCGTTGTCTCCTTGGGACACGTCTGCTCCAGCGGTGGGCGTTGTTGGCTGCTCCGTCAGCACCCTAACGGCGGCCCGGGCAGTGCGCCTCGGCGGGCGATAGGTGCCGTTCGCGCTCGCAAGCGATCGGGCGAACCGGCGATAGGCGTCACCCGGTCGGGCATCCTGTGCTTGTGAGGACTCGAGGTTTCGCGCATGACCGCCTTTGACGTCGAGGTTGACGCCGCCGCTCGCGCGTCGGGTTTCTCCGGCGTCGTGCGCGTCGACCGTGCCGGATCGGTGATCACCGCGGCGGCGTATGGCCTCGCCGATCGCCGATGTGTCACCCCTGTCGAGCTGTCCACCCAGTTCGGCCTGGCCAGCGGCACCAAGCTGTTCACCGCACTGACCGTGATGAGCCTGATCGAGTCCAGGGAACTGCAGCTCGACACCCCCGTGCGGGGTCCGCTGGGAACCGACCTACCCCTTATCGGTGCTGACGTCACGATCGGGCAGCTCCTGTCGCACCGCTCGGGAATCGGGGACTACCTCGACGAGTCGCTCTTCGACGACATCAGGGACTTCGAGTTGCCGGTTGCGGCCCAACGGCTGTGGTCGACCGAGCAGTACATCCCCATCCTCGACGGCCATCCGCGGGTGGCGGCCCCGGGTGCGGAGTTCGCCTACAACAACGGCGGCTACGTCGTTCTCGCGCTCATCGCGGAGCGTACGACGGGACGGTCCTTCGATGTGCTCGTCCGCGAACGGGTCTGCGTCCCCGCTGGGATCGAGGAGACCGGATTCCTGCGTTCCGACGAGCTCCCGCACTCTGCCGCACTGGGCTACCTGGACGCGGCGGGGCTGCGAACCAACGTGTTCCACCTTCCTGTGCTCGGCAGCGGCGACGGGGGCATCTACTCGACCGTTGCAGACATCGGCGCTCTGTGGCGTGCATTCGTGGATGGCCGGGTGGTGTCCCCCGAACTGGTCGGGCAGATGCTCACCCCACGTAGGGGCTCGGGGCCTGACGTCCTCGAGTACGGACTCGGTGTGTGGCTCCATCGCGACGGTGAAGTCCTTGAGATCCACGGCTACGACGCCGGCGTGTCGTTCTACAGCCTGCATCACCCCGCGTCAGCCACTACGTGCACCGCCATCTCGAACACTGGTGAGGGGACCTTGGCGCTCGAGGAACTGCTGGAGCGCCGCGTCAGGCAGTGAATGGGCTGCTGCACCCCACACCAGTGGTCTCGGTGATCGATCCCCACAGAGCCTGCCGGACCACCCCAGACGAGTGCCGCGGGCTACCCATCAACAGCGTTGCAGGGACCCGGGCGACCGTCAACTGACGCCCCCTGCAAGCGCACGCGAAGTGCCCGGTCTCGTTCGCTTCTCGGGCGGGGTGTCGATAGGGCCATCGACGTTGCGGCACGGGCAGGATGAGCAGGTGGCATCGGGTCTGCTGGGAGTGATCTTCGATTGGCGGGGCACCCTGGTGGTGACGCCTCCTGAGGTCGAGTGGTGCCGTCTGGCATTGGCGCGGTTGGGACGCCCGGCTGACGATGCGTCGGCTGAGAGGCTCCTGGCCCGGATTCTTGACGCACCTGCCGTGGAGCGGCTGTGGGCGGCGGGGGTAGATGCCAGCGCGACCGCACACCGCGAGGCCTACTTTCAGGTCTTCGCCGATGCCGGGCTGGATCTCGACCTGGCGGAGGTGCTCTACGCGCTGGAGTCTGACGCTGCGCTCAACCCCTTCGCCGACGACGTCGCCGCGACACTCGCGACTGTCAAGGGCGCGGGTCTTCGGATCGCCATCCTCAGCGACATCCACTTCGACATACGCCCAGCCTTCGTTGACGCTGGGTTGTACGACCTTGTGGATACGTTCGTGCTCTCGTTCGAGCGTGGCCGGATGAAGCCGGATCCGGCCTTCTTCACTGAATGCCTACGCGACCTCGATCTCGATGCGGCGAATTCACTCATGGTGGGTGACCGGGCGTCGCACGACGGTGCAGCCGTCCAGCTCGGCTACCCGGTCCTACTGCTTGCGCCGCTGACGGCAACCTCAGATCGACGCCTGCATCTAGTGGTGTGTCTCGCATTTGAGTGACTGTTTGTTCGGTATCCTGTCTACATGACTCGAGCTCCTGCGGCTGCGTTGTCGATCTCGGATGGTCAGCGGGTGGCGTTGGAGGCCCTGGCTCGTTCGCAGGTCGCTCCGCACCGGGCGGTGCAGCGGGCGAAGGCGTTGCTGCTCGCGGCCGACGGGGTGGCGAACACTCACATCGCTGAGGACCTCGGACTCTCGGTCACCACGGTTCGGTCCTGGCGGGAACGCTTCGCGGTCGAGGGGCTGGCCAGGCTCGGCGAGGTTCGTCCCGGGCGTGGTCGCAAGCCCTCGATCAGCGAGGAGCAGATCGCTGAGATCGTCCGGCTGACGTTGCATTCCACGCCCGAGGGCCACACCCACTGGTCGTGTCGGACGATGGCCGCCGCGGTCGGGGTGAGCCCGGCCACGGTGCAACGGATCTGGGATGCCCGCGGGCTCAAGCCGCACCGGGTCGAGACATTCAAGCTCTCGAACGACCCGGCGTTCGAGGACAAGCTCGTCGACGTCGTCGGGCTCTACCTCAACCCGCCGACCAAGGCCGTGGTGCTGTGCATGGACGAGAAGTCACAGATCCAGGCACTGGACCGCACCCAGCCCTCACTACCGATGGTCAAAGGCCGGGCCGGCACGATGACGCACGACTACAAGCGCAACGGGACCACGACCCTGTTCGCTGCCCTCGACGTCGCGACCGGCAAGGTCTTCGGCCAGTGCCTGCCCAAACACCGCCACGAGGAGTTCCTCGTCTTCCTCCGCACGATCGACCGCAACGTCCCGAAAGGCCTTGGCGTGCATCTGATCCTGGACAACTACCAGACCCACAAGCACCCCGAAACCCTGAAGTGGCTGGCCAACCACAAGCGGTTCCACCTGCACTTCACCCCGACCTCGTCGAGCTGGCTCAACCTGGTCGAACGCTGGTTCCGCGAACTGACCGAGAAGAACATCCGACGCGGCAGCTTCCCCAGCGTCCCCGACCTCATCGCCAGCATCGAGGACTACCTCCGAGTCACCAACGACGCACCCAAACCTCTGGTCTGGACCGCCACCGCAGACTCCATCCTCGAGAAGGTCCGACGCGGACGCGTCACCCTCGACAACCAGTCAGCCAAAACGGAGACACACCACTAGTCACCGCGCTGGTGACCCGCGCCTAGCCTCGATCTTTCGTGCCGCGTCTGATCTCGTGGCGTGACACGGGTCTGGGAAGCACGGAAGTGCCTGTCCTGGTTGGGAAACTGCTGATTGTCGAGGTCAGCAAGTTCCCAGCAAGGAAGGCACTCCGTAGGTGAAGAATAGCCGACGGGTCGTCCCGGTCGTCATGGACACGTCGAACGAGTCGCTGATCTCGTCTGCTGGTGGGTCGCTGTTGCTGGCCACGGCTCGGGCGACCGGCCTGGACCGGGCGCTGTGCGCGGGGTTAGCTCCGTGGCGGGCACCGCGGGCGGTCCACGACCCGGGCAAGGTGATCCTGGATCTCGCGGTCGCGTTGGCCCTGGGCGGGGACTGTGTCGCGGATGTCGCGGTCCTGCGAGCCCAGCCGACACTGTTCGGTGCGGTCGCCTCGGATCCGACGGTGTCGCGGCTGGTCGCGGCCCTGGCGGCGGACGCGGAGGCGGCGTTGGCTGCGATCGGGTC
>Ga0302321_100004956_pt1 | contig 11592 bp, 12 predicted proteins | sample Fen_T0_1_FD_202505 | JGI IMG/M metagenome (GOLD analysis project Ga0302321, IMG submission 202505) | Peat permafrost microbial communities from Stordalen Mire near Abisko, Sweden - Fen_T0_1 | ecosystem: Environmental > Terrestrial > Soil > Wetlands > Permafrost | place: Sweden: Abisko...
GCCGCAATCTACTCTCGGGCCTCTTGGTCGGCGGCGTCACCGATCGCGTGGCGCGGACGTCGCACGTGCCCGTGCTCGTGCTGCGCCCCGTAGCCCTCGCTGCGCGCTGACGCGCTGTCGCGAGAGCGCGCGATTCGACCTCGCGCTCGGTCGCGAGCTTCGTCTTCTCGACGACGCGATCGCGCGGCGGTGAGTGAGCATGTCGTGAGATGCGCGCATGTCGTCACGATCGCGCCGGGACTGCTCGGGATCGTGGACGCATGGCACGAAGAACGGCGTGAGGTCGCGAGACGCGCCTCGTGCGACGCAGAGCGCACATGAGCGACGCGAACAGTTATCCTCGGACCGTGCGCCATGGGCGGTTCACCCGGACTGCGCTCTGAACGCACAACGGGGAGCCTCGCATGCGTCTCTGGATTCGATTTCTCGTCGTGCTCGTGTTCGCCCTCGTCGGCTCTTCGAGCAGCGGGCTCCAGCACTCAGGGCTCCCCATCGATCCGCTCGCACTGCCATTGCATCTCGCGTCGATGGGGCGAGAGCAGATGGTCCGCATGGAGCCATCGCAGCTCGTCACGCGTGACGCGACGGGAATCTCGACGAGGCGAGGTCCTGGGGTGACCGAATGGTGGGAGGAGGTCGGTGAGGGCCTCGAGCACGGGATCGACGTCGAGGCGCGACCAAACGGCATCGGGCCGCTCCGCCTCGAGCTGGCGCTCAGCCCTCGGTTGCGCACCGAACAAGCGGGGCCCGACGCGGTGCGATTGCTCGACACACGCGGCGGCGTGGCCGGCGCGTACGACTCGCTCGCGGTCGTCGATGCTGTCGGACGGCGTCTGCCCAGCCAGCTCGTCGCGTTGGGCGACCGAATCCGAATCGAGATCGACGACGCAGCGGCCACGTATCCCATCGTGGTCGATCCGATGCTGCGATGGGTGCTCGAAGCGACGCTGGTCCCCACAGGCACCGCGAGCGGCGACGGGACGGGAGCGGTCGTCGCAATCAGCGCCGACGGGACCCGCGCGGTCGTGACCGCTTACAGTCGCAACAGCGTGGCGGCCGCTGCGGGGAGCGCGGCCGTATTCGTCCGCAGCGGGACGTCGTGGACGCAGGAGGCGAGCCTGGTTCCGGCAACGGCCGCCAACGGCGACGAGTTCGGTGTGGACGCCGCGATCTCCGCCGACGGATCTCGGATCGTCCTCGGCTCGGTCCAGGCGAGCCGGGCGGTCGTCTTCGTCCGCTCGGGCACGACGTGGACCGAAGAGGCATCGCTCGCCGTCTCGTCTCGTGCCGCCTTCGGCGTTGCCATCGCGGGTGACGGCAGTCGCATCGCGGTCGGTGGACCGAACACGACGATCGGTACGACGACCAATGCGGGACAGGTGTACGTGTTCCATCGGACCGGCTCTGCGTGGGCGGTGGAGACGACCCGGAGCGACCCCACGCCGGTGGGCGGTGCCGGCCTCGGACAGAGTGTTTCGTTCACGCAAGATGCATCACGATTGGCGGTGAGCACGAACAGCGGTCGCGCGTTCGTCTATTCGCGTTCGGGAACGACGTGGACACAGGAGGCACGGCTCACGGACACACTCTTTACGGGGGACACGTTCTTCGGTGCATGGGTCGCGCTGAGCGGCGACGGATCGCAGCTGGCCGCCGTGTCGCTCCGCCTCGGCACCAGTGCAACCATGGACGGTGCCATATCGTCTACCCGGACCGGAACGACCTGGGCCGAAAACGGGGCGTGGGACTTCAACAGCGGCAGCGTGGCTGGGATCGCGTTGAGCAACGACGGCAACAGCTCCGTCATCGTCGACAACAACTACCTCTACTCTGCGGCGCCTGGCACCACCCCCTTCTTCGTTTGGACCCGGACCTCGCCGCTCGTGGGCGTGAGCGTTCCCAACATTCCCGTCCGGTTGCTCTCGGCGACGACGGACCTCTCGCGGGTCATCGTCGGGTCGGCGTCTCCGGGACAAGCCCTGGTCTACCAGCTCCTCCCCGCGGAGCCGGTGGGCGGAGCTTGCGCCACCAGTCAGGACTGTCTGGGCGAGAACTGTCGCGACGGCGTGTGCTGTGATCCGACCTGCAACGACAGCTGCTCGGCGTGCGCCGCGGCTCGGACCGGCCAGGCAGACGGCACGTGCGCACCGCTCCTTCCGAGCATCGCCGCGACGGTGACGTGCCGAGGTGCGAGCGACGTCTGCGACGTGGCCGAGGTCTGCAGCCCCACGCGCCCCACTTGCCCCGACGACGCGTTCGTGGCGGCCGGGAACGTTTGTCGTCCGACGGCGACAGGCTGCGATGCACCCGACTTTTGCACGGGCATCAGCGCAAGCTGTCCGAACCTCACCGCTCCGTTTCCGAGCGGGCATCTCTGTCGTGCCACCACCGGTCCGTGCGATCCGCAAGAGGTATGTGATGGTGTCGCGCTCGCGTGCCCGCCGGATGCGATCCGTGCCGCGGGAACGGTGTGCGGCGGTGACGGAGGGTCGTGCTCGTCGATCGGGACGTGCGATGGCTCCACGGGCATGTGCCACGGTGGGATACCGCTCGACAGCAGCCACGTGTGTCTCGCGCGCGACGCGACGAATCCATGTGACCTCGACGATCTGTGCGATGGATCGAGCACGGTCTGCCATCCGCGCTGGGCCTCGGCCACGACGAGCTGCGGCGCTGCGGTGAGCGGCGAGTGTGATGCGCCCGATCATTGCGCGGGAACGAGCGGTGATTGCGTCACGACGTTCCTGAGCGGAGTCGAGTGCCGAGCGTCGAGGGGCGGATGCGACCCAGCCGAGGTCTGCGCCGGCTCGAGCTCGACGTGTCCGCCCGACCAGGTCTCTCCGTCGGGGATGGTCTGCCGCGCCGCGGTGAGCGCGTGCGACATGCCCGAATCCTGCGATGGCGTCGCGGCAAGCTGTCCGACCGACCGAGGCTGCCCGGATTCAGGCCTTTCAGACGCGGGCTCGACCACGGACGGCGCGGTCGTCGCAATGCCGGATGCGGGCGCACCTCCGATCGCAGTCAATGGCTGCGGCTGCAGGGCGAGCGGCCGCCGTGATTCACGCACCCTTGCTGCGCTCGCACTGCTCGGGCTCCTCGTCTGGCGCAGGAGAAGAGGACACGAGGTCGCGATCACGTCCAGGCCCTCGTCGTGAACGGGCTTTGACCCTCGTCACCTTCATTCCGCGCGAGCTTTTCCCGCTACGAGAGCGGATGCACCAACCGCATGAGGCTTGTGGCTGGTGATCAAACGGGGCTCGCGTGAAGGGGCGACGCGCGATCGAGCTTCACCCCGGACGCACCGACCTCCGTGATGTGGGCCTGCAGCCGCGGGCTTCGCAGCCATTGGCCCGTGGTAGCTTCCTCACGTGCCATCGCACGCGCTCCGTCTTCTCGTGCTGGCAGCGATGACGATCCCGGCGTCGGGTTGTTACCTCGTTCACGAGCGTGGTGAGTCCTCCGATGCAGGTCTCGCCGACGGCGCGGCACCACCGGCATGCACCGAGGCGCCGTGGATCCTGTTCAGCTACATGGGGGGCTCGCCCGCGGCCGATATCTACGCGATGCACGCCGACGGCACCGAGCTGCATCGCCTCGCGTTCCCCGACGCGCGTATCTTCGAGCCGTCGGTGTCTGCCGATGGCCTCTTCATCGGGTATGTCCTGCTCGGCGGTCCGCTCACGCCACAGACGATCGCGATCTACGACACGAGGGCGGGCACGACACAGCACCTCACGCTCGGCACGGGCATCTCGCATCCGGCATTCTCGCCCGACGCTTCGCTCATCTCGTACGCCAACGGCCTCGATCTCCATGTCGTCCACCGCGACGGCAGCGGCGACCGCACGTTGATCACAGGGCCCTACGACGCCGGCTGCTGCGGCTGGGGCTACGGCCATCCAGTGTTCGAGAGCGCGAGCACGATCCTCTGGACGAGCGCTGGCCTCACCGGCGCGATCCACACCGACGGCACCGGCATGATGCCGCTGCTGAGCTCCGAGCTCTGGTTCGCGAGCCCGACGCTCTCCCCCGACGGCACACGCCTCGCCACGCTCATCTCGTGCGCCGGCACCGGCACCAACGCGTTGCGGATCTACTCGCTCGCATCGCTGCCCGCTGATTGCACCACGGGGCACATCATCGCCGACGGTCTCGCGGAGAACGCCGACGTCGGCAACACGCCGAACCCGTCCTGGGGCCCGACCGACATGATCGCGTTCGGTCAGATGAACGACGTCTTCGTCATCGATGCCAGTGGCGGCACACCGCGCAACCTCACCGCGTCGCTCACGGCAGCTGGTGGCGCAGCCGGCGACCCGGCGTGGGCGCCGGGCTGCACGCGATTGCCGTGAACTGCCGACACGGATCGTGATCGCGTCCACCACCGTGTCGGCGACTTGTTTGCGAAGCGCGCGCTCCGCTTCGTCACGGATCGTGCGAAACGGATCGGTGAGCCCGAAGAACATGTGCTCGTGGCCGGCGAAGTCACTGAAGTCGTCCCGGGGGTCGGCTGCCATGCGTGGACGCATGATAGCGAACGCGTGCTTGGCGAGAAGACTCCCGGACGACGTCGCTCGCGAGCCCGTTCTCCTACGTAGTCCTCCATGGTTGAGCATGGCATCGGTCGAGCAACTCAGGCAGACGCGTGACGCGCGGACTAAATACGCAACGTAGATAGCGCCGCTCGAGCTCGTGACTCTGGCGCTGAGCCGTCTTGCGTCCCATGCGAGCGCGACATACAAGCTCCCTATGGCGGAGCTACTCGACATAGCGCGCGTGCCGGGTGAAACCGTTGCTGGCTGCAGCATCTCCGGCAGGACAATTGCGGGCTTGTGTGTCGGCGCTCAGTCTCCGACTCTCGAATCCATGCCACGTATCGTCGACGCGCAGGTGCGGGACGTCGTGCTGGGTGGGGCTGTCGTGCAATGGGTCGTGTTCGAGCGCTGCTTGTTCGAGAACCTTTCCGGGCCGACGCTCATCGTGTCCGGGCTATTTCGTCAGACCCGACTCGCTGGAACCTTTGGTCGCATCATGGTTCGAGACACGGTGCTTCCCGAGGAAGGCGCGTCACTCTTTAGGACGCTACGACGTAGGTTCTACGCGGCTTCTGATTGGTCGCTCGATATTTCGGCCGCGGAGTTTGTCGAATTCGATTGTCGAAACATTCCTGGCGATCGGATCGTCAGAAACGAAACCGAGCAGGGCCTGGTCGTCAGGTCCGGCGCCGAGCGGGCGCTCCGAACTCCGGCCCTTCAAGCGAACGCTTGGCGAGGGACTCTAGAGCGTCGGCTCGAGGGCGATCTCGAATCTTGGGTACTGGTGCCGCCGCGAGGGCGTCCGGGCAAGGCGCTGCGTGCGGCCTTGGCGGATTTGCGCAACGAGGGATGCGCCCTGTGACCGGGATGTGACGGGGAGCTCCCCAAACGACGCCTCTCGCGAACACTCTCTCCGTCTCTCTCCGTCGCTCTCCGTCGCTCTCCCCCCGTCGCTCTCCGTCGCTCTCCCCCGTCGCTCTCCGTCGCTCTCCGTCGCCCTCTCCGTCGCGCAGTGTGAAGGCCCGCTTCACGGCCCATTCGCGTCGGGCGCCTTCACGCCGCTTCGACGCGCCGCTACGGTGAGGCCATGCGCGGCACCATCCTCCATCGCCCCGGCGACGTTCGCTACGAAGACGTCCCGGAACCCACGATCGTCCATCCGACCGACGCGATCATCCGGCTCTCGGCGACCTGCATCTGTGGGTCCGACCTGTGGCCGTACCGCGGCCTGCAGGACGTCGCGGCACCCATGGCGATGGGCCACGAGTACTGCGGCATCGTCGAAGAGGTCGGCAGTGCCGTGACCTCGGTACGGCCGGGCCAGTTCGTCGTCGGGTCGTTCTGCATCTCCGACAACACGTGCCCGCATTGCCGCTTCGGGTTTCCGTCGTCGTGCGTACAGCGTGAGTTCATGGTGGGCGCGCAAGCGCCACGCGCGCGGGTCCCGCTCGCCGACGGGACGCTCGTCGCGACGCCCGAGGTCCCCTCCGACGATCTGATCCCGAGCCTCCTCGCGGTGTCGGACGTGCTCGGCACCGGCTGGTACGCCGCCGAGGCCGCGAACGTGAAGCCGGGCTCGACGGCGGTCGTGGTCGGCGACGGCGCCGTCGGCCTGATGGGTGTGCTCGCGGCCAAGCGCCAGGGCGCGACGCGCATCATCGCGATGAGCCGCCACGAGACGCGCCGGAAGCTGGCGCTCGAGTTCGGTGCGACCGATCTCGTGGCCGAGCGCGGAGAGAAAGGTGTCGCGCAGGTCCAGGCGATGACGAACGGCGTGGGCGCAGACTCGGTGCTCGAGTGCGTCGGCACGTCCGAGTCGATGACGCAGGCGATCGCGTGCGCGCGCCCGGGCGGCTCAATCGGCTTCGTGGGTGTTCCGCACGGCGTCACGCTCGACGGCACGAAGCTCTTCTTCGCACAGAAGCGCCTCTTCGGCGGGCCCGCGCCGGTGCGACGGTTCCTGCCGCATCTGATCGAGCTCGTTCTGAAGCGCGAGATCGAGCCCGGAAAAGTGTTCGATCTGACGCTTCCGCTCTCCGAGGTAGCGGAGGGCTACCGCGCGATGGACGAGCGTCGCGCGATCAAGACGCTGCTCCGCCCCTGATTCGCTCGACGCGCGTATCGTTCCGGGGCCCATGCCCCACGCGTCCCTATCGCAGCTGCAGGTCTTCCTCGTCGTCGCCCGGTTGAAGAGCTTCAGCGGCGCGGCGCGCGAGCTCGGCGTGTCGACCTCGGCCGTGAGCCAGGCCGTCAAGCAGCTGGAGACGGAGCTGCGCGCGCCGCTGCTCACGCGCACGACGCGCAGCGTGTCGCCGACGGACGCGGGCCGGAGGCTCGTGGAGTCGGCAGGGCCGGCGCTTGCCCAGGCCACGGCAGCGCTCGCCGAGGTCGGCGCGCAACCGGGCGAGACCGTCGGCCGCATCAAGCTGACCGTGCCGCGCGCGGCGCTGTCGTCGGTGATCGCGCCGGTGCTGCCGGTGTTCCGCTCGCGTCATCCGCGCATCGAGGTCGAGGTCGTCGTCGAAGAGCGCTTCGTCGACATCGTGGCCGAGGGCTACGACGCGGGCGTGCGCCTCTCGGAGGCGATCGAGCGCGACATGGTGCAGGTGCGGCTCACGCCTGCGTTCCGCCTCGTCATCGTCGGCTCGCCCGCGTATCTCGCCAAGCACGGCACACCGGAGCGTCCCGAGGATCTGCTTCGGCACGAGTGCATCACCTTTCGATCGCAGACCACGGGCACACAGTACGCGTGGGAGCTCGAGCGTGGGCGCCGCAACTGGCGCGTGCCGGTGCGCGGGGGCGTGGTGATCACGACCGACGGCCCGCTCGTGCTCTCGCTCGTCGAGAAGGGTCTCGGCCTCGCCTACATGCTCGAGCCGGCCGTCGAAGCGCTCGTGCGCGAGAAGCGCGTGCGCGTGGTGCTCTCGTCGTACGCGCCGACCGTGCCCGGCTTCTTTCTCTACTATCCGAGCCGATCGCAGAGCTCGCCCGCGCTCCGACACTTCGTCGACGTCGCGAAAGAAGTGCTGGCCCCTCAGCGCTTGCGGCGATAGCGCAGCCACACCAGATCGGACGGGCGCTTGGTCACCGATACGAGCGCGTACGGACGCGCAGGCACGACGCCGCGCGCATCGAAGAGCGTCGGCGTGCCGGTGTTGCCGTCGACCACCGGTGCGACCAGCACGCTGATCTCGTCGACGACGTCGGCGGCGTGGAAGCTCCCGTTGATCTTCCCGCCGCCCTCGAGCAGCACGCGCTCGATGCCGAAGCGCGCGCGCAGCTTCTCGAGCACGCGCGCGAGGTCGATCGCGCGCTTGCCGCCGAAGAGATAGGAGACGCCGCGCGATCGGAGGAACGCGAGGTAGCGATCGGGCACCGCCTCGGTGAGCACCGTGATGACGTGCTCGCCGTCGATGTCGCTCGCGCGCCAGCGGAGCTTGCCCGAGGGATCGATCGCGATCGCATACGTGCGCGCGTCGTGCGGCGCTACGTAGTCGGTCCGCGCGATGCGCTCGTGCGAGCGCGCGGCGGGAACGCGCGCGCGACCCGCGAACGGCTCCATCGAGACGCGCCCGATGATCCACGCGTCCGCATGGAATGTCCCAGCAGTGCGCTCGTACTCGGCATGCATGCCACGCCCGAGCTTCCAGCCATCGACGACGATGCGGCCGTCGATCGACGGGACCATGTGGCAGATGACGTGCGGTCTCTTCGTTCTCTTCATGCTTCCTCGTCGGTGAAGGATGACGCGTGGATTGTGAAGTGCGGCTGAAGAGGCCTTGCCGATCGTCCCCATTCCCTGCCGCGTCCGCGGTGCGTATGGATGTGGTGTCAGCAGGAAACGGGAAGGGAGATCGTCGTCATGGCCAACGTCATCGTCGTCATCGGAGCGGGATCCATCGGTCAGGCCGTCGCGCGGCGCGTCAGCGCGGGCAAGAAGGTGCTCTTGGCGGACCTCCGCGAGGAGACCGCCGCCGTTGCGGCGAAGGTCATGAGCGACGCAGGGTTCGACGTGAGCACCACCACGGTCGACGTGTCCTCGCGCGCGTCGGTGCACGCGCTGGTGCAGACGGCGACGGCGCTCGGAGAGGTCACGGGCGTCATCCACGCCGCGGGCGTTTCGCCGTCGCAGGCGTCGCCCGAGGTGATCCTCGCCGTCGATCTCTACGGCACGGCGCTCGTGCTCGAAGAGCTCGGCAACGTCATCGCGCGCGGCGGCTCGTGTGTCGTCATCGCATCGCAGTCGGGCCACCGACTGCCGGGCCTCACGAGTGAAGAGAACCACGCGCTCGCGACGACGCCGACCGAGGAGCTGCTCGCCCTGCCGATGCTGCAGCCGGATCGCGTGAAGGAATCGCTGCACGCGTACCAGATCGCCAAGCGCGCGAACTCGCTGCGCGTGATGGCCGAGGCCGTGCGATGGGGCAAGCGCGGCGCGCGCGTGAACACGATCAGCCCGGGCATCATCTTCACGCCGCTCGCGAAGGACGAGCTGACCGGCCCGCGCGGCGCCGGCTATCGCCGCATGATCGAGCTCTGCCCGGCCGGCCGCGGCGGCACGCCCGACGAGGTCGGCACCGTCGGCGCGCTCCTCATGGGCGCGGACGGCGCGTTCATCACTGGCAGCGACTTCCTGATGGATGGCGGAGTCACCGCTTCGTACTGGTACGGCGAGCTCGCGCCGAGCGAAGAGAAGCGCTCGTGACGAACGTCCTCGTCCTCGGCGCGAATGGTCAGGTCGCGCGCCAGGCGACGCGAAAGCTGCTCGCGAGCACCGACGCCAAGCTCACGCTCTACCTGCGCCGGGCGAGTCGGCTCACGAATCCCGACACAGCGCGCGCGCGGATCGTCGAGGGCGACGTGCTCGACACCAAGGCACTCACGAGCGCGATGACCGGGCAGGACGTCGTGTTCGCGAGCCTCGCGGGACACCTGGCGCGTCAAGCCGAGAGCATCGTGCGCGCGATGCACGGGACTGGCCTGAAGCGGCTGGTCTTCGTCAGCTCGATGGGCATCTACGGCGAGGTGCCCGGTGAGAAGTACCGCAGCGTGCTCGATCCGTATCGCGACGCAGCGGCCGTCATCGAGGCATCGGATCTCGACTACACGATCCTCCGCCCCGGCTGGTTCACGAACGACGACGAGGTCGACTACCGCGTCACGCAGAAGGGTGAGCCGTTCCGCGGGCACGACGTGTCCCTGGCGAGCCTGGCGGACCTGATCACGAAGCTGGCGACCACCCCGGGGATGGAGGTCCGCCACAGCCTCGGCGTGAGCCGAGCGTGAAGAAGGAAACGGAGACGAACATGCAGAAGCGAACGTTGGGAAAGAGTGGGCTCGAGGTGTCGTCCATCGGCTTCGGCTGCATGGGGCTGAACTTCGGGTACGGGCCGGCGACGGATCGGAAGGACGCGATCGCGCTGATCCGCGCGGCGGTCGAGAGCGGCGTCACGTTCTTCGACACGGCTGAGGCGTACGGGCCGTTCACGAACGAGGAGGTGGTGGGCGAGGCGCTCGCGCCGTTCAAGGGCCGCGTCGTCATCGCGACGAAGTTCGGGTTCAGCTTCGGGCCGGAGCGCGGTCTCGACAGCCGGCCCGCGCACATCCGCGAGGTCGTCGACGCATCGCTCGCGCGCCTCAAGGTCGACGCGATCGATCTGCTCTACCAGCACCGCGTCGATCTGAACGTGCCGATCGAGGACGTCGCCGGCACCGTCCGAGATCTGATCCGCGAGGGCAAGGTGAAGCACTTCGGTCTCTCGGAGGCGAGCGCCGCGACGATCCGCCGCGCGCACGCGGTGCAGCCCGTGACGGCGCTGCAGAGCGAGTACTCGATGTTCTGGCGCGAGCCCGAGCAGACGGTGCTCTCGACGCTCGATGAGCTCGGCATCGGTCTGGTCGCGTTCAGCCCGCTCGGCAGGGGCTTCCTCACCGGAACGATCGACGACAAGACGTCGTTCGCGAAGGACGACTTCCGCAACTCGGTGCCGCGCTTCTCGGCCGAGGCGCGCAAGTCCAACCAGGCGGTCGTGGACCTGGTCGCGTCCATCGCGAAGGAGAAGAAAGTGACGCCTGCGCAGATCGCGATCGCATGGGTGCTCGCGCAGCGCCCGTGGATCGTGCCCATCCCAGGCACAACCAAGCTACACCGCATGAAGGAGAACGTCGGCGCGGCGGAGGTGACGCTCGGCAAGGACGAGCTCGCGAGCATCGCGGCCGCGCTCGGTCGCATCGAGCTACACGGAGAGCGCTATCCGGCGCATCTCGCTGCGCTCGTCGGCAGGTGAGCCCGTGGCACGGACGACCGGAAAGGAGAGAGCGATGACTGCGAAAGAACCTCCGAACAACGCGCGCAAGAACATCGGCGACGTCGCGCCCAAACTGGCGGAGCTCACGGACGAGGTGCTCTTCGGCGACGTGTGGGAGCGTCCGCAGCTGAGCAAGCGCGACCGAAGCCTCATCACATGCGCGGCGCTCGTTGCCACCGGCAAGACGGAGCAGATGAGCTTCCACTTCCCGCGCGCGATCGAGAACGGCGTGACGCGCGAAGAGCTGGTCGAGATGATCACGCACCTCGCGTTCTACGTCGGCTGGCCGAGCGCGATGTCGGCCGTCACGCGCCTGAAGGAGCTGCTCCCGCCGCCCGCACGGTGACCTCCGCCCGCCTCCGATGAGGTGACCCGACGCTCCCGCTCGCCCCGTCCGCTTTCGAGAGTGCCCGAACCGGCCTGGTCTGGCTTTGTGAATCCAGACGGAGGTGCGCGATGGCACGGAACAAGCGCGGGCAGTCGGGGAAGATGGTTCCAGCTCTGGTCGTGACGGGTCTAACGCCGATCGAACACTTCATGTCTTGGGAGCTCGATCTGGTGCGCGATCGCATCGAGGCGATCGTTCTCGCCGGACAGGATCGACCGTCGGTCACGGAGCAGGTGCGCGATGCTCGGTGACCATCTCGATCGGCGCACGCGTTGGGTCAGCTACCTCCGCGTGAGCACGAGCGACCAGGCCGAGCGCGACCTCTCGATCCCAGCGCAGCGTCACGCGGTCGAGGAGTACG
>Ga0302321_100004958_pt1 | contig 11591 bp, 9 predicted proteins | sample Fen_T0_1_FD_202505 | JGI IMG/M metagenome (GOLD analysis project Ga0302321, IMG submission 202505) | Peat permafrost microbial communities from Stordalen Mire near Abisko, Sweden - Fen_T0_1 | ecosystem: Environmental > Terrestrial > Soil > Wetlands > Permafrost | place: Sweden: Abisko...
CCCACGCACCGCCACGAGCGGCCGTCCCGTCCGCAAGGACGAGATCGAGCTGCCCGACCGCGGCCTCTACGTGGAGTCATGGCTCCCGGAGCGCCGCTCGCGGCGCAAGCCCATCCTGTTCGTCCATGGCGAGCTGGGCGGCTCCTGGGTCTGGGAGCGCTTCCTGCACCACTTCGCAGGCCGCGGCTGGGAGGGCCACGCCCTCAACCTGCGCAACCACTTCTGGAGCCAGACCGCGGACCCGGCGACCCTCGACATCGCGTCGTACACCGAGGACGTCGTCGCCGCCATGGAGCGGCTGGGCCCCAACGTGGTCGCGGTGGGGCACGGCATGGGCGGCCTGCTGGTCCTCAAGGCCATCGAGCGCGCATCCGTGTCCGCCTACGTCCTCATCGCGCCCGAGATGCCGAAGGAGCTGCGCGAGGCCGCGCGCCCCCACGTGGTGCGCGACATCCCCGACGCCTACGGCCGTGCCGAGCTGGGCTGGGAGACCCTCCCGGAGAGGCTGGTCCGCGACCACCGCGACCTGACCATCAGCGACGTGCTGCGAATCCAGCACCTCCTGGGCCAGAAGGCGTTCGAGTCGGGGCGGGCCAAGCGCCAGCTCATCTCGGGCGTGCCGGTGGACCGCTCGGCGCTGCCGGAGGTGCCGCGGCTGGTCATCGGTGGGGGCCTGGATCTCCAGGTCCCGGAGCCGGACGTGGAGCGCCTGGCCGAGTGGCTGGACGCTCCGTACGAGCCGTTCGGCGCCCACTCCCACTACGGCCTTGTGCTCGGGGAGCAGAGCTACCTCCAGGTCGCGGAGACGCTGCGCGCCTTCCTGGAGGCGAACCGCCTGTAGCGGTGTCGCGGGAGGCCGGCACGGTTGCGGGTCCGGCGAGCGTCCGCTATCCTGCATCGCCGTCGGACGATCGCGTCCGGCCCTCCTGCCGCATTCGTCTAGAGGCCCAGGACACCGCCCTCTCAAGGCGGAGACCACCGGTTCGAATCCGGTATGCGGTACCAACCCGAAACGCCAGATGCCTCCGGCCCGCCCGGGGGCCTTTTCGTTTCCGGTGGGTTCCGGTCCCGGTTGGGTTCCGGCCCAGGCGCGCGCGCCCGGGCCCGCCCGCGCGCGCGTCATGACCTAGACTCCCGGCCGGGGGTTCGCACACCGAGCACAGGATGGGTTGATGCCTGCCGCACCCGATCGCCGCCTCGTGATCCTCGCCGAGGGCAACTTCGGCTTCCACCACGGGAAGACCGCGATGGGCGTCATCCGGTTCGGGACCGACAGGATCGTCGCCGTGATCGACTCCACGCAGGCGGGCCGCAACGTCCGCGAGTGGCTGGGGGACTCGGGCCGCTACGACATCCCGATCGTGGACTCGCTCAACGCGGCCCTCGGGTTCCTGCCGCGGGCCGACGCGCTGCTGATCGGCATCGCGCCCACGGGTGGCAAGCTCCCGGACGACTGGCGGGCGGTGATCCTCGCCGCGATCCGCTCGGGCCTCGACATCCTCTCGGGCCTGCACACGCTCCTGGGCGACGACCCCGAGTTCGCCGACGCCGCGCGGTCGGCCGGCGTGCGGCTGACCGACTATCGCCGCCCGCCGGAGCGCATGGAGACCGCCATCGGGCGGCCCCACGCACCCGGCAAGCGGGTGATCCTCACGGTCGGCACGGACTGCGCCATCGGCAAGATGTCCGTGGCGCTCGAGCTCCGGCGTGCAGCCACCTCCGCCGGCCGGTCCGCGACGTTCGTCCCCACCGGCCAGACCGGGATGATGATCGACGGCTGGGGCGTCGCCATCGACCGGGTGATCTCGGACTTCGCGCAGGGCACCGCCGAGTGGCTGGCGGAGGAAGGCGAGAAGCGCGGCGACTGGGTCATCATCGAGGGGCAGGGCAGCCTGGACCACCCGGCCTACAGCAGCGTCACGCTGGCGCTCATCCACGGGACGACGCCCCAGGCCATGATCCTCGTCCACAAGCCGGGCATGGAGGCGCACGACTTCGACCACGGGCCGGACCTCCGGTTCCCGCTCGCGTCGCTGCCACCGTTCATCGCGATCCACGAGCAGGTGGCGAGCCTGGTCGCGCCGTCGCGGGTCGTGGCGGTGGCCCTCAACACGTCGTTGATCGCGGACGAGGACGAGGCTCGCCGGATCGTCGAGGCGATCGGCGCTGAGACCGGGCTGCCGACCGCCGACCCGGTCCGCTTCGGCGGGGACGCGCTGTGGCGCGAGATCGAGGCGTCCGTCAATGCGTTGCCCTGGGTCGTCGCGAACGACGCGCGGGCCGAGTCATGACGCTCTCCCTGCGCCTGCGAGCCCTGGAGCTGTCGCTCCGCGACCCGTTCAGGATCGCCCGAGTCACCCACGGCGAAGGCCGGCTGATCACGACGGTCGTCGCCGAGCTGCGCGACGAGGCGGACGGCCCGGACGGGCCCGCAGGCCTGGGCGAAGGCTACCCGGACAGCTACTACGGCGACACGCCCGAGACGATGTCCGCGGTGGCGCCGCTCCTGCTTGGCGCGCTCGCGCCGATCGAGGCAGACCTGCGCGGGTCGCTCGATGACGTCCGCGCGGCCCTCGAGGACGCCGAGGGGCTGATGACAGCGGCGATCGGCCACCACGGGGCCATCAAGTGCGCGATCGACATCGCCCTTCACGACCTCGCCGGCAAGCGCCTGGGCCTCCCGGTCCGCGAGCTGGTCGGGCTGCCCGGCGAGCTTCCGCCGACGGACTTCACGCTGGGCATCGACGCCCCTGCCGTCGTGGCCGAGCGCGCCGTCCGCGCGGCCGACTTCCCGGCGCTCAAGATCAAGGTGGGCGGCCCGTCCGACGTCGAGACGCTCGAGGCGGTGCGCGCGGTCTTCGCGGGTCCGATCCGGGTGGACGCCAACACCGGCTGGACCCCGGAGGGCGCGCTGAAGCTCCTGCCCGATCTCGTCCGCCTCGGCGTCGAGCTCATCGAGCAGCCGTTCCCCGCCCGCCGCCTCGACCAGCTCCGCTGGCTCCAGGAGCGCAGCGAGCTGCCGATCGTCGCGGACGAGAGCGCCGTCACGATCGAGGACCTCGACGCGCTCGTCGGCGTCACGGCCGGCGTCAACGTCAAGCTTGCAAAGTGCGGCGGCATGGGACCGGCGCGGCGGATGCTGGACCGGGCACGCGAGCTCGGCTTCCGGACATTCCTGGGCTGCATGGAGGAGACCTCGATCGGGATTGCCGCCTCCGCGGCCGTCTCGCCGCTCGTGGACTGGGTGGACCTCGACGGGTGCCTGCTCCTCGCGGACGACCCGGTCTCGGGTCTCGAGATCGGGCCGGACAAGCGCTGGCGGCTCACCGGCCGGCCCGGGCTGGGCCTCGAGCTGCGGGCGGACGCACGGCCCTGACACGGCGCCCCAGGCACGGCTAGCCCTTCGCCGGGCCGGCGTCCAGAGGCCATTCGCGCTTCGCATCCACAGGTTTCGAGGGGCCGCCTGGACCTGTCCACCCAGGGTTGCGGCCTGTGGACAAGTCGGTGGGGAACTTCGTGGAGAAGCCCCTACCGACCCCCGGCATCAACCCCTACGATGCGTGTGGTCGCCGATGTCCGAGGGAAGCTCAAGGGAGACGGGCAAGGCGCAGCCACCACACCGATCGCCGTCGCCGGCCGGGCTCAACCCGCCCGCCCGTCGGCCTTGGGCCCGTGCGCCCAGGACGAGGAGGACCCCCATCGATGCTGCCCGCCGGCCCCTGCACCGTCACGCCCGAAGCCGAGGCCTTCGTCCGGTTCTGCTACCAGCGCCGTCGGGTCGGCTGGCCGGAGCTGTACGACGAGATGTGCGCCGTGGCGACGCGTGGCCTCTTCCGCGGCATGGGGCACGAGGCGCTGGCGGAGGTCGGAGTGGGGTTCGGCCTGTTCGAGACGCCTCGCCTGGCGGCCCTGGTGACCCGCGTCGCGACCGAGGAGCAGGCGGCCCGCCGCGCCGCGCGCGCCGCGGCGCTGGAGAGCGTTCGCGCCGAGGCTGAATGCCGCCCCGTGACCCTGGCGGCGAGCGCCGCGTAGCCGGGGGCGGCGTGGCCGACGGCGCGTCTTCCGGCCGGCCCTCCGCCTCCGGGGCATCGGCAGGTCAGTTGCGGATGCGCCGCCGGGCCATCTCGCCCTCGATCTGCCGCTCGGCCTCGACGTACCGGTCGATCTGCTCGCGCAGCTGGTTCGCCTCGGGTGTGTAGAGGTGGACCTGCTGCTGGAGGATGTACGACAGGCGACGGCTCGTCATCCGGACATGGTCCAGGTTCTTCATCAGGACCAGCGGATCCATGGAGGCGAGGTCTGACGGGGGGTACATCTGCTTCATCGAGTCGCCATGCTAGCCCAACCACGACCGGGCCGGGGGCCGCGCGGCGCGGACACGCGGAAGGGCCGCTCGCGCGGCCCCTTCGCATGCCGCCGGGGACGAGGGGTCAGGCGGGGGTCTCGCCCGGGCCGATCGCCGGGGCACCGGAGCCCAGCGCCGGGGCCTTGAGCTCGGCCAGGCGTGCCTCGACCTCGAGGTCGTCCTCGCCGGTCTCGAGCTCGGCGAACTGGTCCTCGAGCGAGGACGTGCCGACCTCGGCCATGCCGCGCGCCATCGCCTCCTGGCGGCGGATCTTCTCCTCGAAGCGGTTGAGCTCGGACGTCGGGTCGAGGACCGACACGTCCTTGAGGGTCTGCTGGACCTGCATCTGGGCCTGCGCCATCTTGGCCCGGCTGACGAGCTCGTCGCGCTTCTGGACCAGCTCCTCGCGCTTCACGCGGAGCTTGTTGAGTCCGTCCTTGAGCTGGTCGGTGAGCTGGGTCTGCTGGGCGATCTGCGTGTCGAACGTCTTGACCTGCTCGTCGAAGGAGATCTGGCGGCGGAGGGCGAGCTTCGCGAGCCCGTCGAAGCGGTCCGCCTCGGCCGTGTTGCCCTGGCCTCGAAGGATCTCGGCTCGGTCGGAGGCGGCGCGGGCCTTGTTCAGCCAGTCGGCGGAGGCGGCGCGGGCCTCGCGCTCGTCGTCCTCGAGCAGGCGGAGGTTGCCGACCGTCTGCGCGACGGCCTCCTCGGCCTCGGCGATGTTGTTCGTGAAGTCGCGGATCAGCTGGTCGAGCATCTTCTCCGGGTCCTCGGACGAGTCGAGGATCGAGTTGACGTTCGCGCGGACGAGCTGCCCGATGCGCCCGAGGATCGAGGTCTGTGCCATGGTGTCCTCCCGGTGTGCGTGCAGGTCCCTGGGTGTGAGGCCCGGACGGAGTATCCGCCGGGCAGGCCATGTGATGGGCGCCCTACCAGCGCCCTCCGCGGACGCGGCCGCCTCCTCCGCCGCCCCCGCCGAAGCCGCCTGACGGCATTGAGAATCCGCCGCCCCGCGACCGGCCGCCCCCGCCCGGCGGTCCGGATGGGAGGCCGAAGCCGCCGGTCATCGAGCCGCCGCCCGACGTGCCCCACGGGCTCCCGCCCCAGCCGCTGCCGTGTCCGCGCCCGGAGCTCGCGGCGCCGCTCAGCACCGCCCCGATGATTCCGCCGAGCACCGCTCCGACGATCGCCCCGCCCTCGCCGCTGCCCTGGCGGTACGGGCCGGCGACCGGGCCGGTGTCCACGTTCCAGCCCTCGAACTGGCCGGCCGCCAGGCGGTAGGCCTCGTCCGCGAGCGCGGTGGCGCGGTTGGCCGTTGCCGTGGCCCCCTCGGGGCTGGCCGCCAGCTGGCCCCGCGCCTCGTCGAGCCTGACCTCGGCCTCCGCGGCGCGGGTGCGGGCCTGCTCGCCCACGCCGTGGCGCCGGGTCGTGATGTAGTCGGTCGCCCGCGTGACGTGGCCCCCGGCCGTGGCGATGGCGGTCTCGGCGGCCTGCCGGCGGCGGGCGACCTGGGCGTTGACGTCCGCGACTTGGGCCACGATCGCGTCGGCGGCCGCGTTGGAGGCGACGGCGCGCTGCAGGGCCGCGAGGGGGTCGAGCGGCGTCGCCTCGGCGGCCCTGCGGGCCTCGCCCAGCGCGACCTCGGCGGCGCGGAGGGCGGCGGCCGGGTCGGCTGGAGCGGGTGCGCCCGGCACCGCGGGCGGAAGCTGGGGCGCCTGGCCCAGCCCCGCGACGGCGGTCCGGGCGGCCTCGAGGTCCCTGGCCGCGGCATCGAGCTCGGTCGCCAGGCGGGTGGCGGCGTCGTCCAGGCTGGTCCCGAGGCGCTCGACGGCTTCCACCAGCTGGGTGGCGCGGGCCATCGCCTCCTGGGACCGGCGCAGGGCCACGACGCCCTCGGAGGGCCGGGTGCCCACGGCCGCGGCACCCCGGGTCGCCTCCGCGGCTGCGGCATCGATCGCCTTGGCGGCCTCCTCCAGGTTCCCGTTGACGGACGCCGTCGCGGACGGGGCGTAGGAGGACCGCAGGCGCGAGGCGACCGTCTCGGCGGCGGCCCGTCTCGCGCGAAGCGCGTCCACGAGCGGGGGCAGCGTCGCGAGCTGTGCGGGCGCAGCGGCCTCGAGGTCCCGCAGCTGGTCGAACCGTTGCTCCTGCGCATCGAGGAGCTGGCCGGCCTTCGTGCAGCGGGCGGCGATCTCGCGCAGCATCGCCTCGCGCTCCGGGGGCGTCTCGGGGTAGGCGTCGTCCAGCTTCTGGCGCAGCGCGAAGGCGGCGCGGAGCTCGTCGTTCGCCTGCCGGATGGCGTCCCGGTAGGGGACCACCTCGGCGTCGCCCCACTGGGCGGCCGCGAACTCGACGTCGTTGGCCGCGTCCTTGAGGGCCTCATCGGTTGCAAGCAGGCCGCGGTTCGCCTGGCTGTTGAGCGTACTGAGCGTGTCGAGCGTGGCGGCCTGGACCTTGCCCTGGCGGCGCCGCATCACCAGCGTCCGCCAGACGAGGTAGACCCCGGCCGCCACGAGGAGGAAGGCGAGGATCGGGGTCAGGTTGATGCCGCCCCCGGACACGGGGCCCGTGCCGGTCCCCGTGCCGCCCGAGGCCTGTGTGGGCGCGGGCGTCGCGGGCCGGCCCGTCGCCGGCGCCTGGGTCACGACCGGGGTCCCGTCCATCGCCTCGCCGACCGCCGCAGCCGATGCGATCATCGCCCCCGCGAAGTCGCCGTTGACGAGCCGGGGCTCCAGGGAGCCGGTGAGGATGGTGTCGATCTCGGCATCGGTGATGTCGCCGAGCGAATCGCCGACCCACATCGAGTCGGCACGTTCCTGCATCGCGACCAGGATCAGGGCGTCGTTGCCGCCGAGCGAGTTGGCGTGGGCGGTCGACGTCGTGAAGCTGTTCACGTCCTGCGTGCCGATCGTGTCGACGTACGCGACGAACAGCTGGACGTCGTGGTCCGAGCGCAGCTGGTCCAGTGCCGCCTGGACGTCGACTTCCTCGGCAGCCGTGAGGACGCCGGCCTGGTCCGTGACCCCGGTCCGGAGCGTCGGGATGCCGCCGGCGGCGAGGGCGACCGTCGCGGACAGCGCGAGGAGCAGCGGGGCGACGATGGATGCGCGCAGGGCGTGGGGCGTCACGCTCGGAATCCTACCCCCGGTCGACGACCTCGCGTCACGCCCACACCTGGATCAGGGCCGGCGTCCCGGCGGGCGGCGTCAGACGGCGCGGAGCCGCGTCGGCGGCCAGGTCCAGTCGATGGGCAGGTCCGCGGTGGACAGCGCGCGCCGCCGCCCGGCCTCCGACGCGCCGAGGACCAGGATCCGGTCCGTCTTGGTGGCCCGCCCGGCCTCGTCGCCCCAGAGCCGGGTCATCTTCCGGTTGGCGGCGACCTCGTCTCGGACCAGCCCGGCCAGGCGGTAGCCCGCGGGCATCGCGGCCTCCTCCCAGGCACGCTCCGCGAGGCCGATGCCCTCGGACGACGGCTTGCCGCGGTCCATCTCCACGTCGCCGATGACCACGACCGCGATGCCGTCGTCCGTCATGGCGGGCCGGAGGTCGGCCAGGACCTCGCGCAGGAACGCGAGATAGGGCTCGCGGCGGTGGGCCGCGTCGAGCTCCGCGTCGATGGCGGCGGCGTCGAAGCCCAGCAGCCACGTGCGAAGCCAGTTGTAGTAGCCGTACTTGAGCACGCGCAGGTACGGCGGCGAGGTGACGACGAGGCGGGCCCGGTCGGGGAGGCCGTGCTCCCGCAGGGCGGCGCGGGCGCGGCGGCCCGCGGTGCGGGCGTCGCCGTGGAGCGCGATGCCGGTGGTGGTGGGCAGCGGCTGGCGGTAGAGGCGGTCCAGCTTGGCGGAGAGGCCGTCGAGGACGTCGCGGTCGGGCGCCTCGTAGCCCGACGTCTCGACGAAGGAGCGAACGTATCGGGGGGCCATGCTGAAGGTGTTGGGCATGACGGTGGACAGGTACGACGGCGTCTTGCCGTGGAGGATCCCAGCGAGGGCTCCCGCGAGAAACCGGTCTGCGCGCGCGTCCAGGCGCAGGTTCGAGCGCACGAGGAGCAGCTGCGCGAGCGTGCGCGGGTGGAACGCGACCGCGACCTCCAGCGGGACGTGTTCCGAGCGGGCCGCCGGGCCGTCGCCGGAGCCCGCGGCCGGGACCATCGCGGACGGGTGGCCCGGATGCGCTTTCACCTGCGCGGAGAGGGCGAGCCAGGCGGGCGCGTCCGCGGCCCAGGCGAGGCGCAGGGCAGCGAGCCTCGTGCGGACCTCGGCGGGCGTGCCCGGCTCGAGCTTCGCGGCTGTCAGCACGTGCGCGAGCGGGTTCAGGTCGTTTCCGACGCCGATCCGACCCTCGGCGACCGCCTGGAGCGGCGCTGTTCCGCGGCCGCTGAACGGGTCCAGCACCACGTCGCCCGGGCGCGAGTAGCGCGCGATGAAGGCGTGCGCGAGCGACGCAGGGAAGCTCGCGAGGTACGAGCACATCGGGTGGAGGCTGTGGCCCCAGAGGCGGGCCTGGTCCTTCCACTCGGGCTCGATCGCGAGGGCGGGGAGTGCGCTCGGCAGCTCGAGGGCGAGCTGGCCGGCGGCGATGGGCCTTGACTTCGGTATCTGGTCGGGCATTCCCGGGCTCGACGGACCGCGCCGGCTTGGGCTCCCGGCGCGAAGGGCCGCGAGCATAGCACCGTGGCACGCGCGCAATCGGGACGATCGACCATCCGCCGGCCGCCAGGCGGGTCCTGCCCCGGGTCGCCGTGCCGGCCGCCAGGCGGGTCCTGCCTCGGCTCCCCGTGCCGGCCGCCGGCGGGTCCTGCCTCGGCTCCCCGTGCCGGCCGCCAGGCGGCCCATTCGGCGTCCATCTTCTCCATCCTGCCCGCCCCGCGACACAATCCCGCCGGGATCACGGTTCCTGCACCCGCTCTGTCGCACCCGGCGGCCGGGATGGCGGTCACGAGCGACGGATGGGCCGCTGCGCGGCCGGTGCGCGAGGTGCGCGAGGTGCGCGAGGTGCGCGAGGTGCGCGAGGTGCGCCGGCCGGGTCGCACGAGGGGGCTCGCGCCTCGCGCTAGACTCGGACCGGCGCCCGGCCCCCATAGCTCAGCGGATAGAGCAGCCGCCTTCTAAGCGGTTGGTCGCAGGTTCGATTCCTGCTGGGGGCGCCACATCGCGGGCGCGGCCCGCAGCGAACGGGCATCGCAGCCTGGGGCACTGCCCGCGGCGGTATCCTGGTCATGCGCCACGCGTGCGCATCCATCCAGAGCGTGCGAGGGTCCTGGCCCGTCGACCACGCAGCAACCGGCCGGTCCGATCCTCGACCCGGCACGGTGCTCCCGCCAGGCGCGATGGAGTCCGAGGATGCCCACCTCTCCCGATGACGAGCGTGACGAGCTTGGCCGCGTGCCGAGGTCACGCCTCCGCCACTGGTCCACCTATGGGACCGCCGGCGAGTACTACGCGGACTACCACGGCCACGTCCCGATCCAGGTGATGGTCGGGATCAGCCGGGCGATGCAGGAGCACGTCCTGACCTTCGCCGAGGCGTACGCGCTCCTGCTTGACGCCGGCGCCATCATCGAGCTGGACTGACCGTGGAATCGGTTGCATGACGCGCGTCGCGCTCCCGGGCCAATGGTCCCGGGAGGAAGGCCCGGGCGGCCCCCGGGGCCCGCCGGACCGGCCCGAGGACTCGGGACCGACGGCCCCGGACCGGGGCGCGGGTTGCGCATACGCTCGCCCCGACGGGCACGGCACGTCCCGCTCAATCCCAGCAGGTCTATGCGCTTCGCGCCCCGCGCGACCTCTTTCGGCTACCGCATCGGAGGGTGGGGATGCCCGCTCTATACGCCAAGCCAGCGCCGCCGAGCGACGACAAGCGCTGGAAGATCGTCGAGACCAGGATGCGCCGGATGGGCGACCGTCCCGCGGCCCTGATCGAGGCGCTGCACGCGGCCCAGGAGGCCTTCGGCTTCCTGGATGAGGACGCGCTGCACTACGTGGGCGACACCCTGGGCGTCCCGCACTCCCGTGTCTACGGGGTTGCGACCTTCTACTCCTTCTTCACCCTCAAGCCCCAGGGCGAGCACACGTGCGTCGTCTGCACCGGCACGGCCTGCTACATCAACGGGGCCAAGGACATCCTGGTCGGCCTCGAGCGTGAGCTGGGTGTGAAGCCGAAGCAGACGACCCCCGACGGCAAGATCTCGCTCCTCACGGCCCGCTGTCTCGGCGCCTGCAGCCTGGCGCCGGCAGTGATCGTGGACGGTGAGGCCCGGGGCAAGGTCACGGCCGCCGACCTGGTGGCCCAGCTGGAGGCGATGTGAGCGAGCAGCCTGCCGCGGCGCGGCCCATCCGTCGCCGCGTCATCACGGAAGAGGTCCACGAGGGCCCGGTGCGCGCCCGCGCGTTCGTGTGCGAGGCGGCCTCCTGCATGTCCTCGCAATCGCACGACGTCACGCTCCGGCTCGGCGAGGCGGCGGCGGACGCCGGCCTGGGCGATGTCGTGGTCAAGCGCGTCGGGTGCCTGGGGCTCTGCGTCGCCGGTCCGCTGGTGGAGATCCCGGAGACGGGGCAGCTCTTCTCCAACGTCCGCCCGGACGACGTCGACGAGATCGTCGAGGCTCTCAAGGCGGTCAAGGAGACCGATGAGCGCCAGCCGCAGGGCGCGTTCTTCGAGAAGCAGCTCCGCGTCGCGACCGAGAACATGGGCCGGGTGGACCCGGAGAGCCTGGACGACTACATCGAGCGCGGCGGGTACGAGGCGCTCAAGACCGTCCTGGCTGACATGACCTCCACGGAGGTCCGCGAGGTCGTGACCCAGAGCGGCCTCCGTGGCCGTGGAGGCGCAGGCTACCCGACCGGTCTCAAGTGGACGACGGTCGCCAAGGCGCCCGGCACCCAGAAGTACGTCATCTGCAACGCGGACGAGGGCGACCCCGGCGCGTTCATGGACCGCAGCGTCCTCGAGAGCGATCCGTTCCGGGTCCTCGAGGGCATGGCGATCGCCGCCTTCGCCGTCCACGCGACCGAGGGCTACATCTACTGCCGCGCCGAGTACCCGCTCGCCGTGGCGCGCCTCCGGTCCGCCATCCGCTCCGCGCAGCGGGCAGGCTTCCTGGGCAAGGACATCGCCGACACCTCGTTCAGCTTCGACGTCCAGATCCGTCTCGGCGCCGGGGCCTTCGTGTGCGGCGAGGAGACGGCGCTCATCCAGTCCGTCGAGGGCAAGCGCGGCACCCCGCGCCCGCGCCCGCCGTACCCGGCCG
>Ga0302321_100004960_pt1 | contig 11591 bp, 10 predicted proteins | sample Fen_T0_1_FD_202505 | JGI IMG/M metagenome (GOLD analysis project Ga0302321, IMG submission 202505) | Peat permafrost microbial communities from Stordalen Mire near Abisko, Sweden - Fen_T0_1 | ecosystem: Environmental > Terrestrial > Soil > Wetlands > Permafrost | place: Sweden: Abisko...
GTCGAGCCTGAACTTGTCGAGCACGTCGGGCTTCAGGTTGGTGATGAAGACGTCGGCGTCGGTGAGCAGCCCTTCCATCCGAGTCCGACCCTCGTCGGTGCGGAGATCGAGCACCACCGCGCGCTTGCCCCGGTTGTCGAGCGTGTACGCCGGGTTCGGCATCTCCTGCTCGATGCCGATCGCGCCGAACACGTTGCGCATCGGGTCGCCACCGGGCGCCTCCACCTTGATGACGTCGGCGCCCCAGTCGGCGAGCAGCCCCGCGGCCGCCGGCGCCGCGACCCACACCCCCATCTCGACGACCCGGAGGCCGGCGATCGCGGGCAGGGGAACGGGCGCGGAGGCGCCTTCCGGGGCGGGCTGCGGGCCGGGATTCCGGGCGTCGTCCATGGGGCGAGTATTGCATTCTCATTCTTGAATAACTACGTTCTTCCGCCGTGGACACACGGGACACTCCGGAGCAGGCCGAGCTCCGTCGCGCCGCCCGCCAGCTCGCCCGCGCGCTGGCCGCGGGGAGCGTGGGCGAACTCGACGACACCGTCCGAGCGGGCCGCCTGGCCGCCGCCGTGCGCGACGCCGGCTGGCTCGAGCTACGCGACGACGGCGGGGACGGCACCCCCCTCGCGGGCGGCGAGGAGGCCGCGATCGTGGCCGACGCCCTCGCCGGGGCCGTGGCCGACGTCGCCTTCTCCGGGCCGGTCCTCGCCGGCGACCTGGCCCGTCGCGCCGGCCTCCCCGGCGCCGCCGGCGCGGTCGTCGCGTTCGCGGCCGACCTCGTAGGGCCGGCGGTCGTCACCGGCGCGGCGATCACCGCTCCTTGCTTCGCGGTCGACCCCGACTCCGCGCACGCCGACGCCGCCCTCGTGCTCGTCGGCGACAGAGACGCCGACGGCCACCGGCTCGCCCGGGTGGCGGTCACCGGCGACGCCGCCACGGCACCCGGCACCGATCTCACCCGTGCCGTGATCGAGATCCCCCCGGGCGCGGCGGTCACCGAGGTCAGTGGCCAAACTCGGCTGCTCGCCGCCGACGACCTCGCGCAGTGGTCCGCGCTGGGTCTCGCACTCACCACGGCCGACCTCGTCGGCGTCATGCGGGGCGTGCTCGACGTCACCGTCGCCTACGCGGCCGAGCGCAAGCAGTACGGGGTTCCCGTCGGCTCGTTCCAGGCGGTACAGCACCTGCTCGCCGACGCGCACTGCCTCATGGAGGGGTCGCTCAGCGTCGCGCTGCACGCGTCGTGGGCGGTCGACAACCTCGCGCCCGCCGACGCACTCGAGGCCGGACGGGTCGCCAAGGCCTACGCGTCGCGCGCCGCGCGCACCGTGTGCGAGACCGCGATCCAGGTGCACGGCGGCATCGGCAACACCTGGGAGTGCATCGCGCACGTGTACCTGCGCCGCGCGCTGCTCTCCACGCAGTGGTTCGGCGACGACGGCGTGCAGCTGCGCGAGCTCGCGGCCACCAGGCTGGGAGTGCGTGCCTGATGGACTACCGCGACTCCCCCGCCGAAGCCGAGTTCCGGGCCCGCCTGCGGGCCTGGCTGGCCGACCACAACCCCGGCCTGCCCGCGTCGTCGACCGACGACGAGTACTGGGCCCGCCAGGCCGAGTGGCACACCGCGCTCTACGACGCCGGGTTCTTCGGCCTGAGCTGGCCGGCGCGCTACGGCGGCCACGACCTCCCCACCGTGTTCGACGTCATCCTCGACGAGGAGATGGCCGCCGCGGGCGCGCCGCCGCGACCGAGCCTCGGCTACCTCGTCCAGGGCATCTCCACCCACGGCAGCGATGCGATCAAGGACCGCTTCCTCCCCGGCCTCATCAACGGGACCGAGCGCTGGTGCCAGGGCTTCAGCGAGCCCGATGCCGGCTCCGACCTCGCGTCGCTGCGCACCACCGCGGTGCGCGACGGCGACGAGTTCGTCATCGACGGCCACAAGATCTGGACGAGCTACTCCGACGTGGCCGACTGGTGCATCCTGCTCGCACGCACCGACCCCGACGTGCCCAAGCACAAGGGCCTCTCGGCGTTCGCCGTCCCGATGGACCAGCCCGGGATCGAGCAGCGGCCGCTGGTGATGATCAACGGCGTCACCAAGGAGTTCGGCCAGGTGACGTTCACCGGCGCCCGGGTGAAGGCCGAGAACATGATCGGCGAACCGGGCGAAGGCTGGCGCCTGGCCATGACGATCGTGAGTCACGAGCGCGAACCCGGCGAGCTCGGCTACGTGGCCCGGTACGCGAAGACGGTCAAGGGGATGGAGCACGAGGTCCATGCCGACCCCGGCGCGTTCCGTCCCGACCAGCACGAGGCCGTGGCCTGGGCCCACGTGCAGACCGAGATGCTGCGCCTGCACGTGTGCCGTCGGCTCTCGGAGCGCCTCGACGGCGTCGACCACGGGCCGGGCGGCTCGATCGACAAGCTGCTGATGACCTGGGTCGAGCAGACGGTCGGCAGTGCCGCGCTCTCGGTCTCCGGTGCCCGTTCGGTGGTCGACACCGAGGACGTCGCGCTCAAGACCTACCTCTACAGCCGGGCCCAGAGCGTCATGGGTGGCACGTCGCAGATCCAGAAGAACATCATTGCCACCCGCATCCTCGGCCTGCCGACCTCCTGAAGGACTCCCTGATGACCTACGACCTGCCCGACGTCATCCGCGTCGAGGCCGACGGCCCACTGCGCATCATCACGCTGTCGCGACCCGACCAGCTCAACGCGATCAACCCCGAGCTGCACTACGGGCTCACCCAGGTGTTCCCGCAGCTGAGCGCCGACGAGGGCGCCCGCGTCGCGGTGATCACCGGCGAGGGCCGCGCGTTCTCCGCGGGCGGTGACTTCGACCTCCTCGACGGGATGATCAACGACCGCGGGCTGCGCCGCGACACGATCGCCGAGGGCCGCGACCTCGTCATGAACATGATCCGCTGCCGCGTGCCCGTGGTCGCCGCGGTGAACGGCCCTGCGGTCGGCCTCGGCTGCAGCGTGATCGCGCTGTCCGACGTCGTCTACATGGCCCACTCGGCGTTCCTGTCGGATCCGCACGTCACGGTCGGCCTCGTCGCGGCCGACGGCGGCCCACTCACCTGGCCGCTGCACACGAGCCTCCTGCTCGCCAAGGAGTACGCCTTCACCGGCGACCGCATCTCGGCGCAGCGCGCGGCCGAGATCGGCCTGGCCAACCACGTGGTGCCCGACGGCGAGGTGCTCGACGCCGCGATCGCCGCGGCCCGCAAGATCGCCGCCCTCCCCCAACAGGCCGTCGAAGCGACCAAGCGCGTGCTGAACCTGCACCTCGAGCGGGCTGTGCTCGCGACCATCGACTTCGCGATGGCCGCGGAGACCGAGTCGTTCGACACCGCCGACCTGCGGGCCAACGTCGACAAGTTCCTCGGCCGGTAGCCGCGGAGTGTGGCGCGCAGAGCGTCAGCCGCGCGGGGTGAACTCCAGATGGAGGCGGCGCAGGCCGCGCAGCACGAAGGTGGGCTCGTACTCGTAGTGCCGGGCATCGGCCGGGCCGTGGTGGGCCTCCGAGATCCGGATGTCGTCGAGTCGGTCGAGCAGCCGCTCGAGCGCGACCCGCGCCTCCGCCCGGGCGAGCGGCGCACCCGGGCAGGTGTGGGCGCCGTGCCCGAACGCGACGTGTGCCCGTGCGTTGGGACGGTCGGCCACGAACGCGTTGGGCTCGTCGAAGCGCCGGGGGTCCCGGTTCGCCGCGCCGAGGAGCACGGCGACCACGCTTCCTGCAGGGATGGCGACGCCCCCGATCGTGGTCGACACGCGGGTGAGCCGGTGGTCGGCCTTCACCGCACCCTCGTACCGCAGCACCTCTTCCACGAAGATCGGGATGCGCGTGTGGTCGTCGCGCAGCTGCTGCTGGAGGTCGGCGTCCTCGCCGAGGATCCGCAGCGAGGTGGCCAGGATGCGCGAGGTGGTGTCGCCGCCGGCCGCGAACAGGAATGCGGCGATGCGTGCGCAGTCGACCGGTGTGGGCTCCGAGCCGTCGGGGAAGCGGGCGGTCGCGAGCCCGGTCAGCACGTCGGTCCGCGGGTTGGCCCGCCGGTCCTCGATGTAGCCGCAGAAGGCGTCGTAGAGGAAGGCCAACGCGTCGAGCATGTTGGCGTCGGTGTCGCCCGCCCCGGGGTTGAGCCCGAGCTTCTCCGTGAACCCCGGGCGGTCCTCCTCGGGAACGCCGAGCAGATCGGTGATCGCGAGGTTGGCGTACGGGTTCGAGAAGTCGGCGATGAACTCGATCGCCCCGCGGTCGACGAAGCCGTCGATGCGCTCGTCGGCGAGGCGCCACATGAACGCCTCGTTCTCGCGCAGGCGCTTCGGGGTGATCAGGCGCATCAGCAGCGCCCGGTGGGCGGTGTGCTCGGGCGGGTCGAGCATCGGGAGGTGCTCGTGCATTGGCATCCCGTGCCGGTACTCCTCGACGAGGTCGGTCATGTCGTCGACGCCCGCGGCCGGACCGGGGAAGCCGCTGAACGGTCCCGCCATCGAGTTGCAGTTGGAGAACGCCACCGTGTCGTTGAGGACCGCGACGGCTTCCTCGTACCCGGTGACCGCGAACGTCCCGTGGACCGCCTCCTGCTGGACCGGGCACTGCGCCCGGAGCGCCTCGTAGTACGGGTACGGGTCCTGGGCCACGCCGGGGTCGACGTAGAAGTCGACCGCGTCGGTGCTCGGTGTGGATTCCGCCATCAGTCCCTCCGGGGCCGTCGGACCACGCGCAGGATACGGACGGGCCGACGCGTTGGCAAAGGCGTTCTCTCATTTCTATAGTGCCGTTTTCGGACGACCAGGGGGCACACGCATGGCGGCGATCACCGTGGAGCGGCTCGGGAAGGTCGGCGCCCGGGTCGAGGGCGTCGACGCCGACCGGCTCCGGCACGACGACTCTCTGCCGGCGTGGTGCCTGGAGGCGCTCGAGGCCAACGGCGCGCTCGTGTTCCCCGAAGTGAACATCGACGACGCGACCCAGGTGGCGTTCACCCGCACGCTCGGGACGCCGCTCGCGTTCGGCCGGGGCGAGTTCCCCGAGATCATGCTCGTGAGCCTCGACCCGACCAAGAACCCCACCGCCGACTACCTGCGCGGCACCGTCGAGTGGCACATCGACGGCGCGCAGGACGAGATCCCGGCCATGGCCACGCTGCTCAGCGCCAAGGTGGTGGCGGAGCAGGGAGGCGAGACCGAGTTCGCGAGCACCTACGTCGCGTACGACGAGCTGACCGACGACGAGAAGGAGCGGTTCGCCCACGTGCGGGTCGTCCACTCGCTCGCCGGCACCCAGCGGCTCGTGAACCCCGACCCCGCACCCGAGCTGATCGCCCAGTGGGACCGCACCCCCACCCGCGAGCACCCGCTGGTGTGGACGCACCGGTCGGGGCGCAAGTCCCTCGTGATCGGCTCCACCGCGGTCGAGGTCGTGGGGATGCACGCCCAGGAAGGGCAGGCGCTCCTCGCCGACCTGCTCGCCCGCGCCACCACACCCGACCACGTGTACCGCCACCACTGGAACGCCGGCGACTTGGTGATCTGGGACAACCGCGGCGTCATCCACCGGGTGCGGCCCTACGACCCGTCGTCCGCGCGCGAGGCGCACCGAACCACGATCGCGGGCGACGAGCCGATCCGATGAGCCCCACCCGCTACGCCGGGAGCCGCATCGCGCGCGTCGAGGACGCCCGCCTGCTGACCGGTCAGGGCACGTTCGTCGACGACGTCACCCGGCCCGGGATGCTGCACGCCTGCTTCGTGCGCAGCCCGTACCCCCGAGCCCGCATCGGCGCGATCGACGCGTCGGCCGCGCTGGCCCTGCCCGGGGTGCGGGCGGTGTTCACCGCGGCCGACCTCAACCCCGACGTGCGCGAGCAGTGGTTCACGATGATGGGCAAGAACATGCCCACGACGCCCCTCCCCCCGCTGGCCGAGGGTGAGGCGCGCTTCGTGGGCGACCCGGTGGCGCTCGTCGTCGCGGTGAGTCGCGCCGTGGCGGAGGACGCGACCGAGCTGGTGCACATCGACTTCGATCCGCTCCCACCGGTGGTCGACTACCGCGACGCCGAGCAGTCCGACGCGCTCGTGCACGACGGCTACGCGGGCAACGTCGTGGGCCGGATCGCGTTCCGACCTCCCGACGAGGAGACGTTCGCGGCCGCGGCGCACGTGGTGCGCGAGACCATCGTGCAGCAGGCCTACGCCGCGGTGCCGTTGGAGGCCCGGGGCATCGTCGCGGAGTGGACGGCGGCGAGCGGCGAGCTCACCATCTGGTCAGCGACCCAGGCACCGCACGAGGTCCGCGCGTACTGCGCACGACTGCTCGGCCTCAACGAATCGCGCGTCCGCGTCATCATGCGCGACACCGGCGGCGGGTTCGGCCAGAAGGTCAACGTGTCGCGCGAGGAGATGTGCATCATGCTCGCGGCGCGCAAGGTGCCCGCGGCGCTCAAGTGGGTCGAGGATCGGCGCGAGAACCTCATGAGCGCGGGCCAGGCTCGCCACGAGCACGGTGACGCACGCTTCGCGTTCGCGGCCGACGGCACCATCCTCGCCGCGCACGTCGACCACGTGATCGACGCCGGGGCGTACCCGATCCCATGGCCGGTGGGCACCGGCGCGGCCGCAGGCATGCTGTTCCCCGGTCCCTACCGCGTGCCAGTCGCGACGTTCTCCACCACGTGCCTGTTCACCAACACGGTCGGGCGCACCGCGTACCGCGGCCCGTGGCAGTTCGAGTCGCTCGCCCGCGAGGTGCTGCTCGACATCGCCGCTCGCCGGATGGGCATCGACCCGGTGGAGCTGCGGCGCCGGAACCTGCTCCGTCACGACGAGATGCCGTACGCGAACGCCAACGGCATGACCTACGACGCGGTCACGCCGCTCGAGACGTTCGAGCACGCGCTCGGCATCCTCGACTACGACGCGTTCTGCACCGAGCAGGCCGCGGCGCGCGCCACCGGACGCTTCGTCGGCGTGGGCACGGCCACCTACGTCGAGCCCACCACGAGCGGAATGGGGATGATGGGCACCGAGGGTGCGACGATCCGCATCGAGCCGTCGGGCACGGTCAACGTCTACGTCTCGGGCGGCTCCACCGGCAACAGCATCGAGACCACTGTCGTGCAGCTCACCGCCGACGCGCTCGGTGTCGACATCGCCGACGTCCACACGATCCAGGGCGACACCGCGGTCACCCCGTACGGCGCCGGCACCGCGGGCAGCCGCAGCGGCTCGATGACCGCGGGCGCGGTGCGCGACGCCGCGGCGATCCTGCGCGAGAAGCTCGCCGCGATCGCGGCACACCGGCTCGAAGCCGCACCGGAGGACATCGAGCTCGGCGAGAGCCGGGCCCACGTGCGGGGCACGCCCTCGGCGTCGATCTCGTACGGCGAGCTCGCCGACATCGCGTACTTCCAGCCCCAGGCCCTACCGCCGGGGGTGACCGCAGGGCTCGAGGCGACCGCGCGCTACGTCGCCGAGAGCGCGTCGATCTGGGCCAACGCCACCCACGTGTGCACCTGCGAGGTCGACATCGAGACCGGCTCGGTGACCATCCTGCGCTACATCGTGAGCGAGGACTGCGGCCCGATGATCAACCCGAGCGTGGTCGAGGGCCAGATCGCCGGCGGCACCGTGCAGGGCATCGCGGGGGTGCTGTTCGAGCACCTCGCGTACGACGCCGACGGAAACCCCGTCACCACGTCGTTGGCCGACTACCTCATGCCGTCCGCGGCCGAGATGCCGTCGCTCGAGTTCGGCCACGTCGAGACCCCCGGGCCCGGGCCCGGCGGGTACAAGGGTGTCGGCGAAGGTGGCGCGATCGGCGCACCCGCCGCCGTCGTGAACGCCATCGCCGACGCGCTCGCGCCGCTCGGCCTCGCCATCACCCGGACACCCCTCGGCCCGGCCGAGATCGTCGGGCTCGTGAACGCCGCGTCCCGGGCTCGGTAGTGTCGGGCCATCGACGACTGCCTCGCCGCGGCGACTGAGCTCGAGCAGGACGGAGCCTTCTGGTGAGCCGGCTGGTGGGTCTCCCCACCGGAATCGTCTTCGTGTGCTTCCTGGTCCTCGGCCTGGCGGTCGCGGCCGGGGTGACCTGGCTCTCGACCCGCACGATCGAGGACGACGTCCGCACCCGGGCCAGTGGCAGTGTGATCACCGTGGTCGGGGTGGTCGCCGGGGTGTACGCGGTGCTGATCGCGTTCGTGATCGTGAACGAGTGGCAGACCTTCGACCAAGCGAGCGCGTACGTCTCCGACGAAGCCGCCGCACTCGCCTCGGCGTATTTCGACGCGAGCGCACTGCCCGAGCCCGCGCGGTCGGACCTGCACGCCGCGCTCATCGCCTACGACCGTTCCGTCGTCTGCGACGAGATCCCGCACCTCGCGCACCACGAGAGCCCGAATCGGGCCACGCGCCGCGCCCTCGTCGCGGTCTTCGACACCGCCGCGCGGGCTGCCCCGGCCGCCGCGAGCTCCCCGTTCTACGCGCCGCTGATCGACGAGCTGTCGAAGGTGGCGGCCGCGCGCCGCTATCGGGTCGACAGTGCGGCGTCCACGCTGCCGGACGTGCTCCTCGTGGTGATCCTGCTCACGAGCGTGGTCCTCGTGGCGTTGATGAGCGTCCTCGACACCCAGCACCGTCGATGGCACGCCGTCCTGATCACCGCGGTGACGCTGCTGGTAGCCCTCAACCTGGCCTTGGTCTTCGCGCTCGACCGTCCGTACGACGGCGCCGCCAAGGTGAGCGACACGCCCCTGCGCGAGGGGATCCCGAGCGCGCTGCTGCGGTGCGCTCCGAAGTGACGCCGCGACCCGCGGGTCAGCCGCCCTGCGCGGCCGCGACCATGTTCGCGTAGACCTTGAGCACCTTCTGGGAGTAGTTCGGGTCGGTGGCCCAGTTGCCGTTGCCCATCTGGTTCCAGGTGAGCGCCCAGCCCTTCGCGAAGAACGAGTCGAAGTTCTCGTTGGCCACGACCGGGCTCAGGCTCTGCGGCGCGTACCAGTACACCGACGCGGGGTGGGCGAGGTTCGCGGCGCGCGACGTCTGGTCGCCATAGTTCTTCAGGTGCTGGATCTGTGCGCGCACACCGTCGAGGGGAGTCGGGAACACGCGGCCGTTGGCGCAGCTGTCGCACCAGCCCATGCCCGCGAAGTTGTTGCCCGGCGAGGTGTACCGGAACCCGCCGGTCTCGACGATGGCCTGAGCGAAGGCCAGGTCGCCGCGCACGCCCTCCGCAGTGCCCTCGTCGACGTAGAGCTGGGCGAGCGTCTCGATCGGCACGGACACGCTGTACCCCGAGTACCCCTGGGACCGCCACCAACCCGCCATCTGGGCCGCGCTCAGGTTGGTCGGGCCCATGAGGCTGGGCCCGCCCGCTCGGAGCACGCCTGCGGCGATCGCGGCCTGGAGCCGGGCCTGGAGATCCTTCGCGCGCGCGTCGAGGTCGGCCTGCTGCGCACGGATCTGCGCGTCGAGCTCGTTCAACGCGCGCTCGCGATCGCGGAGATCGGTCTCCTGCGACTGCAGGTCGTTGCGCTGCGCCGCGAGATCGTCGCGCGCCGCCGCGAGCTTGTCGCCGGCCGCCTTGAGCGCGGCGCGGGTGTCGTCGTCCTTCTTGGCCACGGCCTGACCGAGCACCTGGCGACGGGCGAGGTCCATCGGCGCGTCGAGGGTGAGCGTGGCCAGCGGCGAGGTCGGCGCCCGTTGCACGTACAGCACGGCGGCGCGCTGGCGGAGCGTCGCGAGCACGGCGTCGCGCTGGGCGGCGAGGACGTCGATGTCGACCTGCGCGGCCGCGATGCGGTCGCGCAGGTCGTCGATCTGACCGTTGACGTCGCTGATCCTTCCCTGGAGCACCACCCGCTGGTCACGGGCCGAGATCAGCTGGGCGTTCGCCACGTCGAGCTGGTGGTGGACGGCGCCGAGATCGTCGGAGAGCTGCGTCACCTCGGGGTCGACCTGGGCGCGCGCCGGGGGGCTCGCGACCACGGTCACGAGCAACAGGGACAACACCAGCCCCGCAGTCAACACGACGCTCAGGACGCGCCGTCGGTCCGGTCCGAGCACGGACGAAGAGGCTAGCGGGAGTCGTCCGGGCCGTTGTTCGCTCGGCTGATTCCCGGCAAATGGGACGACCACGGGCCTCGGCAAGGTGCGAACGGGCGTCCCTGGACGCGAGGCGGCCACCGACGAACGGCCCGAGGGTGCGCCGATGCGGTTTGCCCTGGCCCTCCCCATGACCGACGTGCTCGCCCCCGAGGAGTTCCTCACCGGCCGGCGATCGCCGAGATGGCGCAGCACGCCGAGGCGCTCGGGTTCCACGCGGTGCACGTGAGCGAGCCGTTCGCCGTGTGCTCCTCACCGACGTCCCTCCGAGGATCGGGCCGGGTCGACGACCCGCGGGCGGTGCACGACGAGATTGCCGCGCTCGACGCAGTCGGCGCGACCGACTGCACCGTCGGCGTCCACGCGCCGACCCGGCGCGAGTGGCTCGCACGGGCCGAGCATCTCGCGGCGCTCGTCACACCCTGACGGGGATCAGGCCGAGCGCGACGCCCACACCGCGTCGAGCGGGTCCCCACGGTGGCCGACAGGCGTGCGCCGCTGCACCACCGGCTCGTCCCAGCCGCCCGCCAACCGGAAGTAGGTGGCGACGATCTCGCCGTGGTGCGCGTCGGTGGTCGACAGCCAGCCCCGGATCGCCCGGGTCGGGAAGCAGCGGTTCGAGAACGTGCACACGAACGGCCCGCCCGGGCGCAGGACGCGGGCCGCGTCGGCGAACACCGGGATCGGCTGCGTGAGATAGTCCACGGAGACGCAGCAGACCACGGCGTCGAACGACGCGGTCTCGAAGGGGAGCCGGGGATCGGTGTTGAGGTCGTGGACCACCGTCGCGCGCGCCTGCGGGTTGGCGGCGAGCTCGTCCGCGTTCATGCCGAGCACCGTGAGGTCGGCCGGGGCGGTCCGGAAGTGCGACACCCACGATCCCATGAGGTCGAGCACCGTTCCCCTGATCCCCAGCTCGTCGTAGAGCGCGCCGACCGCGGCGATCGCGTCGGCGTCGATGTGGGTGACGAGCCGGGGCCAGGAGTAGAACTCGGCGTCGGACGACGGGTCGGCGCGGTCGAAGAACCCGGGCGGGAAGTCGCGTGGGAAGTCGGTGTCGTCCACCCCTGCAGTCTGGCGTAGCTGTCACACCCGTCCGTCATGATGGGGTCATGGACGAACATACGTTCGATCACGAGACGTTCGATTCTCGGGCGTTCGACTACTCGGGTCTGCTCGACGAGCTGCGCGGCCACACCACCGGGTGGCTCGAGGCCCGGCGCGGGTGGGTGGTGCGCGAGCAGCGACGCCTCCACGTGGAAGAGCTCGCGGTGCTGCGCGTGCTCGACGAACGCGGGAAGGTCGATGACAGCCTGGCCGGCCGGGACGGCACCTCCACGCGCGACGTGCGCCGCAAGCGGGCCACGGCCCGGAACCTGGAACGCCAGCCCAACATCGCGAACGCGGCCGCGAACGGCGCGCTGTCGGACGAGCAGCTCGACCGGGTGAGCGACCTCGCCGGCGACGACGACCCAGCA
>Ga0302321_100004962_pt1 | contig 11590 bp, 10 predicted proteins | sample Fen_T0_1_FD_202505 | JGI IMG/M metagenome (GOLD analysis project Ga0302321, IMG submission 202505) | Peat permafrost microbial communities from Stordalen Mire near Abisko, Sweden - Fen_T0_1 | ecosystem: Environmental > Terrestrial > Soil > Wetlands > Permafrost | place: Sweden: Abisko...
GCGATGGCCGAAGGCGGCGCGCTGGCCGTGCGGTTCGACCCGGCGGTGTCGGTGTTCGCCGCCCTGCCCGACGAGGCCGGCGCCGAGGCGTGGCAGCAGCTCGCCGAGCTGGTGGGCCCGGGCAACCTGGCGCTGCTGTTCCGCGACGAGCTCGACCTGCCCGACGGGTGGACCGAGGCCTTCGGCGGCATCGGCCGGCAGATGGTGTGGCCAGGCTCCTCCCGGCGCCCGGCGACGGGAGACGGTGCCGAGGTCGTGCAGCTCGACGCCGACGACGTGCCCGAGATGGTCGCGCTGGTCGAGCGCACCGAGCCCGGGCCCTTCTCGGCGCGCACCATCGAGCTCGGCACCTACCTCGGCGTGCGAGATCCGGCCGACGGTCGGTTGATCGCCATGGCCGGCCAACGACTCCACCCACCCGGTCACGTCGAGATCAGCGCGGTGTGCACCGACGTCGACTGGCGGGGACGAGGGCTGGCCCGTCTCCTCGTCGATCGGCTGGTCGACGAGATCCGATTGCGCGACGAGGTGCCGATCCTGCACGCAGCGGCAACCAATGTCGGGGCGATCCGGCTCTACGAGTCGATGGGCTTCGAGACCGTGCGCGAGGTTCGGTTCGCCGCGTTGCAGGCCCCTGGCCGGAGCGGCGGTCAGGCCGAGGTCGCGGTCAGCGGATAGCGCGCCGCCAGGTCGGCCAGCACGATCAGGCAGTCGCGGGCCGTCTCGCCGATGATGTCGGCCACCGGGCGCACCTCGTCGACGCGCCCGGCCACCTGGCCGCACAGCGCGAGGGCCGCCTCCATGTCGCCACCGAAGTAGAGCTCGGCCGCGTTGGCCATCGACTCGAGCGCGTTGCGATCTCGGTCGAACTCGAGCGCCGTCGTGCGCTCGGTGCGCAGGGCCCGCAGCGCCGGCGAGGTGTGCTGGTTGAGGAACACCGTGTCGGTCTCGGCCGCCTCGACGATGGCCTGCTTCCAGTTGTCGTGGATCGGCGACTCGGTGGCCGACACCATGCGCGTACCCATCTGCACGCCCTCGGCGCCCAGCGCGAACGCGGCGGCCATCGTGGGCCCGTCGATCATGCCGCCGGCCGCGATGATCGGCACGTCGACGTTGGCGGCCACCAGCGGCAGCAGCACCATGGTGGCCACCGGCCGGGGGTTCTTGAACCCGCCGCCCTCACCGCCCTCGACGATCAGCCCGTCGACGCCGGCATCCACCGCCTTCAGCGCGGCCCGCAGGGTCGGCACGACGTGGAACACCGTGAGGCCGGCGTCCTTCAGCTGCGCCGTGTAGCGGGTCGGGCTGCCGGCCGAGGTCGTGACGAAGCGCACGCCCTCGCCGATCACGAAGTCGACGATGGCCGGGTCGCGCACGAACGCCTGGGCGATGTTGACGCCGAACGGCCGATCGGTGAGCTCGCGCATCGCCCGGATCTCGCCCCGGATGGCGTCGAGCTCGCCCGACGACGTCTCGATGATGCCGAGGGCGCCGGCGTTCGACACCGCCGATGCCAGCTGCGAGCGGGCGATCCACCCCATGGGGGCCTGCACGATGGGGATGTCGACGCCCAACATCTCGGTCACGCGATTGGCGAACATGACGGGGAGCCTGCCACGTCGAGCGACGGCTCACCGCGGTGACCATCAACCCGCGAGGCGCCTCACGACCCGGTGCTCACCGCGGAACGATCGTCGGGCTGATCATCGGGTCGTCCGACCGAGTCGCTCGCATCGACGAGGTCGAGGGTCGGTCGGCGTGACCGCAGGACATCGGTGACGCGGCGATCGAGCACCGCGGCCGCGGCCAGGATGGCCACGGCCACCACGCCATCGAGCCACCAGTGGTTGGCCGTCGCGGCCACCACGATCAGCGTGAGCACCGGGTGGGCCAGCACCAACCATCGCCAGCGGCTCGTGCTGACCATCACGACGGTGAGCCCCACCAGCACCGCCCACCCGACGTGCAGCGAGGGCATGGCGGACAGCTGATCGCTGACCCCGGTTCCCACCGCCGTGTAGACGGACTGCCCGTAGAGGTGACCGGAGTCGACGAACCCGAGCCCCGGGAACATGCGGGGCGGAGCCACCGCGACGAGCTGCACCGCCAGGCACGCCCCCGTCAGCAGGGCCAGGACGTTGCGGAGGTGCGGGTAGCGGTCGCGGTGACGGATGAAGGCCCACAGCAACAGGGCGATCACCGCGGGAACGTGGGCGATGGCGTAGTAGCCGTTGGCGGCCTGGATCCAGAGCGGGTGGTCCATGACGAGCTGCTGCAGCCGGAGCTCGCTCGGGAAGTGCAGGGCCTGTTCGAGATCCCAGATCCACCGGCCCCGGCCGAGGGCGCCGTCGACGTTCCACACCGAGACCGTGCCGGCCACCCGCCACAGCGAGTAGAGGGCCAGCACCAGCGCGGTCTCCCCCGCGAACGCCCGGGCCACGACGATCCGTCGGTCCGTCGTCGCACGGGTCAGCCACACGGCGAGCCACAGCGCGAGGGCCACGGCGATGGCCGGCGGCCAGGGCAACCACACGGCGCGTCAGTCCTCGACGTCCGGCAGGGCGAGCCACTCGGCCCACGACAGGTCGCGGCCGATGTAGCGCACCCGGGTGAACGGCCACGCCTCGGCCAACCACGCCGGGACGAACCCATCGAGGGCCCGGTCGAGCTCGGTGCCGATGCGGTCGTCGACGACCCACCAGCAGACCTCGGCGTCGGCGCCGACCTTGGCCGGCGGGTCGATGTAGATGCAGCCCAGGATCGTGGACTCGCCGGGGTCGAGCACCGCGAAGTTGAACGACTCACGGGCGTCCATCTCGCGGGCGTGGCGGGCCAGGTCGACGCGGTCCTGCTCGTGGGTCATCGTGATCGGCGGCCACTCCCAGGCCTCGCCGAAGGTGGCCCAGAGACTCGCCTGCGACCCCATCACCGCGGGGTGGTCGATGTCGACATCGGCCTCGCGGATCGGGCGGAGGTGGTCGCCCGTGGGCAGGTCGACGTGCGTCGGGAACGCGAAGTCCGGGGCGAGCCACATGCCCGGGGAGCGTAGGCCCGATCGGCTCGGACCGTTCGGGCGCTACCCGACGGTGGCGAGGTAGCGACCGGTGGGCACGTCGGCCACCGAGGCCCCGGACCGGATGGCGCTGATGAGCTGCATCGGGTCGATGTCGAGCTCGACGGTCTGCGGGTGCTCGGTGCGCATGAGCTCGATGCCGGCCAGGTCGAGGGCCAGGGCGGACAGCACGGTGCCGTTGTCGGCCAGGTTCTCGCGCACCCACGCCGCGAACTGCGTGCCCTCGGCCGAGGCCCAGAGCGCCGGGGTGGTCTCGGCCGAGTAGCGCTGGAGGAGGCCCTCCAGCCCGGAGCGGCCGATGGTGACGAGCAGCAGCTCGACGGTGAGCGGCAGGCTCGACGCCACCCGTCCGTCGCGGCCGGCACCCACGAGCTCCCGCAGAAGGGTCACGCCGGGGTCGCGCGCCAGCTCCGCCCCCAACGCCAGCACTCGATCGCCCTCGATGCTGGCGGACCCTTTCAGCCCGACGGTGCCGGCCGCGCTCGGCGCCCGGCCGATGGCCAGACTGGCCAGGACATGCTCCCACGCCGCCGGTCGCTCACTAGCGGCAACGGCGCCGCGACCGTTCACGGCTGAAGTCGCACCGGTCGGCGTGGGAGAGGTTGCAGGCCGGTCGTCCCCGACGGTGTGCGGACCGCTGGTTGTTGAGGGGACGACCGGGCCGCGAAGGACCGCCACAGGAGTGCGGCGGGCGTCATCGACGAGCCGTTGGATGCGCTCGAGCACGGGGCGCAGGGCCCGCTCGCCCTGCGGGACCACGAACTCGGGCAGGATCTCGTAGACCACCACCCGGACCTCGGGCAGCTGGGGCAGCACCTCAGCCGCCAACGCCTCGAGCTCGGGGGCGAGCCCACCACTGTGGGCGTCGAGCCAGAAGCCGCTGCGCTCGAGACCACCGGCGAGGTGGACCTCCGAAACCCGGTCGAGAGGCAGCTGCGACAGGAACTCACGGGCCGTCTGGCGGCCGTTGCGCTCGTTGGTCCAGATGTTGTGGAGATCGAGCAGGATGCCGCAATCCGCGGCCTCGGCCACCGCGGCGACGAAGGCACCGTCGGGGATCTCGTCGGCACGGGGCTGCAGGTAGCTGACCGGGGTCTCGAACGAGAAGGGCACATCGAGCTCGGCCCGCAGGGCGCGGATCGCGTTGACGGCGGCCTCGACCCCGCACTCGGTCTGGCGGGGCGGCAGGAAGAACGCCGAGCCGAACGGCCCGTCGTCCCCGGCGGCCCGGTTGAACGAGAGGTGCTCGCTCGCGAGCTGCGCGCCGAGTCGGCGAACCGACTCGGCGAACAGCCGCGCCATGTCAGCGGAGGGGGGTTGTGATCCGCCGACGGGGCTCGTGACACCGTGAGCGAGGATGGTGGGGAACCGCTTCCTCACCTCGTCGATGCCGTCGGTCACCAGACGGAACGGCTGACGGGGGTCAGCCGTCTCCATCCAGAAGGTCTGCGGCTCGACCTCGAGGCAGTCGACCAGGTCGGCGACGCGCTCCAGCTCATCGAGCAGACCCGGCATGAGTGCCAGACCCACGCCGAGGTCGAGCCGACTCACCGGACCAGCTCGCGCAACGCCTGCTCCTTGACGTCCCTGAGCTCACCGCCGGTGTACTCCCACTCCGGCACCCGGAATCGGATGTCGAAGCCGGAGGTGCAGCCCAGGCAACCCAGCTTGCCCAGGATCTCCTTCTTGAGGTCGGTCACCCGCTCGAAGTCCCACAGGACCTCCAGCGGAACGTGGACGTTCACCACCTCGGGGTGCAGCGCCCGGTTCACCTGATCTCGATCGAGCCGCCTCGCCATCGCCTACTCCTCTGATCAGCCGGTCGCGGGGGATTGCCCCTCCGCTGACAGCAGCATGCGCCGATCAGGCGATGGCTGACCGTGCGTTCGATCACACAGGAGAAATCACCGACCCGAAGCTGGATCAGGGCCCCGATCGGGATCCGGCGTCAGACCCGCACGACCCCGACGGCCACGTTGTCCCCGGCCCCACCCTCGGCGGCCCGCTGCACACCATCGCGGGCGATCTCGTCGGGGGCGGCACCGTCGGCTCCGCGCCACGCCAGCGGGTTGGCGGCAAAGTCGGTGTAGCCGTCGCTCGCCACGTACACGTGGTCGCCGGCACCGAGTTGCACCGTGCCCGAGCTCATGGAGGAGGCCATGCGCCGACGGGAGTAGCGCTCACCCAGGAAGCGGTCGCGACGGGCCTGGTCGAGGCGGATCGTGAGCTCGCCGTGGCGGGCGAACACCGAGGAGTCGCCGAGCGACGCCCACGAGAGCTGCGCACCGGTGAGCAGGGCCACGGCGAGGGTGGTGCGGCTCTGGGGGTTGGGGCACAACGGCGACGAGATCTCCTCGATCACCTTGTCGTTGAGGCGCAGGAAGAGCTCGACGGCCCGGTCGCTGTCGACCCGTTCCGGCAGGCCCGCACGGGCCAGGTCGACGAGCGCCTGCACCGCCACGACCGACGACTCCTTGCCGTGGTGGCCGTCCGCCACGACCAGCATGAGCCGGTTGCTGTCGGTGACCGCCGCGACCACGTCCTCGTTGGGATCGGTGTAGGCGTAGCGCTTGCGATGCCGGCCGCGCGTGAGGGCCAGGGCGACGCGGCCGCCCACCATCACCTCGGCCGTCTTGTCGAGGATGGTGTGATCGGGGCCCCAGAGGACCTGCGTCAGGCCGTTCACGTGAACACCGTCCGCGAGAAACGTCGAGCGGAGAGCGAGATCTGGAGATTCGGAGTCGAGAGGCGATGGCTCTGAGGGTGGGCCATACGGCTCAGACTATGACGAGCCCGTGACACTCGCCCAGAAAAAGTTCGCCGACCGGGCCCCGAGAACTCAGGCCGAAGCCCGATGTGCCGCGGCGCGACCGGGCATCAGCGGTAGATCGAGGTAGGTCCTGATCCCTGCTTCGGCCTCCACGACGTAGGGGATGGCGTTCACGCAGTGCATGGCCGTGGCGAGGATGCCCTCGTTGTGATCGAGGTCGGCGCTCTCGACGGACGGCGGGTGCATCCCGTGGAAGCTCGCCCGCAGCGGCGGGTCGGCATCGAACTCGACCTCGAACCGTTCACCCTCCGGGCCGAAGGTCCACGCCGGATCGAGGTTCTGCTCCCCCATCAGCCAGTTGACCCGGACGGTGACGAACGGCTCGCCGCCCACGAGTCCCTCCCACGTGAAGCGCTGGGCCGCCACGGTGCCGGCCTCGATCACGCCGACGGGGGTGTCGAGGTCGACGGTGGTGACCGCCAGGTCGTGGGTGGTGCGCTTGTCGGGATCGAGGGTGACGCCGAGAGCGTCGGCCACCATGTCGATCGACTGCCCGAAGCCGTCGCCGAGGATGGCCAACATCGAGCTGGTCCGGGCCTCCTCGGGCGTCTTGCCGAAGAGCATGACGTCTCGGACGATGAGCTCGGTGTCATAGGTGCGGATGTCGGAGAACTCCTCGGCCCGGACGTGGCGGATGTCGCGGCAGAAGGCCGACAGCAGCAACGGGATCTGCTCGGTGATGCCCCCGGGGTTGATGCCGCTGCCGTGCAGGGTGGCGTTGCCGGCGCGACACGCAGCCTCGACCGCGGCGACGTCATGGCTGTGGAACGGGTAGATCCACCCGACCGGGGTGACGATGTCGAGGCCCGACTCGAGGAGGCGGATCACCTCCGCGGTGCTCGGCAGCATCGGGCTGTAGACGACGCAGTCGGCGCCCAGGGCGAGTATGGCCTCGACGTCGTCGGTGGCGATGACGCCCACCGGGTCGATGCCGCAGATCTCCCCGACGTCGAGTCCGGCCTTGGCCGCGCTGTAGACGTACGCGCCGGCCAGCTCGAGGTCGGGATGGGCGATCACCCCCTCGATCGCCGCCCTCCCGACGTTGCCGGTGGCCCACTGGACGACTCGATACGTCATGGCTGCTCCCCCTGTTGCGGGCCGCCGCGAGCGGTGGCCCCCGATGTACGGTTCCGCCCGGATCGAACCCGGGGGGAAACCGATGATCCTCGACCTGTTCAAGGTGACCGACAAGGTAGCCATCGTCACCGGCGCGGGCCGAGGTGTCGGGGCCGGCATCGCCGTCGCGCTGGCCGAGGTCGGCGCCGACGTGGTGGTCGCCGCCCGCTCGGTCGACCAGCTCGAGACGACGGCAGAGGCCGTGCGGGCAACGGGTCGACGCGCCCTCGCCGTGCCCACCGACGTCACCGAGCGCGCCCAGCTCGAGCACCTGGTCGAGGCGACCGTGGCCGAGTTCGGCCGGATCGACATCGTGGTCAACAACGCCGGCGGCTGGCCGCCCCAGCCGCTGTTCCGCACGAGCGAGCGCGCCTTCGAGGACGCGTTCCGGTTCAACGTGACCTCCGCGTTCCTGATGACCAGGTTCGCGGTGCCCCAGATGATCGAGACGGCGGGCGGTGGCGTGATCATCAACATCTCGTCGCGGGCGGCGAGCATGGTGCAGCCCGGGTTCACGTCCTACGGCACGAGCAAGGCCGCCCTCTCCTTCATGACCCGGCAGATGGCGCCGGAGCTGGCCCCCAAGGTGCGAGTGAACGCCATCGAGCTCGGCGGCATCGAGACCGAGGCGCTGGCCTCGGTGCTCACCGACGAGTCGGTGCGCCGCCAACTCGAGGACAACACCCCGATGCGCCGCGTCGGCCAGGTGGAGGACATCGCGGCCTTCGCCGTCTACTTGGCGTCGCCGGCCTCGTCGTGGGTCACGGGCAAGGTCTTCGAGATCGACGGCGGTGTCGAGCACCCGGCGTTCACCGTCCCCTACGAGACGCTGTAGCGCGAGACGGTGGCCACGACTCCAGCGACCGAGGTGGAGGTGGAGGGGCGCACGGTGCGCATCTCCAACCCCGACCGCGTGTACTTCCCGGCCACCGGCGCAACCAAGCTCGACCTGGTGGAGTACTACCTGGCCGTCGGCCCGGGGATCGTCAACGCGCTCCGCGAGCGACCCTGCATGCTGCATCGCTTCCCGAAGGGCATCGAGGGCAAGAAGGTGCACCAGAAGCGGGTCCCCGCCGGTGCCCCGCCGTGGCTCGAGACGGTGCGGCTCCACTTCCCCCGCTACGACCAGTACGCCGACGAGCTGTGCGTCACCGAGCTCGCCCAGGTGATCTGGGCGGTGCAGATGTCGACGGTCGAGTTCCATCCGTGGAACTCACGGCGCGGCCACGTCGAGCAGCCCGACGAGTGGCGCATCGACCTCGACCCGATGCCCAGGTGCCCGCCTGACACCGTTCGGCGGGTCGCCCACGTCGTCCACGCGGTGCTCGACGAGCTGGGCGCGGTGGGCTGGCCGAAGACGTCCGGTGGGAGCGGGCTCCACATCTACGTGCGGATCGACCCGGCCCACGGCTTCAAGGACGTGCGCCGGGCCGCGCTGGCCTTCGCCCGAGAGGTCGAGCGCCGCGCCCCCGACCTCGTCACGACGACGTGGTGGCGGAAGGACCGGGACCCGGCGGCGTTGTTCGTCGACTACAACCAGAACGCCCGCGACCACACGATCGCCGCCGCGTACTCGGTGCGGGGTGTGCCCGAAGCGGTCGTGTCGACGCCGATCACCTGGGACGAGATCGATGACGTCGAGTCCCGGGACCTCACCATCGCCACCGTGCCGGCGCGCTTCGCGCAGCTGGGCGACCTCCACGCCGGCATCGACGATGCGGTGTTCGCCATCGACGAGTTGCTCGACTGGGCCGCCCGAGACGAGCGAGACGGCGCCACCGACGTGGGGCCACCCGCCGACGACGAGGGCGACTGAGCCGCGGCGGTCAGGGGGGCGGGCGGTCGGCCTCGGGCCAGAACAGGTTGACGTCGACGTCGCGCGTGCCGCGCGGCTCCTCGATATGGAAGGCGAGTTGGCTTGGATGTCACACCACCTCCGTAGGGTGTCGACCATGACCTCCGGCGGAACCATCGACATCCCGAGCCCGATCGAGGCGGCCGACATCCAGGCCAGGGCCGACGAGCTCCTGCGCCAACTCACGGGCAACCCCACCGCGGCGCTGCGCCCCTCGCAGCTCGAGGCCATCACCACGTTGGCCAGCGATCGACGACGCGTGCTGCTCGTCCAGCGCACCGGGTGGGGCAAGAGCGCCGTCTACTTCATCACCACCCGCCTGCTGCGCGACGCGGGCGCGGGCCCGACGCTGCTGGTGTCCCCGTTGCTGGCGCTGATGCGCAACCAGATCGAGGCCGCGGCCCGCATGGGGCTGCGGGCGGCCACGCTCAACTCGTCGAACACCGACGAGTGGGCCGAGGTGCGGGCCGCCATCGACGCCGACGAGATCGACGTGCTGCTCGTGTCGCCCGAGCGGTTCGCCAACGCCGGCTTCCGGGCCGAGGTGCTGCCGGTGGTCAGCCCCCGCAGCGGCCTGCTGGTGGTCGACGAGGCGCACTGCATCAGCGACTGGGGCCACGACTTCCGCCCCGACTACCGGCGCATCGTCCGGATCCTCGAACTGCTCCCGAGTGGGGTGCCGGTGCTCTGTTGCACGGCCACCGCCAACGATCGGGTGGTCGCCGACATCGAGCACCAGCTCGGCGACGACCTCGTCGTGCTCCGCGGCCCCCTCGCCCGCGCCGGGCTGTCGCTGCACGTGATCGACCTCCCGGCGCAGGCCCAGCGCCTGGCCTGGCTGTCCGACACCATCCCCACGCTCGTCGGCACCGGCATCGTCTACTGCCTCACCGTGCGCGACACGGCCGCGGTCACCTCGTGGCTGCGGGCCAACGGCATCGACGCCGTCGCCTACTCCGGGGGCGACGACGACAGCCATCGCCAACAGGTCGAGCAGCGCCTCCTGGCCAACGAGGTCAAGGTCGTCGTGGCCACCTCGGCCCTCGGCATGGGATTCGACAAGCCCGACCTCGCCTTCGTCATCCACTACCAGGCCCCGGGCTCGTCGATCGCCTACTACCAGCAGGTGGGTCGGGCCGGGCGGGGGCTCGACGAGTCCGTCGGCGTGCTGCTGCGCGGTGCCGAGGACGTCGACATCCAGGACTGGTTCATCAACATGGCCTTCCCGCCGCCCGATGTCACCGACCGGGTGCTCGAGTGCCTGGCCGACGACGGCGGCTACGTGGGGCTGGCCGCGCTCGAGAAGCGGGTCAACCTCGGGCGCAGTCGCCTGCAGGTGCTGCTGAAGGTGCTCGAGGTCGAGGGCGCGGTCAGCGCCCAGGGGCAGAAGTACAAGCGCACCGACGAGTCCTGGCACTACGACCAGCACCGCATCAGCGCCGTCACCGCCCAACGCCGGGCCGAGCAGCAGCAGATGCGGGACTACGCCGCCACCGAGGGCTGCCGCATGGCCTTCCTGCAGCGCCTGCTCGACGACCCCGACCCGACCCCGTGCGGCACCTGCGACCGTTGCACCGGGGCCGACCTGGGCGGCGTCGACCCGGCCCGCGTGGCCGCGGCCCGAGTGCACCTGCGCGACGCGCCGCTGCTCATCGCCCCGCGCAAGCAGTGGCCGTTCCCGGTCGACGGCTCGAGCAAGATCCCCGCCGATGCCCAGCTCGAGGAAGGTCGCTCGCTGTGCCGGTGGGGCGACGGTGGCTGGAGCGACCTCGTCCGATCGTCCGACCACGAGGGCCACCCGGTCGACGACGAGCTCATCGACGCGGCGGCGGCCTTCGTGTCGAGCTGGTCGCCCACCCCAGCTCCGACGTGGGTCACCTGGGTGCCGTCGGCTCGCCGTCCCGATCTGGTGGCCGACCTGGCCCAGCGCCTGGCCCAGCGCCTCGGCCTGCCGGTCGTCCCTGCGGTCACCAAGGTGCGCGTCAACCGTCCCCAGCGCGACATGTCCAACAGCGCCCAGCAGGTGAACAACCTCGGGGCGGCCTTCGAGATCTCGTCCGCCGTGGTCGACGAGCCGGTGCTCCTCGTCGACGACACGGTGTCGTCGCGGTGGACCCTCACCATGGTCGGCTCGCAGCTGCGCCAGGCCGGGTGTCCAGCCGTGCACCCCTTCGCCCTCGCCGACACCGGCGGCGGGTGAGCCGAGGTGGGTCCGGTGAGCCTGGTGAGCGGGGTGGGTCAGGTCCAGACGTTGGCGAGCGAGGCCACCGACTCTGCCGGCATGGCCGACGAGAACAGGTAGCCCTGGGCCCGGTCGCAACCCATCTGCACCAGCTGGTCGAGCTGGTCCTCGTTCTCGACGCCGACGGCCACCACGGTGAGCCCGAGGGCCTGGGCCAGCTCGGTCGACGAGCGCACGATGGCCCCGTCGACGTGGTTGACGCCGAGCCCGGCGATCAGGCTGCGGTCGATCTTCACGAAGTCCATCGGGAACCGTCGCAGCCAGCCGAGGGAGGTGGAGCCGCTGCCGAACTCGTCGACCCCCAGCTTCACCCCGCGGTCCCGCAGCGCCCGCATGCCGACCGTGCTCACGTCGATCCGATCGGCCAGGGTGCGCTCGCTGATCTCCAGCCACAGCGCCGACGGCTCGAGCCCGGTCTCCTCCAGGACCTCGCCGACGGCCAGCGCGAACTGGGGATCGGCGAGCTGACGGGGC
>Ga0302321_100004963_pt1 | contig 11587 bp, 10 predicted proteins | sample Fen_T0_1_FD_202505 | JGI IMG/M metagenome (GOLD analysis project Ga0302321, IMG submission 202505) | Peat permafrost microbial communities from Stordalen Mire near Abisko, Sweden - Fen_T0_1 | ecosystem: Environmental > Terrestrial > Soil > Wetlands > Permafrost | place: Sweden: Abisko...
GAAATCGAAGAGATCGTTCAGGAGCTTCACGCGCAGGCGGGTGAGGTGGTCGAGCAGGTCGGCGTAGGGCCCGTTCTCCTCGTCGATGATATCGGGCAGGGCGAAGAGCTTTTCCTCGGACTCCAGCAGCGGTTCCTTGGTCCGGGCGAGGCGGACCTTGCCCTTGCCGAGGTCCTTGAAGATGCGGAAGGAGATGAACGCGCGCTCAAAGATGTCGGCGTCAAAGCCGTATTCGCGCAGCGGCTCGATCAGCTCGATGAGATGATCGACCTGTCGGGGGTCAATGATGCTGAGCCCGTCGACGTCCCAGTGGATGGGGTCGCTGACTTCATCGACCCACCAGTTGTGATCGTCGCCGAGACGGACTATGCACCATTCGAGTTGCGGAGTTCCTTTCGCCATAATTTGTTAAGTCGGTTGCACGAAAATGAAGCGGCTTCACCCTTGTCAAATACCTAAACGCTAAAAGTGAAAATATTTTCTGAGAGCCCCTAATCGGCGCGGCAGGGTGAAGCCGTAGCCCTAAATAACAAGCCCTATATTTATGTCGGAAAGTTCTGACGGTGCGCTTGAAACTTGGGCAACGGTTGCCAGAGTCGCGTACCATGGGCTGGCTCTACAATCACATTGGTAAACCTCTCTTCTTCCGTCGCGATCCCGAGGTGGCGCACGAAATTGCCGTGGAGGCAATGGCTTGGCTGGGTCGGGTGCGACCGGTCTGCGCCCTCTTGGAAAAAATCCACCAATTGCCCGCGAGCGCGTATCGTCCGGTCGAGTGCTTTGGCTTGAAATTTCCCAATGCGGTGGGATTGGCCGCAGGCTTTGATAAGAACGGCCGCGCGTGGCCCGCCGCTGCAGCCATGGGATTTGGCCACGTGGAAGTCGGCACCGTGACGCATCACGGGCAACCGGGAAACCCCCGACCGCGGGTGTTCCGTTATCCCGCCGAACAAGCGGTAATCAACCGGATGGGTTTCAACAACGAGGGCGCTGCGGCCTTGGCGGCACGGTTGGCCAAACTTCCTGGACCCGGGCAACGCGTGATTCCGGTCGGCGTCAATCTGGGCAAGACGAAGGTGACGCCCTTGGACCGGGCCACCGAGGACTATGTCGGTAGTTTCCGGCTGTTGTCCGATCACGCCGACTATGTGGCCGTGAACGTCAGTAGCCCGAACACGCCCGGCTTACGCGAACTGCAGGACGCCGCTTGGCTGAAGCCGCTGCTGGCGGCGCTCGTGGATGAAAACAAAGCGCGCGTCGCCGCCGGCAAACCGCACCGACCGTTGCTGCTGAAGATCGCGCCCGATCTGTCGTTCCCGCAAATCGACGCTGCGCTCGGTGTCATTTCCGAACTCGGACTCGATGGCATCATCGCGACCAACACGACGCTCGCACGTCCGGGTGCTTTCGAAAACGTGGATGAAGCCGGCGGACTAAGCGGTCTTCCGCTGCGCCGGCGCTCTACCGCGATCATCAATTACATCGCCCGCGCGACGAATGGACGTTTGCCGATCATCGGCGTGGGCGGAATTTCCGACGAGGCATCGGCCGCGGAGAAACTCGATGCCGGGGCGACGCTCGTCCAAGTTTATACCGGTATGATCTATCGCGGTCCGTTCTTTGCGGCAGAGCTTGCGCGCGCGCTGTCTGTTCGTCAAAGAAGGTAGTCATGTTTGTCATCGAAACCCTGCTCGTCGACAATGGATCGCTGGCGCCTGCCGCCACCCTGCAACTGCGGGCTCTGTCCCGTGAGTTGGGGAAGGCAATCGGAGTGGAGGTCACGCCGGTTTCGTTGCTGCACTCGACCGGGGTGTCCACGCCGGCGCTCGGCGATGTGTCGGCGGAGATTCTCGAGCCCGCACTGGAGCTGCGGTTGATGCAGGGGAAGACCGATTTTATCATCGTGCCGCTGTTTTTCGGCGCCAGCGCAGCCGTCACGGAATATATGCCGGCCCGGGTGGCGCATCTGCGGAAAACTTATCCGGATCTCAACGTGAAGCTCGCACCCGTGATCTTTCAAAAAGATGACGACCGTCTGGCGCGGATCATGGCCGACCAGGTCCGGGCCCGGCTGAAGGACGATACGCGTCGCGTCGCGTTGTTGGATCATGGCAGCCCGTTGAAAGCAGTCACCGAGGTGAGAAATTTGCTGGCCGAGCAACTGCAGAAACTGCTCGGACCGAATTTCACGGTGGCTGCGGCGAGTATGGAACGACGCGAAGGAGCGGAGTATGATTTTTGCGAGCCAACTTTGGCGAACCTGCTGCGGAAACCGGAGTGGAACAGCGGTGACGTGATCGTGGCGATGCAGTTTCTTCTGCCGGGGCGGCATGCGGGCGCTGGCGGCGACGTGGCGGATATTTGCAACGAGGCCGAAATCGCGAGCGGTGGAAAGCTTCGCGCCCATCTTACGGGTTTGGTGGCCGAGCATCCGTTGCTCGTGCAGATCTTGGCCGATCGATGGCGTCGCGGTATTGCGATGGGACCGGGCTCGGCGGTGCTGTGAGGTGGTTTGAATTGTAGGAGCTTGCTTGCAGGCGACTCAGGCGGATTCAAGTCGCGAGCAAGCTCGCTCCCACAAGATTGATCGAAGGCAGGCCGCTGAATTGCCTACTGTTTCTGTGAATCCCCGCTCGCGTGCGCGAGTGCGATAGCCGTCGCAGCGTCGATGTTGCGGACGTTCTGGCCGATGAGAATCATCGAAGGGTAGCCTTCCGCGGCGGCGGAGAGTTTCAACGCGTCGGCCAATGTGCCGGTGCTGATGCGCTGTGTGGGAAGCGAGGCGTCGCTGATGACCGCGAGCGGAGTGTCGGCGGGCAGGCCGTGCGCAATGAGCTGTTCCGCCACGACCGCAAGGCGGCGCACTCCCATGTAGAGGCAGAGCGTGGCATTCGCTTGGGCGAGGGAGGCCCAATCGATCTTGGCGCCGTCGTCTTTGCCGGCGCATTCGTGGCCCGGCGCGAAAATGGTCGAGGTTGCAACGGTGCGTTGCGTGAGACTGATGCCGGCGGCGGCGGCGGCGGCACAAGCGGACGTCACCCCCGGAATAATTTCGTACGGGATGCCGGCTGCGCGGAGCACATCGATTTCCTCGCCGAGCCGGCCGAAGAGGGTGGGGTCGCCGCCTTTGAGACGAACAACGCGGAGGCCACGCTTGGCATGACGAACGAGGAGTTTGTTGATCGCGGCTTGCACCGAGGAGTGCGCACCGGCGCGCTTTCCGACGAAGATCAGTTCCGAGTTCGCCGGGCAGTTTTTTAGCATGTCGGCGCTAACCAAACTATCATAGAGCACCACTTCAGCGGTCGAGAGTGCTTTGAGCCCACGCACCGTGATCAGATCAGCGGCGCCCGGCCCGGCTCCGACGAAAGTCACTGAGCCAGAGGGAGCAGAGGATGGTGGTGGCTGATACATGATTAAAACGATGACCTATGACAACTTTAAGCTTTGCATCACGTCAAGCTTTGTTCATCAGTGTCCAAATTACTCCCATGCCCGACGTCATCGATCCCACCAAACTCACCAAGAACGAGCAGCTGAAACAGCGCATTCCCACGTTGGCCGGCAACATCGCCGCCACGCTCGCGGACCCCACTGCAGAAAAGTTCTCCGAGGATGACGAGCAATTTATCAAGTTTCACGGCATCTACCAACAGGACGACCGCGACCTGCGCAAGACCGGCAAAAAGTACATCGTCATGATCCGCGGACGTATCCCCGGCGGCGTGATGACCTCGAACCAGTGGAAGGTGTTCGACGATCTCGCGACCACTCACGGCAACAACACCCTGCGCATCACCACGCGCCAGAGCATCCAGTTTCACGGCGTCGTGAAATCGGGCCTGGGTTCGCTGATCAAAAAAATCAACGATTCGCTGCTGTCCACGCTGGCCGCCTGCGGCGACGTGAACCGCAACATCACCGTGTCGCCCACGCCCGTCTACACGAAGGCGCGCGCCGAAGTTTTCGCCGACAGTCTGAAGGTGATGGAAGCGCTGGCGCCAAAGACGCCCGCCTATCATTCCATTTGGGTCGATAACGTGCAGCTCAACCTCGACGATCCGGTCAACACGAGCTTCGTCGATCCTCTGTACGGCCAGACTTATTTGCCCCGCAAATTCAAGGTATCGTTCGTCACGCCGCCGTCGAACGACATGGATGTTTTCACCAACGATCTTGGCTTCATCGCCGTGACCGAAGGCGATCGTCTCGTTGGCTACAATCTCGCGGTCGGTGGCGGGCTCGGTCGCAGCCACGGCAACGTGCAGACTTATCCGCGCCTGGCGGACATCGTCGGTTTCATTCCGCGCGAGAAACTCGTCGAGGTGGCCAAGGCCGTGCTCACGATCCATCGCGATTTTGGCGACCGCACCAATCGCAAGCACGCCCGCTTGAAGTATGTCGTGCAGGAGCGTGGCGTCGCGTGGGTGCGCGAAGAGATCAACCGCCGTGCCGGCCTCACCGTCGCTCCAGTGGTGCCATTCCGTTTCACTTCCACGGGTGATCTCTATGGTTGGAGCCGCGCCCTCGACGGCTCGAATTTTTTGACGCTGTTCGTGCAGACGGGCCGGATCAAGGACGTCGAAGGTCATCAGATGAAGACTGCACTGCGGCAGGTCGCAGAGAAATTTCCGCAGGTGGAGTTTCGTCTCAGCGGCAACCAGAACGTGATCCTCGCAAACATCACCGACGCCGACCGCGCTCCACTCACTGCGTTGCTCGCGACGTCCGGGGTGAAGACGGAGAACCAAGCTTCCGTGCTGCACGCCGCGTCGATGGCCTGCCCCTCGATGCCGACTTGCGGACTGGGTCTCGCCGAATCCGAGCGCGCGTTACCTTCCTTCATCAATCGCATCGAAAAACTGGCCGCCGAAGTGGGTGTCGCGGGCGAGGAAATTATCATCCGTTCCACGGGTTGCCCCAATGGCTGCGCCCGGCCCTACATGGCGGAGATTGGATTTGTTGGCAAAGCGCCCGGTCGTTACCAGCTGTGGCTTGGCGGGGACGTTTCGGGCACGCGGCTCAATCAGGTGTACAAGGATACGATCAAGGAACCCGATCTCGAAACCGAACTGCGTCCGCTGCTCACACGCTGGAAAGCCGAGCGCAAGACGGGCGAACGCTTCGGCGATTTCGCGACACGTGTGCTGTTGCCCGAAGCGGCGCTTGCCGCCGCTGCGGCTGCTGCAGCCAAGCCCGCTGCGCCCGAGACGCCTGCGAACTAATCTCCAATTGTAGGAGCCTGCTGGCAGGCGACCCAAATATTGTCGCCTGCCAGCAGGCTCCTACATTTTCCAACTGAACATTTTCCCCATGTCTTCCTACTCTTCCGAACAAATTGCCCGCTGGAATGCCGAACTGAGCAACAAGTCGCCGCTCGAAGTCACGCGTTGGGCCATCGCCCAGGCCGGTGGCCACGCGATCGTCTCGACCAATTTCCGACCCTACGAAGCGGTCGTGCTTCATCTGGCCACGCAAGCCCAAGCTGACATTCCCGTCCTGTGGGTTGACCACGGCTACAACCGTCCCGCGACTTACAAGCATGCCGAGCAATTGCGCACGCAGCTCAAGCTCAACGTGAAACCGTTTCTGCCCAAGATGACGCCGGCCCATCGCGACACGATCCACGGACCGATCCCCAGTCTCGACGATGAGGCTGGTCTGAAAGCATTCAGCGCAGTGATGAAACTCGAACCGTTTCAGCGCGGTATGCGCGAACTCGCCCCGACTGTGTGGATCACGGCTCTCCGGAAAGTGCAGAATCCAAATCGTGCGGGCCTCGACATCGTATCGCACGACGCGAATTTCGGTGCGCTCAAGATTAGCCCAGTCTTCCACTGGAGCGATGCGCAGATGGAATCGTATCTTGCCCAGTACAACTTGCCCAATGAGTGGGATTATTTCGATCCGGCCAAAGCCGACGAAAAACGCGAGTGCGGCCTGCACGCCGCCTGGGGAAAATCTGCCGCCACCGAAGCTTCCGTAAAATGAGCCGTTACCATCTCGACCATCTCCAACATCTCGAAACCGAGGCGATCCACATCATGCGTGAGGTCGCGGGCGAATTTGAACGCCCGGCGATTTTATTTTCCGGCGGCAAGGATTCCATCTGCCTGCTGCGCCTCGCGGAGAAGGCATTCCGCCCCGCGGATATTCCGATGCCGTTTCTCAACGTCGACACCGGCCATCATTTCCCGGAGCTCAACGAATTTCGCGACCGCCGCGCCGCCCAACTCGGGGGCAAGCTGATCGTTCGCAAGGTCGAGGACGCGATTGCCAAGGGCATCGCGATACCCGCTCCTGGTGAGATCAGCCGTAACAAGCTCCAAATCCCCACGCTGCTCGCCGCGGTGGAGGAATTCCGTTTCGATTGCGCCATCGGCGGCGCACGCCGCGACGAGGAGAAGGCGCGCGCGAAGGAACGCTTTTTCAGTTTCCGCGACAGCTTCGGTCAATGGGATCCAAAAAATCAGCGCCCCGAAATCTGGAATGTTTACAATGCCCGGTTGAATCCGGGTGAGCACATGCGTGTTTTCCCTCTGAGCAATTGGACTGAGATGGACGTGTGGGAATACATCAAGCGCGAGAAACTTGAGGTGCCGTCGATCTATTTCAGCCACAAACGCCAATGCGTTCGTCGTAGCGGCCAGTGGTTGCCTGTCACGACGCTCGTGCCGCCCAAGCCCAGCGAGGAAGTCCGTGAGATCGTGGTGCGGGTACGTACCATCGGCGATATCATCAGCACCGGCATGATCGAATCCCCGGCGAATACCTTCGACGATATCATTGCGGAAGTAGCGGCGGCCCGCGTGACTGAACGCGGCTCGCGTGCCGACGACAAAGCCTCTGAAGCCGCGATGGAAGACCGCAAGAAAGCGGGTTATTTCTAAACCGCGCCTCCGCACCGACCTCTTTAAGCACCGTAATTCATTCTCATGTCTCATTCCTCTCCTCCCGTCATCGACATCCTGCGCCTGAACACCTGTGGCAGCGTGGACGACGGCAAATCCACCCTCATCGGACGTCTGCTCTACGACTCAAAGTCGCTGATGGAAGATCAGATCGAAGCGCTCGAACGTTCCGCTGATATCACGGGCGGCGGCCAGATCAACCTGGCCAATCTTACCGACGGACTTCGTGCCGAGCGCGAGCAGGGTATTACGATCGACGTCGCGTACCGCTATTTCGCGACACCGAAGCGGAAGTTCATCATCGCCGATACTCCGGGCCATGTGCAGTACACGCGCAACATGGTGACGGGGGCGAGCAACTCCAATCTCTCCATCGTGCTCGTCGACGCCCGTCTCGGCGTCATCGAACAGAGCCGCCGCCACACGGCCATCGCGTCGTTGCTTCGGATCCCGCATCTCGTCGTTGCGATTAACAAGATGGATCTCGTCGGTTGGAGCGAAGAGCGCTACAACGAGATTCGCGAGCAGTTCGAGGAATTCCTGCCGCGGCTCGACATCAAGGATGTGAAATTCATCCCATTGAGCGCATTGAACGGCGACAACGTCGTCGATGCTTCGCCGCATACACCGTGGTACGTCGGGCCCACGCTGCTCGGTCATCTCGAAACGGTGCACATTGCCAGCGATTGGAATCTCGATGCGTTCCGCCTGCCGGTCCAATGGGTGAATCGGCCCAACAATCCGACCGATCACCGGCTGCACGATTTCCGCGGATTCAGCGGTCAGATCGGGCGCGGCATTGTGCGCGTCGGTCAGAAAGTCATGGCATTACCCGGTGGGGTGGTATCGACCGTGAAAGAGATCAATACCTTTGATGGCCCCGTGGCCGAGGCGTTTTGTCCGCAGTCCGTCACGCTCGTGTTGGAGCACGACATCGACGTCAGTCGCGGCAGCATGCTGGTCGGTTTGGACAGCCTGCCCGGTGGCGGCACCGAGTTGCACGCGAAGGTCTGCTGGATGCATCCGCGCGCACTCCAGCGCGGGAAAAAATATTTCATCAAGCACACCACCAGCACGGTCCAGGCCGTGATCACCGAGATCGAGCACAAGCTCGACATGGCCACTTTGGAAGCGATGCCCGCTCCCGCCGAGCTGGCGATGAACGATCTTGGCGAAATCCGGCTCCGGACCTCCAAGCCCATTTATTTCGACGGTTATTCGGCCAACCGGCTCACGGGATCATTTATCATCATCGAGCAAGGAACCAACGCGACCGTGGGCGCCGGCATGCTATTGCCGCCGACTGAGGTCGTGAAGCCCGAGAGCACTGACTACACGATCTAGCTCCGTCTTCCTGCATGAAAATTACCGCCAAGCTCGACTACACCTGCCGCATCCTGTGCGAGCTGGCGCGGGAGTATTCGAAGGGCGGTCCCGTGCGTATCGAGCAGCTCTCAAAAGCCGAAGGCGTTCCTGCCAATTTTCTGGCGCAAATCCTCGGCGAACTGCGCAACAGCAAGCTGGTCGTGAGCCGCCGTGGTACTCAGGGCGGATTTCTGCTGGCCCGGCCGCCTGCCGAAATCACACTACTGGAAATCATCGAAGCGGTGGAAGGCGGCCTGCTCGAATTCACGAGCATCAATGGAGGAAGGTCCAGCCGCCGTCTGAAACAGATTTGGGACGAGGTCCGTGAAGCCGCCGCCGAGAAAGCCCGGCACTACACACTGGAAGTCATCGCCGCCAAAGTGGACGCGGAGATGTATTATATTTGAATCACCCGATTTCGGGTTTTTCCAGGGAGGGTTCAGATCGACCAGTCAGCGCCATCCAGCACCATCTCGTGGGCTTTGCGCGGGCGTACGATCAGGCTCGTGTCCTTGTAGTACGCTACGCTGTGCGGCGGGATTGAATCCATCAGCCAGACGCTGGCTCCGACCACGGAATGTGCGCCAATGACCGTGTCGCCGCCAAGAATGGTGGCGTGCGCATAAATGGTGACGCGGTCGCCAATCTCGGGATGGCGTTTGGTGCCCTTGATCGGCACGCCCGACGCGTCGGTCTCGAATGATTTCGCGCCCAACGTCACGCCTTGGTAGATCTTCACGTGCTGGCCAATGATTGCGGTCTCGCCGATGACCACGCCAGTGCCGTGATCGATAAAGAAATACTGGCCGATATGCGCGCCAGGATGGAGGTCGATGCCCGTGCGTTCATGCGCGTATTCCGTGAGCATGCGGGGAAGCAAAGGCACTTTCTGGGCGTACAACACGTGGGCCAGACGTTGCAGCGAAATCGCGAGCACGCAGGGGTAGGCCAAAATGATCTCGTCGAGACTGCGCGCCGCCGGGTCGCCTGTATAGGCGGCGGCGACGTCGGTCTGCACGACACGGCGAACTTCCGGCAGCGCGCCCAGAAAATCGGTCATGATTTTTTTGGCTTTGGCGGCTGGGTCGGTTTCCTTGGCGTAGCTCAGGCACTTTTCCAATTCGGCACTGAGGCGCTTCTCAATTTTGGCCAGTAATTTGTCGAGCCAGGCAGGAGCTTCCGCCTGAGTCAGGCCGCTGTCCTCGAAGAATCCCGGAAAAAGCAAATGCATCAGATCCCGGGCGAGCTCAACGACCTTGTCCTGCGAGGGAAGGTTGGCGCCATCGAGGTGATTGATTCCGCCGCCCAAGGCATAGGAGGCGAGGAGGGCTTTTTTAATGGCGTCGGATTGCATGGCAGCGGGGGCAGACCATGGGGATAAGTCGGGCGGGGTCAAATACAGGTGTTGGGGTATGACCGGGATGGATGCTATGGCTTTCTTAAAAACGTTTTTTGAGGAAGGCCTTTCCTGAGCCGCTTTTGAGGTATTTCTCAAACGCCACTGCCGTTTGCTCATCGGCAAATCCAAAATAGGCGACCAAGTTCCATGGCTTGAATTTAGACGTATGCTGCGATTTGCCGGCATTGTGGTCGGCCAGACGTTTCTTCAGATCGCTCGTGAGTCCCGTGTAGTGTTGCTCCCTGACATGAACGCTTTCGATAAGGTAAACGTAAGTCATGGGGAGCAAAGTGAGTGAAAAGCCGTCCTTCGCCAAGGCTACGGACGGCAGCCTACGCTATTCACTCTGAAGCGCATCAACATTTTCCAGTTTCTAGAGACTGGCCCCGCCAGCCGCAGCCCGCTAGGGCGAAGGCTGGTGCTCGGGACAGGACTCGAACCTGCACGCCTTACGGCACACGCACCTCAAACGTGTGTGTCTACCAATTCCACCACCCGAGCATTTGACCAACGGAAGGGCGAATTAGGGGATTCGTTCCGATCATGTAAAGCCCCGAAATGCGCTTGCCATGCTCTTTTTGTACAGGGACACTGCGCCCCCTTCGCGAACCAGACCTAATGTTCGTGGAACATCAAGCACCTCAACCGAATCACACCGGGGAAACCTCCCCGTTTTCCGCCCATTCATGGACGACCAGAAGCCCGCCAACGAAAGCAACGAATCAGGATTGAATAAAATCGACCTGACTCAGTTGAACAGTTTCACCTTCGGCACGCAGTGGACCGAAGCCAAAGTCTCCGCGCCATCCCAGCGCCGCGAACGCGACTTTGATCGCGGCGACCGGCGTGATGACGGTAATCGCGGCGGGCCGCCCGGAGGACAGCGTGACCGCCGGAGCTTCCATAAACCGGCAGGCGCACCTACCGGATATGCCGGCGGCGGCGCAGGTGCCCCTTCCGCACCGTCCAATGCCCCGCAGGGCGATCGACGCAACTTTGGCCCAGGCGCCGGTGGATTCAACCGCGGCGATCGGCCGCAGCAAGGGCAGGGCGAAGGTTTTCGCGGCGGTCCGCGTCGGGAATTTCAAGGCGGCGAACGCCGGGATTATCGTGGTGGCAATGACGCGCAATTCGAACGCGGTCCGTACATCAGTCCGTATTTCAATATCACGTGCTATCCGGAGGACGCCGGTTTTGCCGCGCTGGTGAAGGCCGTGCGGACCTCCTGCCGTACTTTCCAGCTGTTTGAAATCACCAAGGCCGTGCTGGAAAAGAATGACCGCTTCGTGTTGGTCATCCAACGGAAGACGGAAGAAAATTCGCGCGCTCCCCAAGGCACCGTTCCGGCTGAGCCGGTCGCCGCCAAGAAGAGCGCCCCGCTATTTCTCTCATTGCCCGATCACCTTCCATTCGAAACCGAGGAGGCCGCAATCCAGCATGTGCTGAAGCATAGTCTCACGCACTTCTTTGAGACCGCGGAGGTCGAGGTCGATCCGCCGAAGGGTAATTTCCCGATCATTAACAAATGCAGCATCACGGGCGAGTTGCTCGGGCCACCGAATCACCATCGCTACCTGCAAGTATTGCAGCAGCATCACGCGACCAAGCTGGCGTCCCGCATGTCGTTTGAGCAATTCCGCGACAGCGTCGTCTCCGTGCGCGAGCCGGAAGTTGTCCAGCAATGGATGGACAAGATGAAGAAGGTCACGCGATACACGTGGAAACCGATCGCTCCAAAACCAGCGGCAGCGACGACTGACTCGGCAAATCCCGCGGTCGCGACCGAGACCGGTCCGTCCGCCGAGGCAATCGTCCCGCCGGAGGTTCCGGCTCCTAGCGAAGCTCCCGCACCAACGCCGGCTCCCGCCGTCGAGGTTCCTGCCGGTCCAAGTTTCGATTCGTATGATGAGGC
>Ga0302321_100004964_pt1 | contig 11585 bp, 10 predicted proteins | sample Fen_T0_1_FD_202505 | JGI IMG/M metagenome (GOLD analysis project Ga0302321, IMG submission 202505) | Peat permafrost microbial communities from Stordalen Mire near Abisko, Sweden - Fen_T0_1 | ecosystem: Environmental > Terrestrial > Soil > Wetlands > Permafrost | place: Sweden: Abisko...
CCCAGCATGGGGGAGCTCGGATGCTGCCGCGCAAAGGTGCGCGCCAGAATCGGATCCTTGCCCTGGCTGCAGCGCACCAAGACGCGCATCGCCTCGCGATCCAGGGCGAAAGCTCCGGTCGGAAAGCGCTCGGCGTGCTCGGACAGCCACGCCGCCGCAAGCTCCGGACGCCCTTGGTCGAACTCGCTCTTGGCCGCCGTGATCAGGCGTAGCTCGGCGTCGAAAGTCGCAGCGCTGTCGCTGGGTACTGGCACGGCGCTCGGCACCGATCGATCGCTCCGTGCGGCCACCGCCGGCATGGGCTCGGGCTCGCGCGGCGCCTCGACCGGCAGCGCGGGCGTTACCGCGGGCGCGGGCGACGCTGGCCTGTCGCGCACCGCCTGCCCCACGCTCGTGACCGCATGCCGCACGGCCGCCTCTCGTGGCCAGATCTGGGACGCCGCGCCGGCGCCCGTGAGCCCGAGGAGGAAACCACCGATCAGCCACTTTGACGCCACCGACAAGCCGAGCTTGAGCGAGCCCGTCGCGACTGGCAGCGGCGCTACCTGCTGAGCCACGTCGGTGAGCAAGCGCGACAGCCCGTGCTCCAGGGCTCGGGGTGGTGGTTGAACGGCACGCTCGGCCTCAAACAGACGTGACAGGTCGTCTCTCGTCATCGTTTGCTCCATCTTTCGTCGCGCAGGCGCTCGCGCTCCGCCATTCGGGCCAATGCCAACCGCGCCGCGCGCAGCCTGGAATCGACCGTTCCGGCCGGAATACCCAGCACTTCGGCGATAGCAGCCGCTGTGAAGCCTTCAAGCTCTGCTAGGATCAAAACCGCGCGCTGCGGGTTCGGCAAGAGGGCGAGCAGGTAGCGCAGGTACTCGGCGCGCTCGGTTTCGCTGGCCGCATCAACGACGGCGGGCGGCTGCTCGCGCACGTAGCGCGCGGTGTGCCGCTGCTGCCGGAACTTGTCGCGCTGCAACCGCTGCACGACGCGAAAGGTGATCGCAAACAGCCAGGTCTTGACGCTCGATCGGCCTTCGAACTCGTGCAAGCGGCGGGTCGCGACCAGAAAGACCTCGTGCACCGCGTCATCGACCCAGTCTTCTTGGGCGCCCAGGCGCCGGGCGTTGCGCCAAACGAACGCGTGATTTTCGCGGTAAAGCGCCTCTACATTCCCGACGGCGGCCTGGGACGCTGGGTAGGCGAGCACGGAACCTGCCACCCCACCCACTTGGTTCCCCAGGCAGTCTGGATTCATTTGTCAAAATCGACAAACCCGATCTCAGAGTCCGCAAGCCACGCCGACGGATGCCAGCACTCCCAGCTGACTGGGCTGGAAGGTCTCGTCCGGAACGCTGTTGCGTACGACCCCAAAGCGAGGCCGCGCCAGGCCCACGGAGGCGCCCAGGCTGACGAACGGGGCCACGCGGGAACGGGTGTAGGCGAGCGAAAGGCTGGCTTCGGCGTCCGCCAACAGCGCGTGCCGGGTGTGCGCGTTGTCGACCCCCTGCCCGGAACCGGCCATGTCCCCCAAATCGGCGCCGGCGCAGACCAGCCACGACCAGGCTCCCACTGCCGGCAGCACGCAGGCTCGCAAACCCATCGTCGCGAGTGACAACTCGATACTGCTCGGTGGCCCGCCCGTTACGTCTGCCGAGCTGTTCAACCAATAGCGCCCGACCAGCGCCACCCGAAAACGGCGCACCCGGAGGCCCGCTTCAGTCGCGACGCCGGGCGTGGCGCCCGGCAACGTGCCGACGCCCAAAAATGCCGCTACGCTGAGCGTGCCTTCAGACGTCGGCTCTGGCGGCGGTGTCTTGCGCGGCTCGGGGCACACGACGCTGCGCTCGGTCGCTGGTGGCGCGTGGGGTGGCGGTTCGAGTTTTAGCTCGGGTGCCGGCGTCGGCGCCGGTTTTGCGCTGCCGATCGCGTCGGCGGCGGCTTGGTGTGCTTTCACGCGCTCGGGATCGATGGCGAGCGCGGCCAAGAGCGCAACGCCTTCGGTCAGCTTGCTACAGTCGGGGTGCTCCAAGAAGCGCTCTTCCGTACCCTGCGGGCTCTTGAAGGAGAGCTTGGCCGAAAAACTTCCGGGGTTGCCCTGCACGTTCACGGTGACGGAGAGCCGCTGCTCGCGCCCCTCCGCCAGCGGTTGGCCCAAAAAGCCTTCGACCGCTCGCACCAACTCCGCATCATCAGGACAAACATCAGGCGCGCTATAGCGCAACGAGACTCGCTCGGATGCGTCCTGCGCCCTAGCCGTCCCACTCGCCAAGCCAACGGCCACTACCGCTATCGACGCCAAGCCACGGACCATGCCGCCGCGAGCCTAGTCTATTGAACGCCCGCCGTCGCTCGCGCAGTCAAGTCAGCGGGTGCGGCGCGCAGCCGCAGACGTTGGGCAGGACTCCGCCGCCGCAAGTGTCGAAGCCGCTGCGGGGGTGCGGATAGGCATCACGGCCGGGCTGCTCAGGGCTCGCTCGGCCTTTTTCGATGGTCTTCATGGTCCGCAAACCTCGCGAAAGAACTTTCGTATGGCCGGTACCAGGAGCTCGGGGACTTCCAGGGCAGCGAAGTGGCCGCCGTGCTCGAACTCCGTCCAGTGCACGATGTCGTTTTCGCGCTCGGCCCAGCGTCGAATGGTGACATCTTGGCTCAATGAAACCGCCACACCGGTGGGCACCGTTGCGTGGCACTCGACTCTTGGCAGCCGGATCGTGGAGGGTCTCGTAGTACAGGTTGGCCGACGACCCCGCCCCCAGCTGAGAGGACTGCTCGGATTGGCCGTGTCGTCGTACAGTCTTACTCTGGCAGTACGGTGGGGCGCCAGCGGGAGCGCGCGAGGGCGGCTCGGTCAGCTCGCCCTGGTGACGAAGGAAGCGCGCGGCGCTAGCGAGGTCGGTGCCGGCACTAGCCATTTGTCTGCCCGGCACAGACCCGCCAAGTCAACGATTGCTGATTAGAACGGAGAGGACTCGAGACGTGGTCGATTGTTCGAGTGTAACTCTGAGCACACCAGCGCCGGTCGTGCCGACGACGGTGCCCGATGGCGATGGCGCGCAGCTGTCGCAGCTTTCGCACCAGGCAAGTGACACGCCGCTGACGTCCGAACCGACGAGTGTCGTGTCGAGCATGCCGCTTTCGACCTGCAGCGGGAAGTACAGAGTATCACTGCGTTCGGGCAGGATGATGCGGGTTTCGTCGACCGAAAGCTGCAGCGGGTCCTCGAGTGAGCATGTTCGAGCGAACGCGCTCGGCAACGCACGCGTGGTCAGCAATGCTTCGAGCGAGGGATCGCGCTCGGCCAAAGTCAAAAGGCGTGGTTCCGCCGGTGTTTCGATGATGTACTCGGCGGTCGCGGGGCTGTCGCTAAAACCGGTGCTGCTGGGTGCATAGGCGCCCGCAGTTGCCGAACAGGCGAGAATTTCCGGCGCGGCCCCGACGATCGACAGCCCAAGTGCGGGACCGAGATCCCGCGAAAGCAGATAGCTGGTGACGCCCGTGCAGGTCGTCTTCAGCCGCGTCTTGGCGAACGGCAGTAAAGGTGCGTCGCAGCGGCTCAGCGCGAAGCAGGGGAGAGCGGTCTCGCCGCTGGCTTCACTCCAGATCTGTTCCAGAGGCTTGCCGTAGATTTCCAACGCTGCGGTTGCAGCGGTGGCCACAGGATCCGCGGCGGCGTCGACTCGTTCGGTCCAAGTAATCAGGTCTTGAGTCGAACCGAGCGCGAGCAACCCCATCACGAGCCGTCCGGCAGCGTGAAAGTTCAAGTTCGGACCCGAACCGAGCGCGACCGAGAGCGGCGAGTCCGAAAGCTTCGAGCGCGAGAAGGGCATGCAGCTCAGGGCCGTCGCGATGCCTTCGGACGCGAATTGCGTGTGCACGTCCACGCCCGCGCGAACCCAAGCGTGGGCGAGCTCGTGATAGTCGACCGGTATGGATGTGCGCACCGCGCCATCGAAGCAGGCATCGGATTCGCTCGGACAGTCCGCGTGTTCATAAAAATCCGAGCTATCCCGGAACTTCCAATATTCCAGAGCCGCCTGGCTGACCCGTGGCCGCCCCCAGAAATCCGCCGACGTCTGCCGGCTGTCAGACACCTTCGACAGCGCATCCGCACACGCGAGCGGGTCCGACGAGCGCGCCGAGTAGCCGAGGTTGCCTTCCGTCCAGCGCACGCCAACGAACGGCTCGGGCTCGGGCGATGTGCAGCCGCTGAGGCAAACTACGCAGAGTACACTGCTGGCTGAGGCGACCCTCCTTGCACTCAAAGCCAACTTTCGACCCTGGGAAAGATCGCGAGCTCGTCCCGGAGCGGTAGGTAGACGTTACGAGCATCGCTCGTAGCGGGAATGTTCAATGGGCGGCTCAACGTTTTCGAACTGAGCAACTTTCCACTGGAGTCCAGCGCACTCACGTCACGGCCGATTTGGGATGTAACGAGCAACGAGTCGCCCAGCGCCCGCATGCCCATCGGTTGAGCGGTGAGCGGCGATTGCTCGATCAGTTGTGAACCGGACAGTGTGAACACGCTGCGACCACCGTCGGTGGAGGCCAAGACCGAGGCCGTTCCGTTGGCGACGGTGAGGGTGTTTACCACCGCCAGCCGCACTTTCACGGGAACAGGAGCGGCCACCATATCCGAGGAAAAATACAACAGGGCCGCGGTCGGTGCCGACGTAATCCAGGCGACCCCTGTGGGACCGGCCGCAAAGTCTTCAAAGTAGTCGTCCGTATCGTCCAGTTCCCACAAGATGCTCGCAATCGCGCCGTCGTCCGCGAGCCGAACGACGCGCATGCTACGGTTGGCACGCAGCGCCGCGATCGGCGTGTTTGCCGGACCGAGTGCCACGGCATAAAGCCCGGTGAGCTCCGGCAACGGAGCGGTCGCGCCCGTCGCGGTGTCGACCGTCCACAGCGAGTCGTTGTTGGGGTCATAAGCGGTGACCCACAACGATTGGTTTCTCAGGAAGAGGGAGACCGCGTGCGGCACACTGTCGCTCAACACGCGGCTTTGCTTGGTCTCCAGCGAAGCTGCCAGGATCTCCGAGGTTTGAGACTTCAGCACGTAGACGGAGTTGGCATCAGCCGCCACCGCAGCGGGCATCAAGGAGCTGTCCGACAGAACGCTCACGCAGCCTTCGCAGACTGACGGCGAGGGGCTGGGCTCCCCACCATTGGTATTCGAGCAGGCGAACGAGGCAAGGCCAACCGCGATCAGCCATACTGGGGTGTGACGTTGCCTCGATTGCATCTCAATTGCGCAATGGGAGCTTTGCTCCACGATCGCACGATAACACGACGTCCGGCTGCAGCTCGACAACACTGCCTACGAGCGTTCCCATGCGCGAAGGCGTGGCTTGGCTGGTCACCGTCACCCGCGCCTTCGGGGCGATGCCCGACAGCCCGCTCACTGGACGTTCGAACAGCAGCTGATCGCCCAGCACGACCAAGCTCGCGCTCGAGCCGGCGTTGGTGGCCACGACCTTACCACGATCAACGAAGTGATCGCGAACGATGACGACCACGGACGTTACGGTGTTGGGCCGAGACACGCCGATCGTCACGCCGGCTTGCCGCTCGATGGCGCCGCGCGAGGCCGCCAGTCCGCTCATGTTGGCGTAGCTTTGGAAGAACAGCGGACCCACACTCAGAGCTTCGGCCAAGTTGGACCTCACGCCGAACTGCGACTGAACGGTGCCCAGGTTGCCCACGCCGCCAAACACGCCGGCGGCCGTCAGCACCTTGGCACGATCGCGGATCTCGAGATGGTTCGTGCTGAGCACCGCTGGTCCGACGCGCATCGTTTGACGCAATTGGAACTCGTTGCCAGCGTTACGATGTCATCGAGGGAGATACTGTTGTTGGCGAAATCGATGTGGCCCATGAGGTTACGGTCGAGCACCTTCGAGAATGCGCCGGTCACGCTGCCGCTGTAGGCAACGACGAGCTTCCCCTGACCCGAGTTCAACCGGAACGAGCCGTCGTCGAAGACCAAGCCTTCGAGCATGCCCTGGTTCATCACGCTCGACTCTTTTTGCGTCACGCCGTCCCAGCCGATACTGGTGAGGAGGAGCAGAACGCAGCCTAAAGGCCGAGGTTTCGGTGGGTGGGCTGCGCACCCACTCAACGTGCAGGAGAGCCAATTTTTTTCCCGTAGACATTGAACTGCATACTCAATTGCTTTCAAGCGTTTGTTAATGCGTACCGCGTGGTGTGAGCTCCTCTCAGAGCAGCTTTCCACTTGCGCTGTCTGCATCACCCGATCTACTTTCCAAAAATCGTTTCGATTGACGAAGGGAAGGGATGATGCAAATTCGGAGTGGGATAGTCGTTTGTATAGGTGCGTTCGCTCTCCTTTTACGACCGGAAAAAGCGAGCGCGTTCACCCTTACCGACTTGATCTGTGACGGTGAAAAGGCCAGCCCGTATTACTGGGCGATCTATGCGACTGCGCAGGCCGCGCGTGCTTCGGGAGCTTTCAAAACTCGTGATGACTGCGAATTTGCGGGTTCAGCGGCGAGTGATGCTGGCAGCACTGTCAGCTTGCCAACGGGAACCGTGACGAGCTGCGTGTGCAAAGACATCTTTGGGGATGCGCCACCTAGCAAACCCGCTTGCCGAATCGCGCACAACGTGTGTACCGAAGGCTCCTCGTTGCCGCTGGATATGACCCAGCGTACGGACTGCATCCCAACCGGAAGCATGTACATCGCCGAAGACGTGTGCACGTTCGACCCCTACTGTTGTAACACGTTTTGGGACCAACAATGCGTTCAAGAAGTGACGTCTTCATTTTGGGACACGGAAGCCAGTCGATATATCCAGTGGTCAATCGAAGGCCGGCCAAACTGCGTCGTAAACGAGGGTAACGCTCCCATGACGCCGGAACAGATCGCTATCTACCAGGCGGAGTGCCCCGGCGGCCGCATCACTCCGCAGTCTGCGTTGAGTGGCGCATTGAACGACGCGAACCAAATGGCCGCCAACATGCGAAATAGCGACGCGCTATGCCTGGGGGCGGTGCCAGGACATTTGTACGCGTCGGGTGAGTTTAGCGATGGCAATTACGACTTCTCCTCATTCTCTACCGATTGGGACCCCGGTTTCTACAAGGCTCAATGCGCTTCCGGGTTCGTCCAGCTCGGGGTCAGCGCGGGCGTCTATTGGTTCGGTTCGTTCGGATGGTGGTATCCCCACGCGATCCTGTGCGAGCTCGATAGCCCAGGCGTTTTTACCGGCAAACACACGGCAACTTTGACGCTACCCGGCGACCACCGTCGCTATTCTCGGCTCGGAAATTGGGACGCCGGTTTCAAGTTGGAATGCGGAAAAAACGAGTACGTCGCTGGCGTGAGTCAGGACCCCTCTGCTCTAATGGGGAATTCGGTGGTCTGTGCGTCGAGCCCGGGTTTGAGCAACAACGGCTGTCACGTCGTGTCTACTACCGACGGAAGCACCGCGGGTAGCGCTGGCGACGGCGACTGGGACTACGGCTACTACAAGGGCGAATGCGGACCCAGCGAGTATATTGCAGGTATTGCGTTCAGCACGGAGTTGCAGTTTCCAGAGGCGCTGCTCTGCTGCGCACGTTGAGCTGCATTCAAGTGTCGCCGAACGTAGTGGTTCGAACGCGCCGCTTCGCACCGACGTTCCTGGGAGCCACCCACTGAGGGCGGCCCGATTCGTGTTGCTCGCGTTGGTGGCGAGCCTGGGCGGCTGCAGCGGCTCTCAGGCTCGCCCTATCGCGCCGATGCAGTGGACCGGCGCGGCGAACGCACCGAAAGGGCCGGCAGTGTCGCCCGTGGTGCGGAAGAGGTGTGGCTCGCATGCGGACTTCGGCTCGCAATCTGCAGCATCCTGGGTGGAGGACAGGCAACAACGGCTGGGGAACTTCATCTCGCCGCGTGCAGACCTTGGCCGCCTATCTCGAATTTCGAAAAAGACGCGGAATTTGTAGCGACCACGTCAGCGAGCGAGCGCGCGAATGATGGCGCGCTCGACGGGGGACGAATCCTCCTCGGCGCGGTCCAGACGAACCGGCTCCGCTGGCAAGAGGGGCGGCTGTGCGAGAAAGCGCGGCCGCGACCCCTGATGGCGCTGCGCCGAGTGCACGAGGAACGGGTGACAGAGATAGACGGTCCCTGCCGATCCCGTGACCAGCGCTTCGCCGCACCGTGACGTCTCGTCGAAGCCGTTCGCTGCGAGCTCTCGCAAAGTCATCCCGCCTTCGCCGGCCGGGGCGAGCAATCGAGCGATCTCGACATGCGACCCGACGCGAACACGCGTTGGTGCATCGTCGTGTCCAATGTCCGAGAACAGGAAGAGCATCAGCAACGCCCTCCCCTTCGACGCGACGTTCACGCGCCAATTGAAGAAATCCGGGTCGTCATAGTCGAACGAGGCGTCGACGTGCCAGCCGGCGTCTCCCGGCTCCTCGTGCGACGGGAAGCGGACGGGGAACGTGCCCATGCTCCTGCAAGGGAGCCATCGGCCCTTGCCCACCAGGGCATCGAAGGCGGCGTGCAGCGCGGGCGTACTGGCGGCGGCGATGAACGGCTCCAGGGAGTACATCCCGAGTCGAACGAGGGGACGGCGCCACGTGGATGGCTCGGCCGGATCGCACCCGGTGTCTCTCCAGAGGATCGCGCGAGCCCGCTCCGCAGTCTCGGCGCGGAACGCGCCTTCCAGCTTGACGAAGCCGGTTTCGATGAACGCCTCGACTTGCTTGGGACCCATGGAGTTCCGCGAAATAGCGCCGCATGCGTACGAGACGCAACCGGGAAAGGGCCCGTAACCTCGGGACACTGCGCGCTCCAGTGGATTCGAACCGCTGCTGCCGCGCACTCCCGAACGCGAACCGCGAAGAAGACATGTTGGCTCCGGCACGCGAAAGTCCTTTCGCTTGGTTTGGGCAAACTCCCAAGATCGCTACGCATCTCGTGAGGCTCACTCAGCCCCGACCGCGTACGCCGCTTTCCAAAAGGCTGGATACACGGCTGCAAAAGCGGGCGACGCTCCGTATTGTGTCAACAAGATCGCGACCATCTGGTTGCGCGGATCGGAAGCCCAAGAAGTTCCGAGGCCGCCCTCCCATCCGAACGCTCCTGGGCGCGTTTCGGCGCCGTCTCCGATCGTCACCGCGAGTCCGAGCCCCCAACCGTGGCTCTGCCAATAGGTCGGGCGGGCCGAGATGGGCGAAGCGGTCTTCTGTTGGTCGGTGAGCTGGTCCCTCGTCATTTCTTGCGCCGATGCGGCCGATAGGATGCGCGTTCCACCGTGCTCGCCGCGGGCGAGCATCATGTGCCCGAACGCGAGCAAGTCGTCCACCGTGGATACGAGCCCGCCAGCCGCGGAAGGAAACGCCGGTGGCTTGCTCCAAGCGCTGTCCTGCACGCCGTCGTACGGCTCAAGGCTGTCGGTTGCGGGATTGGCAGCATAGCTCGTAGCCAGCCGATCGAGATGCCCAGGCGGCACCCTGAAGCCGGTGTCCTTCATGCCTAGCGGCTGGAAGATCCGCTCCTCGAGCAGCGCCCCAAGAGACCGTCCTGAGGCGCGAGCGACGAGAACCCCAAGTACTTCGAAGGCGGTGTTGTATGCCCATCGTTCACCGGGCTGATACATCAACGGAAGCGTCGAGAAACGCCGTATCCACTCGTCGGGCGGCGGCGGCACTTGCGGGTGGGGCGGACCAAATGCAGCGAGGTGCAGCTTCTCCGCCGCCCGCTGGATCGGATGAGCATCGGGCGCCCCCCAGATGATGCCAAACCCCATTCGGCACGTCAGGAGGTCGCGCACCGTAATTTGGCGGCAAGCGGGCACTGTCTCGTCGATCGGGCCGTCGAATCTCCGCAGCACCCTTCGATCGGCGAGCTCCGGCAGAAGCCGATCGACCGGCTCATCAAGGTTGAGCTTGGCGTCATCGACGAGCGCCATCGTCGCCGCTGCGACGATGGGCTTGGTCAGCGATGCCACCCGAAAGATCGTGTCGCGCGTCATCGGGCCGCGCGCGCCGACCGTCTTGTCGCCGATCACGTCGATACGCACCTTGCCTCTCGCAGCGACTGCCGTGACGAGTCCGGGCAGGTTGCTGTGCTCGACGTGCGCGGCCTGCCTGGACGCGAAATGCAGGTCGCTCACGCGGGTTTGCCCCGGAGCGTCCACCCTCGAGGCCGTCCCGTATTCGTCGTGCTTGCGCGGCCAGTCCTTCCATGCCCCTTCGGCGCGCCCCTTCGGCGCTCGGTCGAGCAGCTGCCAGACGAGGTGCAGGCCATCGGTACCGCGGTCGTAGCAAGTGTAGGTGTGATAGACGACGCCGTCCTCCAGCGCGAAGCCGCTCAGTGCCATCAGCTCTTCGTCCTTGATGACGTTGAGCTCCGCCCTCTTCGGCGTCCCGAAGTTGAACCCCGTGCCGTTTTCGCGAGCCTCCTCGTTGAATGCGCTGAAGTCGCGATTGAAGTCGCTGCCCTGCGACGAAACCCACGGGAACCTCCACCCCATGCGCCGCTTGTACGCGTTCAAGGTATCGAGTGATGCGCGCGACGCAGACATAAACGTCACGTCGTGATGTTCGAGGTGGATGGTCGCGCCGTCGAAGCCGTCCGCAAAGAACGTGCAGCCGGGGCAGCCCTCCGGTGTGTTCGGACCGAGCATGAAGTGGTAGACGAGCAGCTGTGAGCGTCCGGCGAAGAGCTCCGCCAGTGTCTTCGTGCCTTCGTTGGTCGAGAAGTCGTACACCTTATCCACGGGCACCCACGGGAGCGCGCGCCGCTGACGAGCGAGCTCGTCGCTCTGTCGGGTCAGCTCTTTCTCTCGAGCCAAGAGCTCCAGGCGAGCACTCAGCCATTCCTCGCGCGTAGCTGTCGCGTGGGTCATTTGGGCCTCACTAACGGCGCAGCCCTCGACGGCAGGCGCTCTTGTGTCTCGATTTGGCATTCATGACTGTCCTTTCGGTCCTCGCGGGACATCTCACGACTGGACGTGTCGCGAGACGGTTCAGCGTTACACGTCTCTTGTCGGGAGCGGATCGACATGTCAGGCTCCCCCGCGATGGTGCCTGAGGAGCTTGGTGATGCCGAACTCGCCCGGCGAATTGGCGCAAGCACCAGTGACAGCGAGGCTGAGACCGAGCTGTGTCGACGGTTCGGCAAGCGGATCCGCCTCTACGGTTTGCGGCACTTCCGGAGCGAGGCCATGGCAGAAGATCTCGTCCAGCAGGTACTCGTGCTGGCGCTCGATGCGCTTCGGCAACAGCGTGTGCGCGAACCGGATCGGCTCGCGTCCTTCATCCTCGGATCGTGCCGGATGGTCGCGCGCGAGGCCCGCCGCGGCGAGGCGCGCCGCCAGCGGCTACTCGAGCATTACGCGGTGCCGCACGAGCTGGCGCCCGAACCTGCCGCCCAGCTCGATCTCGAGCGGCTTCGCGGCTGCGTGGAGAAGCTCCCGCCACGCGAACGAATGGTCGTCATGCTCACCTTCTACGGTGAGCGCAACGGCGACGAGATTGCATCCGATCTGTCGACGACGTTGGGCAACGTGCGTGTCGTGCGGCACCGCGCAGTAGGCCACTTGCAGCGATGCATGGGCGTTCGAGGCGTGGAAACTTC
>Ga0302321_100004965_pt1 | contig 11583 bp, 10 predicted proteins | sample Fen_T0_1_FD_202505 | JGI IMG/M metagenome (GOLD analysis project Ga0302321, IMG submission 202505) | Peat permafrost microbial communities from Stordalen Mire near Abisko, Sweden - Fen_T0_1 | ecosystem: Environmental > Terrestrial > Soil > Wetlands > Permafrost | place: Sweden: Abisko...
TCCCGCTGCAGCGAACGCAGGTGCGCCGGCAAGACACCACGGCCGACCTGTGCGCCAAGGTGCTGGACAACACCATCTCGTCGATCGTGCAGTTCCGCGAATCGCTGAACGTCGATTCGGTCGACCGCGCCATCGGCCTGCTGCGCGAGGCGCAGCGGGTGGAGCTGTATGCGCTGGGCAACTCGTCGGCGGTGGCGCTGGATGCGCACTACAAGCTGTTCCGCTTCCGCATCCCGGTGGTGGCGCACACCGATGCGTCGATGCTGGCCATGGCTGCCGAGATGCTGGGCCCCAAGGACGTGGCGGTGCTCATTTCCAGCTCCGGCCAGACGGCCGAGATGCTGCGCGCGGCGCAGATTGCCCGCGACCGTGGCGCCGCGGTGATCGCGATCACCTCCAACCAATCGCCGCTGGCCAAGAAAGCCACGGTCTGCATTGCGGTGGACCACAGCGAAGACAGCTCGACCTTCGTGGCCATGATCTCGCGCATCCTGCACCTGCTGGTGATCGACATGGTGGCCGTCGGCCTGGCGGTGCGCCGCATGCCGGCACCAAGCGGCACGCGCGGCAAGCACGAAGGGCCGGAAAGCCAGCAGACGCCCGCACCAGGCGTGTTGATCTCTCACATCGCCTGAGCGCCGCATGTCCAACGTGCTGGCGACTGCCCCCGAGCCCATCCATCAACTGTCGCTGTCCGGCGGCGGCTTTCGTGCGGCCTTCTATCACCTCGGGGCCTTGCATGCCCTCGCTGCGCAAGGCCGCCTGCGCGAACTGAAGCTGCTGGTCACGATCTCGGGCGGCTCGATCGCCGCCGGTTTCTTCGTGCAGGAATGGCTGGGCGCACTGAAGCACCGCGTGGTCGATGACGCCGAACTCGCGCGCTGCGCCTTGCGCGCGCAGCAGGCGCTGTTCCGCAAGACCCGGCACAACCCGAGGCTGCGGGTGATGGCCTCTGTGCGCGCCTTGAGCAGCGGGCTGGTGCGCAATGAGTTCGGCTTTTCTCTGGCCATGGCGCGCATCAGCCGCCGCTGGCTGAGCGCCTTGCACCGTGCCACGTCGAAGGAGGTGTGGCCTGCTGCGCTGCCCGAGTGGCGCATTGCCTGCTCCGACTACGCCCAGGGCAACCGCTGCGTGGTGGTGGTCGGCCACAAGGGCCTGCCGTTTCAACCCGATGCCAGCTACCTGTCGATGAAGGACCTGTCGGTGGCCCGGGCCGTGGCCTCATCCAGCGCCGTGCCCGGCGTGTTCGAGCCGATCCGCTGCGGGCCTTACCACCTCGGCGACGGCGGCGTGCTGGACAACCACGGCCTGCGCGAGCTCGACCCGGCCATCGGCGCGGCGGTCTGCATCGACGCCTCGGCGCCGGTCGTGCCGATGAACCCCGTCGACGGCTGGGCCACGCCGATGCGGGCCATGGACCTGATGATGGAGCAGACCCGCGGCGACGTGCTGCGCATGCGCCACTGCACCTTGATCTCGCTGCGCGACCCGGTGGCGCAGCCCAGCGGGCTGGACTGGTGGTCGCACCTGCGCGCATTGAGAACCGACCTCGACGACTTTGCCGCCACCGAGGCCCACCTGCTGTTCCTGGCCGGCTACCAGAGCGCCACCGGCCAGCCCGACATCCCGCTCAACTGCCCGCACGAGGACATGCTGGCCCTGTGGGAAACGATGAGCCGGGCCGAACCCGAGCAGATGTCACCCGACGTGAAACTGCAGCTGGCCGACAGCCGCGAGGCTTGTCTGGATGATCTGGAGCGCGGTCAGCACCTGCTGTTCGCCGGCATGCAGAAGCGCTCGCCGGTTTCCATCGCCGTGAGCCTGACCTCGCTCTTGATGGTGGGAATCACCGTGCTGGTGCTGGTGCTGATCGCCAAGTTGGTCTGGGCCTCGGGCATCGCGCTGATCCCGAGGTCGTCTCGCACGCTCTCGAGCAATGGCCTGCTGGCAGGGGCCTGGCTGGGCGGCGCGGCCTGGCTGTGGCAGTTCTACGCCCCTCGGCGGGGAGCGATGCTCTACAACATGCGGCAGTGGATCGGCGTGCTCGCAGGCCCCATCGTGCTGCCTGCGGTGGTGTTGCTGTCGATCACGCTGCGGCTGAAAGTGATCGCGTTTTCCACGCGCGACCTGACGGCCTGGGCTCGCACGGCGCTGACGAAGTACCAGCGCCAGCGCGCCGCCAGCTGATGCGCCTCAGGCGTCCTGCACGCAGTCCACGAAGTAGCTGTGGGTCCCGGCGTCGTCGGCTTCGGTTTCCACCAGGCCGTGCACGTCGGTGTCGAAGCCCGGGAACTGCGCGTTGAACGAGCGCGTGAAGCGCAGGTAGTCGACGATCTTCTTGTTGAAGCGCTCGCCCGGGATCAAGAGCGGAATGCCCGGCGGGTACGGCGTGACCAGCGAGGCGGTGATGCGGCCTTCGAGTGCGTCGATCGGCACCCGTTCGGTCTGGCGGTGCGCGATGCGCGCGAAGGCGTCGCTGGGCTTCATCGCGGGCTGCAGGTCCGACAAATACATCTCGGTGACCAGGCGCGCAATGTCGTTCTTGGCATAGGCCTCGTGGATCGACTGGCTGAGGTCGGCCAGGCCCATGCGCTCGTAGCGCGGGTGCTGGGCCACGAACTCCGGTAGCACGCGCCACAGCGGCGCGTTCTTGTCATAGTCGTCCTTGAACTGCTGCAACGCGGTGAGCAGCGTGTTCCAGCGGCCCTTGGTGATGCCGATGGTGAACATGATGAAGAACGAGTAGAGGCCCGTCTTCTCGACCACCACGCCGTGCTCGGCCAGAAACTTGGTGACGATGCTCGCCGGAATTCCGGTCTTGGCGAACTTGCCCGACATGTCGAGCCCTGGCGTGATGATGGTGCTCTTGATCGGGTCGAGCAGGTTGAAGCCTTCGGCCAGGTCGCCGAAGCCGTGCCACTTCTCGCCGGCCTTGAGCACCCAGTCGCTGCTCTTGCCGATGCCGTCGGTCGCGAGCTTGTCGGGGCCCCAGACCTTGAACCACCAGTCGCGGCCGTATTCCTTGTCGACCTTGCGCATGGCGCGGCGGAAGTCGAGCGCCTCCAAAATGCTCTCTTCCACCAGCGACTTGCCACCCGGCGCTTCCATCATCGCGGCGGCCACGTCGCAGCTCGCGATGATCGCGTACTGCGGGCTGGTTGAGCTGTGCATCAGGTAGGCCTCGTTGAAGAGGTGGCGGTCAAGCTTGCGGGTCTGCGAGTCCTGCACCAGCACCTGCGAGGCCTGGCTGATGCCGGCCAGCAGCTTGTGCGTGGACTGCGTCGCGAACACCAGCTGGTCTTTCGGGCGCGGGCGCTTGCGGCCCATCGCGTGGTAAGTGCCGTAGAACTCGTGGAAGGCTGCGTGCGGCAGCCAGGCTTCGTCGAAATGCAGCGTGTCGATGTAGCCGTCGAGCGAGTGCTTGATGGTCTCGGTGTTGTAGAGCACGCCGTCGTAGGTGCTCTGCGTGAGCGTGAGGATGCGCGGCTTGACCTTCTTCGCATCCACGCCCTTGAGAAGCGGGTTGGCGGCGATCTTCTTCTTGATGGCGGCCGGCGAGAACTCGCTCTCGGGGATCGGGCCGATGATGCCGTAGTGGTTGCGCGTGGGGCGCAGGAACACCGGCACCGCACCTGTCATGATGATCGCGTGCAGGATGCTCTTGTGGCAGTTGCGGTCGACCACCACCACATCGCCCGGCGCGACCGCGTGGTGCCACACCATCTTGTTGCTGGTGCTGGTGCCGTTGGTGACGAAGAAGCAGTGGTCGGCGTTGAAGATGCGCGCCGCATTGCGTTCCGAGGCTGCGATGGGGCCGGTGTGGTCGAGCAGCTGGCCAAGCTCGTCGACGCTGTTGCACACGTCGGCACGCAGCATGTTCTCGCCGAAGAACTGGTGGAACATGCGGCCGACCGGGCTCTTGAGAAATGCCACGCCACCCGAGTGGCCCGGGCAATGCCACGAGTACGAGCCGTCTTGCGCATAGTCGACCAGCGCGCGGAAGAACGGCGGCGCCAGCCCGTCGAGGTAGCTCTTGGCTTCACGGATGATGTGGCGCGCCACGAACTCGGGCGTGTCCTCGAACATGTGGATGAAGCCGTGCAGCTCACGCAGCACGTCGTTCGGCAAATGCTGCGAAGTGCGCGTTTCGCCGTAGAGGTAGATCGGGATCTCGGCATTCTTGCGGCGGATCTCTTCGATGAACTTGCGCAGGTTCAGCACCGCCGGGTCGAGGTCGGGGCCTTCGGTGAACTCGTTGTCGTCGATCGACAAGATGAACGCACTGGCGCGGCTTTGCTGCTGCGCGAACTGCGACAGGTCGCCGTAACTCGTGGCGCCCAGCACCTCGAAGCCCTCTTTCTCGATGGCTTCGGCCAGGGCGCGGATGCCCAGCCCCGAGGTGTTCTCGGAGCGGTAGTCCTCGTCGATGATCACGATGGGAAAACGAAAGCGCAGCATGGCAATCCCGGAGCAGAAAACGAAAGAGCGCGAAGTGTAGAGCCACTCGGTTACACCTGCGCCGCGGCATACACTGCGGCCTCATCTCGACCTGGGAGACGCCATGGAGTTCTCGATGTCCACGTTCTGGTGGGTGCTCGCCGGAGTGGCTGTCGCAGCCGAGCTGGCCACCGGCACCTTCTATCTGCTGATGCTCGCGCTGGGCATGGCCGCCGGTGCGATCGCCGCGCACCTGGGCCTGTCTGGCAGCCTGCAGATTGCCACGGCCGCCATCGTCGGCGGCGGCGCCACGGCGCTCTGGCACCTGCAGCGCATGAAGCATCCGCGGTCTGCCCCGGCGGCCGAAAACCGCGATGTCAACCTCGACATCGGTGAACGGGTCAAGGTGCACGCCTGGGGCGCCGACCGCACCGCGCGTGTCTCGTACCGCGGCTCCACCTGGACGGCGCGGCTGCAACCCGATGCCCCGGCTCAGCCGGGCGAACACGTCGTCAAGGCCGTTGAAGGCAACTGGCTCGTGCTGGCTCCGCTCTCATCCCACTGAATTCACAGAAGGCACTTCATGGAAATCGCACTCGTTCTGGCGGTCATCGCCGCCATCTTCATCTTCCAGACCTTCAAGATCGTGCCCCAGCAAAACGCCTGGGTCGTCGAGCGCCTGGGCAAGTACGACCGCACGCTGACACCGGGTCTGAAATTCGTCGTGCCCTTCATCGAGCGCGTGGCCTACAAGCATTCGTTGAAGGAAGTGCCGCTCGACGTGCCGAGCCAGGTCTGCATCACCAAGGACAACACCCAGCTGCAGGTCGACGGCATCATCTACTTCCAGGTCACCGACCCGATGCGCGCGAGCTACGGCTCGAGCAACTACATCTCGGCCATCACGCAACTGGCGCAGACGCTGCTGCGATCGGTGATCGGCAAGATGGAGCTCGACAAGACCTTCGAGGAGCGCGACCACATCAACATGTCGGTGGTGGCTGCATTGGACGAAGCCGCCACCAACTGGGGCGTGAAGGTACTGCGCTACGAGATCAAGGACCTGACACCGCCGGCCGCGATCCTGCATTCGATGCAGGCGCAGATCACCGCCGAGCGTGAGAAGCGCGCGCTGATCGCCGCCAGCGAAGGCCGCAAGCAGGAGCAGATCAACATCGCGACAGGCGAGCGCGAGGCCTTCATCGCACGCTCCGAAGGGCAACGCCAGGCCGAGATCAACAAGGCGCAGGGTGAGGCCGCGGCGATCGTCGCGGTGGCCGATGCCACGGCCGAAGCGATCCGAAAAGTCGCCGAGGCCATCCGTTCACCCGGCGGCGAACAGGCGGTTCAGCTGAAGGTCGCCGAAAAAGCGGTCGAAGCCTTTGCGCAACTCGCACAGAAGAACAACACGATGATCGTGCCCAGCAACATGAGCGAAGTGGCCGGCTTGATCGCGACCTCGATGGCCTTGATCAAGCAGAAGACGCCGGGTTGAGTCTGGCGCCTCGCTTCCGTCAGCTAGAATTCGCGGCTTCCGGAGAGGTGGATGAGCGGTTTAAGTCGCACGCCTGGAAAGCGTGTGGGGGCTAATAACCCCCCGCGGGTTCGAATCCCGCCCTCTCCGCCATTGACATGCCCCGCACGGTGGACAAAAAACCGCAGAATGCACAGCAAAGCCCCGTCACCAGGGGCTTTTTTGTTGGCTTGATTCCAGATTGAGTGCGCTGCAAGTCTGCCGATGCGCGCGGTCAGTGCGGTGTCGTCACGTCGACCTATGGCGCGATGCTGATGGTCCCGCTAACTCCAGAACTCCAGCTTCCGAGGAAGTCGAACACCGCGTTGGGCATCGCGGCGGCATTGAACGTGTGCTCACCGATCGGCTGCGGCGGCATCGTTACCACTCCGCTCCCTGCCCAGGTACCCGAACTGGTCGTCCCGCTGGTGAGGACAAACGCGAGAATGCCCTGTGCAGATGCACCGGTGGATGCGGTGGTGGCATCAGTGCGTCCCATGACGACTGGTACTTCGAAACTCGAGGCCCCCGGATTCAGCGTCCCGGTGAAGGTGGCGTGAATTTGAAACGATATGGGATTGGCCGCGGTTGGATTCGGCGTCAAGACGTCCACCTCGAGGACATTCATCACGCCGCCCATGGCGGCGAGGTGGACAGTTGGGGTGGGTGCCGCTGGCACCGACGTCGTGGTGCCTCTGCTTTCACCTCCGCCGCAGGCTGTGAGAACCAGAAACGCAGCGAAGTACATGATGTGTTTCATCGCGCGAAGTCTGGTCTTTGCCATGGTGTCTCCTTGAGGCTCGCGTCGTCTATACAGGCCCTCGCGGCCCATTTTCTTTTCTCGATCCTGTAGGAGGCGCATCTAGCGCTGCCCGACGCCGAGCTTCAGAAGAAGCCTCACATATTCGATCTGCGCGTACAGCGATTCCATCTCGCGCTTGAGTTCAAGCCATGTGCCGATCCGGGTGTTCAGATCGGTACTCTCGCGAGGCTCGTGTGGGGTGTTCGGTGTGTCCATGCCTGCATCGTGTCAGTGGATTGAAGAGCGATCAACCCCGCATCCGAGAGGTGCGAGGCGGTGGGTTCTGCGCCCATGAAAAAGGGCGCCTTGCGGCGCCCTTTTCTTTCAGCAGTTCAGCAGATGACCGAAGCTCAGCGAACCACGGCGATCTGTTCGCGCTTTTCACCCTTGTAGGTGTAAAGCGTCAGGGCACCGTTCTTCACGTCGCCCTTTTCGTCGAACGAGATCGTGCCGGTGACTCCCTTGTAGCCGTCGGTCTTGGCCAATTCAGGCAGGTACTTGGCAGGGTCGGCCGAATCGGCCTTGACCATGGCAGCAACCATCACGTTCACGGCGTCGTACACGTACGGTGCGTAGATCTGCACGTCAACGCCGAACTTGGCCTTGAACTTGGTCTTGAACTCTTCCAGACCGGCCTTGGCTTCGCCTTCGACACCACCGGCTTCTGCACAGACCACTTGGCCGTCGGCCATCGCGCCGCCAGCCAGCTTGGGCAGTTCGCCCGAGCAGATGCCGTCGCCGCCCATGAACTTAGCCTTGATGCCGAGTTGCTTGGCTTGGCGGATCATCGGGCCGGCCACAGCGTCCATGCCGCCGAAGAAGACGACGTCGGGCTTCGATGCCTTGATGGCCGTCAGGATGGCGGTGAAGTCGGTTGCCTTGTCGGTGGTGAACTGGGCCGGCGTGTTGACCTTGCCGCCAGCGGCGACGACGCCCTTGGTGAACTCTTCGGCAACGCCCTGACCGTAGGCCGTGCGGTCGTCAACCACCGAGATCGACTTGCCCTTGAGTTCGGTGACCGAGTACTTGCCCAGCGTGCCGCCCAGGTGCACGTCATCGGCCACCACGCGGAACGTGGTCTTGAAGCCTTGGCGGGTGAACTTGGGGTTGGTGGCCGACGGCGAGATCTGCGGAATGCCGGCGTCGCTGTAGATCTTGGACGCGGGAATCGAGGTGCCCGAGTTCAGGTGGCCGATCACGCCGTTGACTTTCGAGTCAACCAGCTTTTGCGCGGCAGCCGTGCCCTGCTTGGGGTCGCCAGCGTCGTCTTCGGCGACCAGCTCGAAGGTGACCTTCTTGCCGCCGATCATCACGCCCTTGGCATTGAGTTCGTCGATGGCCATGCGGGCACCGTTCTCGTTGTCCTTGCCCAAGTGGGCGATGGCGCCACTGGTGGGACCGACGTGGCCGATCTTGATGACGGAGGAGTCAGCCGCCGCAACGGGGGCTGACGCCACGGGCGCAGCAGCGGCAGGCTCTTCCTTCTTGCCGCATGCCGACAGCATCAACGCAACGGCAGCCGTCGCGGAGAGCGCATAGATCGATCTCTTCATATCGTTTCCTTAAGGGTTGGAAAAACTGATTAGCAAAGCTTGTGCCGATGTCTGCAGCCTCAGACAGGCCGCCATGATCCCGAATGCGGGGCGAGAAAGCAATAAGGTGTTGCTGAATTGGCTCAGCGTGTCTGTCGACGCTGCGCTCATCGTCTGTTGAGCCGGTCGAGTTCGAGCGACACCGCCCGGGCCACCATCTCGCGCAGGCTGACCGCGAGCTGGTTGCGCATCTCGCGCACCAGGGTGTCGGTGGTGCGCGCCAACACGGGGGCCAGGGTCTCCCGCAGACGGTGCTCGAACATCAGATCGAGCTGATTGTCCAGGTTGGCCAGCACGCGCTGCGTCAGCATGGCCTCGTCAACCGCAGCGGGCGGCATGAAGGCCGCACCAGTGCCCGGGCCGGGTGGCCACTCGCCCAGTGGCGCCGGGGCGGTCTCGGCATAGGCGGGGTCGGGCACGAACGGCGGGTAATCCTCGTCGACCTCGGGCTTGGCCTTGGGCATGACCACCACCTCGGTGAGCACGGGCACGCGCTGCGGCGGCTGGGGGTTGCCCTTCATGCCGCGGCCTCCTGGGCCACGTCGTGCTTGGCGATCACGTAGCCTCGGTCGCTGTAGTGCTTCCAGCGCGCCCGGCCGGCTTGCCGGTCAGGGCCGTCGGCCGAGACCAGCTCGATCACACGCGAAAAGGTTTCGAAGCCGTCGACCAGCTCGTCGCCCATGTTGAGCAGCACCTCGTGGTGCGGCGCTTCCAGCACCTGCTCGGTCAGCCAGACGGGCGTGGCTTGCAGGCGCGCCGCCGGCACCTGGCCGGGCCGGGCATGAACATGGGGCACGAAATCGAGCGGTTCGAACACCCACAACTGGCGGTCGAGCGCCGTCAGGACCTGGGTTGGTGCAGCCACCACCACGCGTGCACCGCGACGCACCGCCTTGCGCAGCAAGCGACAGGCGTAGCCCATGCGGTCGGGCACGTTGAAGTGGAAGCTGACCTCGGTCATGGGCGGGTGGGTCTCGACGCAGGCTCAGCGCACCTGCGACAGCACAAAGTGCGTGAGCAGCGGCACCGGCCGGCCGGTCGAGCCCTTGGCGGCACCCGACTTCCAGGCCGTGCCGGCAACGTCGAGATGCGCCCACCGGTATTTGCTGGTGAAGCGCTTGAGGAACAAAGCCGCTGTGATGGCACCACCGGCGCGCGAGCCGACATTGGCCACATCGGCGAAGTTGCTCTTGATGCCTTCGGCGTATTCGTCGTCGAGCGGCATGCGCCAGGCGGGGTCGAGCGAACTCTGGCTGGCGGCGAGCAACTCGGCGGCCAGTGCGTCGTCGGGGCTGAACAGGCCGGAGTTGTGGTGGCCGAGCGCCACCACGCAGGCACCAGTGAGGGTGGCGATGTCGACCACCACTGCCGGCTTGAAGCGCTCGGCGTAGGTGAGCGCGTCGCACAGGATGAGCCGGCCCTCGGCGTCGGTGTTCAGGATCTCGATGGTCTGGCCCGACATGCTGGTGACCACATCACCCGGCTTGATGGCGCGCCCGTCGGGCATGTTCTCGCACGACGGGATGATGCCGATCAGGTTGATCTTGGGCTTGAGCTCGGCGATGGCCCGCAGCGTGCCCAGCACGCTGGCCGCGCCACCCATGTCGTACTTCATCTCGTCCATCTCGGCGGCCGGCTTGATCGAGATGCCGCCGGTGTCGAAGGTGATGCCCTTGCCCACCAGCACCACCGGCGCCTGCGTCTTGGGCGCGCCGTCGTAGCGCGCGACGATGAAACGAAGCGGCTCGCTCGAGCCCTGGGCCACGGCGAGGAAGGAGCCCATGCCGAGCTTTTCGACATCCTTGCGGTCGAGCACCTCGACCTTGAGTTGGTGAGACTTGCCGAGCTTCTTGGCCTGGTCGGCCAGGTAGCTCGGCGTGCAATGGTTGCCGGGCCGGTTGGCGCACTCGCGGGCAAGCGTCACGCCGGCGCTGATGGCCTGGCCGCGCAGCAGGCCGGCCTGCACCGATTTCGCCTGACCCTTGCTGCAGACCAGCGTCACCTTGTTGAGGCTGGAAGCCGCCGGTGCGCTGGGCTTGGTGTGGCGGTAGAGGTAGGTGGCATCGGCGGCCGCGGTGACCACGGCTTCGGCGTGCTGGTCGTCGAGCTCACCGCCGACGAGGGCGACAGCCACATGCTGCGCACCCAGACCCTTGAGCTGGTTGAGCCCGTGCAGCACCGCTGCCTTGAAGGCCTTGACGCCGGTGCCGCCCGAGGCCGACGCCAACACACGCGGCGCCTTCACGCCGGCGAGCCGATGCAGATAGAGACTGCGCCCGGCCTTGAGCTTGAGGTCGCCCTCGGCGAGTGCATCGTTCAACGCAGATGCGAGCTTGGTGTCGAGCGAGGCGTCGATGGCTTCGCCGGCAAGCACCAGCAGCAGCGCGTCTGCAGGCAGTGAGGACAAGTTGCCGGGCAAAGAAATCTGGTGTCGGAAGTCCATAATGCGGCCCATTCAAGAATCCAACGATGTTATTCGATTCCACTCTGAGGCGAGACCTGTCGCGCACATTCGGCGCCACGCTGGTGGTGCTGCTGACCATTGCGCTGACGATGATGCTGATCCGCACGCTGGGCCAAGCCGCGCTTGGGCGTGTTTCGCCGCAAGATGTGGTGTTGCTGCTGGGGTATTTCGCGCTCGGCCACCTGCCCACCATGCTGAGCCTGTCTCTGTTCATCTCGGTCGTCGCCACGCTGAGCCGCATGTACCGGGACAGTGAGATGTCCATCTGGTTTGCCAGCGGGGTGGGCTTGTCGCGCTTCGTGCGGCCGGTGCTGCGGATGAGCTGGCCGGTGCTGGTGGTGGTGGCGCTGCTTGCGCTCTTCGTGTGGCCCTGGGTCAACCGGCGCAGCAGCGAGATGCTCGATCGCTTCGAACAGCGCTCGGACCTGTCGCGCGTGGCGCCGGGCCAGTTCCAGACTTCGCGCGACGGCCAGCGCGTCTTCTTCATCGAGCGGGCGAGCGAAGACGGCCGCGACGGCCGCAATGTGTTCATTCTCTCCAAGAGCGGAGACAGTGAATCCGTCACCTCGGCCCGCAGCGGGCACATCGACAACACCCCCGACGCCAACTTCCTGGTGCTCGACCGAGGGCAGCGCAACGAGCAAAACCTGAAGACCGACGAAAAGACCGTGGCCCGTTTCGAAAGCTACCGAGTCCAGGCAGGCGAGCGCGCCTTGAAGAATGTCGACACGCTGCCGACCAAGGCGCGACGCACCATCGAGCTGCTGCGTGGCCC
>Ga0302321_100004966_pt1 | contig 11582 bp, 13 predicted proteins | sample Fen_T0_1_FD_202505 | JGI IMG/M metagenome (GOLD analysis project Ga0302321, IMG submission 202505) | Peat permafrost microbial communities from Stordalen Mire near Abisko, Sweden - Fen_T0_1 | ecosystem: Environmental > Terrestrial > Soil > Wetlands > Permafrost | place: Sweden: Abisko...
TTCCACCCGTACCAAACTGAAGCCGCCCGTCTGCCGGAAGAAATCGCCGATTTGCGCCATCTTGCGGGCCGGCTGGTAGACCTCATCGAAGGACATCCATTGCTTCAAATCACCGGAGTTGAAGGCTGCCAGCCACGCCCGCAGAACGGTAGCGGATGCCGGGTCCTTCGTCTCCTGCGCCTGCGAAATTACACAAACCAGCAAAGCCATGGCGGCGATGAATGTGCGCACGATATGCCCCCGATAAATTTGCGACCAGTATGCGCCTGGCATCGCACAGGATACCGGGTACATCTTTTGTTTTCTCCGGCGGACGCAGAAAGTTCCAGGCGCCGGCCGCAAGTCGCCCTACCGCATCGCCATGCGAGGTTATCGGCGTAACAACGCGACACGCCTGGCAAGTGATCGTGCGCCAGGTTCGGACACGAACCGGCACGGACCGGGAACTAATCGCACGCTACGGCGGAATAGACAAAATAACCATTCCCTCCCAACTTGCAAGGAATCCCATGGACCATCGCAAAACCCTGAGAGCATCCGCCTGCCTGTTACTGTTGGCCGCTCTCGCCATCGCCCTGCCGGCACCCGCCGATGAGGGCAAGCTGGCAGCACGCGTCTTGAAAGCCCGCCCCGATACCGGCGCACCTGCGCTGGGGATCGTCGTCGCCTCGTCCGATGGTGCGCCTGACATCGCCGTCGACGGCGTCCGCGTGATGGACAAGGCCGACAAGGTGACGACTAGCGATCGCTGGCACATTGGCTCGATGACCAAGTCGATGACGGCGACCATGATGGGACGCCTGATCGAGCAAGGTCTGCTTAGATTCGACTCGACGCTGGGCGAGTTGTTTCCGGACATCGACATGAAACCGGAATACAAGGCGATTACTGTCGAACAGGTGATGCATCATCGTGCCGGATTGCAGCCGTTGTTGCGGCCCGAGCCGGAACTGAACAAGCTGGTCAGCGAGACGCAGGGAACGCAAATCGAAAAGAATGCCGCGTTTGCACGCTGGTTGCTTGTGCAGTCGCCGATCGTTCCACCCGGCACCACGATGAAGTATTCCAACGGCGGCTACGCCTTGCTGGGCCATATCGCGGAGCGCCTCACCAAGCAGGACTATCGCTCGCTGATGAAACGCGAAGTGTTCACGCCGCTGGGTCTGTCCACCGCCGCATTCGGCTGGCCGATCGATCTCGGCGCCGACCAGCCGCGCGGCCATTTTCCGCTCCCGACCGGATTTGTACCTGCGCCCGAAGGTTACCGACTGCCCATGCACCTGGACCCGGCCGGCAATGTCTATTTGTCGCTCGCGGATCTTACGAAATACATGCAGGCCCACTTGAAGGGCGTTCAGGGCAAGGACGGTGTCCTGAAGGCGCAGACGATTCAGCGCCTGCACAAGCCCACCGCCGCGGCGGCCGGCGAATTGCAGTATGCCTGCGGTTGGAGTGTCGCCGATATGCCCATGGTGGGCACCCGGCACGGACACAACGGCTCGGCGGGCTCCTTCTTTTCGGAAATGGCGATCGTGCCGGAACGAAACCTCGTCGTCGCCGTGGTCACCAATGCCGGCCCCAAGCAGGGCGCGGGTCCGCCCGCACAAGCTACCCTGATCAAGGAACTACTGTCGGAATACGACTTTAGCGCAGCCGGCAAAAGCTAGGCCGCGACCGGGAATCGTGTCCGGGTATTCGTCGGAGCCCCAACTCTCCCATTACTCGGAAAAGAGATAGCCGCAGCTTCTGTCGGCCGGATCGCGCGCCACGATCCGGTCGTACAGGCCGGTATTATTCTTCAGCACGCGCTCGACATCTTCCTCCAACAATAGCCCCGCAACGACCTGCGTTTTCGCCGCTTCGCGTACCTTCGCAACGAAATCGTCTCGGGTGGCATAGCGCTCCGCGAGACTCAATCGAGGGTCGTCGTTCATGCGGCGTTCGGCCTCGGTGCGGGCGAAAGGAACGAAGCTGCCGTCAAAGCGAGCGTTGGCCCAGGCAAAGCCGGTCTCCGGTGCGCGGGGGTTCCAGCCGGTATGCGTCCCCAACGGCACCAGCAGTTCGACCAGCCTGACCCCGCCACGGTCGTTGCCGTCGGCATCGGGCGCCGGCACGCGCGTTTCGAAATCGGCCAGGTGCGCGGGGGGCACGTGGGTGGCGATGCCGCGGGCGTCGAAGCGCACGCCGAAGTCGAGGCGCGGCTCACGCAAATTTTCCTCCGGGGGCGCGAGGCCGATACCCTTGGGAAAGGCTTCGCGATACTTCGCCACCGTCAGCAAGGTGCCGTCGCCGATCTGCGGAAACGCGTTCGCCGGCGGCGGAGCGCCGCTGCCCACCCAGCGATCCAGCGCAACGATCAGTGCGCGTTCGGTCACGTAATGATCCGAAGTGGATACGCAATGGGTGTAGGGCTCGCGCACGCGCGAGCGGCCTACGTAATGCTGGGCGCCCATGAAGGCGTATACGCGCACGTTCGCTGCCGGCGCTACATCCTTGAGGCCGTCCGGCGTGGTGGTGTTGAGAGAGGCGCCGCGATTCCAGAACTCGGTCGAGGTGTTGGCGATGATGAGTTTTGGCACGCGCCCCTTGGCGTCGCGTGCCCGATCCAGCCGCGATGCGGTGCGGCCGCTCACCGGGTCGCGCGACGGCGCAGTGGTGAAGGGAAACGCATCGGCGGGATAGTCGTGCTCTTCCAGCATCGAAGGGTGCCGAGTCGGCTGTACGAAACGGCTGTTGAATCCGGCCGACCCACCTGCCCCCGGCACGTGCATATACGCGCCATCGAAGGCGAGGCGGCCGCTTTCGTCCACGTTAAGCCCGTCGTGCAACATGCGACCGATCACACGCCCCGACTGGCTGATGCCGAAAATCAATACCTGCTTCGGTACCGGCGCACCCTCGAACGGATGATCGCGAAAATAGGCGAGCAGGTCGCGGATGCCGGCGAGTCCCGCGCCGGCCACATAAGGGTCTTTGGCGACATAAGTGAGTTCGTACAGTACCCCCGGCTGGAAGCCGCCTTGCAATTGCACGCGGCCGGGACCGCCGGCCTTTTCCGGTGCGATAAATTTCCACAACTTGCGATCGACCGGCTTGCGGGGATCGTCCGGTCGTGCCCGCGCCGTCAATACGGCTGCAGGATCATCGGCTGTGGCGGGTTCATAGGTGAGACCGCGCATGCCTGCATAGGTGGCGATGTCGCTCTTGGCGTTCACTGTGAATTCGTTCTCCACCTTGCCGGTGATCGCCTTGCCGCCAGCGCTCCTGGCAATGGGCGGCGAAAACACCAGCGGCTTGGCGCCCGGCGTCTGCGGAGCCACGTCCCAGGTCCATGCGGAAAACAGCAATGTGAAGCCGTGACGCATCAGGAACCCGTCGCCGGCATCGGCCATTGTGGTGGGGTCGTTGTTGGCGGGACTGCGCCCGTTTACCTGCCCCAGGATGGCGATGCCACCGCGATTGTTGACGTCGTACAGGAGCGTGGACGCCTTGGCCGCAACCGGCCGCAACATCACGAACTCGCTCTGAAATACCACCTTGCCGCGCGCATCGTGCGGCGCCAGCGTGAGATCGACGATCCGCGCGTTCGCGGGCAGGCGCGGGTCCAGCGCGAAATGCGCGGTGCCGCGAATCTTTTCGTACGGACCAGCCTCCCCGAAGGACGTGCCGGAAGCGAAGGGAACCCGTTCCAGCACTTCTACTCTGTCGACCGCTGCGTGCACTTGCCATGTCAGTGCGGCTAATGACGTGACGACCATGCAATTCAAGACAACCTTGCCGATTCTCATGAAATTTCCTAGTTATCAGGTTATTGCAGAAATGCCTATTTTCTACCGTCGTCGCGCGCTGCTGCGCCGGCCCGAACCTCGTCGACCAGTTGCGCGAGGCTGCCTCGATAGATCCAAATGACTCCACACATACCGTACAGCGAAAGCGACGCGAGGAAATTCACTTCGCGCATCACCTCCAACGCAACCGGATTGCGAAAATACCAGTAGATCGCATAGCAGCCGTCGATGGTAAACCAGGTGAAAAACAGCATGAGCGGCAATGCCCGCCAGCGTCTTTCCAACAACGCTCGCAGGCTCCATGGAGCGGTCAGATAGGCGAGCGTTGCCATGATCAGGCTGATCGGAACATCCCAGTCCGGCGCGCTGTAATAGTACGAGCCTGCGATCAACAGCGCTACACCGAGCGCAAAAGTGGCAAGTTTCCAGGTTCGCCGCCACTCCCTCGCCTCCGGGGCAAGCGCCAAGGTCATTTGGCAGGCCTTGCCTTGTTCATGACCGCATCCCAAACCAGCCTTTGCTACGCTCCTCTTCCAATCGAGCCTCAAGATAATCCCACAGCGCCGGGCAGCCGTCCTGTATTTGGCCCTTGATGCGACCGACCACACGGGCGTGGGCAATATCGTGCTCCTTCCAGCTCTGCCCATCGTTGGCCAGATTGAGCAGCACCGGCATGGCGCGGTCGGCGGCGTTGGCGAAGCGAGATTCTGCCGTCTCGCTGGCCTCGAACTCTTCCCACAGTGCCATGAATTGGTCGCGCTGCGCGGCAGGCAATTTGCCGAAAATGCGTTCCACCGCCACCCGTTCGGCCGCCTTGCGCTCCGCAAGGCCCTCCTCGACGTACACCATGGTGTCGCCGGTATCGATTTCGCCGATGTCGTGTACCAGCAGCATGCCGATCACCCTGGCCATGTCCATGCCGGGATCGGCATAAGGAGCCAGCGATGCGGCCAGCAGGGCAATCTGCCAGCTGTGCTCGGCGGAGTTCTCGAGACGATCGAGACCGAGCGGCCGCGTCTTGCGGGTAATGCCCTTTAATTTGTCGATTTCGAGAATGAAGTCGATGACTTGTTGCATGGCTGGGACCTGTGGCAATTGACGAACGATCGATTGATGGGGATAGTAAGGGAAATTTGCGGTGTCAGCCGAATTCATCGGCTGAACCCGTCAACGTCCATTCAGGGAGCCACAATGAAACGACAATTCTTTATAACCATTGCCACATCGACGCTGCTCGTTTCGGCAGGCGTCTTTGCGCAAGATTCCAACGACTTCAAGGACGGCTATGCCAAAGGCTACAAGGATGGCTTCGACGCCGGCTACCGCAAGGCTGTCGAGGAACTGCGCAATGCGCCGCCGCCACCGCCCGTCGCGGCTACCGGATTCCCCATTGCCATCGTGTCCGCCACCTATGGTCCCGAAGGCAGCAACGAGCGTTGCGACGCAACTCACTACGTCCGCAAAAATGCCGCCGGCCGACGCAATGCCACCGTGCCGATCGAGAACACCATGTGCGGCGACCCTGCGCCGGGCAAGCGCAAGAGCGTGGAGATCAGCTATCTATGCGGCAATGTGGCAAAAACGACGACCGCGTACGAACATCGATCAGCTTATCTAAGTTGTGATTGAAATCGCGTCGCGACGCAGCGTTCGCCGATCACTTGACCCAGCTACCGCGAGGCCCGGCCAATTCCATCGCTTTGCGATAGGCTGGTCTCGCGCCAATCCTCTCCGCATACCCGTTGAGCTTCGGATATGGCGTCATATCCACCTTCAGGAAGCGGCTCATGGTGGTGAAGGGAAATGCCATCATTACATCGGCTGCGGTAAATTCCGCACCGGCGATCCAGGGTCCGCTGCCGAATTCGCTTTCCACGTAGGCCATCATCGACTTCACGCGATCGTTGATGCGCACCGTCACCGGGCTCGCCGCCGCCTCGGGGATGCGCGACAGCACCAGCGCGATCAGCATCAGCGCCATCAGGCTGCCCTCGGCGAAATGCAGCCAATACAGATAACGCGAATAATCGGCATGGTCTGGCGCCAACGCCAGGCGGCCGCCTCCGTGGCGATGCACCAGGTATTCGACGATCGCGCCCGACTCTGCCAGCACGGTTTCTCCGTCGCGAATCACCGGTGCTTTGCCGAGCGAATGGATCGCTTGCAAAGATGGCGGAGCGGCGCCGGTGGCTTCGCGTGGAAAGGTCTGCAGCATGTACTCCAACCCCAGTTCCTCCATAAGCCAGACGATGCGCTCGGACCGGGAGGTTTCGAGGTGATAGATGGTGATCATGTTTTCGGGTTCTTGACGGAAATTGAAGGCAAGTTTACTGGCAAAATGGCTGGGAAGCCCGCAGTTCCGGGCGCATTCCACTGTTTGCTTCCGGTATCCGGCATCGTCATTCTCGCTTTCATGAAAATGAACCTTATCTCCCAATTGCTGATGTTGGTCTTGCTGGTCGCGCTGGCCACCGTGGCAGGCGCGGAAGTTGAAAAAATTGCCACTCCCAATCAGAAAGGCCTCGGCTTCGTTTGGTGGCCCAAGCTTCCGGCGATCGATGGTTGGAAGCAGGATAACGAGGCCAGCTGGCATTTCGGCACCAATGCGCTGGCGCCGGTCGGCGCGACGTTCTCCAACGCCGAGACGGTGATGTACGCCAAGGCCCTGTTCAAATCCCGCATCCCGGACGCCAAAACGCTGGTGGAGTTCATCGCGCGCGACAAGGCGGATATTCTCAAGCAAAGCCCCAACACCATGGTCGATCCCGCTGCCAACTTGACGACCGCCGATCGGCGTAGTGCAATTACCGTCGAGTACCTGCCGAAAGGGGCCGGAAACTGGGAACGGGTTGCCTACCTGGAAGAGGGCGAGTTCTATCTGGTCTTCACCATCAGTTCGCGCACGCAAAACGGCTTTGAGGCGAATATGGCAGCGTTCGAGCGCCTTATATCGCAGTACCGCGAAAAACCAGTGGCAGTACCGCCCAAATAATAAAGCGCCCGACCACCCAACCACATGAAGTATCCGACATGAACCTGGCCCTTCTCTCCGATCCGCAAGCCTGGATCGCCTTCGCCACCCTTACTGCGCTGGAGCTGGTGCTGGGCATCGACAACGTCATCTTTATTTCCATCCTGGTGGACAAGCTGCCTCCGGACGTGCGCGAAAAGGCGCGGCGCCTGGGGCTGTTTCTCGCCATGTTCATGCGGGTTGCGTTGCTGTTGGCGCTGTCGTGGATGGTTGGATTGACCACGCCCTTGTTCGAATTTTTGGCGCACGGCTTTTCCGGTCGCGACCTGATCCTGCTGGGTGGCGGCTTGTTCCTGGTGTGGAAAGGCACCCACGAGATTCACCAGTTGCTGGAGGGCACTGAGGGCGAAGCGTCCGGCGCGGTGCAGGCCACCTTCTCCGCGGTAATCTTGCAGGTGGTCATCATCGACATCGTCTTTTCGCTCGACTCCATCATTACCGCCGTCGGCATGGTCGATCAGGTCGCCGTAATGATTGCCGCCGTGGTGGTATCGGTGGGCCTGATGATGCTGTTTGCCGCCGCCATCGGCCGCTTCGTCGCCGGCCACCCCACCATCAAAATGCTCGCACTCGCCTTTCTGATGGTGGTGGGTGTGGCGCTGGTTGCGGAAGCCTTTGGCCACAAGGTGCCGAAGGGATATATCTACTTCGCGATGGCGTTTTCAGCGGCGGTGGAAATGCTCAATATCAAGATGCGCAAGAAGAAAACGCCGCCCGTGCAGTTGCGCGAACCCTACCAGCGCAAGGACTGACGCAGGCGGCCTGCCACTTTTGCAGGATGAGCCTTTTTCCCTGCTACGACGCCGCCTTGTTGACGGTGATCTGCAAGGTCGTTCCGCTTTCGACGCCACTGAGATACATGCTTGTCATTTGTCCGAGCTCGATCTTTTTCATGCCTCCGAGCCCGGTGCGGGGACTCTTTTCGTCAAACCGTGCAGTCGCCGTGCGAGCCGTGCAAGTAACGTACAAATTGCCGGACAGTACCGTTGGATTGCAAACCAGTAACAAGTTTTCGCTGACCCGCACCTTGAAGTCTTCGCCCACATACAGTGTCGCGCGCGAGGATTTGAGCAGTCTTTCGCCCTGAAGGATGTCCATGGCGACCTCGTATAGCGGCGTCGAAAGAGCAGTCCGTAGCGGATCGGCCGATGCGGGGGGCGGCACCGATGGCAGACCTGCGTCGATACAGGCATTGATATCGGCCGCCGCTGGCGTTCCCGCCTTGGTGATCGCGTAGTCACCGTCCGATTTGGTGAGCGCGTAGCCGGCGCACCCGAATACCACTTGGAGTTTCTTGCCCATGGGAGAATTTCGCGCAGGAACGGTGACCCTGGTACCCCTCAGCTGTTCGATGCCGGCGAATTCGACTCCCGTGATGAGAGTCGCCAGGCGGGCGAACTCGTCCAGGTCGATGTTATCGCTGCGCAGATTCGAATTCGCCGCCTCCCAGTTCGGGTTCAGCACCTTCGGTGATGCGGCCGGCAGACCGGCTTCGATGCAGGCATTGGCGTCGGCGTAACCCGCTTGCGGGGTGGATTTCTCGATGGCAAAGCCGGTCTCGGTTTTGTTGAGTGAGTAGCCGCTACAGGACAGCACGACTTGTAGAACCTGCCTAATCGGCGCAGCGCGTTTTGACACTGTGACCTTGATCTCCCTCAGTTGCTCTGCGCCGGAAATTTTCGTTTTGGCAAGTGTTTCGGCAAGATGCACCAGGGCCGGCAACTCGATTTTCTGGAAATTGAATGTCGCATTCCACAGATTGTCCAAACGCGACTGCGTAGTTTTGGGCGCGGAATCCGGCTCCGCCATCGAAACACTGCGCAAATTCGCAGGCGGCATGGACAATGCGGCGGAAACGTCGGCGGCGTCCGGGTTTGGCAACGGCTGCACCGGCGGAATTGGCGCCACGTGTGTAGATGCGACCATCGCAGAGCCACTCCTTCGGGCAGGTATCGCCGGCTGCACTGTCTGCACTGGCGGCACGGCGACTTTGATGGGGCTGGCCATGGGCGTAGCGAGCAAATCCGGTCCTGCAGTGACCTGCGATCCAACATTGACAATCACGATTTTTGCCGGCACGGCCGCATAAGCCAGCGCGCCCGCCATTGCGGCGCCGGCCGTCAACAATGCAGCAGCCAATTGGGTCTTGGTTCGCATATCGCGATGCAATTTCAACATGGCAACTCTCTCTACAGTTGGGTGGTAGGTCAGCCAGTGACAAACAAGCGGCGGGTGTTGCATTTCCAGGTGCGACTTCAACAGGGCATCGGCGTAGATTCGCAATGCCTGCGGATGGCGGTTGACGACCACGGCATCGCAGGCGCTCTCCTGATCGCGGCACATGGCGCGCGCGGCCCAGTGCAGCAGAGGGTTAAACCATTGCAGCGCAAGTAGCAACGACATGGCCAGGTTGGCGAGGCCGTCGCGACGTCGCAGATGTATCACTTCGTGCAACAAAATCAGCTTGCGCTCGGCACAGGAGTAGCGCACCCGGAAATCGGCCGGCAATACAATACGCGGCGCAATGGCTCCTACCACTGCGGGGCCGCATTGCGCCGGCAGCGCGCCGCGCTTGCCCGCTCCCCAGCGTATGTTGCGCGCGAACAGCCACTGCGCACGCAGCATTCTGGCGGTGACGAGCAGCGCGCCTGCCAGCCACATGGCCAATGCGAATTCGCGCAAGGGCGGCAAGGAAGGCGCGGCAGGCGGCGCAACCAGCGCCTCTGCTTCTGCATCGACCAGGTCCTGCACGACTTCAACATAAGGCAGCGCCTCAGTCTGCGCGGTCGACACTGCACTTTTCGGCATGGCGGTGGCCGCAAGCGCCAGCGGCAGAATCCACCACAATCGCAGCGTCGCCTTCGCGCCGCACTGGCGCCGTACCAGTGGCCGCAACGCGGCAATGACCGCGATCGCCGCGGAGGTGGCCAACAACAAAGCCCAGGCCATCGGCAGGAAGGCGTCAATCATGGTCGAGCTCGTCGAGCAGGCGGCGCAATTCGGCCAGGTCTCGTTTGCTAAGCTTCTTTTGTTCGGCGAAGTGGCTGACCAGAGGCGCCACCTTACCGTCGAAAAGCCTGTTCAGCAACGAACGGCTCTCGCTCGCCACATAAGTGTGCCGCGACAGCAAGGGTCGGTACAGATAGCGACGCCCCTCGGCCTCGGCCGCGATCGCACCTTTATTGAGCAGGCGGTTTAGCAATGTCTTGACGGTGCTGGACTGCCAGGATTCGCTTTCGGCTAGCTTGGCCATCACGTGCTCGGCGAGCAGTGGACCCTGCTCCCACAGCACTTGCATGACCTTGGCCTCCGACTCGGAGATGAGCGGCGGCGTTGACGACGAGGAAGGCGATGACATGGCGGCAATCCAATTGATTACAGTTGTAAACACTTTGTAGTTTACATGCGTAATCGATAATGTCAAGCGCGTAACGACGAAATTCGTTTAGCCCCTTCTTGAAGTGGCACTAACACTAGCCTTGCCGCTAGTCCTGGCGTCGCCAAACGAACATGGCACAGCAAAGCGCCGCACCGGCGGTGTAGAGAACCCAGGTTTCGTCGATCGCGTACGGATAGATCATCAGCGCGATGCCGATCCACTTGACCGGCGTGCGGGAGGTACTTCGCCCGTAACGCCAGGCAGCGAAGCCGATCACGCCGAATAGCAACGAGCCGATCAGGTAGGCACCGCTCGGCAGGCTGAAGCCGGTAGAGGAAAGCAGTTTCAAGTCATCCATGCGCAGCATTCCACGAACTGCGCCGACACTGCGCTGCCGACGTCGGCGCAACCAAACGCGGCCCGCCCTTCAGTTGCTCGAGCCGGTTGCCTGCACGAAATGAGGCTTGCATTTGATCATGGCGACATACTTCTTTCCGTCGCCTGGAGACGTTCTGCGACTCACCTTTGCCCACTGGCGGCAACCAGCGTGGGGCGAGGCGGCAGGTTCTCGTAGTGCCGAGCGGCAACATTGGCATGATCCATGGCGAGCACCATGTGCCCGTGCGCCACCTTGGCGTGATGCGCGGCAGACACGAATTCGCCGAATCGGTGATACATGGCGGCGTCCTGGCTGTGTCGGCCGGCCAATGCCGCGTGCTCCGCAGACTGCACGAGGTGCTTGGCAAGGTCGGGCTCGCCACTTTCGACAACAGCATCCGCTGTTGCCGTGCCGGTTGCGAGATTGCGGTCGTCCGTCATGACAATGCCGGCACGGAATCGTCCACTGCGTTCCTCACAACGCAAATGATCGGGCGACGTAACGATGCGCCTCATTCATGTGTTCATTGGTCCGCCAGGCGTGGCGCAACGCAGCCGCGATGGCAGCGGCTTCGTCCTGCATTTCGGCTGTGTGGTCGTGCGCGGATTTCTCGGGGCGACCGAACGATCCCGACAGTTCCTGCGGGGTTGTGATCATTTTTTCTCTCCTGCCTCGCGCGTGGCAGCAAGTAGCCCCGGCCCGCAAGTACTGGTTGTCAGCTTGCCGCAGTGCGCACCGATTTTCCGTGCGCTGGCGAACAACTCAGCTGGAATGCCTGGCGTGAACCTCGCCGCTCTCGCCGTCGCGGTCGATTGCGTAGCGGCCGGCATGTGCGGCGCGTTCGGTGGCCAGCATCATTTGCTCGTGGGCGAGGTTAGCGTGCTTGCGACCTTCGGCATCCGCGCCTTCGTTGAAATGACGGGCCGCCTCGCGATGATGTACCGACGCCTGCTCGTGATAATGGGCGGCCGCGCGATGGTGCTCGGAGGCGTCTTTGGCGTCCAT
>Ga0302321_100004967_pt1 | contig 11581 bp, 7 predicted proteins | sample Fen_T0_1_FD_202505 | JGI IMG/M metagenome (GOLD analysis project Ga0302321, IMG submission 202505) | Peat permafrost microbial communities from Stordalen Mire near Abisko, Sweden - Fen_T0_1 | ecosystem: Environmental > Terrestrial > Soil > Wetlands > Permafrost | place: Sweden: Abisko...
GTACTTCATTAAATAGTAATTGCAAGAATCTTGATTTGAATTTTGAAGTGAATATTTTTCACCAGGCATTAGCAAAGCAATACTGCCAGCGCCAATTGACCAGCTTGAATCTTTTAGGCCGATCGTGAGTGTTCCTGTTTTCATGAGCAGCAAATGCTCTTCATCATCCGGAACTTGCAGGTTGTTTTTTGTTTTAGCCGGCAGAAGTGCATTGGCAGACATCTGCAAAAACTTCAAATCATGAGCGCTCCCTTCAAAAAGTACTGAGGTGAGAATATTTTTCTGAACATTCTGTACAGGCCTCTTCCACGAATATATTCCTGATGGTATTGAATCGCGTTGAGCAAAAATTAATAGCGGAGACAAGAAGAAAATAGGAAGCAATATTTTCTTCATACTATTTAATAATGTAGGGCTCACGTTGTGGTCTCGCCAGCATTTTATTGGCCTCCTCATCGTTTGTAAATTTCTCTTCTGCAGGATTCCAATATACTTTCCTATTCAGCTTCATCACAATATGGTGAACCAAACAAGTGGAGCAAGATCGATGCGCTACTTCTACCGGTGCGATGGGCTGCTTCTTCGCCTGAATACTTTCAAGCCAGTTGCCGTGATGATCGGTACTCACCGGCAAATGAATTTCGTTGGGATCAATTTCTGATTTTATAATTTTCAAATCGCTCGCATCAAGAGGTTTTACACCTTGTGCATCAGCAACCGGGTCACTTGCAGTTGCCTGGTAACTTCCACGCGTAACAAATATCCATCCTTGTGTTCCTTCAAACTTAATTCCATTTGGTAATTCGTTACTCACAATCATCTTCACACCATTTGCATAGAGCGCTTCGGTCTTGAAAATTCCATGAACATCCCACAATCCTTTAGTAGGGAATTCTGCTTTACCCCAAACTTCTACTGGTCCTGTGAGTTCTGTATCCATCGCCCAGTGGGCAGAATCAACATGATGCGAGCCCCAGCCGGTAATCATCCCTGCACCAAATTGTTCGCAGCGCAACCAGCCTGGACGGCCATAGTCCAGTTGAGGATGTACACGTTTCTCAGTATAATAAACGTTGGGTGTTGAGCCCAACCACATATCGTAATTTAAATTTTCAGGAATCGGCATTTCAGGTTCTTCATCACCTGACGGATCTCCTGGCAATCCAACATATACAGTTTTTAATTGTCCAATCCTTCCATTGCGAACCAATTCTGCTGCATACCTGAATTGGTTTGATGATCGTTGCTGACTTCCAATCTGAAATATCACTCCGCTTTTTTGCACGATGTCACTTACAATTCGGCCTTCAGAAATAGTAAGCGAGGCGGGCTTTTGCATATAGATATGCTTACCTGCTCTTGCCGCTGCAATAGCAATCATCGCATGTGTATGATCAGGCGTACTGATGATAACAGCATCGATGTCTTTGTTTTTTATCAGTTCATGGTAATCATGATATACGGTTACACAATCGAATGGCTTGCCCATTTTTTTTGTATAAAACTCATTTACCAATACTTTCGCATCGGCTGCCCGTTTTTTATCCAAGTCACAAACTGCCATCACTTGAGCTTGATCAAACTTCCATACACCCGGCAGGTCGTGAATGCGGGAAATCCTTCCATTGCCGATCGCGCCAATGTTAATGCGATTGCTTGGAGCATTTCGGCCAAACACGGTACTCGGAACAATTGAAGGGAATCCTAAAGCAAACGAAGTGAAGGCAACTGCTTTTGCAGATGACTCCATGAATTTTCTTCTTGAGATTTTGGAATCGTTCTTCGCTTTCATGATCAGCTTATTTAAACATTCAATTATTTTTTAGCCGTAACATTCGGAGGTACGGCAAAATAACTCCAAGCACTTTCTGCCTTTTCCTTAGTCAGATGTCCATTGAAAACAACAAACCGATATTTAAGCGTGTAGGTTTGACCTGGTTTCAATAGCCAGTCTTTGTTTTTGGTAGGCGCAAACATGGCGAACATCTCACCATTGTTGGAATTTTCAGGCCAGATGCGCAAAGGCTCAGGATAGTTATAGTTGGATGTAAAGGACATCATTGCTGCTCCGCCATAATCGCTATCCAACGTACCTTGCACCATAAACCATTTTGCTGTACTTCCATCCGCATCCTTACGACTCTTGCCTTCAGAAGTAAGCACCTCACTATTATCCTTATTCCATTTTTCTGTAGCCCTCCAGCCTAATCCAGCATAGCGGTACTCAAGAATTAAGAAAGGGCTCTCGCTAGCACAATTCAAATCAATGGTAATATCAACCAAGAAATAATTTGCATTGTCTTCAGGTGTGTAGACTCGCACAGTCTGTAATTCGTTCAAAGCAATTTTCTCTTTACCGTTCTTTTTAAAAACAACGTGTTCATGAAGTGCCGTGAATTCGGCATAGACAGGTCCGCTCACAACGGAAACAAATTTTCCAAAACGAACCGTGCCTTTCCGGCCTTTAAGGTTCCAGAAGTCTACCGTGTCGCCCTCGAACAATACATGCGTCCATGGATTCCAAATTCCGTAATGATGGTAATGATCAGGAGCTTGAATGCGTGTGAGCACCTGACCATGTGGTGTCCAGAGAGGATGAATAAATGCACTTCTTTTAAATGCAGTATCAACTCCTGCAGGCGGATAAACCGTTTTGTAGTTGTACCTCAATAAATTTTTCTCTCCATTATGGATGGTGAGCTCACCATCATTTTTGGTGGCATCAATTGTTGTAAAGTGAAAATGTTTTTTCTTTTGAATTTCGAAGATGATTTTTTTATCTCCGTCTGATTTTACTATCCAATGCAAACTACGTTGCTTATCTCCGCTAATTTGGAATGGAACTGGGATACGTTCACTTCCTTTCACTAACAGCAACGACAATGACGAATCAACAACATTTGTGATTTTGTCGAGGTCAATGCTTACAGGAACTTCAATACCATTTGTTGATACTGGGAGATCAATCTCGAAGGCAGAAATCTTTTGAGCATAACTAATTGCAGAATACAAACTGAAGATAAAAAAAAAGAAAATTGATCGAATCAGATAGTCCATCGTACTCCACATTATGCTCCAACCCATTTTAAACGACAATTAATTATTTCATTGTTAAAGTTATTTGCTGTGCTTTAGCACCGCCCAAAGATTCACTGCGACTTCCAGGGAGCGATCCTGCAATAGAAATTTTATAACTGCCTGGCTGCAACAGTGATTCTCCTTTCTCATTGATCAACGTAAGCATTTCAGGTGTGATGGTAAACTTCAGTTGCTCAGAAGCTCCCACCTTTACCGACAAGCGTTTAATTCCTTTTAAAGAATATAAAGGAGTCGGGATGCCGGTTTCCAAGTTTGTTATGTAAAGTTGAGCAACTTCATCCCCATCCGTATTTCCTGAATTCGTGACTTTAACCTCAACGTCTACAGATTGACCTTTCTTAACTGTTGGTGAAGCAAGTTTAATATCGGAGTAAACAAAATTTGCGAAACTCAAACCAAATCCAAAAGGATACATCGGTTCTTCTTGCATGTAGCGATAAGTTCTCCCTTTCATCGAATAATCTTCATAAGGAGGAAGCTGACTCAACGATTTCGGAAATGTAATAGGTAATCTTCCTGAAGGAGATGCCTTACCGAAAATAATATCGGCTACTGCATTTCCTCCCTCCTCACCGGGATACCAGACCAACAAAACCGCGTCTGCCAGTTCGTGAACTTCCGCCAAGTTCATTGGACTTCCGCCTGTGATCACAGCTATTACCGGTTTTTTGTTATCCTGCTTAAGCTTTTTAAGAAAATCAATTTGATTCTTCGGCAAATTATAATCAAGCCTGTCGCCAAACGATGGCGAGGCAATCGACTCGCCTTCTTCTCCTTCGAGTAATCCGGTAATACCAAGTACAACAATTGTGGCATCACTGGTTTTGGCTGTTCCTGTTGTCCAGTCAATTGGATTTACATTATCTCGGTCAAGCAAAATTCCTTGTCGGTATTCTAATTGACTTCCCGGCTCAATGGCTCCCGAAATACCTTCTGTTACCGAAACGATGGTGGGATTAACGCCAAAATAATTTCCAATCATGGCATCAATATTTCCTGCATTGGGGCCCGTGATAAAATATTTTGAAAGATTATTCTTAAGAGGTAACACACCGTTGTTTTTTAGCATCACTATTGATTTCGTAGCTGCTTCTCGTGCCAACTGCCGGTGAGTCGCATTGTTAATGACATCAGCTGAAATAGCGTTATATGGATTTTTATCAACCGGGTCAAACATTCCCAACTTAAACCGGGTATTTAAAAGAACGGTGAGTGCATCATCAATTTGTTTTTCAGTAATCAATCCCTTCTTCACGGCTTCAAGCAAAGCAGGATATTCATCTCCACAGTTCAAACTCACACCGCTCTTCACGGCTAGGGCTGCTGCTTCGGCTTGTGTAGCTACCGTCTTATGTCCTTGATAAAAATCCACAATGGCCCAACAATCGCTTACCACGTGACCTTGAAATTTCCATTCCTTGCGAAGTACTTCAGTCAGAAGAAAATTATTAGCGCAACAAGGCTCGCCATTAGTGCGGTTGTATGCACACATAACTGCTTCTACATTGGCATTCACCAGCGCTTTGAATGCGGGCAAATATGTCTCGCGCAAATCTTTTGGCGAAGCAACTGCATTGAATTCATGGCGCAGTCTTTCAGGTCCACTGTGTACTGCAAAATGCTTGGCACAAGCAGCCACCTTCAAATAATGGGGATCATTACCCTGAAGACCTTTAATAAAGGCTACACCCATAGTTCCGGTTAGAAAAGGATCTTCTCCGTATGTCTCCTGACCTCTTCCCCATCTTGGATCTCGGAAGATATTAATATTGGGTGTCCAAAAGGTGAGTCCTCCGTAGTGTTGATAATATCCTTTTGCAACGGCCGAATTGTACATAGCTCTGGCTTCATCAGAAATTGCAGAGGAGACTTTTAATAATAAGTTTTCATCGAAGGTTGCACCCAAACCAATTGCTTGAGGAAAAATTGTTGCTGTACCGGATCGAGCAACCCCATGAAGGCCTTCATTCCACCAATTGTAGGCTTGAATTTTAAGCTGAGGAATGGCGGGGCTTTTATAGTTCATCTGACCCACCTTCTGTTCCAAGGTGAGTTTGCTCAGCAAATCCTTGACTCTGGCGTTCAATGGCTGCGTCGGATCAAGGTAGAGATCCTGTTGACAATTTCCCGAAATATGGGATAGGAGGACAAGGCTAAGTCCAACGAAGAATTTATTGATCATGAGGGTTATATTTTAGGTTATTGATATTCGTCTAAAATCAGCCATTACGCAACAGCACAAGATATAAAATAACGCAACCGATTGCATTATAATATTTCATAAGTGGCATTTTTTTGCCATTTTTGTGTAAATAGCGCATGTAAACGATTGAATGAATCGGCCTAAAGAAATTACCATCTATGACATCGCGAAAGCCTTAAACATTTCGCCTGCAACTGTAAGCAGGGGGCTGAAGGATCACCCCGGAATCCGCAAAGATACCAAAAAGAAGATACACAATGCAGCCCTAAAAATGGGCTACCAGCAAAATACTTTTGCCAGCAACCTCAGAAGAAAAAACTCGAATACAATTGGCGTCATTGTACCACGTCTCGATAGCTATTTTATGTCTTCCGTCATCGCAGGTATGGAAAAGGTAGCCAATGGAGCGGGGTATAATCTGATCATCAGCCAATCCCAAGAGTCATCAGAAAAGGAAATTGAAAGCACCAAAACAATGTTTAATAGTCGCGTGGATGGACTTTTGATCTCTTTATCCGCAGAGACGAAGAAGTTCGACCACTTCGATATTATATTCAAGAGGCACATTCCTGTTATTTTCTTTGATCGCGTTGTTGAATTACCTCATTGCACAAGCATTGTGATTAATAATGAGCGGGCTGGCTATGATGCCACAACTCACCTGATTGAACAGGGATGCAAAAGAATTGTGCACATTAGCGGGAGTCTCAATCGTAACGTTTATGCTGATCGCCTACGGGGCTATAAAATTGCTCTTTTAGAAAACAATATTCCTTTTGACCCAAGTCTGATCTTTACCAATAATGAAAAAGTATTTATAAGTCACTTAAGCGATAGAGCAGGAGCAGAAGTTGCCAAGAAGATTTTAGAAATGGAAATACTACCTGATGGAATTTTTGCTTCCAACGACACTTCTGCAGTTGCCTGCATTCGAGAACTAAAACTGGCAGGAATAAAAATACCCCAAGACATTGCTGTGGTTGGGTTTAATAATGATCCAATCTCAAGAGTTATTGAACCAAATCTTACTACCATTCACTATCCTGGTGAGGAGATGGGCGAATTAGCAGCGAGTACACTTATAAACGGCTTGAAAAATCTTTCATCAGGTAACCTCGACACTATGGTTATACGCCATGAGTTGATTATTCGCCAGTCATCGCTCAAAAAATCATAACTCTAAACTTTAATTCTCAGCAAGAATGATTCTAATGGAGCAAACAATGCGATGGTTCGGGCCGACTGACCCGGTTTCCCTAAAGGATATCAGACAAGCCGGTTGTACTGGGGTTGTTACCGCATTGCATCATATCCCTGTTGGCGATGTGTGGCCTCTCGAAGAAATTAAATCCAGAAAAAAAATAATCGAAACTGCCGGACTTACCTGGACTGTTATAGAAAGTCTTCCTGTGCATGAAAATATCAAGAAGCAGTCTGGCAACTTTGAAGAGCTGATTGAGAATTACAAACAAAGTCTGAGAAACGTTGCAGCAGAAGGACTTAAGGTAGTGACTTACAATTTTATGCCAATTTTGGATTGGATGCGAACCAATCCGGAGTTTGAATTGGAAGATGGAAGAAAAGCATTGCGCTTCGAAAGGGCTGCCTTCATTGCATTTGATTTATTCTTGCTGAAACGCCCTGAAGCTGCAAGTGATTATTCAAAAGAAGAAATCGCTAAAGCCACAAAACGATTTAAGACCATGAGCGAACCTGAGAAGGAGACGCTCTACAGAAATACACTTCTTGGTCTCCCGGGAAGTGATGAACCATTCACCGTGCCACAAGTACTGGCTGCCTTAGATACGTACAAGGATATTGACGCTGCAAAACTGAAGAAGCATCTATTTTATTTTCTTCAAAAAATTGTGCCGATAGCTGAAGCTGTCGGACTTAAGTTAGCCATTCATCCTGATGATCCACCCTACCCAATTTTAGGACTGCCAAGGATTGTGAGTACTGAAAAAGATCTTAAAGAAATTATTGATGCGGCACCATCAAAGGCGAATGGTCTCTGCTTCTGTACAGGATCATTGGGGGTTAGACCTGAAAATGATTTACCCGCCATGATTCATCGATTGGGTGACCAAATTCACTTTTTGCATTTGCGTAATACCTTACGCGATGTGGATGGAAATTTTATGGAAGCCAATCATTTGGATGGTGACACCGACATGGCTCAAGTCGTTAAAGAAGTATTACTACTGATGAACCGAACAGGTACTGAAATACCGATGCGACCCGATCACGGGCATCAAATGCTGGATGATCTTAAAAAGAAAACCTATCCCGGTTACTCTGCCATCGGACGATTAAAAGGCCTCGCTGAATTAAGGGGTCTGGAGCTTGGCATTTCCAGATTCATGTAAATCGTAAATCACTTAACTAAATAAATCTAATATTCTATTCATGAGCCATCTTGTATTTATTGATTACCTGATATTTATTATCTATTTCGTTCTTGTATCAGGGTATGGGTATTGGGTTTATCACCAAAAGAAGAAAACAGTTTCAGATACAAAAGATTTTTTCCTGGCTGAAGGCTCGCTCACATGGTGGGCAATCGGTGCTTCCTTAATCGCTTCCAACATTTCAGCAGAACAATTTATTGGCATGAGTGGCGAAGGTTTTTTTGTTGGGATCGCCATTGCGGCTTATGAGTGGATTGCGGCCATCGCATTAATCATTATCGCTGTTTGGTTCATGCCCATCTATCTCAAGAATCGCATTTACACAATGCCTCAGTTTCTAAAAACGAGGTATAATGAATCGGTAGCATTGATCATGGCTATCTTCTGGTTGTTCCTTTATGTATTTGTTAACCTTACTTCAATCCTGTATTTAGGCTCTGTAGCTATCAATGGTTTAGTTGGTGGTCAATCCCTTCACACGATTATGATCGGCTTGGCTTTATTCGCGCTGGTAATTACTCTTGGAGGAATGAAAGTAATTGGATATACCGATGTAGTTCAAGTAGCAGTACTTATCGTAGGTGGTCTTGCTACTACATACTTGGCATTGACCATCGTTAGCGAAAAATTTGGTTTGGATGGAAGCGCCTTGTCGGGATTCAATTTTTTGATGAAAGATTCTCCCGAGCACTTCAAATTGATTTTAGCGAAGCCAGCCGTTGATGATCCTCAGGTGGAAATATCAAAGTACCTGATTATTCCAGGTATTGCCATGTACTTCGCTGGACAGTGGATTGTGCATTTGAATTATTGGGGATGCAACCAATACATCACACAACGTGCACTTGGAGCCAATCTTCAAACTGCACGCACCGGAATTCTTTTTGCAGGATTACTAAAGTTGATGATGCCTATCATTGTTATGCTTCCCGGCATTGCCGCATACGTGTTATATAAAAATGGTCACCTTCCACAGTTGGCAGGTGGAAGTAAGGATGGCGCTTACTCGGCCATTTTGAGTTTTCTTCCAAGCGGCTTAAAAGGTTTATCTGTTGCCGCACTCACGGCTGCGATCGTAGCATCACTGGCGGGAAAAGTAAATAGCATCTCTACCATATTCACCCTTGATATTTTCAAGAAGTATATCAAAACAGATTCAAGCGAAAAAAATCTAGTTTGGGTCGGCCGGGTTACAGTTTGGGTTGCTATGTTGGTCGCGTTGTTTTTCACTTGGGAAGATATTCTTGGCATTGGAGGTGAAGGCGGATTCACTTTCATTCAAAAATATACTGGGTTCATTAGCCCAGGGGTTTTTGCCATGTTCATTCTGGGTATGTTTTGGAAACAAACTACGGGTGCAGCTGCAATAGCGGGTGTCATCACAGGATTTGTTCTTTCGGTTGTCTTCAATAATTATGCGCCGGACTGGTTTGGCCATGAAACAATATTATACACAGCCTATCCCAACGGAAGAGGTGGATTCGAAATTCCATTTCTCATTTGCATGGGTTGGTCTTTTTTCTTCACAGCATTGCTGATGATCCTTATTAGTTTGGGAGGGCCAAGGATCAACGCAAAAGCATTCATTTTTGAAAAGGGAATGTTTGACGTGCAACCTAGAACGAAAGTGATGATCATCATCACGATTATTTTATTGGCAGCGATTTATACGAAATTTTGGTAAATCTTATTTTCGGATTTGTACTAAGGAAGTTTAAACAATATGAAGAATACACCTTTTTTGAGTGATCGCTTTTTGCTCGAAACGGAAGCGTCCATTCTTTTATACAAGCAACACGCTTTCTCAGCAAAAATTTTGGACTATCATAATCATCTTAGCCCAAAAGACATTGCTCAAAACAGGAAGTTCAATAACCTCACTGAAGTATGGCTTGAGGGAGACCATTACAAATGGCGAGCAATGCGCATGAATGGGATACCTGAAAAGTATTGCACTGGCAGCGCCTCACCGATTGAAAAATTTGAAGTGTGGGCAAAGACAGTTCCTTACACACTACGAAACCCACTCTATCACTGGACGCACTTGGAACTAAAAAACTATTTTGGTATTACCAAGTTGTTGAACGAAACTACGGCAAAGGAAATCTATGAGGAGTGCACCGCTAAGCTTCAGCAAGAAGATTTCAGGGTGCAGTCCTTGTTGACTAAAATGAATGTTGAAGTAGTTTGTACCACCGATGATCCAACGGACAATCTTGAACATCATGTGCAATTTGCAAAGCAAAATAGCGGGTTCAAGATGTATCCTTCTTTCCGCCCCGACAAATGCTACTCTTCCGATGATCCAATTGCTTATAACAATTACATTGATCTTTTAGCTGAAGTCTCAAAAGTTGCTATTCATTCGTTCGATGATTTAATCAGTGCGTTGAAAAAAAGGATGAAATTTTTTGATGAGCTTGGATGCAGAAGTTCGGACCATGGCCCTGAAACTCTTTTTTATGACGCCCTTGCTCTGACAGCAGCACCACAGATTTTTAAAAAAGTTCGTGATCGTGTAAAACTTTCCTTGGATGAACAGCAATCACTCCGATGCGCAATTCTTATTGAACTTTGCAAATTGTATCATGAATTCGGATGGGTGCAGCAATTTCATTTGGGCGCTCTGCGTGGAACCAATTCACGAATGATGCGTGAAGTTGGTGCCGACAGTGGGTTTGATTCTATCGGAGAATTTCCTCAAGCCATATATCTCTCTAAGTTCTTCAACCATCTAGAGGATACCAACCAATTGACCCGAACCATTATTTACAATTCAAATCCAATCCACAACGAAGTGTTTGGCACCATGATTGGAAATTTTTGTGGCGGTTCAGAACCGGGCAAAATGCAGTTTGGATCAGGCTGGTGGTTTTTAGATCAGAAAGATGGGATGGAGAAACAGTTGAATACATTATCCAACATGGCATTGCTATCTCGTTTTGTGGGAATGGTTACTGACTCCAGAAGTTTTCTATCGTTTTCTCGTCATGAGTACTTCCGGAGAATATTGTGCAACCTTATTGGTAGAGATGTTGAGCGCGGAGAATTACCCGATGATATGTCCTTGCTAGGGGGAATGGTGGAAGATATTTGTTATTCAAATGCTAAAGCATACTTCAGGTTTTAATAATTTATCCAGAATGAAGGTGGTCGTTCAAGCTCAGAACCCAATCGCAAATTGTGCTCTCACCAAGTCCTGAGTCCCAATCATCTGCGTATTTTCACGCGAATATTCCAATTTCAATACAGACTTAGATGAAATACCGTAGCGAACTCCTGAAGTAATTCCGTCCAGATCATTCTTCAAAAAAACTTTTCAGCTTCCTGAAAGCGAAAAGTGTGATTTAATACTACGACTGAATCATTGACTTTGACTCGAGCGCTTTGATCTTACGCAAATACTCTGCTTCCTTTCTTTTCATTTCCTCCTGCGTTGCGTTTAACTCCTCCATATTCTGTTTCATCTCTTCTTCTTGTGCTCTCAATTCTTCTGCTTGTTGCTGAGATTGTTCCAATAGCTGACGGGTTTGTGTATTTGCTTTTGCTGCAGAAAGTGTGGCTGCAATATTTTCACTTAATTTAATAAGGAACTCTTTTTCATGAGGTGCAATCTCTTTAAACCAGGCCAGTTCAAGTATTCCATAAACCTTGCTATTTAAGATCAATGGAAGGATTAACAGGCAGGAAGGCGTTGCTTCACCGAGACCAGAAGTAATTGTTATATAATCCTTCGGTAGTTGAGTCAAATAAATTATTTCTCCTTCCAAATAACATTGACCAATCAATCCCTCTTCGGCATGGATGCTTTTTTCAATTATTTTTTTCCGGTTCCACGCATAACAGGTGACCAAATCCAATTGAATTT